>Ga0206890_1149_pt1 | contig 21676 bp, 20 predicted proteins | sample Alteio_BWOrgHeat_58_FD_152960 | JGI IMG/M metagenome (GOLD analysis project Ga0206890, IMG submission 152960) | Enriched cells from forest soil in Barre Woods Harvard Forest LTER site, Petersham, Massachusetts, United States - Alteio_BWOrgHeat_Nextera6 ... | reverse complement strand
CATTTTTAATTCTTGACCCTATATCCAATGGCTTAATGACACAATGACCTAATGACCAAGGATTTAAACGTCTGCCTTACCCCTGCACTATTACCGCTATATGATGTTGAGGACTATATCGTTGTCATCATAGATATCTTCAGGGCAACATCATCCATTTGCTATGGAATCGAAAATGGAGCGGAGGCTATTATCCCGGTTGCGGAAGTGGAAGTTTGTTTATCATATCGTGAAAACGGATCGGGTTATCTGCTGGCTGCTGAGCGGAATGGCGAGGTGGTTGATGGCTTTGATTTTGGCAATTCGCCGTTTTCCTATACCAAAGAAAAGGTAGCGGGTAAAACTGTGGTGCTGACTACTACTAATGGCACACAGGCATTGCACTTGTCGCGGGCAGCAAAAAAAGTGGTTATTGGTTCGTTCCTGAATCTGACAGCCTTGTGTAACTGGCTGAAAGCGCAAAATGAAAATATCCTGCTGGTTTGCGCCGGATGGAAAAACAACTTCAACCTGGAGGATACCCTATTTGCAGGTGCAGTTGCCGAACAATTAGGAGACTGCGGCTTCAAATGGGACGACCCGGCAATTGCTGCAAATGATTTGTATCAAGCCGGGAAAAATGACCTTAACGATTATCTTGCCAAAACCTCACACAGCGAACGATTAAAGAAATTGGGTATCGAAGCTGATATCGCTTTTTGCTTGAATGTGGATATAACTACGGCTATACCTGTTTTAGAGGGTGAGCGATTGGTTAAGTTGCAGGCTTAGGTGGCTTTGCACTTTTTGCTATTACTTCAGCTTCTCATTGTTCCTATGCCTGTCTGTATCGCGGATGCTTTTCTTTTCTAAATTCTTCTCAAAGGCTTCGGTCAGGTTGATGCCTGTTTGATTAGCGAGACAGATCAGTACAAAAAGCACATCAGCCATCTCATCAGCCAGGTTAACTTCTGTATCCGATTTTTTGAACGACTGCTCGCCATATTGCCGCGCCATAATGCGGGCAACTTCGCCAACCTCTTCCATCAAAATGGCGGTATTGGTCAGTTCGTTAAAATAGCGGATGCCTGTTGTTTTTATCCATTCATCTACAAGATGCTGCGCTTTACTGATTTCCATAAGTAGGTTAAAAATATTTAGTGATTATCCCTGTCCTTAGTATCCATAATGATTGTTACCGGCCCATCGTTTAGCAAACTGATTTTCATATCGGCCCCGAAAATACCTGTAGCTATTTTTTTGCCTGTCAACTCTTCCAGCGTTTTTATCATCTGCTCATACATAGGGATTGCCTTATCGGGCCTGGCAGCGCGGGTAAAACCAGGGCGATTCCCTTTTTTGGTGTTTGCAAAAAGAGTAAACTGGGATATAAGCAATATATCTCCATTAATATCTGCCAACGCCTTGTTCATCAAGCCATTTTCATCACCAAATACACGCATTGCTACTATCTTTTGTGCCAGCCATTGCATATCGTCGTCTGTGTCGACATCTTCAATACCTAACAGAACAAGGAAGCCATTTTTGATCTCGCCGGTGATTTGGTCATCGACAGTACAACTTGCCTGTGTTACTCTTTGTAATACTGCGCGCATGGTTTTAGAATCTGGAGTCAGGAAACAAGAATAAAGATTTTTTTAATGATATTATCATGGTTCTTTAATCTTGGCTCTTGATTCTAATCAAGCCCTCGTATCATTCCCATGATAAATACTCAGATAGCTTTCATAGCGCGATAGTTCGATCTCGCCCTCTTCAACTGCTTTTATCACTGCGCATCCAGGTTCATTGATGTGTCTGCAGCTGTTAAAGCGGCATTGGTTTAGCAGGGCGCGCATTTCGGGGAAGAAGTGGCTCAATTCCTGTTTTTCAATGTCGATCACGCCTAATTCGCGGATGCCGGGGGTATCAATAATGTATCCGCCATGCGGCAGTTCAAACATTTCGGCGAAGGTGGTGGTGTGCATGCCCTTGTCGTGCCATTCTGATATTTCTGTGGTGCGAAGCTTCAGATCGGGCAACAGGGTGTTGATCAGGCTTGATTTACCTACGCCGGAATGGCCCGAGAATAACGTCACCTTATCTTTTATAATTTCGGATAACTGATCAACATTGGTTCCCTGTAAGGCAGAAACCTGGTAACATGGATAACCAATATTTTCATAAATGGCTTTGTAATCATCCAGTATTTCAAGACCCTCATCACTAAACAGGTCGAGCTTATTAAATACCAATGAGGCTGGAATATCATAGGCTTCAGCAGTAACCAAAAAACGGTCGATAAATCCAAGCGAAGTGCGCGGAGAGGCTAAGGTCACGATCAGAAATGCCTGATCGAGATTGGCAGCGATAACCTGCGCCTGCTTTGACAGGTTGATTGATTTGCGGATAATATAATTTTTACGCTGGTGTAATTTGGTGATCACGCCTGTACCCTGTTCGGGCTCCATTTCAAAATCCACAATATCGCCAACAGCAATAGGGTTGGTTGTGGTAATGCCTTTGGTACGGAATATCCCTTTTATCCGGCAATCGAATACTTGTCCGTCGCTTGTTTGTACCTGGTACCAGCTGCCTGTTGATTTGGTTATCAATCCTTCCATTTGCAATTGCAAAGGTATTAAAATTGCCATCATCAGTTTAAATATGATGCGTCACCCAAGGCAGATAGATTAAAAAGGGGATTGCCCTCTTTACGCGAAGCGAAGAGAGGGCCGACCATCCGCTGGCTAGCGGAGTAGTCGGGGTGAGTAGACAGAGAGACATGCATTGGGCGTTAATATCGCTCGTATATTGACTCACCCGATCTGCGCTGCGCTGGATCACCCTCTCTATGGCAAGCCATAAAGAGGGTAAAACATCCAAAATTATTTAATCTATTTGCATTGATGCTTCGGTCTATTTCCGCCAAAATTAAAATGACGCATACTAAATCAATTTTTCCAGTTATTTTCGTTCTAACAAACAAAGTATGAAAATAGCTGTAGCGTCTCCTCCCCTCCCAAAATCTGTTGACGACGGATTATTCTGGATTAATAAGCTGGTAAATGATGCCGCAAAAGAAAATGCAGAAATCATTTGCTTTCCCGAATCATTCATCCCCGGTTATCCGCTGGAAGAATATGAGGTAGAGCAATGCTCACCCGAAAAGCTTCAACAAGCGCTCAATAGGGCTTCAGTAATTGCGGCTGAACATAACATGGCCATTATTTTACCGATGGATTGGTATGATGAGGGAAAGTTTTTGAATGTTGCATTCGTCATCTCCAAAACAGGTGAAATATTAGGCTATCAATCAAAGAATCAATTGGATCCATCTGAGGATAACCGATGGGTGCCGGGCACAGAGCGGCATATTTTTGAGGTGAACGGGCTGAAGTTAGGCATTACCATTTGTCATGAAGGTTTCCGTTATCCTGAATCGGTAAGGTGGGCCGCACTGCGTAATGCAAAAGTGGTTTTTCACCCACATTGCACAGGCAGCAACGTACAGGGCAGAAAGCTTACCGAATGGGGCGATAAGAACAACCCTTATTATGAAAAAGCCATAATGATGCGGGCCATGGAGAACATGATTTACGTTGCGAGCTCTAATTATGCTATGGATTATCCCGAATCTGCCAGCTCGCTGATAAGCCCTGACGGGACTTGCCTTGCACATGCTGAATACGAAAAGCCGGGAGTTTTTGTATATGATATCAATCCTGATTTGGCTACGGGGCTATTAGCGAAAAGATTTAAGCCGGCTAATTATGCCTAAAAATTAAAAATTTAACTTTAATTTTCTTGCTAATGCAAAAAATATCCACTTACTTTACAGGCATTACAGGAATGATACTGTTATGAGTTTAGCTCGTAGTAACTTCATCACCATTGAAAAACAAATTGCTCGATGATAATTAACAGCACCATAATTACAACAACAACTACCACCGGGATAAAACGCGGAGGAAGATAATCGTATGGTGTAAAGACATAAAACCAAATGAACGCCTTCCTCCCGAAAAGAGGAAGGCGTTTTTATTTTATCACATAGAATGAAAATTTTAAAATTTGGAGGTACCTCCGTCGGTTCGGCTCAAAGTATTAGTACGGTGATCGATATCCTGAAAAGGGAATATGAGATTGGCGAAAGGCCCGTGGTTATTTTATCCGCCATGAGCGGGGTAACCAACTTGCTATCTGCCATGGCGGAAAAAGCTGCTAATGGTGAAGACTTTACCACACAATTGGCCGAACTGGAAACACGCCATTTTGAGATGGTAAAAACGCTGCTGAATGTACAGCATCAGAACCCGGCATTTACCAGGCTGAAGATTAACTTTAACCACCTGGAAGAATTGCTGCAAGGGGTTTTGACACTGCGCGAACTTACCCCAAAAACACGCGATCTGATGCTAAGCTATGGCGAACGCTGTTCAACCTTAATGATCAGCAAAATGGCCGCGCAGTATTTCCCTGAGGTCATGTTTGTGGATGCGTCTGAGCTGATAAGGACCGATAATGACTTTGGCCACGCCAGGGTGAACATGGATCTTACTGAAACACTGATCCGTGGCTTTTACCAGGAGAATCCCGGTAAGATGCTTTTTGTGACCGGCTTTATAGCATCTAATGACGCCGGGCAGATCACCACACTTGGGCGTGGGGGCAGCGATTATACTGCTGCAATCTTTGGCTCAGCATTAAATGCATCCGAAATACAGATATGGACGGATGTAAATGGGATGATGACCGCCGATCCGCGTATGGTTAAAAAGGCATTTTCATTACCCGAGCTTACTTACACCGAGGCGATGGAACTATCCTATTTCGGTGCAAAGGTGATTTACCCGCCAACAATGATCCCGGCATTTCTGAAAAAAATACCGATCGTTATAAAAAATACTTTTGATACTGATTTTGAGGGTACCATTATACAGCACGACTGTAAGGCCTCAAGTCTGGCTATAAAAGGGATATCATCCATTAATGATATCAGCATTATTAACCTTGAAGGCAGCGGAATGGTTGGCAAGTCGGGGTTTAGCGGCCGTTTATTTTCTATGCTGGCGCGGGAACAGATCAACATTATATTGATCACCCAATCATCATCAGAGCACAGCATTACCTTTGCCGTTCAGCCTGCTGACAGCGAAAAGGCAAAGCGCTTAATAGAGCAGGAATTTGAGCTTGAGCTATTTGCACGCAAACTTGAACATCCCGTAATTGAACAAAATCTGGCCATTTTAGCTATTGTGGGTGAGAATATGAAGCAAACACCCGGCATGTCGGGCAAGTTGTTCCATGCGCTTGGGCGCAATGGTATCAATGTGCGGGCCATTGCGCAAGGGTCGTCAGAGTATAATATTTCTGTTATTATTTCAAGGCATGATTTGGCAAAGGCCCTAAACGCGGTGCATGATGCATTTTTCGTTCAATTAAATAAGACACTTCATGCCTTTTGTTTGGGTACGGGTAATATTGGAACCACTCTGTTCAGGCAGTTGAACCAGCATAGCGAGTTTTTGCAGCAAAACAATGGCATACAAGTGAAGATAGCCGGCATAAGCAATACCCGTAAAATGCTGTTTGATGCTGATGGCTTGTCGCTTGATAAATGGCAGGATGAGTTGCAGGCGTCTGATGAGAAGGCCAACCTTGGTGAATTTATCGCCCGTATGAAAAAGATGAATCTGCCTAATTGCGTGTTTATTGATAATACGGCAAGCCCGAAGCCGATTGAGTTTTATGAGGATATTTTTAAATCAAATATATCGGTGGTTACCTGCAATAAGATCGGAAACTCAGCTTCCTACAATCAATATAAAACATTCAGGGATGCCGCCAGGCAACATGGAGTGGATTTCTTTTATGAAACTAATGTGGGAGCAGGCTTACCTATTATCCGTACATTAAAGGACCTGATGAGCAGCGGCGACAGGGTGCAGCGCATTGAGGCTATACTTTCGGGGACGATATCCTTCATTTTTAATCATTTTAAGGGCGATGCCAATTTTCACGACGTAGTAAAACTGGCACAGGATAAAGGCTATACCGAACCCGATCCCCGCGATGATTTGCGCGGGACCGATTTTATGAGAAAAATACTGATACTTGCACGCGATGCCGGTTATGCGATGGAAGCGGCAGAAGTGCAGATAGAAAGCATCCTGCCTCAAAGTTGTCTGGATGCACAAACTGTAGATGACTTTTATGCGGCGCTGAAAAAGGAAGATGCCTATTTCAATAAGCTGAAAGAACAGGCACAGACTGAAAAGAAAGTATTACGTTACATCGGTAAACTGGAGGACGGAAAGGCGGCGATCACCCTGCAAATGGTAGATGAAAATCATCCGTTCTATATGCTTTCGGGCAGTGACAATATTATATCGTTTACCACGGACCGGTATAAAGACAGGCCGCTGGTAGTGAAGGGACCTGGTGCGGGCGCTGAGGTTACTGCTGCCGGTGTATTTGCTGATTTGATTAATGTGGGAGCGAATTAAGAGCCTGGCCCCCCGACCCCCTAAAGGGGGAGGAATATAAACTAATTATTATGATAGAAAATAATAAAGAATCTATTAAGACTGTTACCAAAACTCCCCCTTTAGGGGGTCGGGGGGCTGTTCGTGTTTTTGCACCCGCAACAGTTGCCAACGTAGTTTGCGGTTTTGATGTGCTTGGTTTCGCGGTGAATGAACCGGGCGATGAGGTTATCATGCGCATCACTGATAAACCGGGGATCAGCATAAGTAAAATAACCGGTGATAATGGCCGTTTGCCGCTCGATCCATTTAAAAATACTGTTGGTGTAAGTGTGCAGCATTATTTGGAAAGTGTTGGCCGGACGGATATTGGATTAGATATCGAACTGCATAAAAAAATGCCGATAGGCAGCGGATTGGGTTCGAGCTCGGCAAGTACGGTGGCGGGTTTATTTGCTGCGAAAACCCTGCTGGGAGACGAAACGGATGCTGTAAGGCTTTTGCCCTTCGCCATGAAGGGTGAGGAAATAGCTTGCGGCCATGGGCATGCGGATAATGTGGCCCCTGCCCTATTGGGAGGTTTTGTGCTGATAAGAAGCTATGAGCCACTGGATATTGTAAAACTGCCACATCCGAAAGGTCTTTATTGTGCTATTGTGTTTCCCGACGTGGACGTGCCTACACGTGAGGCCCGCCAGATCATTCGCAATAAGATACAAATGAAAGATGCTGTAACCCAGTGGGGAAATATCGCAGGCCTGGTGAGTGGCTTGTTTATGAGTGATCTCGACCTTATCGGCCGGAGCATGAAGGATATTTTGGTTGAGCCGGTACGTTCTATGCTGATCCCTGATTTCTATAAAATGCGGGATATGGCGATGAGTATGGGCGCAGTGAGCTTTGGCATTTCCGGCTCGGGGCCATCGGTATTTGCCTTTACCCGTGATGAGGAAACGGCTAAGCTGATCACCCAAAAACTGCAGGGGCATTTAACGTCAATAAATATTAATTCGAATATTTATGTGTCGGAAATAAATGATGAGGGACCTAGAGTAATAGGTTAAAGGCTGAAAGGTAAAAGGCGAAAGGTTTTTTGATCCAATTAAAAAATAAGAAACTTGTCATTGCGAGGAACGAAGCAATCGCGAACTTTGCAAGTTCGTCATGCTTCCGTGCGATTGCCACGCTACACTCGCAATGACAAAACAAAATAAATTCGAAATTGAACATTCGACATCCGAAATTAAAAAATGAAATTTTATAGTACAAATAATACATCTCATCAAGTTACCTTCAAGGAAGCCGTTTTTAACAGCATGCCCCAGGATAAGGGCTTATACATGCCTGCTTCAATTCCCCGGCTGGATGATAAGTTTATCAATAACCTCGACAATTATACCCTGCCGGAGATCGCTTTTCATGTGGCAAAAAACCTTTTAGGCGATGATATCCCGGAAAACGATTTGAAGGAAATTATCGCAGATGCCATTAACTTTTATGCTCCGGTAGTTGAACTCGAGGAAAATGTTTACGTGCTGGAGCTTTTTCACGGGCCTTCACTTGCGTTCAAAGATTTTGGCGCGCGGTTTATGAGCCGGGTGATGAGTTACTTTTTAGAGGAGGGTGAAAAGCAACTGGATGTACTGGTAGCCACTTCGGGTGATACAGGTGGTGCGGTGGCGCTTGGCTTTTTGGGCGTGCCCAATACAAGGGTTACTATCTTGTATCCAAAGGGAAAGGTAAGCGGGATACAGGAATTGCAACTGACCACCAACGGTCAAAATATACGCGCTATTGAGGTTGACGGTACATTTGACGATTGCCAGGCCTTAGTGAAGCAGGCTTTTACCGATCCCGAATTGAACGCAAAATTACGGCTTACATCTGCCAATTCCATCAATATTGCCAGGCTGATACCGCAAACTTTTTATTACTTCAATGCCTATGCCCAATTGTTAAAAGAGGACAAGGGCAACATAGTGTTTTCAGTACCAAGCGGCAATTTCGGGAATTTAGGAGCAGGGTTACTGGCCTGGAAAATGGGTTTGCCTGTTGAACAGTTTATCGCTGCCACCAATGTCAATGACACGGTGCCCGAATATTTTAAAACGGGGGTTTACCAGCCTAAACCATCGGTACAAACCATTTCAAACGCGATGGATGTGGGTAATCCCAGCAATTGGGTTCGCATAGCCGATATGTTTAAGGACGACGAAGCAAAGCTTAAAAGGCTGATAACAGGGTTTAGTTATGATGATGCGGAAACATTAGCCGCTATTGAAAAAATAAGCAGTAGTTATAAGTATGTGGTTTGTCCGCATACCGCTATTGCCTGGCAGGCGCTAAAAGACTGGCAGCAGGATCAGCCTACAGGAAAAGCATCCGGTATATTCTTGTCGACAGCGCATCCTTGTAAATTTCCTGATGTTTTGCCCGATCATATTGCGAAAGCAGTTGTAATCCCTGAAGAGGTGAAAGGGTTGCACGGCAAGGTTAAACAAGCCACGCATATGGGTGCAAGTTTTGAGGAATTTAAAAGTTATTTGCTGAAGCGTAATTAATTAGAATGAAATTTTATTTAACTATTGATACCGTTCCAAAACGTTCCGGGTATTCCAAATGTTCCACATACTAAATGGAACGCCTCCATAGGAGTCCTTTGGACCACAATAGTGGACACATTAATTTAAAAAAAATTGTCATTGCGATCCGCTAACCAGCGGAGGCAATCGCGAACTGTGCAGGACGAATAAGCAAAGCTACGAGATTGCCACGTCGTTCCTCCTCGCAATGACAGATTAAAATACAGGGTATACTATTTTACTTTAGATGACAGCCAGTTAGTGCGGAAATCGCTTTGCTCTTTTGTAAGCGTTTTCCCTGCTTTTTCGTAAGTAACCACTTCGAAATAAGGGCTTTCCTCCAATGTAATAGTTGCCTCATGGTCGCCTGTGCGGTTTTTGTAATTTACTACGATCTTATCTCCGGGTTTTTTATCAGCGATGAGATCACTAAATGCCTGGGCGTCTTTGATGTCTTTGCCATCAGCCTTTAAAATAACATCGCCTGCATCCAGTCCGGCTTTGTAAACCGGGGTACCTATCATAGTGCTTGATTGTATGGTCAAACCCTCTTCAGTAGTTACCCGGGCTTGGCCCGAGCGGTTCCGGCTTTGCTGAGCGAATAATGGCCCGGCCCAACCCTTGCCCGGAGCAGATTTTTGCAATAATAAGCCCGCTTTGGCCAATAAAGCTTCGTAATTATTTTTGTCGATGCCGTAGATGTATTTATTGAAAAAATCGGCGGCGAATTTTGGGTTTTTGGTCAATTTGGCGAGATCGCTTTGCAGGTCGGGGATGGTGTAGGGCTTCATCACCTTACCGCGGTCGAGCCAAACGGTTTTCATATAATCATCAAGCGTCAAATTAAATTCGCTGCGAAGGCGCAGGTCGAGCGCCAATGCAATTGCGCCACCATAGGTATAATAGCTGGTAAAAATATTTACATCATTATTGGGGTCGATGGAAACTCCAGCGTCAGCATACACAGAGTGATTGCTCATCGCCGTGGCTGGATTTTTTGCCGCCCCCGGGGTATTTAGTATTTGATTTACCAGGCCGCCGATGGTATGGGTGTATTCATCAATGGTATGGAAACCCGAGCGCACCAGCAGCATTTCGCCGTAGTATTGGGTGAAACCTTCGGCAAACCAAAGTTCACTGCTCATATTGGCATGTTCGAAATTAAATGGCTCCAATGATTTTGGACGGATGCGTTTAACATTCCAGCTATGGAAATATTCATGCGAATAAGTGCTCAACACGCGTATCTCATTTCCGGCAACCTTTGGTATTGGGTGAACTATGCAAGTAGAATTACGATGCTCCATGCCATCGCCCGAATTGGTTGGGTAGGTATCATCAATAAAAGTGTATTCGCCGTAATCGTAGGCTGGTAGCTCGCCAAATACGGCCTTTTCCTCCAACACCATCTTTTGCACCTGCTTTGCGAAATTATCTACGGTAGCCTGGTCATCATCCGAGTGAATGGTCAGATTTATCTTCTCGCTTTTGCCATTATTATCAACAGTCCAGCTGCTTTCCTTAAAATTTGACAATTCGGTAGGACTGTCCATCATGTACTGCATAGATGGTGCGCTATAAACATTGTCACCATCATGCTTTAACTGTGTGGCCACCTTCCAGCCGTACTTATCGAGGTCGTTAAACTCAAATTTCAACGGCCTTTTATCCTGACCTATTACCCACATAAAGGTGGCGGGCATATTGAAGTGTGCGTGGCTCGGGTCTATGCTGGTATAAGTACCGTCGGTCCAGTTGCCGAATAAGGTATAGCTTATCTTCACAGTTTCACTATGATCTGTTATCTCATAGACGTCGCCTTCAATTTGTTTTATATTGAGGCTACTTCCATCAACGTTAGAGGCCTTTACATTATAAATATTTTTTCCAAACTCGTGCGTTGCATATCGCCCGGCTGATGAGCGGCTCATTCTTACCTTTATTGGTCCTGATGGCGCCTGCGGGATGGTCATCACAATTTCAGCTTCATGATGAACAGCATTAGGAAATGAAATTGAATAGAAAATGGCTTTGGGTTCCTGTTGAGCAAAGGAAGCGACAGCAAATAATACTGCAGTTACTAATAAATAGAATCTTTTCATATGACTGGTTTAACAGCGCTGAAATTACTATTAAATCAGGAAATTTATATATCAATATTATTACAATACAAGAGATACCGGCTTTCGCCACCTGGTTATTTTTTGAAGTATTTGATTTATTTTTTATACTATAGGTTAACCTAATGTCATGATTATCGTATAAGGGAATACTAACCCATGCTTAAGGTGGCAATAATAATTAACTTTGCAATAAATTAATTTCGCATTGCGATAATATGATAAATCATAAGATCACCATACTATATGTAGACGATGAAGAAAATAATCTATTTTCATTCAAAGCGGCATTTCGAGTAAAATATGAAGTATTAACAGCGCTTAGCGGTGATCAGGCTCTTGAGATACTGGCTGCAAAACAGGTTCATATGATCATCACTGACCAGCGTATGCCTGAAATGACGGGGGTCGAATTTTTGGAAAAGGCAATGGAGAAATTTCCAGATCCAATCAGGATTCTTTTAACAGGATATGCAGATATGGGAGCGGTAGTTGACGCTGTTAATAAAGGGAAAATATTCCATTACCTGAGCAAGCCGTGGAATGAAGAAGAATTGGACCTGACGATCAACAGGGCTTATGCAAAATACCTGGAAAAAGCAGAGTTAAAAGACATGAATCAAAAGCTGGAAGGTTCAAACGATCAATTAGAGTTTTTGCTGAGGCAAAAGTTGCTCTCCTGAATACTCCCGCTCAATCAAATAGCCGGTCTTATATAGTTTAATAATGAAATCAGCTTTTCTTTGTTAAGGGGCTTTTCTATGATACTTTTTACTGTCCCGAAATTATATATCCTATATATATCACCAGGATTGTTAACAGATGATAATATGGTTAATATGATAATCATGTAATTTTTTTGAACCTCAGCCGAAAGTTTTTCAAATTCTTCAACGAACTCAAACCCATTCATAAAAGGCATTTGCAAATCAAGCAAAATTATAGTGGGGATTGAATTATCCCCTGCAGGGTTTTCACGGATTGTTTCCAGTGCATGTTGCGCACTTTGAAAGGTACTAATAATCAAGCTTTCGTTAGTGCGTTCTAAAAATTTCCGGGTGACAAAGCAATCAAGCTCACTATCGTCAATTACTATAAATGAAAAATTTATATCCATCAGATAGAAGGAATTGTTACTTTAAAAGTTGTTCCCTGGTGCAGAACTGATTGGACTTCTATTTGCCCGTTTAATTTTGATAATGCGCTTTTAACATTATATAACCCAAAGCCAGATCCTACCTCCAGGGAATTTGAACGATAAAAGAGGTTGAATATTTCACCAACATGGCTGCCTAAAATACCTATGCCAGTATCTTTCACATAAATTGTCGCTACACCGTTTTGTACTTCAACTATCATCTCAACAGATTTATTTGTGCTATTTCTCTCCTGGTATTTAAACGCATTTGATAAAAGATTGTTGAAGATGAGTCTTAATGGCGCGTAATCGCTTCTGAAAATTCCATCCTGGTGAATACTGATTTCAAGCTTTACCTTATTTATCCTTGAAAGCACTGTATATATTGCTTTCAATTCCTCGATAACTTTATTGAAATCAATTTCTGTTATTTTCAGTTCCCCTCTTTGCAGGCTGTAATAGTCATGCATACTTAAAACATAAGTATCCAGTTTTTTTACGGATTTCTCCATTAGCGACAACATCTCTTTCATCTCATCAATATCATCAATATCACTTGCCAGGTTCATCGCTCCCAGAAGCCCGGATAAAGGCCCCCTGATGTCATGACTAACGCTATAGGCAAACTTATTTAGTTCATTATAAGCTTTTTGTAATTCATCATTCTTAATGGAAAGCATTGAATTTGCCAGGTAAAATTTATTGGCTTCTGCTATTGCCCATATAATATCAGCTTCAATCCATGGCTTCTTTACAAACCTGAAAATGTTCCCCTTGTTTATAGCATCAATAATCGAATCAACATCAGTATACGCTGTAAGCATGATGCGTACGGCCAGGGGATGGCTTATTCTGATTTCCTCAAAAAAATCAACTCCGCTTTTACCCGGCATCCGCTGGTCGCAAAAAACAACCCTGATCTCCGGATGATCATTCAGGATGGATATAGCGAGAGGAACGTTTGTTGCCGTTAGGATTTGGTAATCAAGCCTTAAAGATGCCTTAAAGCCTACGAGATTTTCGGGCTCATCATCCACATACAAAATTTTTATTTTTTCCGACACGATGGCTTATGCTTACTGATAATAAAATCAACGCCTTTCAAAACTAGAATTTATGATGCTGAAAAACATCACCCAATCCTGTATATTAATTACCTATTACTGATTTTTTACCCCTTTATGAAGTTGATGGGTATTTGTAAAATAAATTCGGTTCCTTGGTCCGGTACGCTATTAACATTAATTGTTCCATTATGTTTTTTGATTGTATTATAGGCAATGGACATTCCTAAACCAGTGCCTTCTCCCACATCTTTTGTTGTAAAAAAAGGTTCGAATATCTTTTTTTGTGTTTGAGCATCCATACCTACTCCATTATCTTTTATTTTTATTAATACATTGTTTTCATCGTGGCTTGTTGCGATGACAATTTCGCCACCAGGTGACTCGCCAAATCTTTTTTGAATAGCATAAACAGCATTTGAAATAATATTTAAAAACACCTGGTTTAATTTCCCGGCATAACACTCCACAGCTGGCAACTCACCATATTCCTTAACTATTTTTATTTTATTGTTGAGCAGGTTATTTGCGATAACCATGGTTGATTCCAGGCCTTCATTAATATCTGTTTTCTTCAAATCATCTTCATCCAGACGTGAAAAAATCTTCAACCCTTTAACAATTTCAGCTGTTCTGTTGGCCCCTTCATTTATCCCCTTTATCAAAATCCTGATCTCTGTTGTGAGATAATCAAAATCAATTTCCTCCTTATATTCCTTTATCTTTTTCTGTTTATCAGCTGGTGGGGAATCGGATATGCCAACATTTTCAATAACATTCAACGCTTCAAGCATTAATTCAATATCCCGTTTTAAAGGATTGATGTTTGACGTAACAAAGTTGATAGGGTTATTGATCTCATGAGCTATGCCCGCTGTCAGCTGGCCAAGCGAAGCCATTTTTTCTGACTCTACCAATTGTGTTTGCGCCTGCTTTAAGTCGTCGAGTGTTCTGTTGAGTTCATCGTTTGATTCTCTTAATGCGAGGGTGCGTTTTTCTACCTTCGACTCGAGCACTACATTTTGTTCGCGAATAATGCTTTCATTTTCTTTTGCAATACGGAGGGCTTCTGCCTGCGATGCATCTTTTTCTCTCTTCAAAACGTTTATCCTGTCGGCCAAACCAAATGACAGCAAACACATCTCTATTGCTGACGCGGCTTGCATGGAGTAGCTGGTAAGTGTATTATATGGGAGCACCCCATAATCTTTAAGTAAAAAGATGATTGCCCCGGTTAAAAGTACTGACCATGCTATAAAAAAGTATTTTGCAGCAGCCGAACCCTTAATCATGATCATACACGATATTGACAAAACTGCAATAGTTAACAGTGTTGTGGTAAGCTGCATCACCTGGAAACCCGCCAGCTGTTTTCCTAAGCTTATTAAAAGGATTGCGACGAGAAATAAACAGATAATTATGTTTAAAACAATATTAGATTTAGGAGCATCCTTCCTTGTATTAAGAAATTTTTTGGCAAACATCAATGCCGAAATACCGCTTATGGAAGCAAAGAGGATTACACTTTTTAATTCAAAAGCAGGACTATTGGGCCACAAATATTGAAAGGTATAACCTTTGATACCAACTTGTGTAAAACCGGTGCACAGCACGTAAATTACATAATAAAGATAACTCCGGTCCCTTACAGAAAAAAAAATAAACAGGTTATACAACACCATGATGATCACAACACCTGCGTAAATGCCTGTAATGAGATTCTCGAGGTTTATAGCCTGCCATAGTATTGCAGGGCGGTTTACAGTAATGGGTAGAATAATCTGTTTTGTGCTTTTTATCCTTAGAAAATAGGTTTGGCTATGATATTTGGCAATGTTAAGATCGAATATATAGTTAGGGTATTGGTATATCCGATTGTTAAAATTCACCGTTTCACCCATAAAAGCAGACTTATAGCGATTATTGCTATCTGGTGTAAAAAGCTCAACTTCGTCAAGTATGGGATATGCAATTTCCAATAAAAGTTTTTCATTCTCAGTCTGATTGGTTATGGTAAAACGAAACCACACACTGTTTGCCGATAGCCCTACATTTGGAACATCAGAATTACAGGGTACGAAGTGGGTTGATTTTACCGCTTCTGTAAAATTTATCTCCTTTCTAGGCTGAAGTACCTGCAGGTTTTTCCCTGCTGATATTCTTTCATCCGTCCCTTTAAAAACAAGCTGTCCCTTGCTTTGAAGGCTTATTGAGATGAAGAACAAAATATATAACCATTTTAGCATTATACCGCTGGTTTATTTTACAGATGATACAATCACAACATTTATTGAGCAGGCAAAATAATTTTTTTCGTCAGCATGGTGCAAAGCGAGCAAAAATTCATCCCGCTCCTGGCGGGTAATAAAGTTTTCGTTTAATGCTTCATTGATCATGAGCTCAATCCACAGATACTCATTTGCCTCCTTAAGCGATTTAATAATAAATGGAAATATTTCCATGTGGATATTAATAAATTCAGCAGCTTCTGCATAAGCGGTTAGTTTCCTGGCTGCCAATCCATTATTTATCTTTTTGTCGGTTAAATATTGGACGATCTTATTTTCGATAGACAAATGTCCATTGTAAAAAGTAAGGCTCGACCAATCAGTTTCAACTATTACCAGGGGATGCCCCTTTTTAAGCACACGGTGCATCTCGCCTATTGTGTTTTCAGGCTCTTTCAAATGCTGTATTAAACGCTCGGCTCTTAAACCTGAAACCGAGTCGCTTTCAAAAGGGATCGCATTCGCCTCTGAAAGAATAAATTGAATATTATCCTGCCCGGCAAACGATGATCTTCCTTTATTGAGCATTGTTTCATCATGATCAAGCCCTACCACTTTCACTTCGTTCCCCAATAATTTGCCTAAGTTGCTCACATCCATACCGGTCCCGCAACCAAGGTCTATTACGGTGCCGTTGCTTATGTGAGTAAAAGGGTGGTAGGAATATTCCTTTAAAGTTTTTAAAAAACGCCCGGTATCTTCAAGGTAATTAATATTGTAATGCTTTTCTGACATAGTTCGTTGTTTTTTAACAATTTTAAGATAAAGATATTTTTAAAGTAAATTGAGGGATATTTCGTCAGTGTTATTGTCTATCTCCAATTTTTTATATTGGGATAACAACTCATTTAAACTCCATCTTTCAAGGTTTGGAATTTTTATTTCGTAATATATTTTAATTGTTTTTTTGCGCAATTGCTCTAATCTTACAACATTTAATTCGTTACGTAACTTAAATATTGCACCTCTTTCATCGCTGCTTGCGCTGCTTAATGTATCAACATCCTTTAAAATCATTGATGTAGCTAATAAGTCGAGTTTGGGGTAGTAAAAAGTACCGTTATTGCCGACGCTGGTTTCAATATTATAGCCCACCAGTTCCGCCATTTTTACAGTATAGGGAGCGCACAAAGCAAAAAGGGATTTTAAACCTATTTGTGTTGAAATGGCTACGGCTGCCCGGGTTAAAAATATACTGCCAATTCCATAACCGGCTATTTCGCGCGAATTCCATAACCCACATAATTCACCGGTACCAAGTTGGGCAAATTGCCAAACCAGGTCAAAAATTGACGGGTCCATGGCTCCGGTGGCCTGCTCAATGGGTAAAGGTTCTGATCCTCCGGCAACGTGTACTCTTGCACCTCCATATACCTTTTCTCCATCCAAAGATTCCACTACGATGACGAAAGCCGCAGGATTATTTGCCCATTCGTTTTTTGAGGATGTAACTTTGGTAACACCAATATTGGTCAAAACCTGGGTATGGCCCTGAATAAATAGTTCGCAGGTTTTAGGCTCATCAATTGCCCGGTATGCTCTAAGTCTTACTTCGGGCTTTTCTTTATTTAAACCGTCATCCATTTAAAGTCAGCCAACATTTTTTATTGATTAGGGGCTAATTACAGGCTAAGATATTGTTTAAATAACGAAATTTTTAACTATTGCATTAAGTTATTGATCGGCAGGCCTTAATCAAGGGTTAAATTGCGCAGCTAATACTGTTTTGGATTGAGGTTAATCGTAGCTATGCCGTTCAAGGTCATATTCCGATTGTGCGGTGATGATCTTCTTTTTCTTTGCGGTATCAGTGTCCAGGTTGTGGTCATACACATTATCTGTTACCTGTATTTCACGCTCTTTGTCTTTTTCGGCAAAATAAGTATCCGCTTCCGATATTTTTCCTATAGCCACGTCATAAGGGCCCTTGGGCGACATCAGCTTTACAAACACCGGCAAGCACTCGAATAAAATGAACAAATAGCCTATAAATGAAATAGCGAGATAGGTATCCAGATCGCGGGTGCCGTTTTCGTTATACGTCAGCTGTCCCAAGGCCCAGTTACGGTCGGAAAAACCAGCAATACTTGCAAGGCTGTCCAGTTCGTGGCCATTAAATAGCCGGGTGCTGTTTATCCCCTCAAAATCCTTGCGCTGACTAAGGTAGCCGTCCATTTGGTTGAGGTTATCAGTAACAGTTTTCAACCTGTTCTCCTTTTCCTCCAATATAGCTTCCTTTTGCTTGGCGTAAGTGCCATAGCCTACAATGCCTGAAGTTTGGTCTGTTTTATCGCCAAACACCTCCTGGTTCATCTGCGTACGCGAACGGTTAATATCTCTTTCCAGCGAATCCTTTTCCTTTTTCAGGTCGCTGTTTTTTGATAGCTCCATACCATACTTTTGCTGGTAGGTTTTTTGGAGCGTATCAAGCTTCCGGTGCTGACCTTTAAGGTAGGCTGTCTTTAATTTTTGGCGGATCTCCTTATCAAATATTTTTAATTCGAGCGGGCGCGAAATTACGATCCCGATCATAATGGCCAGTAAAATACGGGGAGAAGCTTGCAGTATCTGCTGATTTGTAGTGCCTTCCTTATTTATGCTGGATACAATATACCTGTCCATATTAAAAATGGCCAGGCCCCAGAGCATCCCGAAGAGGATGGCGAATCCAACCGCAAAAGCATCACCGCTGAATACGAAATACATAGCATAACCACCTGACAAAGAGGCGAATAACGCAGTAAAGAATATAGTTGCCCCGATACCAACGTATTTATTGTGCTCTATCGGATATTTTTTTAACGTACCTATATGTGCCCCGGAACAGAACCAGAAGAAGCGGGTGATTTTTTTCATCGGCTAAATGTAAACTTTCTGCAAACATATATAAAACGCACTTACTTATTGATTGTTACAATACATATGGGTAATTAATTGTTTTAGAAAAAGCTACCTTTGATTGAAATTATTAAAACCATGAAGGAAATAACCGTACAGGAACTGAAGGAAAAGATAGACAAAGGCGAAGATTTTCAACTGATTGATGTTCGCGAGGATTTTGAATATGAGATGTCGAACCTTGGAGGCACACTGATCCCTTTAGGAGGAATACTGATAGAAGCTGAGCAAATTGCCAGGGATAAACCTGTTATAGTACAATGCCGCAGCGGCAAACGCAGCGCCGCTGCCATTATGCAATTGGAGCAGCAGCTCGGACTTACAAACCTTTATAATCTTAGAGGCGGTATACTGGCCTGGGCCGAAGAGATCGACCCATCAATACAAGTATATTAGTCATGGGCAAAAAATTAGCGCTCAATGTTTTATACAACATTGGCATTTTTATTTGCGTAGTGCTGGCTTATACCTTTGGATTTGAACATCCGCGGTGGGAGTATTTAACCAGTGCTGTAATTGTCGGTGCAGTATTGGTGGTTTTAAAAATACGCCTCATGAAGGAAGTGCGTAACATGCAGAAAAAACCTTAACTTACAAAATTATGTTCATCGCAATTTTAGGGATCATTATACTCGTTGTGGGTATGGTGCTCAAACGCTCGCCGGAACCAGGCAGCCGCTTTGGTGGTATCGTTAGCACCGTCGGGATCGTGGTTGTTATTTTGGGCTTATTGCTTTCCACTATTAAAATTATTGATCCGGGTAAAGTTGGTGTACAGGTACTTTTTGGAAAAGTGCAGGATAATGTGCTCGAAAGCGGCCTGCATGTGATTAACCCTGCGGTCGAGGTTACAACCTTCAGTGTTCAAACTGAAAATTATACCATGAGTTCGAAAGAAAACGAAGGCCAGGTGCAGGGTGACGATGCCATCCGCGTACTTTCGTCAGATGGGTTGGAAGTTACTATTGATCTTTCCGTTTTATACAGGATAAATCCCTCAAAAGCGCCTTTTATACTCCAAAATATTGGAGTGGACTATCAGGATAAGATAGTACGCCCGGTTACACGGACAGCCATACGTGATAATGCAGTGAACTACCAGGCTGTCGATCTTTACTCTACCAAAAGGCAGGAGTTCCAGTTTAAAATTAATCAATCTATCACCCAAAATTTTGCCAAAAACGGCCTTGAAGTGCAGCAGATCCTGGTGCGCAATATTTCCCTGCCGGCATCCGTAAAAGCAAGTATCGAATCAAAGATCAATGCAGAGCAGGATGCCCAGAAAATGCAGTTCGTACTACAGAAAGAACGTCAGGAAGCCGACCGTAAGCGTGTAGAAGCACAGGGTATTGCTGATTACCAGAAGATCCTTTCAACAGGCTTGTCGGATAAGCAATTACAATACGAAACCATTAAGGCACAAAAGGAAATCGCCTTGTCGCCCAATGCCAAGATCATTATCATCGGCGGTGGCAAGGGCAACCCTATCATGCTGAGCGATAAGTAGCAGGATTTTCCAGATATACTTAACCGCAACAAAGATAAATTGATTATACCGAAAGGTATTTTAATTTATCTTTGCTTTTAATGGAACACGTATTAGATAATCCCATTTATAACGCAATGCTCTCCGGAAATAGACACTTGTCTGTAGGCACGGAGTCAGTAAGATATTTTCCGGGTGAGATTTCTCCCTTTGTCGGCATGAAGGAATTTGATAAACGTTCCTTTTCCCTATTGGCTGATCTGCTTCCACCCAAAAGGGTTTCTGTGATGATTACCGCAAGAGAAGTGCCTATACCCCGTTCCTGGAAAATAATTCACCAATCGGTAATATTGCAATTGGTAGCCAAAAATCCAAAAAAGCCAGCAAATCTTCCTGAAGAGATTGTTCCGCTAAAAAAGGAGAATGTCCCTCAAATGCTGGAGTTGACAAAAATGACCAACCCTGGCCCATTCGCCGAACGCACCATTGAATTTGGTAATTACAAAGGCATATTCCATGATAAACAACTGGTGGCCATGGCGGGGTACCGCATGCATGCGAACCAATACATAGAGATCAGCGCCATATGTACGCACCCAGACCATACTGGTAAGGGATATGGCAGCGCACTCACACTTTACCAGGCACAACAGATTTTAGAGCAGGGAAATATTCCGTTCCTGCATGTTAGGAAAGACAACGAAAATGCCATCAGGCTGTACGAAAAATCCGGCTTTGTAGTGAGAAGCGATATGCATTTGAATGTATTTCAAAACTAATGCGGATACCTCTTATGTATCCTGGTGAACGGTCGTAGAATTAAAGTGTAACGCCGGAAGTAACTGGCAATCAGCATTAAATTATTTCTAATGGAATTCTAATTTAAACCCTCCAACCTATTCTGCATCTCATCTGTATTAAAATAAAACTTTATAAACTATGAAGAAGATTACAAAAGTGTGCCTCCTTATGGCAGTTATGTTGATGGCGGCTTCTAAGATATATGCCCAGGTGAGCGTTGGCATAAGCATTTCAGCTCATATAGCGCCTCCTGCTTTGCCGGTTTATGTACAGCCACCATGCCCTACTGACGGCTATTTATGGGTACCGGGTTATTGGGCCTATGATGAAGATGCAAACGATTATTATTGGGTACCCGGTGTTTGGGTGGCGCCTCCAAATCCTGGTCTGTTATGGACACCCTGCTATTGGGGATTTGTAGGTGGTGTTTATGGCTTTCATGCCGGTTATTGGGGCCCGCACGTAGGCTTTTATGGCGGGGTTAATTATGGCGGAGGCTATGCTGGTGTAGGCTTCGCTGGCGGCGGATGGGAAGGTGGTCATTTCCGCTACAATACCGCTGTTGTTAATGTTAACACTACTGTGATTCATAATACCTACGTCGACCGCACTGTAATTAATAATACCACTGTTGTAAATAACCGTGCAAGCTTTAATGGCGAGGGCGGTGTTACAGCAAAACCGCGCCCCGAAGAAATATCAGCTATGCACGAGCAGCATCAGCAGGCAACAAATGAACAGTTAACACATCAGCAAACTGCAAATAAAGATCACAGCCAGTTTGCCTCTGTCAATCATGGGCAGCCATCTACTACAGCCATGAACCGTGTCA
>Ga0206890_1148_pt1 | contig 21716 bp, 21 predicted proteins | sample Alteio_BWOrgHeat_58_FD_152960 | JGI IMG/M metagenome (GOLD analysis project Ga0206890, IMG submission 152960) | Enriched cells from forest soil in Barre Woods Harvard Forest LTER site, Petersham, Massachusetts, United States - Alteio_BWOrgHeat_Nextera6 ... | reverse complement strand
GCCTGCTGGTAGCTGAACTGACCGGCACCGTTGCTGGGGAAATATCCCTTGAAGGTGTTTACGTTGTCCGGACCAGAGTTGGGCACTGCGAGTTTTTGTGGGATGTCTTCGTAAAGCCGCAGCGAGTTGTAGGCGTAGAAGATTCGGAACGGAGCATTGATGATCGGCAGAATGACCTGCAACTCCGCACCATTCGACATACGCGGAACATAGTTGGTTCCCGGAACGATTGCCAGCGTATCGGGGAACTTCACGGAACTGCCGCCGAAGCAGGCGCCATTGATGATGGTCGGGCATCCATACTGAGCGCCGGAGATGAGGGATTGTCCGGCTGTGCTCTGCCGCAACTGTCCGGGTAACAGATCCATATTCATGCCAAAGTCGGTGAAGAAGGCAAACGTCACTTGGCTGACAATGGGAATGCGGTACTCGAGGTTTGCCACAAGGGACGTATCACCGCCGATCGCAACCATTCGATAGATCGGCAGTGGGATCAGCACGTTTCCAAGCGCGGGATTCGTGGGATCGCGCGGAACGGACGTGCCATCGGGATTTGTCAGGGTGTATTCAATCTTGTTCGGGATGAAGGTATAGGGGGAGATCGGGCGCACGTCGAATCCGCGAAGGTCCTGTTCGCCGCCTTCATAGAAGCGGTGCGTTGGCGGAGCGACTTCGCCACCATATCCTTCAGTGTGGGTCACCTGGAGGCGATAACCCAGCACGTTGTGCCCTTCGCGATTAACCTTCAACCCCTTCATCGGGAAGAATTGCCGGTAGCTGGCGATGGGTGAGACATACTTCACGTTGCCACCTATGCCGGCAACCTGGACCGAAACGTTGAAGTCCTTGCCGTTATGCGGGCCGACTGCACGATCGAGGCTCGAGAAGGTGTAGCTCGGCGTCAGAACGGATGTAATGATGCCGGTGAGTTGATTCTGTCCCGCGACGCCGGAACGGAACGCGAGCGACTGGAAGACGTTCGTGGTGTTTTGGTTGAACGTCGTCACGGATGAACGCGACAACGAATAAGAGATTCCGATGCGAGTCACACCGGTCTTGGCAAACAGGTGGCGCAGCGGTTCGCTTGCGGTTAATGTGAGGCCGGTTGTCGAAGTGTTGTAGTTGGTCAGCAATGACTGCTGCGCCGCAGACAGATTACCCGTCGCGCCGGTGGTCGATTGGCTCTTCGATGGGTTGAAGTCGTACTTCTGGGCAAAGACCTGCGCCCCGACCGAGATGGGTTTGTCGCGAAGGTACGGCTCCGTAAACCCGAAGCTGATCTGCCGCGAGAGGTCGCCCACATTGGCCTGGACTGAGAGCGTCTCGCCCAGTCCGAGGAAGTTGTTGGTCTCGTAGTTCAACCCGATGAAGGTTCCCGACAGACCGCTGATGCCGCCGTTCAGGCCGATCGAGTTCTTGCCCTTTTCCTTGAGCTTCAGAAGCAGGTCGACCGTTCCGTCATCGGCGTTCTGACGGCTCTCGGAGTCCTGGTCTGCGTGCAGAGTCTCGAAGTAGTTCAGCTGGTTCAAACGAAGGATCGACAGATCCCACAGCTGGCTATTGTAGATCTGCCCTTCTTCAAGCAGCAGCTCGCGACGAATGACCTTGTCGCGCGTAATCGTGTTGCCCGTGAACTCGATGCGCGAGACATAGAACGGCTTACCCTCGTCGATGTCGATGTTCAAGATGATGGTGTGCTTGGCGTCGTCGATCTGGGGGACGGGGTTCGCAACCATGTTGATGTAACCCAGCGAGCCGTAGGCCTTGCGCAACTGGTCCAGACCCTTGCTGAACTGAGTCGCGTTGAACCAGTCACCGTCCTTCTGGACGAACTGCGCCCGCAGCGCCTTCACGTTCTGCGCATGCGCATTACCGGTAAAGGTAATGGCAGCGAGCTTGTAACGCTCTCCCTCTTCCACCGGCATGAGAATGTCGATTCGCTTTCCCTTCGAGGGTCGCAGCGTGAACGGATTTAACCCTCCCTCATCGCGCACGTGGGTTGTTGGTTCACTCGTCTGGGCCTTGAAGTAGCCGCGCTCACGGTAGGCCTGGCGGACGCGTTCGGTATCCTCATCCAGCTTGCTTGCGTCGAAGGTTCGGGCAAACAGGTTCTCCAGAATGATCGAGTGCGGGATACCGATTGGCTTCAGGTTCTTCATCGCGGCGCGGAGGGTGCGATCGCTGAGGTTCTCATTGCCCTGAAATGCGATCTTGCCCACCTTCACGGTCGGGCCTTCTTTGATGACAAAGGTAAGCGACACACCGGCGGGGGGAATCTTCTTGATGTCCGGGGTGACGGTAGCGAACTGGTGTCCATGCTCGGCGAGCAGGTCTTTGAGCACTACGACCGCGCGGGCTATCTTTGTCGGGTCGTACTGGCTCTCGACCGAAACCGCGACCTTCGCTTTTTTGAAGCGTTCCAGAACGTCGGACTGGGTTACCGCATTCAGTCCCTTGTAGTTGATGTCCCGAATGGTCGGCTTTTCGCTCACAATGATGATGAGCTGCACGCACTTCGGGGTATCCACGCGTTCAATCCGGAGGTCTTCGAAGTAACCCGTGTTCCACAGCGAGTTAAAGTCCCGCTCCACCACTGCGGGGTCATAGACGTCGTTCTGCCGGCTGAACAACCGGGCCAGGACCGACTCCTTGGGGATTCGACGGTTCCCGATAACCTGAGGCTGGCACAGAGTTTCCACTCCCTGCGAAGACACGGGAGCGCTCGCGGTGCCCGGAGACACCTGTGCAGACAGGGTGGAAGCCGAAACTGCTAAAACGGCAAAGATGGACGCGACAGAAGCGATGCGGGGACGGCTGGAGCGCGTGCACACAGGTTTGGCCTTGCATTTCAGGGAGCTTCCGCTCTCTCGATTCACGGTAAAGATACGCACACCCTCACTGCTCTAAAAATGACACTCCGCCATCAACTAAAGCGAAGTCTCGATTATATGGGAGCGGAGAGCCGATAGCGAGTTCGCCCCCGGGTTCAGGTCAGACCAGACAGCTTCTAACGCGCCTGAATTCAGTTTTGTTCTCCTTTTGACGGCTCAGCGGCGCAAAAGCACCCAACCCTTGACCTAACTTTCGAGCTCTGAGGTAATTGTGAACTCCTCCGCCGATCCATCCCACCGAATGGTCAACACATTGGGCTGACAGCAGACCTGACAGTCCTCTACATATTGCTGCTTTGACCCGGCAGACTCATCCACCGTGGTTTCGACCCACTCGCCGCACCCTGCGCATTGAAATTTCGCTGGATACATGAAGTCAACCTCTCGGCCTACGCGAGCGAGGCCACACGGCCGCCGCATAGCACTTCGCCGAAGGAGTCGCTGTTTACATTGCCGCCTGTCAGCACTGTTCCCACCCTTACTCCGCCGTGGTCACGGTCTTTCAGAAGCGCCGCCAACCCCGCTCCGCCAGCGCCCTCGGCTACATTGTGGGTGTCCATGAAGTAGGCTCGCATTGCATCCTCTACCTCGTCGTCGTCCACCACCACCACGCGGTCCATCCCAGCCTTCATGAGATCCAGCGCCGCGGCGATTGGCTTCCGGCATGCCAGCCCATCGGCGATTCCCTGCCGGACCACATGCTCGACGACGTTGCCCTGAGCGAACGACAGGGCATACGCCGGAGCTTTGCTCGACACGACGCCGACCACCTTCGTCGCCAGCCCCAGGGCGTTACGGGCCGCAATCATCCCGCATATCCCTGATCCCATTCCGATAGGCACGTAGACCGTCTCGAGCTCCGGGCAGGCCCTGAAAAATTCCCACGAATAAGTCGAGACGCCCGATACTATCCGCAGGTCGATATTCGGCACGCGGTGCCAGCCAAACTCCTGCTCGAGCCGCTCCGCATGTTCGCTTGCTGCCTGAAAATCCTCTCCGAACTCGATCAGTTCCGCACCCAGCGCCTGCATCGCCCGGTTCTTCTCGACGCTGTTGCCGAACGGCACCACGATCATCGTGCGAATCCCATGCTGCGCCGCAGCAAACGCGATCGACTGCCCATGATTTCCGCGCGTGGCCGAGACCACGGTCGTTACCTCAGGCCGCTCGCGCCGCAACCAGTTCATGTAGACCAGCCCGCCGCGAACCTTGAACGCCCCGACGGGAGTATGGTTCTCGTGCTTCACCCATACCTCGGCGCCGGCACGTGCATTGATTAGCGGCCAACTGTACTGCGGGGTAGCGGACATGCTCTGGTAGACCAGTTCAGCTGCGCTTTCAATCTCACTCAAAGTGGGAAGCAAACCTTCCATGTCGCCCTCTTGTCCCTACTGTTGTCAGCCGGCTCGCTGCTCCGGCGAGATTTTCCGCACCTCGACCAACGTCGAGTAAAACGTGGCTCCCCCGCCAATGTCAGTCAGCGTCTCTGATGTCAGCGCATTCACGTTGACTCCGCCCGACGACAGCTTATTCCAATCAAGACGGGCCGCAACCACTCCTGCCGAGACCTGCGCATTCACGAGCGCCTTGAGCGAAACGCTTCCGCGTCCGTTGAAGACCTCGACCACGTCACCGCTCACAATCGACCGGGCGGCCGCGTCGGTGCCATGCATCTCCAGAACGCCCGCCGTCCGCGACTCCATTCGTTGATGCACCGGGATATTTGCAAAGGTCGAGTTCATGTAGTTGTCGGCCTTGCGCGGCAGAAACTCGAGCGGGTAGGCCCCCTCCGCTGCATGGGCACGAGATTCGGCAGGCGCCTTGAACACGGGAACCGGCAAAAACTCACCGCGTCCGCTCGGCGTCTGGAACCATTCGGTCGTGCTGAAAGGCAAAATCTCGCCAGTGGCGTCGACTGGAAGATGTAAAGCGACGTGACCCTCGTGCTCCAGCCGCTCACGCGTAATTCCTGCAAACCAGGAATGGTCTGTCCTGAGCGCCTGGTCGATCAGCGCATCCTCGCGGTCGTCAAAACAGGATTCCGTAAATCCTATCTTCCGGGCCAGCTCGCCGAACATCGCCACGTTGCTCTTCGCCTCACCCAGCGGGGCAATCGCCCGTGCGTTCACCTGCGCAAACAGGTGACCGTAAGCGCCTTGCACGTCCTTGACCTCGAGGAACGTCGGCGCCGGGAGCAGGATGTCCGCATAATCAGCTGTATCCGTGAAGAATTGCTCGTGGACCACCGTGAACAGATCGTCCCGCATCATGCCGCGGAGCACATCGTTCTGGTTCGGAGCGACCGCCGCGGGATTCGAGTTATATACGAACATCGATTTCACCGGAGGGCCGTCGTTCTTCCCGCTACCGAGCGTCGTCAGCGCGTGGCCCAGCTGGCTCATATTCACCACGCGTGCGGGACGCCCAAGAGGGCTGGCCAGCATCAGCTCCGGCATCTGCAACGCCTTGTCGTCGAATGGGAAGGCTCCTGACGTTGAGAGTTGGAGACCGCCGCCTTTGTACTTCCAGGCTCCTGTGAGCAGCGCCAGCATGCAGACTGCGCGAACGGCGGTGCCACCGAATTCGCTGCGCTGGATCCCATAGTTCAACCGGATGGCTGCCGGCCCCGATCCCTCCGATTGTTTTGCAGTCGCCGCGCGCCCGGCCATGGCATACCGGCGAGCCAGCCGCACAATCGTCTCCGCGGAGATGCCGGTGATTGCCGCCACTCTCTCCGGCGAATGTTCCGGCCGCAGCGCATGGGCTTTCAATTCGTCAAAGCCCGTCGTGCAACGCGCAAGATATTCGCGATCCTCAAGACCCATGTTCAGGATTGCGTACATCATCCCTAGTGCCAGAGCCCCGTCTGTTCCGGGGTTGATGGCCAGATGCTCATCTGCCAGCGCGGCAGTCTTCGTCCGATAGGGATCGATCACCACCAGTTTCGCGCCCTTGCGCCGAGCCTCCTCGATGAACGGCCACAGATGCACGTTGTTCCCATGCACATTCGCGCCCCACGCAATGATCAGGCCCGCATGAGCAAAGTCCTGCGGGGGCGTGCCCAGCTTCACCCCATACACACTCTTCAGCGCGACTCCACCGGCCTCAGAACAGATTGTCCGGTCAAGCTGCGAGGCACCGAGCCGATGAAAGAATCGCCGGTCCATCGACCCATACCCCAGTTTCCCGATTGTGCCGGCATAGCTGTACGGCAGGACGCTCTCCGGCCCAAACTCCGCTGTAATCTTCTTCAGCCGCGCGGCAATCTCCCCGAGGGCCTCATCCCACGAGATTCGCTCGAACGCCTCGACCTCACGCCCCTGAGCCAGCGGGCCCTTTGGCACACCCGCCCTGCGCCTCATCGGATACAGCAGCCTGTCGGGTGAATACACACGGTCCAGATACTTGGCCACTTTTCCGCATAAGAATCCGCGAGTCACGGGATGCTCCGGGTCGCCTTGCAGCTTCACCGCGCGCCCGGTCAGCTCATCGACTGTGACGAGCACGCCGCACGAGTCCGGGCAGTCATGCGAACAAACCGCATGAACCACCTTCCTCGCGCCCGAATGCGCTTCCGGCAGAGTGGAATGAAGGCCCATGAGCCAATTCTAGAGCAATCGCCAACGCCGCACCGGCTAATCGCGTTGTATGCTTCTGCCAGAACGCAATCAACATGGCTCACGACGTCTACACTCCAGGCCGCCTCGAAGCCTTCTCGGACGGAGTCATCGCCGTCATCATCACCATCATGGTGCTCGAGCTCAAGGTCCCGCACCAGGATGGATTCGCCGGCCTGCGCACCGTTTTTCCGACGCTGTGCCTCTATTTAATCTCTTTTGCCTTCGTTGGGATCTATTGGATCAACCACCATCAGCTCGTTCACCGGGCTCATGAGGCCGATGAGCTGATCCTCTACGCCAACCTTGGATTCCTCTTCTGCCTGTCGCTCTTGCCGTTTTTCACCTCGTACGTGCTGGAAAAGAAGATGGACTCGTGTTCAGTTGCCCTCTATGTTTCCTCCATGATCGTGACCGGCTTCAGCTTTCTTCTCCTCCGTCTCTCTATCAGCCGCCGTCTGCGCCATGCCGGCAGGTTTGAGGCGGAGGACAAGGCTATTGAACGCAAAAACTGGCTCTCTCTCTTCGTATATCTGGTTGCCATTCCACTCGCCTTCCAGCACCCGCGCCTCTCGCTCGGCCTCGCCGCCTTCGTCACGATCATCTGGGTCACCCCCACGGCCGGTCTCAAACGCAGCGAAGAATTTCCGCCACGGGACCGCAACTAGGCTTGGGCTCAATTCGTTAGTGAACCGCACAGACTATTATCATTGGCGACCTGATTGGCTACTATCAATCCAGCTCGAGCGCTCGAACGTTCTGTTCGATAGAATCCTGCTTGAGCAAGGAAACCGAATCACCATCCTCCTCAGGGATCACTCATGACGCTTCGTTCCGCTCTCCGCATCGCCGCTGTCAGCCTAACCCTTCTTACGCCCGCGCTCGTCTGCGCGCAGGAACCAAACCCGCTCCATACCGCAACGCGGCAGGAGCTCGACATCGTTAAGGTCCTTGTGGCCCAGGAGAACGCCTGGAACAAGGGCGACCTCGCCGCCTTCGCCAGCGGTTACAAGGACTCGCCCGACACCCTCTTTGTTACTCATCAAGTCTTTCGCGGATTCACCGGCCTCGTCGATGAGTACAAGCATGACTACCCCAACCGGGGCGCCATGGGGACCCTCACCTACTCCGACCTCGAGGTCCACCCTCTCGACGAGAACTTCGCCGTGGTCATCGGGCGGTATCACCTCGACCGCAGCAAGAAGGATGGCGGCAATGCCGACGGCCTCTTTACGCTCGTCTTCGAGAACACCGACAACGGATGGAAGATCGTCGTCGACCACACCACCTAGACCAACTGCTCTGTTGAATCGCTGTGCTCAAGCTCATCGATGAGTGCCTTGAAATCGGCCCGCCTCGCTACGTTCATCTCTTCAAACAGAAAACCCACCCCGCGCGGCCGCAACATTCTACTGACAGCTTCGCATCGGAAGACACGCTCCCCGACTCGAAACACCATCTCCACCAGAGTGCCCGGAGCGAGCCGCAGCCGCGCCTCGGTCTCCACGTAGCACCCGCCCGCACTTATATCCAGCACCCGGCCGCGAAACAACATGGACCCGTCCAAAACCATGACCTCGGCCCAGGCATCCACCCTATATCGCGTATGAGCCCGCCGATCCACTAATCCCACCGCTGAACTTCTTCTGTCAGGTCCAATGTGGTTGTCCATGGCATCTCCCGCGCCGGCAACCTCGAACGTCTCTTGCCGGCAAATCTCCTAATCCGGTCATCGGCGCAATTGCAGAGATCTTCAGCGCGAATCCGATAAAGTCTTCACCATCGTCATCTCCTCCATGTATCTTCGACCATACAAAGGACACCTTTCATGACTCGCTTGCTCCTCTCCCGTCGTCGCTTCGTCACTACCGCCGTTGCGGCAGCCGCAGCCACCCGCTTCTGTCCCCCCGTTCTCCAGGCCCAGGAGATTCCCGATGTTCTCGCGCGGGGCCGCGCCGCGGGAGCCACGGCTACGATCAAGACCCAAAACCTCCGCGGCAACGTCAGCGTGCTGATGGGAGTCGGCGGCAACATCGCGGTGCTTCCCGGTAAAGACGGCAAGCTGCTCATCGACTCCGGCTACGCCACCGCCCAACCGCACCTGACCGAAGCCCTCAACACCATTAGCTCCGATCCCATCACCCACCTCATCAACACCCACTGGCACTTCGACCACACCGACGGCAACGAGTGGGTTCACGCTGCCGGCGCCACCATCATTGCGCATGAAAACTGCCGCACTCGACTCAGCACCCCGCAGGAGATCGCCGCTTACAAAGCCAAGTTTCCACCATCGCCAGCCGGTGCCATTCCGACACTTGTCTTCAAAACCGATGACGCCCTTAAGCTCAACGGAGCCAACCTCACGCTCCGCCATTATGCCCCCGCCCACACCGACACTGACATCTCGATATATTTCGCAGAAGCCAACGTGCTGCACACGGGCGACACCTTCTGGAACCCGATCTATCCCTTCATCGATTACTCCACCGGCGGCAACATCGACGGCATGATCATGGCAAACAAAAATAACCTCGACATAGCCACAGCCGACACCATCATCATCCCCGGCCACGGCGCCGTCGGCAACAGGGCGCAGCTCACCGACTTCCACGAGATGCTCGTCACGATTCGGGACAACGTCGCCAAACTGAAAAAAGAAGGCAGATCCCTCGAAGAGACGGTCGCCGCGAAACCAACCGCCGCCTTCGACGAACGGTTCGGGGGCAGCCCGAGAGCCTCAACTTTCATCGGCTATGTCTACCAAGGCGTCTAAGGCCGCATTCCAAAGAAAAAAGGGTCGAGCAATCGTCGCTCGACCCCTTTTTGCCTTGCTCAGTTCGTCAGACCGTCATGATCTCTTTTTCTTTAGCCTTGAAGAGATCCTCGATCCGCTTAATTTCCGCATCCGTCAGCTGCTGAACCTCTTCATTCGCCCGCTTCTCATCATCGGCTGAGATCAGCTTGTCTTTCGCGGCCTTCTTGATGTGATCGTTCCCATCGCGGCGGATGTTGCGGATTGCCGTCTTATGGTCCTCCGCCGTCTTGTTGAGCTGCTTCACCACTTCCTTACGCCGCTCCTCTGTCATCGGGGGAACGGGCACGCGAATTACCTTGCCGTCGCTCATCGGGTTCAGTCCGGCCGGTGATGTGCGGATTGCCTTCTCGATCGCGCCGATCATGCTCAGGTCGTAGGGTTGCACCAGGATCAGCGTTGGTTCCGGCGTGCTCACCTGGCCCATTTGTGCGACTGGTGTATCCGTGCCGTAGTAATCGACCTTAACCGTGTCGAGCATATGCACGTTCGCCCGGCCGGTCCGCGCCGCCAGCAGGTGTCCGCGGAAGTCCTCCACCGAGCTCTCCATCTTCGACTTCAACTGCTGGTGCGTCCCCTTCAACGCCTCCATCCCTGCCATCGCTGATGCCATACTTATTCTCCTCTGCTGCCACTCGATATTTTACAGAGACGCTCCCAACCGTGCGAGGCGAGCAGGAGAAAATCGGAACGGCGACCAAATTCCGACGTCAGCCACGCACCTTATACTTAAAGGAGAAGTTTCGGTTCACGCTCAGGCCTGCCGCCAACGTCTTTTTCGAGGAATGAATGTCCGCACTGATTGAAGCGATTCACATCAAACGCAAAACCCTGTTTGAGTTTGAAAACACCCCGTATACATGCCTGGATTCCGACATCACCACACCAACGGCTCGCGGCGGTCAGACGCTGGTGCGCCTGAAGATGCGCAACCTTCTTAACAGCGCAGTCTTTGAAAAAACATTCAAGGCAAATGACAAATTCAAGGAGCCGGATCTTCAGTTGGTCCCGGCATCTTATCTCTACAGCGACGGCGATGGGGCTCACTTCCTGGATCAGGAAAGCTACGAAACCCTCACCCTGACCGAGGCGATGCTCGGAGATGCGTTGGACTTTCTTATCGAGGGTGCCCTGCTTCAACTGCATAAGTACAACGGCAATCCCATAGGTCTGCAATTGCCGATCTTTGTTGAACTGAACGTTGTTTATGCAGAGCCAGGGGCGCGCGGCGACTCCTCAAGCGGCGGCGGAACGAAGCTGGCCAGGCTCGAGACCGGATTGGAAATTCGCGTTCCGCCCTTCATCAAGGAAGGCGAAAAGGTCAAAGTATCAACGGAGAACAAGGAGTTTGCTGGGCGCGCCTAGTCGTTTCGATCTACAACTGAGAATCGCGCTGCTACGAACGTTCTATTCTTTCTTTTCTCTGGCATCCAAAGAACCCATTCCCAGCCCACGATCTGGCCCCTTCTTCTTACGCGTCGGATAGGCCTTCGCCGTCACAGGAGGGGAGATCGTCTCTTTCACCAGAGCTTCGATCCCACGCCAATACTTCACCTCCCCAGGCTGCGCAGACGCAATGCTCTGCCGCATCCGGCAGTGCCACAGCGACCATTCCAACTCCTTCGCGCTCTTGTTCTTGATCGCGGCTTCAATCCGTTTGACCTCGGAGAACCCGCTCACCCTTCAGACCCCAGCCCACGCAGCCGCCGGCAAGCCTCCGCCAGGTCCCGATCTTTCTTCGCGAAACAGAATCGCAGCAGACCTTCACCCTTCCCCGGCCTGAAGAACGCCGAACCCGCCACCGACGCCACTCCCGTCTTCGCCAGCAGCGCCCGCGCCTTCTCCGCGGCCGTCGCCCCCGGCAGATTCTCGGCCGAAGCCAGCACGTAGTACGCTCCATCCGGAACATGCGGCCGCATCCCCGCATCGCGCAGGGCATCGACGATCATCGTGCGCTTCACTTCGTGTTCGCGTGCAAGGCCCTCGTAAAAATCCGCGCCAAGCCTCTCCACACCATCTGCGCATCCCTGCTGTAGCGGGGCCGGCGCACACACATATGTCAGATCGTGAAAGTACCCGATGGAAGGAACCCACTTCGGATCTGCGATCAGATACCCCACTCTCCATCCCGTCACCGAGAACGTCTTCGAGAACCCCGACATCAGAATCGTCCGCTCCCGAATCCCCGGAATCGTCGCCGGACTCACATGTTTCGCGCCGCCATAGATAAAGTGCTCATAGATCTCATCTGTGAACACAAAAAGATCGAACTCCTCCGCAATGTCCGCCAGCGCCTCAAGCTCGCTACGCGTGAACACCTTCCCCGCCGGATTCGAAGGCGTATTGATCACCATCGCCCGCGTCTTCGGCGTAATTGCCGCCCTCACCGCCGCCACATCCAGTCCCCAGTCCGGAGCTTCCAGCGCCACCGGCACTGCCTTCGCGCGAATCGACCGCAGCGTGCTCGCGTGGTACCCGTAGAACGGCTCGAACAGCAGCACCTCATCACCGGGATTCAGCAGCGCCATCGCTCCAGCCTGAAACGCGCCGGTCACGCCGCTCGTCACCAGAATCTCGCGGTCCGGGTCGACGACCATCCCCAGCGTCCGCTCCACCTTCGCCGCAATCGCCCATCGCAGTCGCTCGATTCCATCCATCCGCGTGTAGATATTCAATCCATTGCGAATCGCGCGAATCGCCCCTTCGGCCACGACCTCCGGCACTTCGGTATCGCAAACTCCCTGCGCCAGATTCACGCCGCCAATGCGATCGCACTCCTGCGTCATCGCACGAATCTCCGACTGCACCACACCCGGCGCCAGCTCACTCAACCGCAGTCTCGACAAAACCTCTGCCTGTTCCATAGCGAATCTCCTAATGCCCGGCTCCCACAATCTCGACCAGCCCCGGCTCCGACACAACCTCGAGCGCGGCACCCGAGCGGGACAACTTCTGCGCCGCGTCCGACCAGTGCAGATGCGTCAGACCAAAATCGCCCTTCTCGTAGTTATACGTCGTTCCGTCGTCGCGATAAACGTCGAAGTCCCCATCTACCCCCGGATATACCCTCAGCGTCGCAATCCTCTGGTGCTGGTTTGTGCTTTCTACCGGCTCGCCCAACGGCAGCACCGAACCCGCCCGCACAAATAACGGAATCACATCGATCGGCGCAGCCACTGTAATCGTCTGCCCGCCGCGCACCCGGTCATTCGTCCAGAAGTTGTACCAGTCTGCACCCGCCGGCAGATACACCTTACGCGTCGTCATCCCCTGCTCCGTCACCGGAGCCACCAGCAGCGCGGGCCCAAACATGTATTCGTCGCCGATATCCGCCACCTTCGGATCATCACCAAAGTCCATAAACAGTCCGCGCATAAATGGCGCACCAGTCAAGTGCGTCCGGTATGCCAGCGAGTAGAGGTAAGGCATCAATTGGTAACGCAGTCGAAGATACTTCTCCAGAATCGGCTCCGCCTGCTTCCCATACGACCACACCTCGTTCTGATTCCTGCTGCCGTGGCTGCGAAAGTTCGGCTGAAACGCTCCATACTCAAACCATCGCACATACAGTTCCGGATAGTCGTCGTAATTCCCTACATTCTCACGCGCATCCGATGGATCCAACAGCGGTGGCCGTTCCGGTTTGTGCGATTCCGGCAGATACTGCCATCCGCCGATGTCCGTGCTCCAATACGGCATCGCCGAAGCCACAAAATTAATCCCCGTCGGCACCTGCCGCTTCAGCGTGTCCCAGTTCGGGCTGATGTCCGAGGACCAGAAGATCGCTCCGTTATGCTGCGCTCCAAGGTACGAATCGCGAGCCAGAATCAGCGCCCGTGTCTTCAGGTCGCGGCGAAACCCGTCATAGAACGCCGCCGTGTGGAACAGCGGGTATACGTTGAAGAACTGCGTCCCCGGCCCGATGTGCCAGTAGCTTCCATTTGGAGGCAGGTCGGGCTCCGTCTCGTCCGCCCAGAACGCATCGAAGCCCTTGTCGACGTAGTTCTCCTTCACCACATCCCAATACCACTTCGCCGCCGCAGGATTCGTCGTATCGATATCCGCACCCGCGCGGTCGTACGGCAACCCATTCGTCGGAGTTCCATCGGCCAGCGCCTCAAACCACCCATTCTTCAGGATCGTAGCGTAGTACCGGTCCTCAGGAATAAACCGAGGCCACACGCTGATCATCGTGTGGAAGTTCATCGCATGAAGCTCGCGGTTCATCCCCACCGGATCGGGCCACTTCGCCGGATCCATGTCCATCTCACCCATCTTCGTGTAGTGGAACCAGTCGATGACCAGGTCATCGATCGGCAGATGCCGCTCGCGATATCCCTTGGCCACCGCCATCAACTCGGCTTCACTCGAGTATCGTTGCTTGCACTGGATATACCCATACGCCGACCTCGGCAGCATCGGCACATCACCCGTCAGCAGCCTGTACCCGGCATAGATCTCGTCATACGTCTTGCCCGCGATCACAAAGAACGACACCCGCTGCCCCACATCTGAAGTCCACCGAACCACATCGTTGAACCCGAACGCCACCGTCGTCGCCGAAGGATTGTCCCACACAATCCCATAGCCATTATTTGTAACCACAAACGGCACACATACACTCTGCCCGGAAGGCGCGTTGTAATCATGCGCACACCGCACCACATGCCCGCGCCGGTCGAGATACCCCTCCTGATTTTGCCCCAGACCGTAGTAATGCTCATCCTTCGGCGAAGCGAACGTCGCACCTACCTGAAAGAACGGGGCATCCGTCGGCCGCCGGTCATACAAGATGTCCGCATTCCCATCCTTATGGTTCGGCACCGACATCTGCCACCCGCGCATCTCCACCAGAGACGCACCTTCCGGCGTCCGAATCGACAACCCCACGCCCGGCGTCGACCCATTAAAGAACTTCGCAATATCCGCCTGCGTCCCCGTCGGCACCCAGGGCTTGCCCTCCGGCGAGACCGTCACCACCATCCGCGCCGACCGCAGCACATCCCCACGCGCCCCCGTCTCCGCAGTCCATCCCGCCGCAGACGCCTTCGCCGAAATCCCGTAACCGGGCCCAGCCAGCGCATCCTCTCGCCGCAGACTCAAGCTCACCCGAACTACATTCGGCGCATAAGGTTCCACCAACACCGTCGCCTCATGTCGGCTGAGACTCAATTGCTGCGCCACAGCATCCCAACATGCGTTCACCGAGAAAACGAACATTGCCGTAATCGCGCACCGAGTTGAGATCACGGCTTGCCGTTCCACTTAATCTGCCTCAACGCAGCGGTTACATCCTTCAGGCTCCTTCGGCTTCCGTCCATACCCATACACCCCACCGCCCATTCAAGATATTCGATGATTTCTTTATCACTGCCACCGGTCACGAGCAGTTCAAAGACACGACCAATATAGCCGTCATATTCATCACGAGGCCACTCAGGATCAGCCATGACGCCGATAGGATCCCACACTTCGACAAACACTTTGCGAATCGCGCGCCACACTTCACGCGATTCCTCCTTAGGCATTACGGGATACCGAATATCCATCCCTACCCCTTACGCCAGCCCAGTAGACTCAGCCTGCTCCTGCGCATGATAGCTGCTCCGCACCAGCGGCCCACTCTCCACATGCTTGAAGCCCATCCCCAGCGCCTCATGCTTCAAAAACGCAAACTCATCCGGCGTGTAATACCGCGTCATCGGCAGATGGTCCCGCGAAGGCCGCAGATACTGCCCGATCGTCAGAATATCCACCTTACGATCCGCCAGGTCGCGGAAGACGCTCAGCAGTTCGTGCATCTCCTCACCCATCCCGACGATGATGCCCGTCTTCGTCACAATCTGGTCGCCATCGCGGTCCGAAAACATCCCTGCGGCGATTTCCTTCGCCTTCCGCAAAAACTCCAGAGACCGCTCATACCGCCCACCGGACTTCGCGACACGATAAAGCCTCGGCACGGTCTCGATGTTGTGATTTAGAATCTCCGGCCGCACCGCCACCACCAGCCGCAGCGCCTCTTCCACTCCCTGAAAGTCCGGCGTCAGAATCTCCACCCTGCATCCCGCAGCCTGCAGCCGAATCTCCTCCACCACCTTCACAAACGCCCGCGCCGCGCCGACATTGTCGTCATCGCGATTCACGCTCGTAATCACGGCATGGTGCAATCCAAGCTGCGCCACCGCATAGGCCACACGACGCGGCTCATCGAGATCAATCGGCTCCGGCTTGCCCTTGGGCACCGCACAAAACCCGCACCGCCGGGTGCAAAGATTCCCCAACATCATGAAGGTCGCGGCCTTCTGGTTCCAGCACTCGCCGATGTTCGGGCACTGTGCGCTCTCGCACACCGTATGCAGATTCAGCCCCCGAGCCATCTTTTTCAAACTGTGAAACGTCTCCCCCATCGGAGCCTTTGCCTTCAGCCACGCCGGCTTGGGCGCAGGCTTCTTCGGCGTCAGATCAATCTGAACCAGGTCAGCGGTCGGAGTCATCTCTTCCATTGTATCGCCTCTTCACGAGCGCGCCGCAGCGTCTCCACCACGTCTCCCGTCGGATAGAACTCCATCGCAATCACGCCCCGGTAGTGCAGCTCCTCCAACTTCCGGTAGATGTTGACGTAATTCACCTCGCCGGTCCCGGGCTCATGCCGCCCGGGCACATCGGCAACATGAATCAACCCGACCTCATCGATATTCTTCTCCAGTTTTTCAATCAGGTTTCCTTGCCCGCGCTGCTCGTGGTAAAGGTCATACAGCACCTTCACCTTCGAACTCCCCACAGCCCGCACAATCTCGAACGCCTCTGTCACGCCATCAAGATAGATCGACGGATTCTCCAGTCGGTCGATCGGTTCAATCACCCCCGTCAGACTCGCCCCACCCAAAATATCCGCAGCGCGCTTCAGCGTCTCAATCGACGTTGCGTGCTGTACCCCCGGCCCTGCACCTTCCACCCGCTTCCCAGACAAAAGAATGATCTGTCCGCACCCGAGTCGTTGCACCGTCGGAATGAAGGCCTTCAGCTCCGCCAAAAAGCCGTCCCCTCCCGAAGGATCAGCAAACCCCAGCTTCACGCCCGACGTCGCATCCACCGTGATCTTCAGCGCCTTCATCCGAGTAAGGATGCGATGCCAATCCTCTTCGGACCACCGCGCAAACTCACCCACCAGTTCAACGTGCCTGTATCCCGCCTCCGCAACGCGCTCCAGATTCTCATCAAAGCTGCCGCGCTTGTTCAGTGCCCACATCATCACAGAAAACTGCGGCGCGGTCTCCTCGACTACCGGCTGCACTTGTCCCATCAGCCCGCCCGGGATGATCGCTCGCGCAGCAACAACTGCGGCCACCTGCTTTCCGAAGTCCCTTCGACTCAGCATGCGGGCCATCCTAGCAAAACAAGCCGACTATCAGTGTCTCCAAGCTCACCGCAGCCGGTCCCTCACCTCGGTCCGCACCAGGTACAGAAAAAACACCAGCGCAAACAGTCCCTGGACCAGGAACGGCGCGACATGCGTCTTGTGAAACACAACCAGGTTCCCCAGCGACAGGGTCAGACACCCTGCCAGCACCAGAGCCCAACCCCAGCGCCGCAGCCGCAACAACCCAAAAACCCCAGCCGCCAGCAGTGTGCACAGAGCCAGCACCCCATACTTCCCGCGTCCGTCGCCAAACTTACCTTGCAATGCGGCGAACGCATTAATCAGCGTCAGCACAAGCATGAACATGCAGATGCCCGCCACACCTGGCAGCATCCCATGCGCCCGCGCCTGAAGCCGCTTTACTTCATCTCTTTGGGTCTCGTCGGTCTCGCTCATAAAGTGTGCAGATACGCCAGCAGATCGTCGATATCCTGCTGGTTCATCGTATTCCCCATCGCCGGCATCAGGCCATGCCCATGCAGAATCGTCGCCGTTACGCGCTCATCGTTCGCCGGAGCGCCGCTTGGCAGCGTCTGCTTCTTGAACACGCCCAGCATCGGAGGCCCATGCAATGGCTTATCCACGCGGTCGTAGTGACACACCGCGCAATGCGCCTGAAACACCGCATGCCCCTGCATCTGTTGCGCATTCAGTTGTTCAAGCGGCATAGGTGGCGGCAGTGTCTTGCACCCTGCCAACGCACACACCAATATCAACAACAAGAAACTTCGCCTCATCCAGCTTGTACCCTCATCTGTGCACAGACTCGGCGAGCAGTACAACCCCAATCCCCGCCAACCCCAGGTAAACATACCGGAGAAAAGCCTCTCCATGGAGACGATGGTTTACCACTCTGCCAAGCCAGACCGCCGGCAAAAGGACCGGCAAGCACAGCAGATAATAGTGTGTCACAGCGGGCACCCAAAGCCCCGCCACCCAATACCCAATCATGCCAATCAAGCTCGCCGGTAAGAAATACGCCTGCAGGGTCGCGCGAAAATGCTGTGCCGACCAGCGTCGCATCGCCCCGTAGATCACCAGCGGAGGCCCATTCATTCCTAACGCGCCGCCGATGATCCCAGCGACAAACCCACAGCCAAGAAGCCACGCCATGCTGTCCGTTTTTAATTCAGGGGGTTTTCGGCCAAACAGCGAATACACCGCAAACGCGACGATAAGAATCGCTAACGAAACCTTCACAGCCTGTTGATGACTGCTCGTCAACAGCAACAGGCCCAAGGGGATTCCAAACAGCGTCGCCCCTACGAGCCACCCCGCACTGCGGACATGAATCTTGCGCCAGTCCTGCACTACCACCACCGCGGCGATCGTAGTCGACACCAGCACCGCAAGTGGAGCCGCAATCTTCAGAGAAAGAAACAAGGCAAGCAGTGGAACCGCAACCAGCGCCTCACCAAACCCAAATGCCGAGCGAAAAAGCGTAGCGAAGAAGATTACGATCAGCACATGCAGCGTGGTCGCATCCATCATCTGACCAACACACCCTGCAATCGACTCAGCCTCATCTCTCAATTCTAAATAGCGATCGCTCCCTCGATTACACGCAAGAGGTCTAATTAGCCGCCGCAATTGCCGCCACAATCTTGTCCATCACCTCGCGGTCGTCGCTCGTACCGGGCAGATGATTCCCGACCATGATCGAAAAGATCACCGTTCGCCCACTCGCACAATCCACGTACCCGCTCAAAGCCCGCGCTTCCCCCAGCGTCCCGGTCTTCGCAAACACATGGTCCTTCAGCGGAGCCTTCCCAAACCGCTCTGCCAGCGACCCATCCTCCCCACCCACCGGCAGACTCTTCTTCCACTCCACGAACCAAGGCCGCGTCGACACATACTGCAGCAACCGAGCCGTTGCCCGCGGAGTCACCAGATCATGTCCGCTCAGACCCGACCCATCGAAGAAAACAAAATCATCCTTATCGATTCCAACACGTGTCGTCAGATACGCCCGCATTACCTGCGCTCCTCCCGCGAGTGTCCCCTTACAGGATGCTGACGGAGAGAATGGCCCCATTTGCCGCAATAGAATCTCAGCGTGCAAATTCTGGCTGACCTTGTTCGTCACCACGGTATCTTCCCCAAGCGGCACGGAGCGATGCGAGGCCAATACCGACTCGTTTATTGGTAGGCGCGGTCCGTCCGCAACCACAGTACATCCAGTTCGCCCATCAAAAACGGCAGACGGGATTGGCTCGCTGACCTGCTTCGAGAAGCCTTTCGTCTCGACGAGCTGCACATGCACCGCTCTCGCTTTCCCTGTCACAACAATTCCACGCCCTTCCAACATCCCCTTCAGCGCCATCGCCGCATACTCCGCCGGATCGTGGATCGCGACCTCCTCCTCATCCGGCTGCGAGTCCACCGCAATCGACCCATAAACCCGCAGCACCTTCGACCCCAACGCCCGTTCCATCTGCACATGACTGCCGCTCTTCTTTTCACCCGTCGTCACCGAAACATCCAGGGTGTAGTACGAAGGCACCGCAGGATCGACCACCACCGTCGCAGGCTCACCTGATGCAGTCCCCGGCGACACCGTCACCTTGATCTGGTTGTCATTAATCGTCAACGCGGACACTGGCGCGCCATATCCCCAAACCGCATCGTCGATGGACCAGTCCTGCGGATACGGCTCCCACGGAAACAACGTGTCGTCGCCCACCACATCGCCGTTCACCACCTTCAAACCCGTTGCCGCCACCTGGTCGGCCATTGCCGCGAGATACCGCAGCGGATCGACCTCCGGCGGTGGCGGAGCGCCCTTTTTCAGCTTCGGCCCCAACGCCGGAGCCACGTAAGGGATCTCCCGCCCCGAAAGATTCGCATCACCACCGCCCACCAGTACCAGATCGCCCTTCAGCGCGGTCGCTCCATCCATCACACCGCGCGCCACAATCTTGGTCTCAAAAGTAGTTTCGGGTCCCAGCAAAGCTATCGCCGCCGCCGTAGTAAACAACTTCGCATTGCTCGCCGGCTGAAACAACTGCCCCTCGTTCAACGAATAGATCGGCGCACCATCCATCGTCGTCACTGCAATCCCCCAATGATCCCGCGCCACCCCGGGCCCAGCCAGAAGTCCTGCAATCGTCCGCGCCAACTCAGTACAAGGCCCACTGTGACCGGCCTTCAACGCTACAGCCCCATCACACCCGACATTCCTCTCCTGCGCCAACGCCGGCTTCAATCCAGACGCAGCAAGCGCCCCACAAACGATCACACAAACGAAAATCCGTACCATCCGCGAAGTCTAGCACCAAGCCTCTAGCCTCTAGCCTCTAGTCTCTAGTCCCTAGTCCCTAGTCCCTAGTCCCTAGTCCCTAGTCCCTAGTCCCTAGTCCCTAAAGACTAGAATCCCTCCATGGCCTTCGCCGCCCGCACTTATTACGACTGGCATCTCCGCACACGCACCCTTTCGCTCGGCCAGCGAACCCTGATCATGGGTATCCTCAACGTTACGCCGGACTCCTTCTCCGACGGCGGTCTCTTCTACTCCCCCACCCACGCCCCGGAGCGCGCGCTCACCCACGCCCTCCGATTGCTCGACGAAGGCGCCGATATCCTCGATCTCGGCGGCGAATCCACACGCCCCAACGCCACTCCCCTGACGCCCGAAGAAGAACAATCGCGTGTTCTCCCTGTCATCGAATCGCTCCTGAAACTACGCCCTGCCACCATCCTCTCCATTGACACTTACCACTCGTCCACCGCCCGCCTCGCTGTCGACGCCGGAGCCGAGATCGTCAACGATGTCAGCGGCCACCTGTGGGATCCCGCCATGTCCGCCACCTGCGCCGAACTCCGTTGCGGATCCACGCTCATGCACACTCGGGGCCGCCCCCAGGAGTGGCCTGCACTCCCCAAACTCGCACCCGGCGAAGTCATCCCCCTCATCATCACTCAACTCCGGGAACGGCTCGCAACCACCATCGCGGCGGGCATCCCTCGAGAGAAAATCGTCCTCGACCCGGGCCTCGGCTTCGGCAAACGCCTCGACGAGAACTACCCTATCCTCGCGCACCTCGAGCGCCTCCGCGAGTTCCACCTTCCCATCCTCATCGGAGCCTCCCGCAAGCGCTTCCTCGCCAACACCCTTACTCACACGGCAGCACTTGCCACAACCCTTCAAGGCGAACCACCCACCACGGTTGACCGCCTCCACGCTACCAACGCCGCAAACGTCGGCGCTATCCTCGCCGGAGCCCACATCCTTCGTGTCCACGACGTCCGCGCCGCCGTCGAGGCCGCCGCCATCGCCGACCGCATCCTCGAAGCACTATGACGGTCAGCTTGCCGGATTCCCAGAACCATCCGTCGTCCAACTCTCCGTCTGAAACGCAAGAAAGATCGCAACCCACATATCTCTCGACGGCAGATGAATAAACAGTCCGCCATCCTGCCAAATCCCGTTGTCCCCGCTGAAACTGCCCGCAGGATTCCCTTGGTTCATATGAATGTTGTGGATCCCATCCACCTTCCCGGAGTCGGAGTACGCGCTGCCGAACGCATAGATCATCCCGTTCCCATCTGCGATTGCCATCTTAAGCAGCGTCACGACCGCCTCCCGAAGCGCGTTCGCCCCAGCCGTCATCATCATCCACTCTTCCGGACTTATCCCCTTCGCACTTCTAGCCGGAATCTTAGGCAGCAGGATCATCTGGTCCCGCGTAATCATCGGCTCACCATCAATCTGCTCCCGCACGTAGTCCAGCGCCAGGCCACCGGTCTCACTCTTCAGCGCAGTCATTCCCGTCGGCAAGGCGGTCAGTGCAGCAAAATCAGGCGGCGTGAACTCCTCTTCAATCGCGTACAAAACATCCGACCCATCCACCGACTGGATATTAACGGCAACCGTAAACGGACCGCCGTTCGCCTGCACTGTCATCTGGTAGTGGGTGCTCGATCCCGAGACAACCTTCCCTGCTGTCGGCTTGCCTACCAGGACACTGTAGTTC
>Ga0206890_1144_pt2 | contig 21771 bp, 18 predicted proteins | sample Alteio_BWOrgHeat_58_FD_152960 | JGI IMG/M metagenome (GOLD analysis project Ga0206890, IMG submission 152960) | Enriched cells from forest soil in Barre Woods Harvard Forest LTER site, Petersham, Massachusetts, United States - Alteio_BWOrgHeat_Nextera6 ... | reverse complement strand
ATTGGGTCACTCGGCTTGTATTTTGCATCGCAGATCACTAAAGTGGATATATTAAATAAGTTGGGCTACAAAAATGGTATTATTTATGGGTTAGTGTTATCGGCAGCGGGAGCGCTTTTAATGGTCCCGGCGGTTAATTCAGGTTCGTTTGGATTTATATTGGGTGCGTTTTTTGTAATTGCATTGGGGTTCTCCTTGCAGCAAACCGCAGCCAATCCGTTTGTAATTGCTCTTGGAACGCCTGAAACAGGCGCAAACCGCTTAAATCTTGCGGGTGGGGTAAACAACTTCGGAACGCTATTGGGGCCCGTTATTGTAAGTATTGTACTATTTGGCAGCGCCAGTAAACTGATACCTGCGGCTGATGTAAAAATAACAGCCATAAATAATCTCTATTATATATTGGCCGGGCTTTTTATAGCAGTTGCTATTTTCTTTTGGGTATCCAATTTGCCAAAAGTAACCAGTGATGAAAAGATAGAAGCAAGCCATAAAACTAATTGGCCGCTATTTATCATATTCATTGCTTTTTGTTTGGTATTGGCAGCGGGCCCGTTAGCCGATTATACAGGGATAGCTAAAGCCTACTTTGTTTATGCAGCATTAGCCATTATATTGATAACACTTATTATATCATTAACCATAGCCGGCAAAAACGGTGAAGGCTGGGGCGCAATGCAATACCCGCAATTAATTTATGGTATGATAGCCATATTTACTTATGTAGGTGTAGAAGTTACCATTCAAAGTAATATGGGATCATTACTTAAAACTCCCGAATTTGGCGGATTTAGCGCCGCCCAGATAGCACCGTATATTTCATTATATTGGGGTAGTTTAATGATAGGACGATGGACAGGGGCTATCGCTGTGTTTAAACTAACAAACGCAACTAAAAACATATTAACCGTTGTGGTGCCATTCTTCGCATTTGGAGTAGTTTTATTGGCTAATTATTTGAGCGGCGTAGATGTTGGGAACTTGTATATATACGCATTGTGCATTGTTGTTTTAGTTGTTGGCTTTTACATTGGTCAGCAAAAGCCGGTTCGCACTTTAACCATATTTGGTTTATTGGGTGTATTGGCTATGATAGTGGGGTTAATGACTACCGGCGCGGTTGGCCGTTTTGCGTTCATCAGCGGAGGCTTGTGCTGTTCTATTATGTGGCCTTCAATTTTTGCTTTAGCCGTTGCCGGTTTAGGTAAATATACCAGCCAGGGTTCAGCATTTTTAATTATGATGATCCTGGGTGGTTCAATTATCCCCCCGGTACAGGGCATACTTGCCGATTCAACAGCTACTTCCTTTGCGGGAATAAGCGGTATTCACCTTTCTTATATAGTGCCGGTGTTTGGCTTTGCATACCTGGCATTTTTTGCCTGGAAAGCAGGGTCTGTTTTGAAGAAACAAGGTATTGATGTTGACAATATGGAAGCATCAGGAGGGCATTGATTGTTAGAGATTGGAGATTAGTTAATTAGAGATTAGGTGACAAAGTTCAGCCAAACACTAATTAACTAATCACCAATTAACTAATACCTAATTAACTAATCCATGGAACGACCAAGCTTCGATAGTATCTTCATGAACCTGGCAACAGACCTTGCCCAGCGTTCGCATTGCGTAAAAGCGCATGTGGGGGCTGTTTTAGTGAAGGATACACGTATCATATCAATTGGCTATAACGGCCCGCCAAAAGGCACGCATAACTGCGATGAAGAATGGCCCGGGGTGGGTTGCGAGCGCGACTCAAAAGGCAGCTGCTCATTAGCATTACACGCCGAGGAAAATGCGATACTCTACGCTGTGAAAAACGGCGCTAATCTGGAAGGTGCTACCTTATATACTACCCTATCTCCCTGCCTGCCCTGTGCCCGGCTTATCTACTCAGCAGGTATAAAGCAAGTGTATTTTAAAAACTCCTATGCCGAATACAAAGGCATACCTAATGATGAAGGCGTTGATTTTTTAAACCGGTTTGGGGTTGATGCGGTGAAGTTGACTGAACCATGATTAAACGGATTTACCGAATTTTCATGATAATAGAATAGTTTGTGGCTGATTGTACACAAGCTTAAATTTCACTTGATCAAGTGAATCCTCAAAATCCGTTTAATCATGGTTCAGACAATTAAACCATATACGGCTCAATCTTATACAAAGCAAACTGTAATTGCTCATCTGGGGTAAGATCGGTATTGTCTAATATGATCGCGTCTTCAGCGCGTACAAGCGGGCTTTCCTCACGGGTGGTATCCTGGTAGTCGCGGTGTGCCAGGTTTTCAAAAACTTCTTCTAAAGTAATATCCGGGTTTTTGGGCGCAAGCTCTTTAAAGCGTCGTTCGGCGCGTACTAATGGGTCGGCAGTCATAAATAGTTTTACCTGCGCATCCGGGAATACCACGGTGCCAATATCGCGGCCATCCATTACAATATTTTTCGATTGGCCCATGCGCTGCTGCTGCCGCACCATTTCTACACGCACCTCGCGTATGGCCGATACCGCGCTTACCAGTTCAGACACCGGCATCAGGCGTATTTCTTCTGATACTTCCTCGTCGTTTAAGGTAATATGCGTTTCATAATCGCGCGAATGGAAATTGAGGTGGATGTTTTTTAAAGCTTCGGCAATTTGCACATGGTCATGCAGGTCGATATGGTGACGTAAAAAATACAGGGCTACCGCGCGGTACATAGCGCCGCTGTCAACATAAATAAAATGAAGCTTTTTTGCTAAAGCTTTTGCCAGTGTGCTTTTTCCGCACGAAGAATAGCCATCAATGGCTACTACAATGTTACTGCTCATCGGGTAACGAAGGTACGAAAATAAGTTTGCAGGAGGCAGTTTACAGTGGGCAGTTTTAGTAAATTTTGCTAACTGCAAACTGTTCACTGTAAACTAATACCTAACTTTACCCCATGAACTTCACCAAAACCGATCTTCAAAAGGAAACAACTTATAAAGCGTCACGCAGTGGGGGCAAGGGTGGACAAAATGTAAATAAGGTATCCAGTAAAGTGGAGTTGTTGTTTTCGGTTAACGCTTCGTTGTTGTTTACTGACGAAGAAAAAGAGCTGCTGAACACCAAATTACAATCGCGGTTTAATAAGGATGGCTTGGTACAGGTTATTTGTGATGAAGAACGCAGTCAATATTTAAACAAGGAAAAAGCGCTGGAACGACTGGTTATGCTGTTGACCAAAGCGCTGCACCAGCCTAAAAATCGCAAAGCTACCAAACCCGGTAAAAAAGCGAAAGCGGCCCGGCTAAATACCAAACGAATACAAGGGGAAAAGAAGGAAAATCGTAAAAAGGTTGTTGATGAGTAAGGGGTGTGGTTAGTACGTCGGCGATTACTCACCCCGCCAACGCTATGCTGGGCGACCCTCTCTATCCGCCAATGGGCGGACAAAGAGGGTTGTATAAAGTTTTTATAAGGTGATATTCGAATTAATTAAACCGGTACAGTACCACAATAGAGCCCCATTGGTGTGATTGTATCATTTCTTTCGCATCTTTTGTATGAAAAGTAGCCGATACATCATAAACCCAATGATTAGTTGAATATACCAGGCCAACCTGGTTGCTAAATATCACAGGTTCGGGTGTACGCACCACCTCTTCGCTGTTAGGGTCGTCATGGCTTTCAAATAAACCGCCCTGTATGGTGGCATCATAGCCCACCCAATTAACCTGTGGTTTGTAATATAAAAAAAACTCTTCTGCATGTAGCGGTGCAACCCGGTTGGTTACAATAGCCGTGCTTTGCGTACTTTCTGAATGAAATAACTGGTTAAAATTACCAACCCTGAATAAAGGCCCGGCCCCTGCACCCGTAAACCCGGTACCCAAATTAGCATAACTGCTTAATGAGATATCGGCTATTGACCCGCGTACAAGCAGTTTATTGTATTCGGCAGATAAATTGAGTTCGGGGTCGTTTTTGATCTGGTATTGCCAGCCATCTATTTTATACATACCCAATAATTGATGGGTAAATACTTGCGTAGCCTGCGCTAATGACGCGGGGCCAACTACGCCTAGCTGCGCGCTAAGCTTAATATTTCCTTCATTTTTAAACAATAAGTTGAGCGTTGACGCTACATACAAGTAACCTGCAAATGGCCTGTCGTCATATATTGGGGAGGGTATATTACCGGATTGGGAGTTAAACATTTTTTGCCCCAGTTCAAACCCCAATATTTTATTTTGTAAAGAGGTACTGTCTGCTTTTATCGGCAGTGCATGGCGATAATAGAAAAATATACCGTTGGTATAATACCTGTCAGAGCCATTGGCCAGGTACGAATCATTGTCGGTTTGCAGGCCAAATTCATCGCGATGAGTTTGGGCAAACACGGTTACCGAACCCCAAAGGCATAAAATAAATAAAAAGCTAAATCGCATCAGGGTTATAACAAAAAGCTAAATTAGAAAAAGCCTGCATAATCTGTTAGTTCATTATCGCTTTTGACGTTTCTTTAACAGTAAGGTCAAGCGGCTCATTAACTTTTTCATTTAACAGGGCCATATTAATTACCTCGCGCATATCTGTAACATAATGAAATTGCAGATCCTTTATATAATGCTCCTTAATTTCGAGTATGTCTTTTTGGTTTGATTTGCATAAAATGATCTCTTTAATATTGGCGCGCTTGGCGGCTAATATCTTCTCTTTTAAACCACCAACAGGCAATACACGGCCACGCAGGGTAATTTCACCGGTCATGGCCAGGTGAGGTTTAACTTTGCGTTGTGTAAAGGCCGACGTTAAGGCAGTTAACATGGTTATACCTGCCGACGGGCCATCCTTTGGCGTTGCGCCAGCCGGCACATGTACATGCACATCCCATTGCTCAAAAAGTTTTTGGTCGATGTTAAAATAACCGGCATGTGCGCGCAAATAGGCTAAAGCTATGGTTGCCGATTCTTTCATTACATCACCTAAGCTGCCGGTTAAGGTTAAATGCCCTTTGCCCGGGCTTAAACTGGCTTCAATAAATAAAATATCGCCACCTACTGATGTCCAAGCTAAACCCGTTACCACGCCTGCTACGTCATTGCCTTCGTATAGGTCTTTATCATATATTGGTGCGCCTAATATTTTCTCTACCTCGCCCTTGCTTACTATAGAGCTATAAGGCTCTTCCATGGCAATGTTTTTTGCCACCCCACGCACTACCGAGCCAATTTTCTTTTCCAGTCCGCGCACGCCCGATTCGCGGGTATAATCTTCTATCAGTTTCTCCAGCACATCATTCTTTATTACCACATCTTTTGGCTTTACGCCATGTGCCTCGCGTTGTTTGGGCAATAAATGTTGTTTGGCAATTTCTATTTTTTCTTCAACTGTGTAGCCGGTCACTTCAATGATCTCCATCCTGTCTAACAAAGCAGGCTGAATGGTGCTTAATGAATTTGCTGTTGCTATGAACATTACGTTTGAAAGGTCGAAATCCATTTCCACATAGTGGTCATAAAAAGTACTGTTTTGCTCGGGGTCCAGTACCTCTAACAAAGCGGATGACGGGTCGCCCCTGAAGTCGTTGCCAACCTTATCAATTTCGTCTAATATAAAAACCGGGTTAGCCGCGCCTGCTTTTTTAACCGACTGGATAATACGGCCGGGCATTGCGCCAATATAGGTTTTGCGGTGGCCCCTTATCTCGGCTTCATCACGTATCCCACCTAAGGCCATACGCACATATTTACGCCCTAACGCCTTGGCTATTGATTTGCCTAATGATGTTTTACCAACACCCGGAGGCCCAACCAGGCAAAGTATTGGGGCCTTCATGTTATGTTTTAGCTTAAGCACCGCCAAATATTCAATAATACGGTGTTTTACCTTATCAAGCCCAAAATGGTCTTTATCTAAAACTTTTTGCGCGCGTTTAAGGTCAAAGTTATCGCGTGTAAATTCGTTCCAGGGCAGATCAAGCAATAATTCGAGGTAATTGATCTGTACCGAGTAATCAGCCGCGGCGGGGTTGGTGCGGGCCAGTTTTTCAAGTTCTTTGGCAAAATGCCCTTTAACTTCTATTGACCATTTCTTTTTTACAGCCCGTTGGCGTAAATTTTCGATCTCCAAATCGGGCGAGTTGCCGCCCAGTTCTTCCTGTATGGTTTTTAATTGCTGATTTAAAAAATAATCACGCTGTTGTTTATCCAGGTCAACACGTACTTTAGATTGGATCTGGTTTTTTAACTCCAGCATTTGCAGGTCTAAGGTCAAATGCTCTAAAACAAGGTTGGCCCTTTCGCGCAGGTTAGGCAGCTCAAGCAAACTTTGCTTGGCGTTCATATCCGCGTTCATGTTTGACGCTATGAAGTTGATCAAAAACGAAGTGCTTTCAATGTTGCGTATCGCAATACCAGCCTCGCTGGGTATATTGGGCGAAAGCTGTATAATGTTCATGGCCATATCCTTTATGGAGGATATCATGGCTTTAAACTCTTTATCTTCTTTAGGCTTAATTTCCTTAAAAGGCTCAATAGTAGCTTTAATGTAGGGTTCGCTTTGTACTTCGTCTTTTAGATTAAAGCGCTTTTTCCCTTGCAGTATTACCGTTGTGTTACCATCGGGCATCTGGAGCATTTTGATGATCAATGCTACGGTACCCACTTTATTTAACTGGTTAAAGGTGGGGTCTTCGATGTTTACGTCCTGTTGCGAAACTACGCCGATCATACGGCTGCCTTTGTTGGCATCACGTATAAGTTTGATTGATTTGTCGCGCCCAACGGTAATTGGGATAACCACACCCGGGAATAATACAGTATTGCGAAGCGGTAATATCGGCAAAAATTCGGGTACCTGTTCGTTATTCATTTCCTCCTCATCCTCTGATGACATCAGCGGAAAAAACTCTGAATCTTCGTTTATAACTGGTAAGGCATTCTTAAAATCAAATGGATCAAAACTCATCAAAATATGTTTCTGTCGAATAAAAATAACGTCATCTTGTCAGCCTGTAATATAGCAGGGACATTAAATACAGGTAAAATAACGATTATTACCTGGGCTTAAGTATATTTCAAGACTTATGCCAATATAAATTTTATTACCTAAAAATTTATATATTTGTACACCATTATACTGATTATGTGTAATTTATATAAAAGGATAGCTTTATTGCCCACCGGTAACAGCTATTTACAAAGATGAAAAAAAGTCATGTGCAAAAATCACCTTTTTGTTTACCTTTTAGCTTCATTTTTTTATTTAGTTATAATTTGACATAATATTTTGCAACATTATCAGTTAATAAAATACATTTGTTCACCAACAGAATTTTAATGAGGTTATCGTTAGTACTATCTTTTTTAATTATCTCTTCTGCTGAACCATTGCTGGCTCAAAACGCTTATGTTAGATTAGGTAAGCAGGCGTTTGCCGACGGCGACTTTAAATCTGCGGTAATGCAGCTGGAAAAGGCTTGCCTGGTTGATTCAACAAATTCAAATGCTTTGTATATGCTGGGTTACTCGTATTACCACAGTGATAATTATGCAAAATCGATTACCGCTTTTACCAAAGAACTTTCTATTACACCTACCGATGCTTATGCTTATTATTACAGGGCGCAGGCAAAAACCCATTTGGGGAAGGATAACCTGCTATCGCCCGCTGACCGTGAAAAGTATCTTGTAGGCGCTATTTATGATTACAGCAAAGCAATAGAAATTAATCCTAATGATGCTAAAATAGCCAGCTTTTACCAAAACCGGGGTATAACCTATCGCGAATATGGGATATTTAAATTAACGCCCAATCCCCGCTCGTATGACAAAACAAGGGGCATAAGTGCTTTAAAAGCCTCTATTGATGATTTTCAAAAAGTTTTGACCAGCGATCCCAACCGGTCAGACATTGCTTCGTTGCTTGATCAGTCAAAAGAAAAACTTGCCACCACGCTTGGGCACCATTAATTAAAACAATCCCTTAACATCATACCGGTTACTTCCCATCAGTCTTACGTGCTGTAATTTCTCTATCCTATACATCGAATCTGGAAAGTAACTCAGTTTCTCTTTGGTTTCGTATAATATATTTTTGGTATGATTAAATATCAGTATCCATTTAACCTTGTTATCGGCTTTGTTAATAATAATCCTCGTTGTCTGTAATTCGGGATATTTGGCTTTATAAATAAGCATGTTGCCGGTTTGCTGTACCCAATAGCTATCTTTCCAGGCAGGCTTGTTAATATCCGACCCTATAAAAAGGCTAAATTCATTACCCCAATTGGCAATATGCACTTTTTTACTTTCGGCTACGCCGTTATGTATAACCGTTTTAAAAACAGGTTTGTTTAGCCGGGTAAGCCTTGCCGAATCAGCATAAAAATAGCCCTTCAGGTCAAAGTATTTTACGGCGCTGCCTGTTTCTTTAATATCCGGTTTGCATGCCTGCAAAAGCATTATAAGGGCAATGCAGCCTGTTATAGCAGCCCGGTATATTGTTTTTTTATACCAGTACATTGCCCGTCATTTCTTCAGGTATGGTTATGCCTAATATTTTTAAAATGGTAGGCGCAATATCACCCAGCTTGCCGTCTTTTACCTGCTTAACATCTTTATCAATTACAATACAAGGAACCAGGTTAGTGGTATGCGCGGTGTTTGGTGTCCCGTCGTCGTTTATCATATAATCGGCATTGCCATGATCAGCCAAAATAATGAACGAATAACCATGCGCTATACCCGCTTCAACTACAGCTTTGGCACAACTATCGGCTGTTTCTGCCGCTTTAACAACTGCCTCAAACACACCTGTATGGCCAACCATATCGGTGTTGGCAAAGTTAAGCACCACAAAATCGGGCCATCCGCTTACCAATTCGGGTATAATCGCGTCGCGTATGCCTGCTGCGTTCATTTCGGGCTGCAGATCATAAGTCGCCACTTTTGGCGATTGCAGTAATAAGCGTTTTTCGTTTTCAAATGGTTTCTCGCGCCCGCCCGAAAAGAAGAAAGTTACATGCGGGTATTTTTCTGTTTCGGCAATACGTATCTGATTTTTACCGGCATCCTGCAAAACTTCGCCCAATGTTTGGGTTACGTCCTCTTTGCGGAATATTACCTCAACGTTTTTAAATGTTTCGTCATAAGCCGTCATGGTGATATACCGCAGGTTAAGCGGGTGTAAGTTATATTCGGGATATGCTTTTTGTGTTAATGCCTGGGTAATTTCGCGGCCACGGTCGGTTCTGAAATTAAAACAGATCACTACATCGCCGTCTTTTATTACCGCAAGCGGTTGGCCAACAGCATCTATTTTAACAATAGGCTGCATAAATTCGTCGGTGACATCCTTCAGGTACGATTCTTTTATCGATTGAATAATGTCGTTTGAATGTTCGCCATCGCCATGTACCATCAGGTCATACGCTTTTTTAACGCGCTCCCAGCGGTTGTCGCGGTCCATAGCATAATAGCGGCCAATAACAGATGCCAGTTTTACCTGTGAGCCTGCAATATGATTTTCAAGGTCGGTTACAAAACCTAACCCCGATTTCGGATCAGTATCGCGCCCATCTAAAAAAGCATGAACAAATACGTTATTCAAGCCAAAACTTCCGGCAGCATCGCACAATCCCTTTACATGTTTAATATGCGAGTGGACGCCGCCGTCAGATAGCAAGCCTATCAAATGAACATCTTTATTGTTTTGTTTGGCATACTCAAACGCGTTTTTCAATACCGGGTTTGTAACCAATTCATTATCATCAACCGCTTTATTAATGCGGCCAAGCTCCTGGTAAACCACGCGCCCGGCACCAAGGTTCATGTGCCCAACTTCCGAGTTTCCCATTTGCCCGTTGGGCAGGCCCACAGCCATGCCTGATGCTTCCAGTTTTGAATTAGGGTAATTACTGATCAACGAATCAAAAAAAGGTGTTTTTGCAGCCAGTATCGCGTTCGACTGGTCATTACGCCCATAACCCCAGCCATCAAGTATAATTAATGCTAATTTTTTTGTATTTTCCACAATGCAAATATAAATGCAACGTTCTATACATTATAACTTATAATTCAGGTTATTTCATTTTAACGATACGCGGCTTTATTTATTAACGAAAGCCTTTTTTTTAATAATTTTTACTTTCTGATACGTTTTATATGAAGCTGCTTTACCTGCCATTGCTTATATTATCCTTGTTTGCAGCCACACCTGCTGACCCGATAGATAAAGTTGCCGAATTAATTGGCAAGGGTAATATTCATGAAATAGCCAAGCTTTTTGCACCCGATGTAGAGCTAACGCTAATGGATGATGTAAACACATATTCAAAGGCGCAAACCGAACTTATTTTAGAAAAATTTTTCGCGCAGAATAAACCAATCAGCTATAAAATGCTGCATAAAGTAAACTCAAGTGCCAATTACCGCTTTGGCGTAGTTATCATTACTACCGATAAAGGCACCTATCGCGCAGCCTTTACTTTAAAAGGTACCGATGCCAATACCCAGCTAATTGAATTGCGCATTGAAACCGAGAAGGTTCGGTAAGAGAGATTAGAGATTCGTTAATTAGAGATTGGTTAATTGGTGTTTAAAGATTGGTAATTGTAAGTTGGTGATTAATGTTATGCGCTTTATTTTACTGTTAATAAATATGACTGATAAGTATTTGCTTTGCAGGGTTAATCTGAACTAAATAATTAATTTTATACCGATGTCTGTAGGTATAAGAATTATACGTTTTGCCTGTTTAATAATAACAGCCCTGTTATTTACCACTTTTTTGCAGGCACAGACAGTTAAGGGAAAGATAATTGATGCCGAAACAGGTAAGCCGGTACACGGCGCCAGTATCTATTTAAACGGCACTTACCAGGGCACTTCGTCTGATAAGGAAGGTAATTTTGCACTCACTACTACCGAACATAATATCCCGCTTATTGTAAGCCATATCGGGTACCAATCACAAACCATTGCCAGTTATTGGGGTAAAACGTTAACTATTTTGTTAAAACGTAAGGCTAATATATTAAGGGAGATAACTATTGGTGATGATAACCGCGAGCAGGAGATGCGCATATTTCTGCGGGAATTTATAGGTACACAAAATCATGAATGCATTATCAGTAACCCTGGTGATATATCATTTACCTATCATAGAAAAACATTACTGCTTACTGCCAGTGCTGATGAGCCGCTATTGATCTACAATAAAAAACTGCGCTATAAACTCACCTATTTCCTGTCATCTTTCAGGTTTACGCCCCGCGAGGTTTCTTTCCAGGGAAATTATTTCTTTGCCGAAGATACCACGGGCATGACGCTAAAGGAAACGAGAAAAATATTACGCGAAAGGGATTATGACTATTATGGGTCGAGGATGCATTTTATTCGGGCGTTATGGGCAAATAGTTTTATGGATGAGGGCTTTACTATAACTAACAGGAATGATGGCGAACTTGATTATAATAGTATCATCAGACAGCAAGGTGATAAAAAATTCATCCATATTAATAGCCGTGTTAATATTGAATACCAGTTACGCAATTCGTTCCTGGCGCCAATTGATTCGGCCCGCGAAACCCTTATAGCGGCCAATGGGTTTTATGACCCCAATATAACGTGGGGTGGCGATATGGGTACACAGCGTGTGGGCGAACTATTGCCTTTTGAATTTAAGCCGTTTGCCGGCCCAAACAAAACGGAAAATCCGCTTGATAAAATAAGCCCCGCGGTGTTTGAGCAAAGCAGCGCTGCACCCGATTCGCTGGTTAAAAAGTTTGCATTATACAACGTTAAAAAGCAGCAGGGGGTGCTATTTGCTCATTTTGATAAAACTATTTATACCAATAACGAAAATGTATGGTTTACCGCTTACCTGCTAAATACCGATGCCAGTAAAAACGATGTGCTTTCGGTAGCCCTCATCAATGATAACGACCGCTCAATTATATTAAAGGATAAGTTTATAATGGATAAAGGCATTGCCTTTGGTAATATGTTTTTGCCGGATACTATCCTCTCCGGTAATTACAGTTTTATGGTTTATACCAACAGCGTAGTAAACGGCAAGCCCGAGAATGTTTTTGTGCAGCCCGTAACTGTAAAAAACACTACCGTAGCTTCTTATAAAGCTACATTACTTTTGCAGGATACTGCTATGATTGCACCTGCAGCCGGAAGAAAAGTGTTGCTCATTACCGAAGCCCCCGGTATAAAACTTATTGCCGCGGCAACGGTAAACTATTACGTGGGCGATAAACTGCACCCCATTATTGCCGGAACGGTAAAAACAGATAAAGCAGGCGGATACCTGTTTACTATCCCAACAAAGGACATTACCCTGGGTAATAATATACTGGAGGCTAAAATTACATACGGAACCGAAGTCAAAATAGTTAAACTTACACTGCCTGTTCAAAAAAACACACCTGTTGTAAAGTTTTATCCTGAAGGTGGTAACTTATCTGATGCTGTTGTAAGCGCCGTTGGCTGGGAAGTGAAGAATACGCAAGGGGTGCCGTATGCGGTAAAAGGCATTCTTTACCAGGACGGCAAACCAATTGATACAATAGCAACAAACAGTTACGGGATGGGCAACTTTATGCTATTGCCCCATCGCGAAAGCCAATATTATGTTAAGCTGTTACTGGCTGATCATAAAGATTCTGTTTATAACCTTCCCCCAATACTAAGCAACTTGCCGGTGGTTACCATAGTCAATGCTATAGTAAACGATACTTTAAGGTTGGTGCTTAAAAATAAATTGCCCGCTAAACTTTATGTACTGGTGCATAATTATAAGCAAACGTTCTTCTCGTTCCCGGTGCAGGTTGACGCGGGTGGCAAAAGGGTAAAGATCGACCTTTCCGAACTGCCCAAAGGCCTTGCCGAGATCACTATTTTAGATAGCCTGCAAAGGCCGTACGCCGAGCGGTTGTTTTTTGCTCACTATGACCAGCATAACGCTTTAAGTATTGCACCCGATAAAAATGAATATAAAACCCGGCAAAAGGTAAATATCAGCCTGAAGGTAGCAGATGCGGATGGTAAACCGGTTTCGGGCATTGTTTCAATAGCCTGCGTACAGGCTAATAGATTGGAAGTTAAAAAGACCGTGGATATTGAAAGCTATCTTTACCTTAACCACGAGCTGGGACTGCTTCCCGCCAGGCAAAACTACCTGGGCAGCAGCGTGGCGGATAAAGCCTTTTTAGAGAATATTTTACTCATAAAAGGTTGGCGCCGCTATACGTGGTCCGAACTAATGCAAACAACCCCGGCAGATACGGTTAAACGGTATGACTCATTAATTTTTAAGGGACTGATCACTCATTTTGATAAACCTTTAAAAAAATCGGTTAATTATATAGTAATGAGGGACTCAACCATGAGCACCTCTTTAACTGCCCCAAATGGTAGTTTTGTATTGACTACCGCTAACCAGCTTGTTGCCGAAGGTAAAAAGTTGCATTTATTTGTAACTGGCAATTCCCCGGAAGAGTACAATTTTAACATACCTGATCCGTACGATAAGGTTAACAAATTGCTTACCGCTAATTATGAGCCGCCTAACTACAATAGCTTCTTATTGAATGAGCAAAAGAACGATGCCGATGATTTAAAAGGGTTTGAACATGCCGTACAATTAAAAGAAGTGAAGATAAAGGGGGTAAATGATAATTTGTTATATGGGTTTCAAGGCATAGGGACTAACGCCTGCGGAGATTACGTTTGCAGGTATAATATATTGAATTGTCCTAACCATAGGACCGCGTCTGACAACAGGCCTGCAGTTGAGGGCGAATCATATATGATAAATGGAATGCTAAGCTCCTATCACGGATGCAGGATTGCTCAGGCACGCCCTAATGTTAAAGTATTTGATGGCATACACTATTCCCTGGAATTTTACCCGGCCGATTATGCACAGGTAAATCCATCGCAGCCTGAATATTTATCAACCATTTACTGGAACCACCTGTGTAAAATACGGCCCGGTAACGATGCAACCATACAGTTTTACACGAGCGATATTACAGGCGCTTTTAAAATAATAGTGCAGGGTGTGGCCGGTAAGGATGTGGTTTATGGCGAGAAATCATTTACGGTGAGTAAGTAAAAGTTGTTTAACAAGCTGCGTATCCGATCATTTGCACATCCACATATCTGCACATCCGCATATCTGCACATCAAAACCACCACATCCAAAAATTGTTGTTACTTTTGAACTTCATAAAATAACAGGATTTGGACAAAGAACTTGTAGAACCTTTTATCGTCAACGCTTTAAAAGAAGATGTTGGTGATGGCGATCATACCTCATTAGCTACCATACCCAACGGTACACTGGGTAAAGCAAAGCTTTTAGTAAAAGATAATGGCATACTGGCCGGTGTTGAACTTGCTGAAGAGATATTTAATATTGTTGACCCCAAGCTTAAACTAAACATATTTTTAAAAGACGGTGCAGAGATAAAACCCAAAGACATTGTTTTTGAGGTTGAAGGCAGCGTACATAGTATTTTAAAAGCCGAGCGCCTTGTACTTAACTGTATGCAGCGCATGAGCGGAATTGCTACACAAACAGACCATATTGTTGACCTTTTAAAAGGCACCAATACCCAGGTTTTAGATACCCGCAAAACCACACCCGGTATGCGCTATTTAGAGAAATGGGCGGTTAGGATAGGCGGGGGCGTAAACCACCGTTTTGGTTTGTATGATATGATACTCATCAAAGACAACCATGTTGATTATTCGGGCGGCATTAGGCAGGCGATTGAAAATACGCATGAGTATATGACCGCGCACCATAAAAAACTGGCTATTGAAATTGAAGTGCGCAACCTTGACGAACTGGAAGAGGTTTTGCAAACCGGTGGTGTTGACCGTATATTGTTAGATAACTTTAATTTTGCCGACCTTAAACAAGCTATAAATATCATTGAGGGCCGGTATATTACCGAAGCATCGGGCGGTATAACTATTGATACCGTGCGCGAATATGCCAATTGCGGGGTTGATTATATTTCGATAGGGGCGTTAACACACTCGGTAAAATGCCTCGACCTAAGCTTAAAAGCGGTAAGGGCCTGATGAGGTAAAGCCAATAAGGCTTGTAACATCTTTAATATTTAGGTTTAGAATTTATTGGTTGTATAACTTAGTGCATAAATAAATGATTAAACTTGTTAATACAAATTTCTATTTTGTAATATTGGGTTAATGATAACTGTCTATTCTGTTTCAGCACTTTTGTTGGCCTACCTTTTTGGCTCTATCCCTACTGCGGTATGGATAGGTTTGGCGTTTTTTGATATTGATGTGCGCGAATATGGCAGCGGGAACGCCGGCGCTACCAATACCTTTAGGGTATTAGGTAAGAAGGCCGGTATCCCGGTTATGTTTTTAGATATCTTAAAAGGATGGACGGCTACCAACCTGGCTTATTTTATTGGCGTATCAACTACCGGAGGCTATGGTTCTGTTGCTTATACCAATTACGCACTTGCTTTGGGCATAGCCGCGGTTATGGGCCATCTATTCCCGGTTTTCGCGGGGTTTAGGGGCGGTAAAGGCATAGCTACTTTGTTCGGGATGATATTGGCTATTCATTTACAGGCAGCTTTGTTATGTGTAGTTGTATTTATTGTGGTGCTTTTAATAACCAGGTATGTTTCACTTAGCTCAATCATAGCCGGGTTTAGCTATACCATTGGCGTTGCATTTGTATTCCCGAGTAATAAATCGGTAGTTATTTATGGGATGTGTATGTTTTTACTGATACTCATTACCCACCAAAAAAATATTGAACGCCTACTTAAAGGCAAAGAATCAAAGGTCAATTTGTTTAAAAAGAAGGCCGCCTGATATAAATGGGAAACCCTGTTTTCTTAAAAGCTAAATGGTTAAACCTGGTAATGCTTAATTACGAAGTTGACCCGAATTTGTTAAAGCGTTATTTACCTCCTGGTACCGAACTTGACTTGTGGCAGGGCAAAGCCTTGGCCAGCATGGTTGGCTTTATGTTTTATGACACCAGCGTATTGGGTATTAAATGGCCATGGCATATCAATTTCGAAGAAGTTAATCTTCGTTTTTACGTAAAATATTTTGACGGTAAAGCATGGAAACGCGGTGCAGTATTCATTAGCGAAATTGTACCAAAACCAATAATAACTATCCTTGCTAATACTTTGTATAAGGAACCTTATCGTACCCTGCCTATGCGACATTCTGTAACGCCCATAGCTAATGATCATTCTGAATTTTTATATGAGTGGAAATTAAAAGGCCAATGGAATAAACTTGGCGTAACAGTAAACAATAATTTAGTGCCTATACAACCTGATAGTGCCGAGGAATTTATTTTTGAGCATTATTGGGGCTATAATGCATTAAGCAAATTAAAAACTATGGAGTACCAGGTGGAACATATTACATGGCAGGTAGGGGCGGTTAAGGATTATGTTTTTAAAGCGGATATTGCCGAATTGTATGGGCAGGAATTTGTGCCTTATTTGCAAGCCACACCGTATTCTGCTTTCTTTGCTGATGGTTCAGCTATTAATGTGAGAATGGGGCAGAAGATTCTGATTGCCCCAAAACTTCCATAACCGCCTTTGCTTTAAGCAGGCATTCCTCGTATTCTTTTTCGGGGTCGGCATGAAAGGTAATGGCGCTGCCCGCATGAAAAGAAAGATACCTTTCCGTGGCATTGTATAGTAAGCTCCTTATTACCACATTAAAATCAAAATCATCGTCGGGGCTAAAGTAACCTATAGCACCCGAATAAACACCCCGTTTGCTGCGCTCATATTGTTCCATTAGCTGCATAGCGCTTATTTTAGGTGCACCCGTCATACTGCCCATCGGGAAGGTGTTTTTGATAGCTTCTACAGGGGGAACGTCATCCCTAAGTTGGCACACTACGGTTGATGTCATTTGATGTACCTGCTTAAAGCTATGTATGGCAAAAAGTTCCTCGGTTTTCACTGTACCGGGCTTTGCCGAGTGAGTAAGGTCATTGCGCACCAGGTCAACTATCATTACGTTTTCCTGCAGTTCTTTGGTATGGTTCCTTAGCTCTTGCTTTATCGCTTCGTCCTCGGTTTCGTTATTGCCTCTTTTAGCTGTCCCTTTTATGGGCTGCGATATTAATTGAGTGTCTCGTTTTGCCAAAAAGCGTTCGGGCGAGGCGCATAAAACATAATTATCCTTCCATTTAAAAAAGGCGGCAAACGGATTGGGCGAAATTTGATTTAGCTGTAAAAATACTGCAACCGGGTCAATCACTGCATCGTTTGCAAAAAACTCCTGGCAAAAGTTGGTTACATAAATATCGCCGCGGGCTATATGGGCTTTAATTTTTTCAGCCGTGTCCAGGTACTCGGCCTTAGTAAAACGGGTTTGCAGCTTTACATTATTTAGCTCATCGGTAATAACAATAACCTGCTGCTCAATGGTATTGAAAATAGATTCCGCATCATCGGCTATTATTTCAACTTCATTGCCATTGATGATAATGATATATTGTGGCGCAAAAAAATAAAGGTCAGGAAAATTTAAATGATCGGCATTGGATGATGAAAGATGCTCAACTTCGTTTTTTAGATCGTAACCAAAAAAGCCGGTTACGTAACCGGGATGCTTTTTACGAAAAGCGGCTAATTCATCAAAGGCGTCCCCGGCGTTGGAAGTAATTTCATCTTTTGGGCCAACAGCTATTAAGGTATCAAATTTACTATAGTTGTCTTTAAATCCGTTGCTATCCAGGTAACATACCGCGTCAAAAGCAGCAGCCCATTGCAGGGCTTTTTGCTTGAAGGTTTGGAGATTAATTGGGGATTTAATCATCGCAAAAAGCGGCTAATTGTCTGAACCATGATTTATAGGATTTACAGATTACCATGATCATTTGGACGAACATCAGGAAAATCCTTAAATCCTATAAATCATGGTTCAGACAAAAAATTAATATAATACCAGTGTCTGCACCCTGTCAGGCCCTACAGAAAGATATTTTACCGGTACGCCTAATTCTTTTTCTAAAAACTTAATGTACGACTGTAACCGGGCAGGTATTTCATTTAATTCGGTTATGCCGGTGATGTCTTCCTTCCATCCGTCAATTTCCTTTAAAACAGGTTTGGCATCAACCGAACATATATCATAAGGCATATAATCAATGGTTTCGCCCAGGTAATTGTAGTGGGTGCAGGCATATATCTTTTCAAAACCGCTTAGTACGTCAGCCTTGGTCATTACCAGTTGGGTAACACCGTTTAACATAATCGCATATTTTAACGCAGGCAAGTCTATCCAACCGGTACGGCGCGGCCTTCCGGTAGTAGCGCCAAACTCGTGGCCAATCTGGCGCAGTTCTTCGCCTAATTCATTATCCAGTTCGGTAGGGAAGGGGCCGCTGCCAACGCGTGTGCAGTAGGCTTTAAAAATGCCTATTACGTCGCCTATTTTACTCGGGGCAATGCCTAAGCCTGTACAGGCACCCGCTGACGTGGTATTGGATGAAGTTACAAAAGGATACGAGCCAAAATCAATATCAAGCATGGTGCCTTGCGCGCCTTCGGCTAAAACTTTTTTGCCTTGTTTAATATAATCATTAACCAAATGTTCCGAATCAACCAAAACAAATTGTTTTATCAGTTCAATAGCTTCAAAAAATGCTTGTTCGCGTTCAGAAAAATCAGCTACTTCGCCATAAAGCGCTTGCAGCATAGAGGTATGCTTATCAGTTAATTTTTGATAGCGTTCTTTAAAATCAGGCAGGGTAATATCGCCAATACGCAAACCATTGCGCCCGGTTTTATCCATGTAGGTAGGGCCAATGCCTTTTAAAGTTGACCCAATTTTGCCTTCGCCCATCTTTTTTTCAGATGCGGCATCAAGCAATTGGTGCGTAGGTAATATCAGGTGCGCTTTTTTGGCTATCACCAAATTCTTTTTGGCCAACAGGTCGTGCCCGGCAGCTTTCAATTTATCTATTTCCTTTTTTAGAGTAATAGGGTCAATTACCACACCGTTACCGATCAGGTTAAGCGTGTTTTCAAAAAATATGCCCGAAGGAATGGTGTTCAATACAAACTTTTTACCATCAAACTCTAAGGTATGACCGGCATTGGGCCCACCCTGGAAACGTGCGATCAGGTCGTAACCCGCGCTTAGTACATCAACAATTTTTCCTTTACCTTCGTCGCCCCATTGGAGGCCTAATAAAACGTCAACAGCCATTAATTTTATTTTTGAATTAGAATAGTTTTCTGATCTGATTACAGAACTTTTATATTTCGGCAAATATCATAAATTTAAAACGTTCTTTTGGACTTTATCTAAGCAAAATCATTATATACCAAATCTTCGGGGCAGTCTTTAAATTCAGGGTAGGCCCTAAACGCACCGTCTTTATAGTGTTTGAAATCGTTGAGTTGTAGGTTGAAAATAAAACAGCAAAAATTAACTTCTTTGGGGCCGAAGTATTTTGTATTTACTATTTCCTCGCGGATTCTCTCATCGCCATAATATCTTCTGAGCTCTTTAAAATCATCGATACTTCCTTTGTACATAACCCGTTCGCATATATTGAGCATCCCCTTCTCATAGTCGATCTTATCCATATCAACGTCCCAAAATGCCTGCTTGCTTAAAACCGGTTTATCCATTAGTTTATACTTTTCTATCGCAAAAACCTGCTCTTAGTTTTTCACAATTACCATAAAGGTTTAATGAGTGGTGTTTGATCTCGAATTTTAGCAATTGTCCCATCATACTTTGTATCTGCTGTATGCGCGGATCGCAAAATTCAACCACTTTGCCGCAGTCAATACAAATAATATGGTCGTGCTGCTTGTAGCCGTATGATTTTTCAAACTGGGCCATGTTTTTGCCAAACTGGTGCTTGGTAACCAGGTCGCATGATACTAAAAGCTCCAGTGTATTATAAACCGTGGCGCGGCTAACCCGGTACTTTTTATTTTTCATGTGGATGTATAATGATTCCACATCAAAATGGTCGCTTCTTGAATATATTTCTTCGAGAATAGCAAAGCGCTCGGGGGTTTTGCGTAGGTTTTTATTTTCAAGATAGGCTTCGAAAATCTTTTTAACCAATTCTATGGTATCCTGTACGGGCATGTTTTATGTATTATATGGTCAAAGTTATTAATTTTAGTTGATTAAGTTAAGTGGTTGATTGAGTGAATGGCTGATTCGGTGGGTAGTTATTTGTCAAATTAGTTACAAGTTTACAACAGCCCACTATATACTTAGCCTAATCAACTCAATAAACTTAATCAACCACTCACCCTAAGACGCCTTTTCAATCTCAGTATCAAAACGGGTAACCCCGGTAACGCCATTAACTGTTTTTAACCGCTTTATCAGGTTGTCCAAATGTTCGGTATCATTTACATATACCATGATGGAGCCTTCAAATATGCCGTTATCACTGTCAACAGTAATTGACCGCATATTCACCTTAAAATCATGAGAGATGACCGTAGTTAACTTATTAATTAAGCCCACATCATCAATGCCGGTGATACGCAGCCCGGTTAAAAATGCAAGTTCCTGCTGATTGGTCCAGCGGGCTTTAACAATACGGTAGCCGTAGTTCGACATTAGTTTGGTAGCATTGGGGCAATTGGTACGGTGTATCTTTATACCATCGCTAACGGTAACAAAGCCAAACACATCATCGCCGGGGATAGGGTTACAGCAATTTGATAGCTTATAATCAATTTTTTGCATGTCCTCGCCAATAAGCAGCATATCGGTGTCTTTTGCCTTTATGTTGCGCACCAGGCTTTGTACCTGCTCGGCATCTATTTTATCCTGCGGTTTGTTTTCAATTACCTTTTCTGATGCCTGGTAGTCCTTCAGGTCCTTCATATCAATGAGGCCTTTGGCAACATTATAAAACAGGTCCTGGGTTGAAACCAGCTTAAAGAAATAGCTTAGCTTCTGTATATTCTCGGTATTGTAGGTGATTTTTAATGATTTTAACTTACGTTCCAGTATTTCCTTGCCATCTTCGGCTATCTTGCGTTTTTCTTCTTTTAGGGATGATTTGATCTTGGCCTTAGCTTTGGCAGTAACCACAAAGTTTAGCCAATCTTCCTTTGGGGTTTGCTTGCTTGATGTAATTACCTCTACCTGGTCGCCGTTTTGCAATTTATAACTTAGCGGAACCAGCTTATGATTAACCTTTGCGCCAATACAACTTGCGCCTACATCGCTGTGTATCTCAAAAGCAAAATCGAGCGCGGTTGCATTTAGCGGCAACTGAATAAGCGCGCCTTTAGGGGTGAAGATAAATATCTCGTCAGAAAACAAGTTCATCTTAAAATCATCCAGGAACTCCAGCGCGTTCGAATCGGGATTTTTGAGCATATCGCGTACCTTTTGAACCCATTGGTCCAGCCCGCTGTCTGACGATGATTCTTTATATTTCCAATGCGCGGCAAAACCTTTTTCGGCTATCTCGTTCATGCGCGTGGTACGTATTTGTACCTCAACCCACTGCCCGCGCGGCCCCATTACGGTAGTATGTAATGATTCGTAACCGTTTGCCTTTGGCGATGATATCCAATCGCGCAGTCGGTCGGGATTTGGCCGGTACAGGTCGGTAACTATCGAATAGGCTTTCCAGCAATCTGCCTTTTCACTTTCGGGCGTACTGTCTAATATTATTCTTATCGCAAAAAGATCATACACCTCTTCAAAAGGTATAGCCTTTTTCTTCATTTTATTCCAGATGGAATGTATTGATTTTGGCCTGC
>Ga0206890_1146_pt1 | contig 22015 bp, 15 predicted proteins | sample Alteio_BWOrgHeat_58_FD_152960 | JGI IMG/M metagenome (GOLD analysis project Ga0206890, IMG submission 152960) | Enriched cells from forest soil in Barre Woods Harvard Forest LTER site, Petersham, Massachusetts, United States - Alteio_BWOrgHeat_Nextera6 ... | reverse complement strand
GCGGTAAAACGACGACGCTCTATTCGGTGCTCAATTATATCAACTCCATTGATGTCAATATCATGACGCTGGAAGACCCAGTGGAATATCAATTGCCGCTTATCCGCCAAACCAACGTTCGCGAAGGCTCAGTGGATTTTCTTCATGGCATCAAGTCGCTCATGCGCCAGGATCCTGATATCATTTTCGTGGGCGAAGTGCGCGATGAAGACACGGCCTTGATGGCGGTGCGCGCGGCGTTAACGGGACACCAGGTCTACACCACATTGCATACCAATGACGCGCTTGGCGCCATCCCCAGGCTGGGCGATATTGGAGTGCCGGCGCATCTGCTGGCGGGATCGCTTATCTGCACCATGGCGCAGCGCCTTGCCCGCAAATTATGTTCCTTATGCAAACGCCCGCGCCTGGCGACCCGCGAAGAATGCAGAATTCTAGGCTATAGCCCGGACGATCCCCCCACCGTTCACGATCCTGTGGGTTGCGAAAAATGCAAGGGCAAGGGATATAAAGGCCGTATCGCCATTATTGAAATTTTACGATCCGATCAGGGATTCGACGAGCTTATTTCCACCCACGCCACGCGCACCACCATGCTGGAATATGCTTTGGATAACGGGTTTGTCACTATGGCGCAGGATGGCATTGATAAAGTGGTTTCAGGCCAGATCGACTTGCAAGAGCTTATTAACACCATCGATATGACCGACAGGCTGTGATATGGTGCATTATTCTTCTATTTTCAATGATTAAGAGCGCTGGTGCTAATACATTTTTAACTATTTAGCGTTATATTTGAAGCAATAATTTCTATTTCGATATATTACGTTTATGGCCTCTTACCGCTATTCCGCAATGAATGAAATGGGCCGCACCATCAATGGTGTGGTGACAGCGGAAAATGACGTCGATCTCGAAGAGCGCCTTAAGCAGATCGGACTCGAACTCGTCAATTACCGTGAATTGCGGGAAAAAAAGGGCAGCTCGTCCGGCAGGGTTAAAATGCAGGATATGATTGTTATGTGCCTGCATCTGGAGCAGTTGGGCAGAGCAGGTGTGCCGCTTCTGGAGACCATCGCCGACGTGCGTGATTCATCCGATTCCATGGCGCTTAAGAACATCATGACCGGCGTATATGAATACATCAAAAACGGCGAGGTTTTATCCAAAGCATTGGCGCATTATCCCAGAGTCTTTAACTCCGTATTTATCGGCTTGATCGCAGCGGGTGAAAAGACCGGCAACTTCTCCGAAGCCTTCCTTCATATTGCCGATCATCTCAAATGGACGTCGGATTTACGCCGTAAGACGAAAAAAGCCATACGCTATCCTATTGCGCTCCTGCTGGTTATGAGCGGCGTAATTGCCATCCTTATGACTTACGTAGTGCCTAAACTCGTTGATTTTATGCTTGCCCAGGGATTTGATCTGCCTCTGCACACCCGTGCCTTAATTGCCTTTTCCCATGCTTTTGTGAATTATTGGTTTTTGATTTTCGGGATTCCCTTTGTCATTATCATTTCTCTTATCAGCTTGTTTAGAATCTCAGAACCTTTTGCATACAAGGTTGATGGCATCATCTTAAAGCTGCCGGTTTTCGGAAGCGTCAGCCGTAAGTTAAATATGGCCCGGTTTACTCACTTTTTCGCTGTATTATTCAACAGCGGAATCGACATTCTGGAATCGCTCAATGCAGCTAAGGAAGTCGTGGGAAACCGTGTGTTGTGCGAATCCATCGAATTAATGGCCCGCAGCGTATCAGAAGGCACATCGCTTACCTCTTCCATGCGCATATCGAATCAATTTCCCAATCTGGTGGTCCGCATGTTTAAGGTGGGTGAAGATAGCGGCAATATGACCGAAGCATTGGATAATATTAACTTCTTCTATGATCGTGAAGTCAATGACGCCGTGGATTCCGTTGTCGGATTGATCCAGCCAACCCTTACCGTGGTAATGGGTCTGCTCATATTCTGGGTAATCGCAGCCGTCTTTGGTCCGCTCTATCAGTCATTCAGTAAAATGAATGTATGATGCGCCTCCTATATCTACATAATTTATTATAATAATATAAGGAACCCGGCGTATGAGTCGCCCCATGCTTGATTCGCTTCTTGCTCAATTTACCGAACTTAAGGGATCGGATTTATATCTTACCGTCGGCTGTCCCGCCAGCGTGCGTTCCACCAACCGCATTATTCCCTTATCCGACACACCGCTTACGGACGATGATATTGAGCAGATACTGTCTGAAATGCTCAATGAGGATAAGCGTGAAGAGTTCTATTCACTCATGGAGTACAACGCTCCCATGGAGTGGAATGAATCGGTGCGGTTCCGTATCAATGTCTTTCGCCAGCAACAGCACACGGGGATCGTTATCCGCCATATTTACACGGAAATTCCTACGCTGGAATCGCTGAAACTGCCTAAAATATACGGTGAGCTCATTATGGAGAATCGCGGGCTTGTAGTAGTGGTGGGCCCTACAGGTTCCGGCAAATCAACCTCGCTGGCTGCCATGATTGGACATCGCAATACCCATGGATACGGCCACATTGTTACGGTGGAAGATCCTATAGAATTTGTGCATAAGCATAAAAACTGCATTATCACCCAGCGCGATGTGGGTATTGATACTTATTCATTCGGCATGGCGCTGAAAAACGTTCTAAGACAACGCCCTGATGTTGTACTGATAGGCGAGATACGTGATCATGAAACGATGGAGCATGCATTGCATTTCTCCGAGACCGGGCATCTTTGCGTCGCCACATTGCATGCCGGAAACAGCCAGCAGGCCATTGAACGCATGATTCACTTCTTCCCTGAAGACAAGCATCATCAAATACATGCTACGATAGCGCGCAATTTACGCGGCATCTTATCGCAGCGCCTCGTGCTTACCTCTGAGGGCACACGCTCGATAGCAGTTGAGGTCATGCTTGTGCGCGGCATTATCCGCACTCTTATTCAGGAAGATAAAACAAAGGAAATTCCTGAGATTATAGCTAAAAACCGTAATGAAGGCATGCAAACTATCGATCAGGCGCTTTATCAATTATACATAGACAATGTCATATCAGAAGACATCGCCATTTCAGAATCCGACAATCCTGCGAATCTTCGCATTCTCATACGGCAATATCAGAATTCCTCACGCGTAGTCATACCTGCACTTAAGTTGAAATCCACCTCATCGGATTTTTAATCCGCTGTGTTCTGAGCGTCTTTAGGCAATCGCACGCAGGAAAGATTTTTCCAGCGATTCAGCAGGATGCGTAAGCTTAAATTCCTGAGGGGTGCCAAGGAAAATTAACTTCTGGTCGCTGATAATACCAATGCGATCGCATATTTCATCAATATCGGAGAGAATATGGGAGCTGAAGAAAATCGTTTTCCCCTGCGCTTTGCACGCAAGCAGTTTTTCCTTGAGCATGATGCGCGCACGCGGATCAAGCCCGCTCATAGGCTCATCAAGAATAAGAAAAGGGGCATCGACAAGAAAAGCTCCAACAAGCCCTAATTTCTGCCCCATGCCCTTTGAATATGATCCCACTTTATTCTCCAGCGTATCCGGGTTGAGATCAAGCAGTGTGGCTTCATGCTTAGCACGTTCATAATCAAAGCCTTTGCCAAAATACGAGCAGGCCAACGCTAGATATTCCTTACCGCGTAAATAGCGCGACGGCTGAAATTTTTCCGGCAGATAGGAAATATTGCGCCGTGTTTTTGCTATTGTAGAGGATTCGTTAAAAAGATTGACGTGACCGCTATCGGGACGGGTCAAATCAAGAATGATTTTTATCAATGTCGTTTTACCGACACCGTTTAAGCCAATCAAACCAAATAGCTCGCCCGGCACCAGCGACAATGAAACATTATCAAGCACCAAATTATGATCATAATTTTTGGTAATCTGCTGTATCTCAAGAGGTTTTATATCCATATTCATCACTTTACAGTATTTGTGTTAAGGGGTTGCGGTGATTTTGCTGTAGTATTGCCAGTATTTGTTGCAGCTCCGTAAACATCCATGGGCACATTGGTATTAGATTTAATAAGTCCCTCACGAATAGCAAGGCTCCTTGGAAGAAATGTCTGATTAGTATACATCTGTAATATAATTTCACCTTTTGATTCATCAACCATAATGTTGGGAATCGGATTTTTGCCATTATTTGTGAGTTTCTGCCATAGCGAGGGGGTATCGAGCAAGGAATGGGGCTTCCATACGAGTTCGATTTCCGCACGCGATATGCGGCTTATATAAAATTCGTTTCCTGAAACATTATACGTATTCATCAGCTTTTTTCCATTAATCCATACCGACCAATGACTCGGTGAATAATATACAATCGATCCCAAATATAAATTGGGTAAAGGCAAGGGAATTGCCGCCGCCTCGTCTTCATGAGGTAAAAGACTAAGCAATGATCTATTGTCATTCTCCGGTTTATCTGTAGCGGTATTTTCGGTTTTTTGCGCATGTGAGGCTTTATCGTACAATTCGATAAATGGCACGAGCGTCTCCATATCTTCTTTGCTAAACAGGATGCTGGTATCGCCCATATGCGTTGGCACTAAAAGGAATCCCGGATTCTTCTCTATAATCTCGATTAGGGAAAGATATTCTGAAACCGCAGCGTTATTTTCATTCTCAGACGCTTGGTCTGCAGGAACGACAGCTATAGACGCAGAAGGAGGAGTTGCTCCAACGGCAAATGATTGTACAGGCGCAGGAATAGAAAGCATGGGGGCAATGGGCAGAGGAGTCAAACCTGCATTGCCACTCTTTTGAGCTGGAAAAGCAGACTGTTTTATAGGCGCCGTATTTACAGGCGAAGCAGAAAGCATGGCAGGGCTGTTTACTGGCGAAGCACTGCTTTGGGGCGGGGAACTGCTGACAGGCATAATCGGGGGAGTATTTGAAGGCGCCGGCAGACTGGGCAACTCCAGCAGCCCGCTGGAATTAGGCGGGGCATTCTGCGGGGTATTTGCAGCACTGGGAGATTGCGCATTGCTTGCCTGAGCCATCACTATAATAGAAAGCGCGATAAGGCCGCTCATCAAACCCACTGCGATAGATTGTACAATTTTTTTATTTGCCATTGCCGAGACCTTTTGCGCCTGCAGCATCCGGTGCAGATTCTTCGGGCTTTATACGAAATCCTATCCATGTAAATGATATTTCTCCCGTAACCATGGGCGTAATTTTATGCTGCGTTATATCCATCAATATACTGCGCGACATATCTGCGTTGCGGGTAAGCTTGAGATCATGCACTAATAAAATGCCGGGCAATTGACGTTGGACGGCTTCAATAAAGCCATACGCCGAACTATCGGTAAGCGCCCCGAATGAAATATTGATCTCGCTTTTACTCATCATTCCCGTTTTGAGCTGAAAATTATCGCCGGGAATATCTATAATGGGAGCAATGGTAACCGCCATACTAACCAGGTGATATTGCGCATGCAGAAGCGAAAACCACTGAGTGGCGACTTCACGGTTAAGCGTAAAATTACTGCTATGGTTCTTAATATAAGCATTGTAATAAGCATTCACTTCCGAGCCGGTTCTAAGCTGCCCCTCAATAGTTTCACGTTCAGCGTTTAGCTTGTCGTTCTCCGCTTCTTTCTGCTTTTTTTCTGATTGCACATCATCATCATAATACGACACCCAGAAGGCGCCTGCCAATAGGACTACCACCCCTATTATTATAAGGGCCAGATCTCTTATAAGCCGTTTTCTTAATATGGCGTCTTTGGATTTCATTTTCTGACTGCTGGTTCTTCTATGGGGCCTTTGATAGTCACTTTAACATTATTTTCAGTTTGTGAAACCTGGTCAGGGGCAGAAGCAGCTCCCGTATCACCAATTACAGTTTTAAGTTCTTTAGTATCGGACAATAAGCCCGGCAATTCCGAATGCGTTACATCAAACCCCGAAAAGGATTCTTTGATCCGATCCATTAATGCCTGGGACGCTGCAACAAATTGGTTGTGCGGTTCAGAAGGTATGGTCAAACGCAAATCTATATCTGCAGAGACTTGGCGTTTATCTACGGCTGGAGTTACCGCCAGCACATCGGATATAGCCCAATGATAGGCTTTAACAAGCGCAGCATCATGCAATGACCCTGCCAGATTATTGATAAACACCAAGGGATCATAACGACGTTTCTCAAGTGTTTTCACCATCATTACTATATCTGCAAGCATGGTAATTTTCTTGGGCAGGACCTGGGCTTTAACTTTCACGCTTTCTAATTTCTGTTTGGACGACACATGCTCCGTTTCCAATACATCTATGCCATGTTTAGCATCTAAGATGTCATATTCACTCATCCCGGCCCATGTTAACAGGCCAACCACACACAGCGCGCCAATCGCCCAGGCGCTTTTAATATAAATGGAAAGATTGCGGATTTTCTGAATATACGGCGTCTGCAGGAGAAGAATTAATTTACGCCGCTTTGCAATAAAGGCCGAAATCACAATGTCACCGAAATGATCTTCCGGCTGTGCCGCATCGGTGAGATTCAAGAGCGAAGCCACTTCATAAGGAGTAAAGAAATGATATTCACCTGCTTTGATATTTTTGGGCTCAAGCGCTGTTTTAATATCCTCAGAAGCCACGATAATAACCGAAAGTGAGGTCGCATCTTGCAATCCCATACGTTTGAGATATTCAAGCGTATTGATCATTTCCTGTTCGATATTACCGGCAATTACGCCAGGCGATGATTCACCGATGGGCTGCGCCATACGGGTAAAAACCAGCTTGCCGTTGCGCAAAACAATTTGCCGGAACCCTCCAACTTTGTGATGGCTGATTAATATTTGCCATTCAAAAGATTTTGCATCATCGCCTTTTTGCAGCGAAGCCTTGTTCGCTGCAATGATAAAATCCTGCGATTCAAGGGGTATCAGCCCTATTCCCTTGAATGGATTACTGCGCTCTACCGCAAAGTTGATCCACTTTTGCAGTATGGGAGGATTGGCCAGGGAGGCCATCAGATAATTCCAATCCTTGCGGCCGGTTTTTTCCCGGCCCAGCATCAGATAGCCTTTGATATCATCAGGAGAAAAATCCTTATCCAGGCGCCGCTTAACGATTTTCCCCACACTGAAAGAGGATACAGGGGGCAGTGTCTGGCGGACGTAAGATTGATCCATCATATCCACCAGCATGGTAATGGGCGCATTCGGCGATGCCGACAATATTTCCTCTATTACACGCACATTCTCTGGCTCCGGCGATGATGCAAACATCCGTTTTATCACGCGTTTGCGCTGCATCTGAATGAGCACCGCTCCCTCATCACCTACCATCAGTGTAAAGTAGCTAGCACCTTTTACACTTTTTTTGCTGCTCATTGGGCTCTATCCTTCAATCATGCAGTAATATGATTGCACCAATTCGCACCAGAACACGGGCAGTATTTGATTTAACATATTTTTAAAAACCACTATCAAGCTTTCCAGCCACCTGTCTGATACGGTTATTATCACCCCCTTCATCCATATCGCTGGAGCTGGAAGCCAGCAATACTCGCAATGTCTCCTGGGAAATCGTGCCGGCATTAAAAAGGCCGTAGGCTGCATCTTTCATCGTACACATGCCCAGGCGTGTGCCCACCTGCATCATGGAAGTAATTTGCGGGATCTTATTTTCACGAATCAAATTGCGGATGGCAGGGGTTCCGAGCAAAATCTCATGCACGGCAACGCGCCCTGTGCCATCAGATCTTTTAACAAGCGCCTGCGTAATGATGGCTTCTATAGAAATGGAAAGCATCGAGCGGATCATTTCCTTATCGTTGGCAGGGAACACGTCTATAATGCGATCAATGGTCTTAGGAGCAGAGCTTGTGTGCAATGTGCCCAAAACCAAATGCCCCGTTTCGGCTGCAGTCATTGCCAATTGAATCGTTTCCAAATCACGCAACTCGCCTACCAGAATAACGTCTGGATCTTCACGCAAAGCGCTCTTAAGCGCTCTGGCAAAGGATTTTGTGCTCGCCCCCACTTCACGCTGATTAATGAGCGATTTTTGTGAACGATGCACAAATTCAATAGGATCTTCAATAGTGAGAATATGTTTCGGAAAATTGGAGTTGATATAGTTGACGATAGCGGCAAGCGTGGTGGATTTACCGCTGCCTGTCGGGCCAGTAACCAGAATGAGCCCTTTATGCAGTTCCGCAAGTTTCTTAAATACTTCCGGCGCGCCCAATGCTTCCAGGCTCACTATGCGGGTGGGGATAGTACGCAGCACCGCCGCAGGGCCTGCAAGCGTGGTGAAAGCATTGACACGAAAGCGCATATTTTCGCTGAATGAAAAAGAAAAATCGAGCTCAAGATTCTGCTCATATTCCGCACGCTGCTGTTCGGTCATGATAGAATAGAGCAGCTGCTGCACTTCATCCGCCATTAAAGGGTTACCCTTAAGCGGGAGAATATCGCCGTTCACACGCAATAATGGAGCATTGCCTACAGATAAATGCAGATCCGACGCATTATTCTTTTGAGTGGCAAATAACAGCTCATTAATTTCCATAGCATATCCAATCAATATGTTTTGCGCATACGCTGCTTAAAGGCGCCACCATCTGTCTTTTGACTATAGCCATTCTCGCTACCATTGCATATGTATTGAGGCATATTTCATGATGCCCCCTTAGGGTTATTAGAACGGATAAAGGTTAATCTTTCCTGAATTTCATCGACAGTCGCAGGTAATTTTTCACCGCGTTCGCTTGCGGTTATTAATTGCTGATAGAATTGGGCGGCATCAACCCAAGCGCCTTTTTTATCAAGAATAATAGCCATATTATAACGGTATTTAAGATTCTCCGGCGACATTTCAATCGCATGGCTCATCTGCTGGACCGCCTTGTCATAATCACCAATTTTTTCATATATATCCGCCATCTGCGCAGGCAACGGACTAAAATTAGGATGGGTCTTTTCCAATCTGTCCAATTCAACCAGCGCCTCCCTGGGAGATTCATCCGCAAGCAGCACAAGAAAATTATTAAGACCCTCGATATTATTGGGATCCAGCTCAAGCAGCTTGCCATATAGCGGGCGCGCCATCTGGAGCTGGCCAGCGCGATGATAGGTAGTAGCCAGACCGAATAATGCTAATTTATTTTCGGGCTGCTCCGCCAGCACATCCTTGTAAATAGAGATGGCAATTTCCTGATTGCCGGCAATGAGGGCATCATAAGCCTCTTCAAGCATTTCAGAAACATTCGTCTTAGGACGCTTAATGCTTATTTTGATGCCTACCCCTTCATGCTGCTTTATCTCGTTATCATCCTCTAATGTTGTCTTGTGTAGATGATCAATGGATACCGGATACTTCTTAACAGAGGGTTTGAGTTTTTCAGGCGGAAGGGATTCAACAATTTCTTTTGATTCCTCTGATAAACCCTTAGGCGCATCTGCGGATGATGCATTAACAGCTGGCGCAGCCGCCGGCAAAACCAGAGGAGTGGGCAGTTCTGTGGCAGGCGACAGGACTCCTGACGCCGGAGCAAGCAGCGCAAGATTCTGCACCGCGCCAGAACCAGCAGAGGCTGGGGCAACAACCTGAACATTGACGGCTTGCTGAATGGGCAAAGCTGCCGTTATAGCGCCGGGTTGGACTCCAGGGGAAGCCTGCGCTGTGCCTGCCGCAACAGGCAATACGGTTATAGCAGGAGCTGCAGTTTTTTGCTGAGGCACAACCAGCGCCGCAACCACAGGGGCGCGAACTGGCTTTGCCTCCATCGTACCCAGCGAAGGCTTGATACTCGCTACAGCAGAAGACTGGGCAGCAGCGCTCGCTACAGGAACCACAGATGATTTCGCCTGCATAATATTGTTTATTTTTGGAGCGCCCGATGCAACCGGAACAACCGCGGGGGGGTTTAATGGGGATTGGGCATTGGCGGTTAGGTTATGGGTTGGCGCAAGCGCAGCAGGATTGCCGGCTTTATGTGCATTATCCGCATTTGCCACCACTGGCTGGCGATTTGCAGGAGGCGCGTTTTGCACCGTTCTTTCCGCAGGTTCATCATCGGGGTATAATATCAGCGGATCCCGGGAACTCTCTTCAGGCTGGGGGTAGCTATAATACCGGGTTCGATCTTCTGCTTTTGCCGCAACGCCACAAAAAAGCACAATCATCGACACAGATGCGCAAAACCATTGCTGCCACGCCTTCCGCTGACTTTTGCACATTACACCCATAACCCCCTACATGTAGTAGGAGTATTAATAAAACAAAACTATAGCTAGGTCATCAAAAAATTTGTGCTGGCACAATGTATTACGTTATTGGGAAAGATTAGTGCGCAAAATACTTCTGCAGCGAACATACATCCAGGCCACCATTGTCCTTAATGGCTACGATTGCCTGCACCAGCGCCCGCGATCCGGCAAGCGTCGTCGAATAAGGAATTTTACCCAAAAGCGCAGTGCGGCGAATGCTGAAAGAATCGGCAATCGATTTTGCGCCCTCCGTGGTATTGATGACGAGCTGGATATGACCATCTTTCATCATATCTACTATGTGAGGCCGTCCTTCACGCACTTTATTGACTACCGACACTTTAAGCCCCTTGCTCTCAAAATATTGGGCGCTGCCGCGTGTGGCAATCACTTCAAATCCCATTTTAAGAAGATGGGCGACGGATTCTTCAATCAAAGGCTTGTCCGATTCGCGGACCGATACGAACACGCGCCCGCTTGTAGGCAATGTGCCGCCCGCAGCAAGCTGCGCCTTGGCGAAAGCGCGCGGAAAATCCACATCAATCCCCATCGCTTCACCGGTCGATTTCATCTCAGGCCCCAAAATAACGTCCACGCCAGGGAAGCGGGCGAACGGAAACACCGCTTCCTTTACCGCGACATGCGAAATCTTGGCCGGTTTAAGATTAAAGCTTTTAAGTTTCTCCCCCGCCATCACGCGCGCGGCTATTTTAGCAATCGCAAGACCGCTGGCTTTGGCAACAAACGGCACGGTGCGCGAAGCGCGCGGATTGACTTCGAGAATATACACTACATCGTCTTTGACTGCGAACTGCACGTTCATAAGGCCAATCACACCCAGCGCTTTGGCAAGGCTCACCGTCTGTTTTTCTATTTCCATGAGCAATGCAGGCTTCAGCGAGTAAGCCGGCAGCGAGCAGGCAGAATCGCCGGAATGGATGCCCGCTTCTTCAATATGTTCCATGATGCCCGCGACATGAACGTCTGTTCCATCGGCCAGCGCATCGACATCGACCTCAATCGCATTGCTCAAATAACCGTCGATGAGAATCGGGCCGTCGCCGAATGATTTGATAATCTCATGCATGTATTTTTTGAGCGCTTCGGCTTCATGAATAATGGCCATCGCCCGCCCGCCCAGCACGTAAGAAGGCCGCACTACCACCGGGAAGCCTATCACTTCCGCTTGTTCCATCACCTCTTCCACACTGTGGCAGATATGATTTGGCGGTTGGCGCAGTTTGAGTTTATGCAGGAGTTGCTGAAAACGTTCGCGGTCTTCGGCCAGATCAATCGAATCGGGCGACGTGCCGATGATGGGAATATTTTCCGCTTCCAGCGCCTTGGCGAGTTTAAGCGGCGTTTGTCCGCCGAACTGCACGACCACTCCCAATAACTGGCCCTTCTGCTGTTCCTTGCGGACAATAGCGATAACGTCTTCTGCGGTCAGCGGTTCAAAATAAAGGCGATCGGAGGTATCGTAATCGGTCGAAACCGTTTCCGGGTTGCAATTGATCATGATGGTTTCATAGCCGGCTTCCTGGAGTGCATAGGATGCATGCACACAGCAATAATCAAACTCTATGCCTTGGCCTATCCGATTGGGACCGCCCCCAAGGATGATGACTTTTTTGCGATCGCTCGGGTCGGCTTCACATTGCAATGCAGGGATACTGTCATTTTCATAACAGGAATACATATACGGCGTAACGGATTCAAATTCCGCCGCGCAGGTATCGACGCGCTTATAGACCGGCTGGACATTTAATGTTGTTCTGAGCCCGGCAATATCGGATGCTTTTTTGCCCACCAATTCAGCAAGCCGCACATCGGAAAACCCAAGCTTCTTTAATTCAAGGATATCTAATCTGTTTTCTTTTAACCCTTTTGTACGCAGAGATTGTTCCGCATCCGTAATAATCTTTATCTGCTCTAAGAACCACGGATCGAATTTGGTGATGGCGTGGATTTCCTGCGCACTCATGCCAAGCCGGAAAGCTTGCGCTATCTGCAGGAGCCGTTCGGGTGTGGGAATACCCAACACCGAACGCATGGATTCCATATCTCCGGGCAAATCATTAAGCCCTGTCAAACCCGTTTCAAGCGAACGTAGCGCCTTTTGCAACGATTCAGGAAATGAGCGGCCAATGGCCATGGCTTCACCCACCGATTTCATCGCCGTGGTAAGCGTCGGCTCGGTGCCCGGGAATTTTTCAAAGGTGAAGCGCGGGATTTTAGTAACGATATAATCAATGGTCGGCTCAAAGGAAGCGGGCGTGACTTTGGTCACGTCATTTAAAATTTCATCAAGCGTATATCCTACCGCAAGCTTGGCTGCGACCTTGGCAATTGGAAAGCCTGTGGCTTTTGAAGCAAGCGCGGAGGAACGCGACACGCGCGGATTCATTTCAATTACGACCATGCGGCCATTGGCAGGATTGACGGCAAACTGCACATTGGAACCGCCGGTATCGACGCCGATTTCACGCAAGACGGCAATGGAGGCATCGCGCATGATCTGGTATTCTTTATCGGTGAGCGTAAGCGCTGGCGCCACGGTAATGGAATCGCCGGTATGCACGCCCATAGGGTCGATATTTTCAATCGAGCAGACGATGATGCAGTTATCGACTTTGTCGCGCACCACTTCCATCTCGAATTCTTTCCAGCCCAGAAGCGATTCGTCTATTAGCACTTCCGTAGTCGGAGACGCATCCAGCCCGCTTGCCACAATACGTTCAAATTCTTCGCGGTTATAGGCAATGCCACCGCCTGTGCCGCCCATGGTAAATGACGGACGAATTACTGCAGGCAGCCCCACAAAATCCAGTATGGCGCGCGCCTCTTCAATCGTGTGCACGACTGCATTTTTAGCCACCGCCAGACCGATGCGCGCCATCGCTTCATTAAAGAGCTGGCGGTTTTCAGCTTTATTGATGGAATCAAGCTTAGCGCCGATCATTTCGACACCGAATTTCTTCAGTGTCCCGTCCTCTGCCAGAGCCTTGGCGCAGTTAAGCGCCGTCTGCCCGCCCATGGTCGGAAGCAATGCGTCGGGACGTTCTTTCTCGATAATCTTGGCGACAAATTCCGGCGTAATGGGCTCAACATAGGTAGCATCAGCTAATTCCGGATCCGTCATGATCGTTGCGGGGTTGGAATTAACGAGGATAACCCTATAGCCTTCCGCCTTCAGCGTCTTGCACGCCTGCGTCCCCGAATAATCAAATTCGCAGGCCTGGCCGATAACAATCGGACCGGCGCCGATAATAAGAATGGATTTGATGTCAGTGCGTTTGGGCATTTAAAAAACTTCTATAATGAAATTCTAAGGCGGCCTTACTTACATGAGGTATATTCAACTTTTTCCCCTCGTATTTTTTGTACTCAGTTTTTCGAATTTTAGAGCTTATAATTACCGATTTGGTATCGGGATTAATACTCCATAAATGCGCATCGAACAAAAGATGTAAATCAGCTCGCAATAGTAATCCGTTTGCCAAGTTATTAGAGTGTTTTCCGGTATATGGCGCTATATGCGAGGCTTGAAGTGCTTTTTCTATGATACAATGTGTTACGCAGCATCGGGAAGAAAACTGGTGAAGTATTTTGTCACGAAAAGTGCTTTGGCCCTCGCGGACAGCAAGTGTTGTGGAAATGCGCTTCTTATCGCCAACTTGATTTAGATCGAAGTCGGAATGGATATTTGTAGTATTCTTTGGATTATTCAAAAACTTACGCTGCTTATTTCTTAATCCCCATACTCCTGTTCCTTTTTCCTTGAGATAAAAAAGATCTTCTTTTCTAAAAGCTTCCGAATCTGAAGAATATACTTCTAAAGCATTCCGAATCGTTGCCGTAAGACTTTTGCGACTTTCAGGAAGAGTTCTACCTCTCGGATTTTTTAGTACATTCTCATATATTCTATCTAAATGCGCCTCTCCTCCTAATTCTTTGAGCACATTTACCAACAATTCTTTCCAGGGTTTACCTCTATTTAATCTAACCACGCATCATCCCCACAAACTGTTGAAAGAGATAAAGACTATCATGTGGCCCGGGCGAAGCTTCGGGGTGATATTGTACAGAGAAAACAGGTTTATCTTTAAACTTCAAACCTGCCACCGTGCTGTCAAACAAAGATTTATGGGTAACGGCTACATGGCTGGGCAATGATTTTTCAGTCACCACAAATCCGTGATTCTGGCTGGTGATTTCGACCTGACCGGTTTCTAAATTCTTGATGGGGTGGTTTGCACCACGATGACCCTGATGCATCTTTTCGGTTTTACCGCCGCACGCTAATCCCAGCAGTTGATGGCCAAGGCAAATGCCAAATAACGGCAAGCCCGTTTCAATCAGTTTCTGAATCACCGGGATTGCATATTTGCCAGTCGCCGCCGGATCGCCTGGACCGTTAGAGAGAAACACACCGTCAGGTTTGAACGCCAGAATCTGCTCTGCAGAAGTATCGGCGGGCACCACGGTTATTTTGCAGCCCAGGCTCGCAAGACAGCGCAGGATATTAAGCTTCTCGCCGTAATCGATGGCCACCACATGATATTCAGGATTATGCGCTTCCTTGTAGCCTTCACCCAACTTCCAGCGCATCGCCTGCCATTCATAAGGTTTATGTGTAGTAACATTTTTAGCAAGTTCCAGACCTTCAAGGCTTGGATGAGTAGCGAGCTGCTTCTGCAAGGCTTTAATATCAATATTGGCGTTTGATTCCATATAGGCAATGAGCACATTCTGCGCGCCGTTCTTGCGGATATGGCGCGTGAGCGCGCGCGTATCAATGCCACAAATGCCGGTAAGCCCGCGCTTGATAAGCCAATCATTAAAATGAAGGGTGCTGCGGAAATTGGAAGGCGTGGTGATAGGCTCGCGAATCACCAATCCGCTTGCGCCCATCACGCGCGCATTTTCCGATTCAATGTCTTCCGCGTTGCAGCCGACATTGCCGATATGGGGAAAGGTAAAGGTGACGATTTGCCCCTGATACGAAGGATCAGTCAACACTTCCTGGTAGCCGGTCATAGCGGTATTGAAACAGATCTCACCCAGTGCAGTGCCTTCTGCGCCCACACCCCTGCCCCAAAATACCGTACCGTCCGCAAGCAACAAGGCTGCGTTCAGGGACGAAGGCAGGACGGGTTTTGTATTAGGCATCGTAGGGAGTGGCTCCGAGAATTTGCCGGACTCTAAGAGCGCTAATGCCGACTGTCAAGCGCCCTTGAGATGCGTTCTAGGATTTTTTTGCCATAAGCTCGGCAAGCGCCTGCCTGCCTTGCTTATTCTCGACAAAATTAATAAGCGCCACGACCACGCGGCGATCGAATTGCTTATCGATGCTTTGCAGCATCAATGTGGTCGCCTGCTCAATGCTGATGGCAGCGCGGTAGGAGCGCGGGCTGATCATGCCGATGAAACTATTGGCCACCGCAATGATGCGCGCGGTAATGAGGATATTCTCACCGCTTAGCCCCAGCGGGCCGCTGCCGTCATAATATTCGGGAGCCTGCCTAAGCGTTTCCACGACCGGGCCGTCAAATTCAATGCCCTGAAGCATGGCAACGCTGGTCTGCAGGGATTCACGAATCGCGTGTATTTCATCTTTTGCCAGCGCCGCGCGCTTGGTGAGGATTTCACTCGGCACGACAATTTTGCCGATATTCATGAGATTGCCCGCCGTTTCCGCAGTATCCACAAGCAGGCGCTCCGTTCCCAACCCTATCGCCACTTCGCGCGCCACAAGCGCTACGCTTGCGGAATGATTGGCGGCGTTGGGATCGCGCGCATCGACCATGCGCACCAGTGTTTGTATAAGCTGGTGCAAAATGCGCACGCGGCGCTCGCGTTCATTAACGATCTCCGTAACGTCCTGATCAACTACCAGCACACCGGGCGTAGGATTCGGCAGACTATCAATCGGTATATGCATCAGCGGAATATGTTCCGAACGCACCACGCGCACATTGGCCTCATCACCTGTGCGATGCGTGCGCATGAGCGGCTTTTGCATGGAAAGAACCGACACGTTGGTGTCCGTATAGTCTTTTGCGGCAATAGGGCCAATAAGCGCGGAAAGTTCCTTGCCCACGACATCGCTGGCTTTGATGTTGAATGACTTTGCCGCCTTCTCATTGGCAAAGCGCACAATGTTTTTGTTGTCAGCAATGAAGATGGACTCAGGCTGGTTATCCGTCACCAGGCGCAATAATTTTTCCTGGGCGACGGAATGGGCCGCCAGGCGTCCCGTCTGAATGGAAAGCAGCATAGCCCGGCGCGACGTGCCATACCACCAGGCGGCTATAATAGTGGCAATAAACGCAATGAGCGCAAAGACCATCACGAATACCATTTTATCACGCCAGCTGTCACTCTCAGCCAATGCCTGATCGCGGTCGATATGCAAAAGCAAAACCCAGGGCGCATTGGTAATCGCTCTGCTGGTCATAAGCACCGTTTTTGCCTGCCTGTCGCGCTTGATGGCAAAATCACCGGGAGATTGCAGGGCGTACGCTGCATCAAGATCCAGCGTTTGCAGCGAGAACTGCGCAGAAAGCAGCGCGCTGTCTTTTACGGGCGAAAGATAGGTCACATTATCGCCATCTTTGCGCACCAGCTGCGCTTCCAGGGTTTTTTCCGTGATGCCCGGTTGCTGCAGTAATTTAAACAGATCATCACTCACCGGCTTTATTCCCACTAATTTGCCGATTTCCTGCGCTGCCGTGGGATCGCCCTGAATAGGATAAATAGGCAGCACAAATCCCATCTGCACTTCACCGGAGGCGGAAACAAACATGTCGATAAACGAAGCCTGCCCTTTGGGCGCCTGCGCTACTTTTTTGGCTAATGCCGCATCCAGCGACGGCAGATCTTCGGTGGATACAAGAATTTTTCCGCTGTTATCGACAATGGCAAGCCCGCTGCCGGTGGGTTGATGGACATTGGCATGAATAGCCTTAAGCGCATCGGGTGATTTGTTCAGGAATCCTAGCCGGTCCGCCGTCACCAGCAACAGATTGCGCAAGAAAACCGTCTGCGCCGGTTCTTCAGACACAATGCTAGGCACTGCATTACCCATATTCACGTTGCCGCTTTCCAGTTCAGTCACATAAATCTGCAAAGACGGGTTGCCCGCAACATTTCCCAGTTCGCGGAAATGGCGGTTGAGCCAGCCATTAATATCAGCTGCACGGCTGTCGGCAATCAGACTCAGTTTATTTTGCCACTGGATGAGGTCGCGCTGTTCTTCCGCTTTAGCAAACCGCAACACCAGCATAAGCCCCATCACCGCCATCACGAGCACAAGGGCCGCAAGCTTGGAAGGGCTTACGGTGGGCTGCGCCAATTGCGGGAAACCGGAAGTACTGTCAGCCGTCTGCATAATATTATCCTTCTATTGCGCTTTGCGTATTCATTTGGTTATTGAATCATCAGATGCCGCCACCAGTGGGCTTCATTGATGGAGTAGATGGGCTTGTAGTGATAAATATCCACCGCAAGCATCACCTGCTTTATCTGATTATCCAGTACGTAAACCTGTCCGTCGGCAAATACTATTAGCACGGCATGGAGAATACCACCTAAGTTTAAATCCTGCACCACTTCAATGCGCATATCGTCATTGGGTACGCCGAGTGCGCGCAATGACGTGAATTTGGCAATGGCATAATCCTCGCAATCACCGCTTTTGCGCTGGAATTCATAGACCGTTGCCCAATAATCCTCCACTCCCCAATTCACAATATCCTCAATATAAGGATAGCGATTGACGAAGCGGTTGACGGCATCCATCTGCCTAAGGCGTGATTTGCCCTTTAACCCTTCCATGAAATTTTTCCACTCCTTGAGCTTGCAAGTATTGTATTTATCGGAACCGCACACATTATCCAGCTGGCGTGACTCCTTATCATAATTTGACAGCATGCTCATCCATTTGGGGAACATCTCAATATTATCGGCTTTTTCTTCATTATTGATAAAATACGACTGGATCGCAGCGGCTTCCTGCACCCAGGTAAAAAAGGGCATGGTGACAAATACGATAAGAAGGAAGCGATATAAAATTGTCATAAAGAAGCACTATAATAAAGTATGTGCAGCGACGCTATGGTTTCTTTGTCCCTCTTTGACAAGCCTGGCACCATATGTTAGTGAGGCTGGTAGCGGGTATTTTCCAGACAATAAAAACAGCCCGTTTCTGCAGGGTGCTATGTAATTATATTTTATAGAGGGATCCTAATGTCTTACCGTTTATCCAGACAGAATATCGTGCGTTTTTTACTTTTCGCTGTTTTTTCCCTGCTCGCAATTGCCGTGCCGCATATGGGTTTTGCGGACGCTGCACCGGCAGCTAAAATCGATTCCGGCGACACCGCATGGATGCTGGTTTCAACCGCCTTCGTATTATTGATGCTGATTCCTGGCCTCGCGCTGTTTTACGGCGGCATGGTCAGCAAGGAATCCGTCCTGGGCGTATTCGCGCAAAGCTTTGCCGTATGCTGCCTTATCAGCGTGCTCTGGATTGCCTATGGTTACAGCTATGCCTTTACCGAAGGCAGCTCGGTCTATTTAGGCGGCGGCGGGCGGATAATGCTGGCGGGCCTTGGGCTTAAATCCATCTCCACCCTGGCCAATACCATTCCCGAATCGGTGTTCATCATGTTCCAGCTTACTTTTGCTGCCATCACCTGCGCGCTGGTGCTGGGCGCAGTCGCCACGCGCATCAAATTTTCCTCGATGCTGGTGTTCATGGCGTTCTGGTTTACCCTGGTATATATCCCGATTGCGCATTGGGTGTGGGGTGATCACGGCTGGCTGGGCGGCACCAATATGGACAATTACACCGGCTTTCTGGGCCTGGGCAAAACGCTTGATTACGCTGGCGGCACCGTTGTGCATATCAACGCAGGCATCGCAGGTCTTATGGCCGCGTTGGTCATGGGCAAAGGCTATGATTTCGACAAGCGCCGCAAAAACACCCCTCCTTACAATATCGGCTTAAGCCTTGTTGGTGCATCCTTGCTCTGGGTCGGTTGGTTTGGGTTTAATGCAGGCTCCGCATTGGCATCGGGCGATCGCGCCGGCATGGCCATGCTTACTACCCATGTGGCTACTGCAACAGCCGCAATGGCATGGATGGCGGTAGAGTGGATGGTATCTAAGAAACCCACCGTGCTGGGTATTATTTCTGGCGCCGTGGCGGGGCTGGTAGCGATTACGCCGGCTTCAGGGTTTGTGGATGTGCAGGGCGCTTTCTATATCGGCGTTGCGGCAGGCATTTGCTGCTTCTTTGCCACGCAAATCAAATATAAATTCGGCTTTGACGATACGCTCGATGTATTTGGCGTGCACTGCGTGGGCGGCATTATAGGCGCGCTGCTGACAGGCATCTATGCGGTCGAAGCGATTGGCGGCACCAAAGGCGTACTGGAAGGCAATTTTTCCCAGCTTTATGTGCAGGCGCTTTCGGTCGGCATCACTATACTTTACTGCGGCGCTGTGAGTTTTGTGCTGCTCAAAATTATCGATGCCACTATGGGCCTGAGCCTCTCGGTCACCGATCAGCGCATCGGCCTTGACCAGGCGCAGCACGGCGAAATGATCCACGGGTAAATGCGCTATATATAGTCATTCCAAATAAGCATTACACATTGATATTGTCATTCCCGCGCAGGCGGGAATCTTTGCATCAACACGGCAAATCACTAGAGAGATCCCCGCCTGCGCGGGGATGACACAGTGGGTGTGACAAGGGGTAAGCTAAGTATAAATGTGGGTAAAATTTACTTGGAATGACTATCTAGTGCATTTTAATTAATATATTGGTTATTATACTTAATAATAAATACTATTGGGATTAAGCGTTAATTAACCCTTATATTCCATAATAATGCTATGGAACAAAGCAAAGCATTGTTGGCCAGCATACAAAATAATGAGGTATCTGAAATATCCATTGAATCACAAAATTGGTTCAATCTCGATGCGCCGCGTCTGGCTAAAGCGCTTGCGCAGAACAGTTCTGTCAAGAAGGCAGAGATATATTACAGCTATATGCCCATGAATGGAATTAAGGCTTTATCCGAAGCTCTTAAAGCCAGACACGATATTCAGGATATTGCTTTACAATTCGATTTTGTTTTTGGGCAGACGCAAGATGCAATGGTGGCGTTGATTGGAGAGTTGAATGATGGCTCACGCAAAGTTTCGCTGACAACACCCACCCAGACATTTGTAAGCACGATGAATGCAATCGGTGAACTGAAAGCGCAAAATCCTTCGCTTGATATTGATTTGAGCAATAGCCATAAAGCGGCACCCATAGGATCAAAAATTGAATGGCTTTACCATGTCGCAAAAAAAATGCCGGACGGTGAAAAGAAAGATCGGGTTTTTCTTGAGGCGCTCAACTTAAAACTGGGCCTTGATTGGGAGGAGGCTGCAAAGATTGGCCCTGATGCCACACTGGTTGATGTGTTTTGTAAAAACAATGCCATTCCCAAAGATCTGGTTACAACCATACTGGAGGACGTTGCCACTTACGGCAGCCTTATCACCCTGCCAGACATCCACCTTAATACTGCTGCCCGCAGAGTGGAAAAAGAAGGTAATGCGTTAGATAATGCTATCGGGGAATCTGAAAACGCTGAATCTATCAACAACCTCAGATCTTCTTTGTTTAAAACAATAAATGATTCCTTAAGTTTTACGCCTCAAGAGGCGGTAAAAATTGTGGCAGAAGCATTTAGCCGTTTTGACCCGGAAATGGAGCGAATAGTCACAAAAGCATTTGAGGATGGAAGAATCAGTTTTACTCCTAATATATATGGTAATTTTTGTGCCGTATCATGCCGGGATGGTCATGCACCGGATGATATCAAAAAGCTCCCTAAAGAATTAAAACACCTTCCTTATGTATCTATCCCACTTGGATCAGATCAAGAAAAGCTCACACTTAAGCAACTTTTTAGTCTGGCACATGAATGCGGGCATCTTGTTGCGTTTGACCGAAAGGCAAATAGCAATTTTCCTCTGCAGGAAATGTATTCTCAGATAGCGGAAATATCCCTGCATGATTACCTGGCCACAAGACCGGAACAGGGCGAACTGCAGAAAATGACGATAGAAGAGCAGTTTAGGGGCGAGATGAAAAATGGTTTATCTCCGGCAGCGCGCATAGCCGCTTTTTATAACAGTTTGGCCGAAGAATACAAAAAAATAAATACCGCTTCAGAGGATGGCAGCGCGGGACTATTAATGGATCATGTTCATACCATTACATCGAATCTTTTACCGAACGAGCCAGACATGTGGTGCAATAACAGAATTTTATTACGTCAGCCGCTTTGTGATATATCTTATACTGCCGGAATTAGCGCCGCGATGGAAGCAACTAATAAATACAAAGCAGGTGATTTATCTATTCCACAACGCCTCGCAGAAGTGCAGAGAATGGGTAATGACATCGATTTTATGGGAGCAATGGAGCATATGGGTGTCAACATAGGAAAAGAGAGTTTACGCGAGGCAGCCAAAACCAATGAGCAACAGAGCCTGAAGCTCGCAGAAACCTATGATGTGCTATCCGATCGCCTTAAGAAAATCCAAAGCGAGGTGCAGCAAGGTAGCACCGCTGAGACAACATTAACCACCATGTTTGACGTAGCTCCTCTTATTGTAACGGATGGTTCCAGCGCGATGGCATCTCCTTCTTCCTCAACCACACCCGGCAAGCCTT
>Ga0206890_1145_pt1 | contig 22045 bp, 19 predicted proteins | sample Alteio_BWOrgHeat_58_FD_152960 | JGI IMG/M metagenome (GOLD analysis project Ga0206890, IMG submission 152960) | Enriched cells from forest soil in Barre Woods Harvard Forest LTER site, Petersham, Massachusetts, United States - Alteio_BWOrgHeat_Nextera6 ... | reverse complement strand
TAAGCGTATTCCAGTGTAATAGTTACACTATATCCGGCTTTATCCTGCGGCAGGTAACCATATTTGATATAGTCCGGCGTGCCCCTGATCGATTGGAAAGCGCTCTTTTTCATATCCGCATAAGCTCTTTCGGCATCCAGGCCCGTTGTGTTTTTCAGTATTGCATCTGCAAGCACGGGTACTGCATGATAGCCGCTCATGCAGCCGGTTTCATAAGTGCTAAGGTCCCAAATAGGCAATTGGCCGTTTTCATCGGCAAATGCAAGCATACTATTAAGTATGTCCGTATTGCGTTCCGGTTGCGTGAGCGTAAACAAAGGGTTAAGCCCTCTGAATGTATCCCACAACGAAAATACAGTATATCGCTGCTCTTGCTGCCCGCCTTGTGAAGCCGGGCTGACGGGCATTTTCAATACAGCACCATTTGCATTCTGATACTGCCCGTCAGCATCAGAGTATAATACGGGGGCCATGCAGGTATGGTATAGCCCCGAGTAAAAGATACGCTTCAGATGATCATCGCCTGAGGTTACCTGTATCTTATCCAGTTCATGCTCCCATTTCTCCGCAGCATTTTTTGCAACCCTGTTAAAATCCCATCCTTCAATCTCTTTTAGCGCCAGCATGGCTTTATCAGTGCTGACACTGGATAGAGCGACTTTCATCAACAGCGGTTTCCCGTTAAGGTCTTTAAATATCATCTGCCCGTTAACAACGTCGCCCATTCCGCCGTCCGGCCCTTTAAACCCACCGTCATTATTTCTGAGCAACTGCTCAAATGGTACAGAAGTGCGCGCCGCAAAATATACCCGTTGCACGTGAGCCCATCCGCTGGAGTAACGGTAACCTACGATGGTAGAGTCATCCACTTTGTGAATAAAAGATTCAGTGGTTTTGTCATAGTTGATCATGAATCCAAGGTTGAACCGGACAACCGGCGTACTGCCCTTGGGAAATGAATATCGATGAAATCCGCAACGCTCCGTAGCAGTAAGCTCTACTTTGATGCCATTATCCATCATCACACTATAATAGCCGGGTGTCTCCTTCTCATTGGCGTGCCTGAATTTGGTTTTGAAATGAGCCGTTTTGTTTGGGATCAACTCCGTGTTGGGCATTACCGAAATATCGCACCAGTCGCCGCAACCTGTGCCGCTTAAATGCGTGTGGCTAAAGCCCTCTATCACAGAATCTCCGTAGTTATAGCCGCTGCACCAGTCCCAGCCTTCTGTGCCATTATCAGGGCTTAGCTGCACCATGCCAAAAGGCACTGTAGCGCCGGGGTAGTTGTGCCCGTGTCCGCCAGTGCCAATGGCAGGGTCAACATACTGAAGCAGGTTTTGGCCAAAAGCAGTAATCTGAAATGCAGTAAGAACTAAACAACACGAAACAACAATGGCAACCCTGCTGGATACATGGCTTGCCTTAGGAGAGAAAAACATGCTAACGATTTTGATCACGATAGTATAAAAGTACATTTATTGTCTTTATATTCACAAACCCCGAACGCTTTTAGTGCCGGACATATCAAATAGTACGGCGACTTTTTGGTTTTTATTTTTAACTTTTGACTTAATGAACAGGCGGCTTTTTGTAAAACAGACCTCACTGGCTACTTCGGCGTTGTTACTCTCCCCTTATGCCCGTATGTGGGGCGCTGATACTGCCTTCCCGGTCGTTCGTATTCCTGAAAGCAAGAGGAACTTTACCAGTAAGGCAGTGGAAAGAGTAATTGCCGACGTGAAGAAAAATATTGCAAATAAAGAGCTGGCATGGCTTTTTGAGAATTGTTTTCCTAATACCCTCGATACTACTGTGGATTTCACAGTAGTTGACGGTAAGCCGGACACATACGTAATTACCGGCGATATTGACGCTATGTGGCTGAGGGATTCATCGGCGCAGGTATGGCCATACCTGCCGCTATGCAAAGAAGATGAAGAAATGAAACAATTGATAAAAGGAGTTATCTACCGGCAAACAAGGTGCATTATCAAGGATCCCTATGCTAATGCTTTTTATAAAAATGAGCACAAGCAGAGTCCGTGGAAAAGCGACGATACTAAAATGCAGCGTGGTATCCATGAGCGCAAGTGGGAGATAGACAGCCTTTGCTATCCCATTCGCCTCGCGCATGGTTACTGGAAAGAAACGGGAGATACCTCGCCTTTTGATGCCCAATGGGTGGAAGCTATGAAACAAGTGGTAAAAACATTTAAGGAACAGCAACGAATAGATGGTAAAGGGCCGTATAGCTTTATGCGGAAAACAGAATTTTCAACGGATACACTGCCGCTCAATGGCTACGGTTATCCCGCGAGGCCAAATGGCATGATCTGCTCTATGTTCCGTCCAAGCGATGATGCAACAATTTATCCGTATTTAGTGCCTTCCAATTTCTTCGCCTTTGCCAGCCTTGGGCAATTGGCTACATTGGCAACGGCCATTAAATGCGACCTCGACACAAATGCCATTAACGACCTGATGACCCAAATAGTAACCGGGATAGACAATGATGGCAAAATAAAAACCGGTAAATCCGGTGAGATATATGCGTATGAAGTAAATGGCTACGGAGGTTGCAATTTAATGGACGATGCAAATGTTCCGTCGCTTTTATCATTAAGCTACCTGATACCCGGCATGAAGGACGATAAAGTATATAATAACACCCGGAAGTTTGTCTTGTCAGATAACAACCCATTTTTCTTTAAGGGAAAAGCAGGAGAGGGCATAGGTGGGCCTCATGCCGGTATGAACAATATCTGGCCCATCAGTATTATCATGCGGGGCCTTACCAGCACGAATGACGATGAGATAAAAATGTGCCTCAGCATGCTACAAAGATCACATGCAGGCACCGGATTTATGCACGAATGTTTCGACAAAGACGATGTTTCAAAATACACCCGTCCGTGGTTTGCCTGGGCTAATACTTTGTTTGGCGAGTTTGTATGGAAGATATATAGGGAGAAGCCGGAACTGTTAAATTCATGACTTTTTCCATAGTACAATCGCATCGATTTTCGGAACCGAGAATTTTACCTTTAATCATCTGTGAAAACTGAGCAAAGAACAGTTAATTTTGTGATTATTATTTATTCAACCCTGCTTTTATAAACGATAACAGTTGTGATGATAGCAATAGACAATGTGCTGCTGAGTGATGAGGTGATCGAGGAACACTTTGTTTGCGACCTGAACAAGTGTAAAGGGGGCTGTTGTGTGGATGGCGACTGTGGCGCGCCACTTACTAAGGATGAAACAAAAATCCTAAAACGCATTTACCCTCAGATAAAATCTTACCTGACTCCCGAGTATATCCCGGAAATAGAAACGCAAGGCACTCATACTGTGGACAAAGAGCATGGCTATGTAACACCCGCTGTAAATGGCGGCATCTGCGTATATGGCGTCACTGATGAAATGGGCATAGTAAAGTGCGGTATTGAAAAAGCCTGGAAAGAAGGCAAAACAGATTTCAGAAAGCCAATCTCCTGTCACTTATTTCCGATACGCATTACTGCTAATCCCGATTATGAGATGGTAAACTACGAGCCCCGCGAAACCCTCTGTAAGCCAGCATGCAAATTGGGCTCACAGTTGAAAGTGCCGGTTTATGTGTTCCTGAAAGAAGCTATCATTCGCAAATACGGAGATGATTTTTATGGCGCGATTGAAGCAGTTGCTGAGAAAATGAAACAGGATAAGGAAATATAACAAAGATGCGTTCAAATTCAATGCGTTCGGCATTTGCCGAATTAATCATTTTTAAACCAAATGGACAATTTTCAAATTTTCAAATCCTCAAATTTTCAAATTAATCAAATCCACCCGTTATTGTGCAGCAGCTTCGCTATCTGCACCGCATTGGTAGCCGCCCCCTTTCTTAGATTATCTGATACGATCCAGCAATTTAGCGTATTAGGCTGTGAATAGTCTCTTCTTATCCTGCCTACAAATACCTCGTCTTTTCCTTCGGCGTCCAACGGCATGGGGTATCCATTCATAGATGGATTATCTATCACCACCACGCCGGATTGATTTGATAAAAGCTCTCTAACATCAGATTCAAAAAAATCCCGTTCCATTTCTATGTTCACGCTTTCGCTATGGCCGCCTTTTACCGGAACACGAACAGTTGTCGCAGTCACCTTAATATTGTCATCACCCATTATCTTGCAGGTTTCCAGCGCCATTTTCATTTCCTCTTTTGTGTAGCCATTATCCAGGAATACATCTATGTGTGGAATGATATTCATATCAATGCGGTGAGGATACACACTATGTGTTTGGCTACCCGCCCGCTGGTCCATCATTTCCTTTATCGCTTTTTGCCCCGTACCTGTCACTGATTGGTAAGTGCTTACCACCACTCTTTTCACGCCATATTTCCGGTGAATAGGGTCCAGCACCATCACCATTTGTATGGTAGAGCAGTTTGGGTTGGCTATAATATAATCGTCAGCAGTCAGCACATGCCCGTTTACTTCGGGAACTACGAGCTTAATGCCTTCTTTCATTCGCCATGCCGAAGAATTATCCACCACGCGGCAACCCGCCTGGGCAAATCTTGGGGCTAGTTCCAATGACGTTGCGCCACCGGCAGAAAACAAAGCCAGTGCAGGTTTCATAGCAATGGCAGCATCTGCAGATACTACCGTATATTCTTTCCCATTAAAAGTTACTTTACTGCCCGCAGACCTTTCTGATGCTACTGGTATCAACTCAGTGACAGGGAAACACCGCTCTTCCAATATCTTTAGCATAGTGCTGCCTACAAGCCCTGTGGCGCCTACAACGGCTACTTTCATTCTTAAAAATTGAACGACAAAAGTAAGATGGAAAAATAAGAGTGAAAAATAAGAGCTTCTTACGGAATCTTAACTGTCCACCCCTCGTGGGCAATCTCCAGTTCCTCCATCATGGTGTGGCTTTCCTCCGATTTTAAGTTGGAGTAGCTCAGCCTGCATGGCCATGCATTGAGCACTAACCAGGTCATAACCGGGCTTTTGCTGGCGTCCATAAGTGAAATGTGTATGTCACGCCGTTCAACGGTATTAAGCGCTATTGAGTTTATCCAGGCATAAAAGTCATTATCTCCCGGGAACAGGCCCCTTTTCAAAATAATGTTATCAAACTTCCTGAGGCCAGGCATTTTACTGGCAGTGAGTGCGGTTGAGGTGCCTTCGCGGTATTCTACAACCTGGTTGCTCATGGTGAGGCCGGTAACTTCGGTAAACCCGGTTCTTGTTCCGCCCCAATCCACTATGAACTGGAAACTTGTCAATGGATAGTTTGTCATATAAGGTGTTTTATTTGTTAATAACAGTCGTTTGTATCAGTTGCTTGTATATGTTCAGGTTATGCGGTATTATATATTGATTACTGAATCCATTCACATCAATAGTCCTGACTGCAATCGAAAATGCTGCAGGATTTACCTGGAAAAAAACGTGTTCATTTTCTACAAAAAATTCAAACTTCTTTCCGGGAACAAGGTACTGGCATGCCGTAAATAATTCATAGTCAGAAACAATGGTTCGTGCTCCGGCGGCATTGCCTCTTATGGGTAAACCAAGTACAGGCAAAGAAAATGACGCTGTGAATGACGCCAAAGGCTCACTGGAAATATTCTGAACTACAATCCAGAAACCATCCGCTCTAAGCTCAAAATCAATAGTAAGGGGTTGTGCCAATAGTAGCTGTTAAGAAGATAAATGTACAAAATGGGGTTAAACTGCATGAGATTATGTCGAATCGCATACAACAATATTATTAGTCAATGGTTATTTCGCCACTGCGCAGATCAATACAAAACTTGTGGTCTTTCAAAAAATTCAACCCGATTACCCCATCATAATCAGACGCAATATTGTGTGCTAAAAAATCATAAACTTGTACTTCAAAATTTGTTCTGTAAATGCCTAACGATTCTAATTCTTCAATATCGTATAATTCAACGACAATGATCCCATTTGAAGTTTCAACTTCCTTTTCTCCTTTACTGTTTTTTAATTCATAACCGGAAAAGTAAAGCACATTACTGTCAATTGTTGTGTGGGTAGCTGCGGTATCCAATGCCAGCCTGAATTCAAACTTTCCTTCAATAATAGCATTTACAATAATTACATCTCCTTCATTGATCGGAATGTCAAATTTGTGGTTGCTCATAAACGTCTCAGTATGCCGATTTTTCTGTGAAGTTTTATGTCGCCTGTAAATGCAATGGTAACTTTCGAAAAAGCGGTTGTTTTATCTTTGCCTATATAACATACTTCCTTTTTGTCTTTGCTATGATATACTACTGTACCTCCCAATACTTTTGTATCTGTTATTTCAGGGTCTCCCAACAGCACCCATTCATCAGGGTACATTTTCTTTACTTTTTCAAACGAAATGAAACTACTACTCATAGTCTGACTTATATACTGCAAATTTACGAAAATTTATATTTCTACAGGTGAATTGATTTTGCACGAAGGGTCTTTAGGGTTATTTCCCGACCTTTGCACTCTATGAAGAACCTCGGTTCCCTGAATAAATACTTTGTAAAATATAAGTGGCGTTTATTGCTGGGCTTGGTATTTGTCGCTGTCTCCAGCAAGTTTGCAGTAATGCCTGGTCGGGTAGTACAGGACATTCTTGACCAGGTTCAAAAAATCGCAGGAACTAAAGCAAGCCACACTGAAATTATCCGGATAGTCTTTAAGGGAGGCATGATACTATTGGGGCTTGCTTTGCTCCGCGGGCTGTTCATGTTTATGATGAGGCAAACCATCATTGTTATGTCCCGGCATATAGAGTATGACCAGAAGAACGAGATATACAATCATTATCAGCAGTTAAATACCCAGTTCTTTAAGACCCATTTCACTGGCGACCTCATGAACCGAATTTCAGAAGATGTATCGCGGGTACGCATGTATACGGGCCCATCCATCATGTACTTCACCTCGGTAGTTTTCCTGGTTATTTTTTGTGTCATAGATATGCTACAGGTTAGCCCTATGCTCACGCTATGCGTATTGGCGCCATTTCCCCTCCTTACATTTTCCATTTACATGGTCAATAAGGTTATCTTTAAAAAAAGCACCACGATACAGGCGCAGCTATCTTTGCTCACTACTACCGCCCAGGAATCTTACTCAGGCATACGCGTCATCAAGTCGTTTGTGCAGGAGAAAAATATGCTGCGTTTCTTCAACATAAACTCAGAAGAGTACCGGAAAAGCAGCATTAACTTATCACTTACCGAAGCAATTTATTTCCCGGCCATGAACCTGTTTATCGGCCTCAGCATGCTGGGTACCGTCTTGATTGGCGGCTACTTCGCTATCAAAGGGCAAATAACCACCGGCAACATTGCCCAGTTCGTTATTTATATTAACATCCTTATGTTCCCCATTTCGAGCATAGGCATGGTCGCCAGCATGACACAGAGGGCCGGCGCTTCACAAAAAAGAATTGATGAGTTCCTCCATACAGTGCCTGATATCGTAAGTCCGTTAAATGCGGAAAAGAAAACAATCAAGGGCGCCGTGGCTTTTAACGATGTTACATTCACCTACCCCCATACCGGTATCACTGCATTGCAGCATTTTTCATTCAATGTAAAGCCGGGGCAAAGGGTCGCAATTATCGGGAAAACCGGATCGGGTAAATCTACGCTTGCACACCTGATGCTGCGCATGTATGACACCACCCAAGGTGAGTTATTACTAGATGGGATAAACATAAAAAACTACGACCTGCATGGCTTACGGCAGCAGGTATCCTATGCGCCCCAGGACGCATATCTTTTTTCGGATACTGTTTATAACAACATAAAATTCGGAAGGGACAATGCGACAGAGGCAGAAGTGCGCGAAGCTGCACGCATGGCCGACCTTGATAAGGATATTTTGTCTTTCCCCAAAGGTTATGAAACAATGATAGGAGAGCGTGGAGTAATGCTCTCCGGCGGTCAAAAGCAGCGCATGGTTTTGGCAAGGGCCATACTTAAAAACAGTAGCATACTCGTATTAGACGACTGCCTCTCAGCGGTAGACACGCAAACAGAGAAGACTATACTCGCCAACCTCCAAAACTACCTTATTGGCAAAACCACTTTTGTGATCGCCCACCGCATCTTCACAAGCTGGACATTCGACCAGATCATCATCTTAGATAATGGTGCCATTGCCGAGCAAGGCACCCATGAACAGCTAATGGCACTCAACGGGCGCTATGCAAAACTGTACATCCACCAGACGAGTTAGATGCCTTTGATAAGTTTACAATGTATAAGGGGGCAATTTTATTTTAAATAAATGCAACGTGCGGAAGTTAAACTATCAAAGGCGATTTTATATGTCCTGCTTAGATATTGTATATCTATAGTCATCCTTTTCTGTTAACAAAAATGTGAAAATGGTTAAACGTGGTGATTTGCGTGGAGTGGACGATTGGTTTCGTTATTTTTTTGCCCTAGATAGGCACACAATAGTTCTCAGTATTCCAAAATACATAAAAAAACGGGGAAAATACCCTTTTTATTCAGGTTTAATTCGCAGGTAATAGCCCGGCAAGTCAGTGCATTTTTACACGATAAAATTTCAATGTAAAATGTACGATTCATCACACTACCTGCCTGCACTCACACCGCGCGAGAAAGAAATACTTGCCTGCATAGCAGAAGGCATGAGTTCTAAACAAATAGCCGGAAAACTATTTATCAGCGGCTACACCGTAGCCAACCATCGCAAAAACATGCTTCTGAAGACAGGCGCTAAAAGCAGTGCCGAACTCGTAAGCCGAAGTATAAGCAATTATTCAAGGTAAGAACTGCCCAAAAAAACGGGTTCGTTTATTTTCCTTTATTAGCCGGCGCAGATTTAGCCTGGGAGGCTTTACCGTTATTATTGGCGCCAGCCGGTTTCTGGAAAAACATGACGCTAATGATGCACAAGCCACCTATTACACTGATCATGGTCCAGGTGCCCTTTTCCATTACATCGGTAGATTGCTTCACGCCCATTACCTGGGAGCTCATGCTGCCAAATGTACCGGTGAGGCCGCCGCCTTTGGGATTCTGGATCAAAATAAAGAACCCCAGGATCACACAGGCCAAAAGTATGAGGATTATAATAAGCGTTATCATGATTGTTTATCCTTTAATATTTCTTCTATTTTGCGGGCAAAGTAAACGCTTTTTTGAGGATTTCGCAAACTTAATTTGCGGTATACCTCAACGGCCTTGTCATATTTTTCTTGTTTTATATATATGTCCGCCAGGGTTTCGCTAACCAGGCCGTCTTCACTGCTAATAGAATTTACGGCCATTTCAAATACATCTTCAGGAATCTCCTCATTTTCTTCCTCCATTGCAGCCGCTAGTTTTTCTTTTTGCCACATGGTTCGTAATGCTTTTCTTTCTTTCAGTTCTTCATTCTGTTCCTGCGAAACATTCTTAAAATGTAGCAGCCACTCTGAAAAACTCATCATTACCATCAATGATTTGTCATCATCAGAAACAGTCCGTTCACTCCTGGGTTCGTCCGTATTGGGAGGGAGGTCGTCAGATACCCGCACTCCTTGTTGAAGAAAATAATCCTGTGAAAGCAAAGGAACGATTAATGACTCTTCATCTTTTTCAACAGCTTCAGCAACAGTTACTATTTCTGTAAATATAATATCTCCTTCAATGGTTGTTGACGAGCCTGGTTCAGTAACAGCAAGGTTGTCAACGAATTGGCTTTCAATCCTGTCGCTTTGTCGCTCAGTCACTTCGGGGGCCTCCGGTAGCGACTGGTCCGGGATAAATATTATCTGCTCTTCAATGGCCGTCGGTTCATTTTGCCGATAAGTCATCGGTTCCCCTTCTCCGCTACCTGCTTTCAGGAAAGAACAGAATAACATCCAGTTCCCGCCATAGGGTTGAATAGAGGCGCGCATTTGCGTGTTCCACCCGGCTTTTTTATGACTCTCAAGGGCTAATAAATACCTCGTTGGAATAAAGTATGGGTATTTTTGCCGGAATAATGCAATACTGCTTTGATCGCCATCCGTAATAGAGGCGGGGTCGATTATTATTGACGAAATGTATTTTATGGACTCTTGCTTAGTCATAGCCGCTACCAATTTACAAAAGCTTTATTAAAAATATCATCTGCAAGCTGAGTTCCTATATCGGTTATCAGGGCTGGCTCTACGCTTTGTAATATTTGCGAAGCGTCAAAATCTGAGAAGCGGGTAAACGTTTGAGTAAAATTGGCCTTTTCGTTAAGCCGGTTTTTAAAAACTATCTGCACACTAATGGTTAGCCGGTTTTTAGACGCCACCTGTACACCGGTTGCTCCCGTAACAGTGACCTCGTAAGAGGTTATTGCCCCTGACATATCGTAGTCTGCATCGTCTTTATTTACCGGGGAAAGCCCTGTTTGGGACAATATCCTGCTCCTGAGCATATCCGTGAGCGAGGCGCTCAGGCTGGGCACCACATTGCGGGCCTTGTTATCCAGTTCATGGATATTAAGGGTCTTGCCTTCAATGGTGGCGCCGGAAAGACTGTATATATGACACCCGGCCAACGAAAGCATCAATATGGGTAAAAACAGCAATAACAATAATTGCTTTAGCAGCATAAAAATGATTAAAAGTAAACCTTAAACGGTAACATCACTCCTCGATACCATATTCCTTGATTTTACGGTATAGCGTCCGCTCTGATATGCCTAATTCCGTAGCCGCATCGCGGCGGCGGCTTTTATGTTTTTTCAGTGCCTTGGTAATAAATTCCTTTTCGCGGTCTGCCAAAAGCAAAGTTTCTTCCACATCTTCATGATGATCGTTTGATTCAAGAAGTATGGGGGTGTTATTATTAAAGTTATTATTCATTATTTGCCCATCGTTATACACAGGTGCCAGGTTATTGGACGTTGGGTCGGCCGGGGTATAGCCCTGGTGATGGGCCACATCAAATATCATTTGTTTCAAGTCGTTCATGTCTTTTTTAAGATCAAAAAATAGCTTGTACAATATATCCCGTTCGGTGTTCACATCTGAAGAGCTTGTGGATGTCACCCCCTGGTTACCTGAATTGATCAATGCAAGGCTCTTCGACATATTGCGTTGCGGCAGGAAGCGTTGTAATATTTCAGCAGTAACCAGTTTGTCGGTTGACAACACTGAAATTTGCTCCGCAATGTTTTTAAGCTCGCGCACATTTCCCTGCCAGTAATAATTGACCAACAAAAGCTCCGCCTGCTTATCTAATTGAACGGATAGCGTTTTATAGCGCTCCGCAAAATCGGCTGCAAATTTTCTGAATAACAGGGGAATATCTTCTTTCCTGTCGCGCAGTGCCGGCACTCGTATGGGTACTGTGCTTAAACGGTAATAAAGATCCTGCCTGAAATCTCTCGCCTGTGTATATTCGAGCAGGTCGCGATTGGTAGCGGCGATGACACGCACATCCGTTTTTTGAACCTTCGAAGAGCCGACGCGAATAAATTCGCCCGTTTCCAGCACGCGGAGCAATCGTGCCTGGGTGCCTAATGGCATCTCGCCTATTTCATCAAGAAATATGGTGCCGCCGTTCACTGTTTCAAAATAGCCCTTGCGGCTATCAACGGCCCCTGTAAAGGACCCTTTCTCATGCCCGAAGAGTTCACTGTCAATAGTGCCTTCCGGTATAGCGCCGCAGTTCACAGCAATAAAAGGATTATGCTTCCTGGGCGATAATGCATGAATGATCATGGAAAAAACTTCTTTCCCAACGCCACTTTCCCCCACGATCAGTACGGAAAGGTCCGTATTGGCTACCTGCACCGCGGTATTTAATGCGTAGTTAAGCGCCGGGGAATTCCCGATAATGCCAAACCTGTTTTTTATATTTTGGATGTCCATGTTAGTCGTAAGTCAGCTATTCTATTCCTAAAATTGACCGAACCTCATTTTTTAAAATTGGAATATTCTTTTTGCAAATCATCCAGGTAGTCGCATCTTCAATTAAGTCGTAATCATGAACCAAAATATGCCTCAAAGAGATTATTCTTGCTTTATTGGAAATATTGAGCGTTTTATCTTTTTTATCCGCTTTCCACAATGCTTCCCCTATTATTGCCAATCGCCGCTCCACTGCGTCGACTGTTTTTATATCATCTTTATAAACCGAAAGCAATGTAACATTTTGAAGATAGGCTTCTATAATAGTGGTTGATTTATAAATGTCATTCAATAATTTACTTACTTCAGGATTCATAGATCGTTTGTTTGTCCTTATTAATGCTTTCAATGAAATATGGGTTCCACATTTTTTCTTCCGCCACTAGATCAACCTTCCGGTTTAAAATATCCTGCAATTCAAAGAGGAGATCAAAATAGTTATCAGCATAGTCCGTTTCTTCAATATCCTCTTTCCTGAAACGGTATAAGAAATCAACATCACTTTTCTCTGTAAACCTTTTTCCCTTAGCAGCGCTGCCTACCAGGTACAAAGACTTTACATGATGCTTTTTGCAAAGCGCCCGTATAGCCTCCATATTATTTTCTACCAATGCTACCATTTATATCATTTCTCCGATTAATGTTGCAGATGTTGCACTGGTAATATTTACTTGCACGTAATCACCTTTTTTCAGGCTTGTATTCGTTTTCGGGAACACCACCATTTTGTTTTGGGTATTTCTTCCACACCAGTCTTTGTCGCTTTTTTTACTGTTGCCTTCGATGAGCACTTCAAATGTTTTTCCTATGTCATTTTTATAGCTTTCCCGGGAATGAGCATTTTGCAGGTTAATAATTTCTGTAAGCCTTCTTTTCTTTATTTCTTCAGGTATATCATCCGTGTATCTTCGGGCGGCGAGGGTGCCGGGCCGCTCGCTGTAGGAGAACATATAAGCCATATCAAACCGGCTCTTTTCCATCACTGACAAAGTATCATTATGCTCTTCCTCAGTTTCAGTACAAAAGCCGGATATCACGTCCGTGCTCAGCCCGCAATCAGGCATTATCTCGCGTATGCGCTTCACTTTATTTAGATACCATTCACGGGTATACGTACGGTTCATCAGCTGGAGGATGCGCGTGTTGCCGCTTTGCACCGGCAGGTGAATGTATTTACAGATGTTATGGTATTTTGCCATGGTATGCAGCACATCGTCCGTAATGTCTTTTGGATGCGATGTACTGAAACGGATACGAAGAAGCGGCGAAATTTGAGCCACCATTTCCAGGAGTTGAGCGAAATTAATAGCCCCCTCCAAACCTCCCCCCGAAGGGGAGGCTTTCCCCTCATTTTTCCCGCCTGCAGATCCCATTGGCGCCGCAATATCTCCCTCCCCTCGGGGGAGGGTTGGGGAGGGGCAATAATAATAGCTATCTACGTTTTGTCCGAGCAAGGTTATTTCCCGAAAACCTCTTTCAAATAAATCCCTTGATTCGTGTACTATACTCTCTGCATCACGGCTGCGTTCACGGCCGCGGGTGAAGGGTACTACGCAAAACGTACACATATTATTACATCCCCGCATTATACTTACGAAGGCGGTAACTCCATTACTATCTAATCTGACTGGCGATATGTCAGCATACGTCTCGTCACGGCTCAGTAGCACATTCACGGTTTTCTGGCCGCCTTCTGCCTCAGTTATCAGTCCCGGCAGGCTTCGGTAAGCGTCGGGACCTACAACTATATCCACCAGTTTCTCTTCTTCCAGGAATTTAGCTTTTAGCCGCTCTGCCATACACCCCAATACCCCGATAAGCATACCCGGGTTGCTATCTTTTACCTTTCGGAATGCCTGCAGCCGGTTGCGCACTGTTTGCTCTGCTTTTTCACGGATGGAGCACGTATTAAGCAATACCAGGTCGGCCTCCTCAAAGTTGCGGGTAGCACCGAAACCCTCTTTGTGCAGAATGGATGCAACTATTTCGCTATCGCTGAAATTCATCTGGCATCCATAGCTTTCAATGTAAAATTTTTTATGAAATGCGGATGGATCATCGGTAAAAGGAGCATAAGCTTCGCCCTGGCGCACCTCATCTATCACTTTTTGCAGCACCTCTGCCATAATTTCCGATTTCGTTTGTGCAAAGATACGGTAAATGGCTTAATGACCCAATGGCGCGATCGGCGAATTGCAATATTATAAGATATAATTTATCGTTACTGCATCAGAATTTTTTGATGGCTTGCGCCAATAATCATATTAATAATTCCGATTTTATTTACACCATAAAAAAGGGGGGTTTTAAATGGCTCAATACCTAATAGCTCAATGGATCAATTTCAATATTATAAGATATTATCCATTGTGTAAATATATATATTAATGTATAATTTATTGCAATACGTTATTTGCGTATTGTGCTGAGAAGCAGGGTTCGATAAAACATACTGAATATTTGTATATAAAAAGAATTGTTGTTATTTTTTAGTAAATGAACTACGATATACTCATTTTTTACCACTATATTTGTCATGTTGTATCATTATTGTGATATAAAAATTATTTTTGGAAGAAATTTATTGCGCGTGCAATGACGATGATTTTTTAAGTCGCCGGTGGAAGACGTTGCGATAGAGGCGTTCATTATTCTTTAAACAGAACCTTATGAAAAAAGTTTACTTACTACTTGTGATGTGTTGCCTGGGCTTCACAAATTTCGCTGCAACCTGGTATTCAGCCCCTGCCGGCGGCGACCCGAGTGCGCTCGCCAACTGGTGGTCAACTGCGGGAGGGACTGGAACTAACCCTACTACCTTTGCCACCGCAGCAGATATGTTCATTGTTCAGAGCAATATGAACATGACTGCCGCGGCTTGGACGGTTGGCGGCTCTGTAACTATGAACAGCGGGTATATTAGTATTGTTCCAGCAGGAGGCCCAGGAACTACTATCACATTTAATGGCGCTGTGACCCTGAACAGCGGGTATATATGGAATTCTTATGCCGGCGGCGGCTTTGGTGGCGGCACTCTTAACTTAAATTTTCACGCTCCTTTTACCATGAACGGCAATACCTCTATTGATGGTAATCCTGCAGTGGCGGGGGGATTGATCAATGTAAACCTCTATAGTGATTTGATAATGACCGGCACTTCGTTCGTTAATAACAATTCCACGTCACCAAACGCCTATACGATAGTTACCTTTGCCAATACCGCCTCTACCCTGGCTGCCCCGCAGCACCTGAGCGGCACCGGCAGCCAGGCAGCAAGCAACTATACAACATGGACGGTAAATGCGCGCGTATTCGTGCAGCTTACCGGCAATTTTAATACGGAACCGTACAATTCGTTTACAGTAGGATTCGGCGGACCCATAACTACAGTATTTACAGTGAATGGCACAATAGATTGCCAGACCTATAATTTCAATGGCACCGGTGGCGTAAATATGGCAAACGGTGGAACCATGTACACCGCTAATATTTTAGGCGTTAATGGGTCAGTAATATGCACCGGGACGAATACTTTCAGCTCGTCATCCTTATACTTTTTTAACGGTACGTCTCCACAGGTAACCGGTTCCCTGATGCCTGCAAGTTTTGCTGTAACCGGCGGTGGCGGTGGCGGTTCGACCGGCGCGGTGACGATAAATAATCCTGCAGGGGTGACATTGTCGCAGAGCACTACATTTCAAAATGGCACCTTTACCAATCCCAGCCTGACACTGACATCGGGTACGCTGACGCTTAATAACAGTAACCTGATCATGGGCAGCGCGGCGCCCATCAACGGCGTTTTTTCCGGCACGGCCATGATTGTGACAAATGGCACCGGGCAAATCGAGAAACAGTTTGCCGCGGCAGGCAGTTTCCTATACCCGGTAGGGGATGCAGCAGGAAATTATTCGCCCATCACACTCAATGTGGGTGGCAGCGCCTTTACCGTCGGTGCTGAGGCCGGCGTGGTTGTTACCAATGCCAAGGAGCCGAATAATGCGAATAGCACCAATTACATAAATCGTTACTGGACCATTAAATTGTCGGGAATCACCTCCCAGACCTATACTGTAACGACAGCCAAGTATGAGCCGACAGACGTCGTGGGCACTGAAGCAAATATATCGGCCGGCAAGTATCCTTATACTTTGCCATGGGTGAAATACGGCGGTGCCAATACTGCCACACATACCCTTTCCTCTACTGCCATAACGAATGACTCTGCAGACTTCACTGGGATAAATACGATTGGCCCCAGCCTCACTGTTACCCCAAATACCACTGCGTGCTCCGGCACCCCAGTGCCCCTGGAAGTCTTGTCTTCGACAGCTGACGCTCCGGCAACTTTTACGTGGACACCATTGACCGGCCTTTCGGGCATAACAGGGCCTGGAGTAACCGCAACGCCCACGGTCACCACCACTTATACGGTAACGGTTACGGACGGTAACGGATTTAAAGCTTCCACCACTACCACGCTGACTATTAACCCCAGCCCCGGGCCGATACTGGGAGACGCCGCCGGGATCATTTGCCTTGGCCAGACTACGCCCCTTAGCGACGGTGCGACCGGTGGCACATGGAGCAGTACAAATACGTCGTCAGCGTCAGTGGATGCTTCCGGAAATGTCACCGGCGTCGGTGTCGGTTCGGCATCTGTTATTTATACTATAACCGGCGGCTGCAGTGCTTCATTGGCGGTTTCAGTAATATCGTCTGCACCGCCGATCACCGGTCCAACGCTCGCCTGCACCGGCGCCAATACTGCACTAAGCGACTTAGGCACAGGTACATGGAGCAGCAGCAATACCGCCAATGCGACCGTGAACTCAAGTACAGGCCTGTTAACAGGAATATCGCCCGGTAGTACAGTTGTTACTTATACATTAGCCGCGGGCTGCGTAGCTACGTCAACAATATTGGTTAATTCATCTCCATCACCTATTACCGGGCCAGCCAATGCCTGCATAGGTGTGACAACAGATTTAGTTGAACCCACTATGGGAGGCATATGGACCAGCAGCACGCCTTCTATTGCTACTGTATCGGCAACGGGCGGTGTTACCGGCGTAGCGACAGGATCTGCCATTATTTATTACACGTTGCCCGCTACCGGCTGTAGTACCGATTACCCGTTGGGCGTTGTTTCGCTGCCTCCTTCCATAACTGGCGTTACTACCGTGTGCGCAGGGTTTACATCTCTGCTGAACGACGCTATTGCTGGCGGGACATGGTCAAGTGGAAATACGGCACTGGCGGTCATAGATCCGCATACCGGTGTAGCCACAGGCGTGTCGCCCGGCACACCTTCTATCACTTATACCTTGCTGCCCGGCTGCTCGACCTCCATACCGTTTGTTGTTAATTCAAGCGGCACGCCTACCGTGGCTATTTCCGTAAGCCCCGGCGATACTGTTTGCCCCGGAACTATGGATACTTTCAGGACCACTTCAGCTACGTATACCGGAACCGCTCCCACTTACTACTGGGTGAAGAACGGAATATATGTTTACAGGGGAACCTCATACGGCTACTATCCGGTGGAGGGAGATGTTATATACTGCGAACTGCATAGCAACTTTACTTGCCGCCGCACAGACTCTGCCGCGAGTAACCGCATCGCATTGTCAACGATACCGGTTGTGACGCCTGTGGTAACCATATCCGCTGTTTCTAATACGGCTACCGCCGGGGTGAATGATACATTGGTTGCTGTAGTTACCAGCGTGACACCACACCCGCAATACCAGTGGTATCAAAATGACGTTATTATTCCTGGGGCAACCAACAGTTTCTATGTAATCAATGAAAGCACATTAGGTTCTTCCGCATACAATTGTACGGTGAACAGCGGGGATGTATGTAACACCACCGGCCTCAGCAATCGCTTAACAGTGACGGTAAGTGATGTGAGCGTAAAACAGATAGGTGCTGAAGGAAATGAACTGGTTATTGCGCCTAATCCTAATAAAGGGACTTTTACCATGAACCTGCAAACAGCTAACAATGAGCCTGTGCAGGTGGTGATCACCAATTTACTGGGTGAGAAAATCAGTGAATTCTCTGCGACAACGAATACCGCTACCGATATTAACCTGAATGTAGCTACAGGCGTTTACCTGCTTTCGGCGAATACGGGCAGCGGGAGATTTGTTGCGAGGATAGTGGTTAATTAATCCCCACCTTCGCTTATAGCCTTGGCTGAAGCTATGGCTATTGAAAGAAAAAGCTATGGCGGGCGAGGAATTGGGAATTGTAATTGTTTCTTTGAATTAGCATGAGTTCGACCGATGTTATGCAGAGACGCAATGCATTGCGTCTCTACCAGTTAAATTAATAGTGGAGGGGTAAATTACCTGTTGGTTGGAAAAACAAGGGGAAGTATAAAATATTTATTGTAATATTGTTTGTATAGTATTAGGCATCATTTTTCTGTAAAATTATAAGCAATGAAAAAAATACGTTTACTTATCAGTTGCGTCCTATCAGTGGCTGCGTTATTTTGTGGTTTTGCCTCGCAGGGGCAGACTATTACTACGATTGCGGGTTCGACAATAATAGGTGGAGGCCCTCCGCCCCCGCCCCCGACAGAAGGAGTTGCAGCAACTGCATCCACGACATACGAGCCCTACGGCATGGCGCAGGATGCCAGCGGCAATCTCTATTTTGCGGATTATCAGTACAACATGATCAGGAAGATTGATCATACAACGGGCATTATTTCTTTAGTTGCCGGCAACGGTACCCGAGGTTATGCTGGTGATGGCGGGCTGGCAAATGCTGCTACCTGCGAGTTAAATCAACCCAAGGGCGTGGCATTGGATGACACCGGGAACATTTATATTTCCGACTATGGAAACAATCGCGTAAGAATGATCAACCACACCACGGGTATCATTACTACTATTGCAGGCACTGGTTCTGCGGCCACGCCTTATGGAGATCTTGGCCCGGCTTCAGCTGCCCATATCAATCCCAACGGCATCGTTGTTGGCCCTCCTCCTCCAGGGCTCCCTGGAGCTGGCGTTACAATTTATGTATCCGATGGAACGGGGGGTAATTACGTTGTACATGCCATAACGTACATTCCCCCTCCTTTTTTCGGCGCATATGCTATAAGTACCGTTGCCGGCAGTGCCGCAACAGGCACGCCTCCCTGGGGAGATGGCGCCGCCGCTACCGCTGCTAACCTAAACTCGCCTAGAGGCCTTGCACTGGATAACTCAGGTAACCTGTACATTGCCGATATGAACCATAATCTTATTCGCATGGTTAGCGCAACCACAGGAAATATTTCGACGGTCGTTGGTAATGATCTGGCGGGCACCGCTGGATTTGGCGGCGACGGGGGGGCAGCAACTGCCGCTGCATGCAAAATTAATGCGCCTACAGGTGTTGCAGTAGATGGTTCCGGTAACTTGTATATTGCCGATGTGGGTAACGATCTGATAAGGTATGTTACCGGAGGCAACATTTCTACAATAGCAGGAGTTTTAGCAACTACCGGCACCTCTCCCTATGGTGATGGTGGGGCGGCTTTGTTGGGCAATCTTAGCGCGCCTGTATCAGTATTGCTTGATAACCAAACCGGTAGTACCGGCAACTACTATATTTCGGACGAAATGCACGATCGCATCCGGTATGTGAATGTCTCTGTTTCTGCCAGCGGTCCGCCGACCTTTACAGGTGGCAGCCCGCAGACGCTGGTTGTTTGTGAAAACTCTACCGCAAACAGCCTTAATAGTCTTTTGCAGGTGGCTGAAAGTACTACGGGCCTGACACTTAACTGGAGCGTTGCTACACCGCCTACTCACGGCGGCACCCTAACAGCCACTTATTCCACTACGTCCACCGGATCGTCAATAACACCGACAGGATTGAGCTACACACCGCCCACCGGGTTTAGCGGAACGGATGCTTTTAAAATACAGGTTTCCAATGGCACTTCAACTGCCACAACCACCATTAATGTAACGGTGAACCCGATACCTCCGGTTGCTTCTATTGGCAGCACTGCTACCAGCGTTTGCGTGGGATCAACCATTACGCTGACCGAAACGACAACAGGCGGCGTATGGGCTGCGGCCAATGCCGACGCACGGGTGGCTGGCGGCACGGTCACAGGTGTTGCGGGCGGCACAGACGAAATCTATTATATTGTTTCCAACAGTTGCGGGTCGGACTCTGCGCGCGTGGCAATCACCGTAAATTCAAGCGCTGCTCCATCAGTAAGTATAACCTCGTCCTTAGGTACCACTACTTGCGGTGTTCCGGGTACTTTTACAGCTACTGCTGTTAATGGCGGCCCAACCCCGGCTTTTCAATGGTCTGTAAATGGCACTCCCGTTACCGGGGCTACGTTACCATCGTATACTTACATTCCCTCGGCAGGTGATGTGGTAAGCGTGCAGCTTACCAGCGACGCCCCATGCGTTACAGTGGCTACCGCTACGGCTACGATCACCATGTCGGGCGGAACCAGTATAGTACCCACAATAAATATAGCTACAGGGCTTGCCAGCGATACTTTGTGCATTGGAATACCTATTACCCTAACGTCGGTTATTACCAATGGTGGCTCAGCCCCGGTTTATAGCTGGACGGTGAACGGCATATCTTCAGGCTCGGGCACCACATTAGTATATACCCCGTCGGCAACATCAGAAGGGGATATTATTGTATGCAGGCTTACCAGCAGCATCCCTTGCGCTATCCCCTCCAGTGTATTAAGCAATGATATTATTATACACATACGTTCGGCAGCTACGTCTTCTGTAAATATCACTGCCAATCCGGGTAGCGCTGTGTGCACCGGCACTATGGTTACTTTTGTCGCTACCGAAACAGGCGGAGGCAGCGACCCAACATTAAGGTGGTCCAGGGCAGGCATCAATGTGGCTACCGGGCCTTCTTACGCCTGTGTGCCCGACGATGGCGATGCTGTCTATTGTACTATGCACAGCAGCATAGCCTGCACCCCAACTGATTCCGTAAATAGTAACGTGATCAACATGCGGGTGTCCGTACCGCTGACACCGACAGTCACCATAGTTTCCAACATCACCAGTACAGGGCTATACGGGACTATAGAGTTTGTAGCGACTGTCACCAGCGCAACGCTTACGCCTTCGTATCAGTGGTATGTGAATGGAGTGGCGGTGCCGGGCGCAGTGAGTTCGGTTTATGTGCTCAACGGGAACCTTTCGGCATCTTATATAGTTAACTGTGTTGTTGGCAGCGGCGATGGCTGCAATCTTTCGGGGACGAGCAACGACATTTCAGTATCGTTTGGCCTTGGTGTGAAATCAACAGCCGCTTCAAATACAGAAATGAAGCTGGTACCCAATCCAAACAAAGGGGTATTCAGCCTCACCCTGCAGTCTGACAATAATGAACAGGCCGATGTGGTGATCACGAACATCCTGGGAGAAAAAGTAAAAACGCTGAGCATTACCACAAATAATACGACGGAGATAACTATAGACGAGGCGCCGGGAATTTACATCCTGACTGCTACAACCAGCGGTGGAAGGTTTGAAGCCAAAGTAATGGTCAATTAGTTGCTGCCGGCCAATAGTGAAGTTGTCAATGTTTTTATATTAACCATTTTAATCCCGGCTGCCTCAGGTAGCCGGGATTTTGTTTGCAGACATTTTGGGCGTTGTTTTCGTTTGCGAATACATGGTGACGGAGCGACAAGCTGACTTGTTTCTCTTATCCATATTGTTGCCAAACCATTTCATTTTCTTTGGGTTTGAAACCAAACTGCTCGTATAAAGCCCTGCCATCATTGGTAGCGTGCAGGTAAACCTGGGCCACGTCTCTGTTTTTTGCCTCTTGCATGAGTTTCCCAAACAGCGTTTTTGAAATGCCCTGGCGGCGATGGAGTGGGAGTGTATAAACATTGAGTATGTATGCCCTGTTGCCGGTAGCATTAAGAAAATTGGGAGGAATACTGTAAAAGCATATTCCACCTGTACTAATAATTTCCTCGTCATGGAGGGCTAGCCAGTTAATATAATCCCCCTGCTGCAAATGTTTGCTGAAATATTGCTTCAATCCGTCGGCAATAATATCACCAGGGTGGCCAGTATTCATTACTTCATTCAAAAAA
>Ga0206890_1143_pt1 | contig 22109 bp, 20 predicted proteins | sample Alteio_BWOrgHeat_58_FD_152960 | JGI IMG/M metagenome (GOLD analysis project Ga0206890, IMG submission 152960) | Enriched cells from forest soil in Barre Woods Harvard Forest LTER site, Petersham, Massachusetts, United States - Alteio_BWOrgHeat_Nextera6 ... | reverse complement strand
GGTGTGAGTGGGGCGATCTCGATGGCGACGGCGGGGCAGATGAGGTTGTCGAGTGGGCGGATGGCGGCTCGGCTAAGAATGACGGGAAGTTTGGCGTGTTCGAGGGCGAGGCCGATCTCGTTGGCGAGGGCGAGGCTTTGGGGATGGATGCGGATTGAGCAGTGTTCCAGGGGATGGTGGCGTGGGGATCGTCGAGTGTATTGGGTGAGAGCGACGAGGTGACAACTGACAACTCAACCAACCATCGGCCTCTTCGACTCAGGCTTCGGCGGCTTAACCGTCCTTCGCGCTCTCCTGCCTCTCATGCCCGAAGCCAATTACATCTACCTCGGCGACACCGCCCGCCTTCCCTACGGTTCAAAATCCCACGAAACCATTGCCCGCTACGCCGTCTCCAGCGCAAAATTCCTCCAGGACCAGGGTGCCGAACTCCTCGTCATCGCCTGCAACACCGCCACCGCCCTCGCCCTCGAAGACATCCAGCAAGCAGTCCCCATCCCAGTCATCGGAGTAGTCCAACCCGGCGCCCAAGCCGCTCTAGCCTCCTCCACTAAAGGGGAGACTAGCGGCGGAAAAAAAAGTGCCATCCTGAACGAAGTACTGGGTGCCCCAGGTCCCGATTCTGGGACTTGGGATGGACCACCGCAACTCTCCCCCCAAACCGAAGTCCTCGTCCTCGCCACCCAGGCTACAGTCCAATCCCACGCCTACACCCGAGCTCTCCGCACCCTCAACCTCGAAGCCCACGAGAAAGCCTGCCCCCTTCTCGTCCCCCTCGTCGAAGAAGGCTGGATCAACCACCCCGTCACCGACGAAGTCCTGAAAATCTACCTGCAAGAAGCCCTAACCGAAGCCCCCAAAGCCCAAACCCTCCTTCTAGGCTGCACCCACTACCCGCTCCTCGAGCCGGCCATCCGCCGAACCCTCGCCACTCTCAACCACCCTCTCACCATCATCGACTCAGCCCACGCCACCGCCCAGGCCGTAGTCGCCCATCTCGCCACTAAGAATCCAGCAGAAAAGGCCTCAGCCAATCGCCCCACCGAAACCGCGAAAAACTGCACCTTCTACGCCACCGATTCCATCGAAAAATTCGAACGCCTCGGCTCCGCCTTCCTAGGCCAACCCGTAACCAGAGTCCGCCACATCGACCTCCGGGAATAAGTCTCCGTCGCTTTTTGCCATCGCCATTGCCTTAGCTTTTGCTTTTGCTTTTGCTTTTGTTTTTTAGTTGTCATCCTTCGCCGAAGGCGGAGGATCTGCTGTTGCTGTTGCTGTTGCTGTTGCAGTTGCTGTTGCAGTTGCTGTTGCTGTTGCAGTTGCTGTTGCAGTTGCAGTTGCTGTTGCAGTTGCTGTTGCAGTTGCTGTTGCTGTTGCTGTTGCAGTTGCTTTTGTAGTTGCAGTTGTTCTTGCAGTTGCTCTTGTAGTTGTTCTTGCAGTTGCTTTTGCAGTTGCTTTTGCAGTTGCTTTTGCAGTTGCTTTTGTAGTTGGAGTTGTTCTTGCAGTTGCTTTTCTTGTTTGTCATCCCCGAAGGGGATCTGCTTTTGCTTTTGCTTTTGCTTTTGCTTTTGCTTTAGCTCTAGCTCTAGCTCTAGCTCTAGCTCTAGCTTTAGCTTTAGCCTCTGGACCCCTACCTCACCCACGAAGCTTGACAAAACACACCCCCCAACTAGCTATACTGGAAACGAAACCGGCCCGCAGCGCCAAAACCAGAAACCAAAAACCCATTACTATCGAACACTTTGCAACAAGCAAGTCCAAAAAATAAGACTTTTCCCGGAATCAAGCCTCAAAGTCCAGACCTAAACATAATTTTTCGAATACTTTGCACGCTTTTCACCAGGGAGGGCCACCCTCCCCAGAATGGAGCCGGAAGCCAATGCCCTACCTGCTAAAGACCGAGCCCACAACCTACTCCTTTGAAGACCTCGAGCGCGACGGCAAAACCGTCTGGGACGGAATCTCCAACCCCCAGGCCCTCCTCAATCTCCGCAGCATGAAGCTCGGAGAAAAACTCGTCATCTACCACTCAAATGTTGGCAAGGCCGCAGTAGGTACAGCCAAAGTCCTGTCCGTAGACCCCACCGACCCCAAAAACCCCAAAATCGTCATCGCCCCCGTCAAGCGCCTCAAGACCGAAAAGACCCTCGCCGAGATGCGCGACGCCCCAGTCTTCAAAGACTCCATCCTCTTCCGCCAATTCCGCCTCTCCGTAGTCCCCCTCACCGAAGCCCAATACGACTGGCTCACCTCCTGAGCGAAGTCCGCCCCGCGCTGGTATCCTCAACCCTGACCACAAACAGGAGACATTCAGACAACATGATCGATCTCAAAGGCAAAGTCGCCGTAGTCTTCGGCCTCGCCAACAAGCGCAGCATCGCCTGGGGCATCGCCCAGAAGCTATCCGAAGCCGGCGCCACCCTCGCCATCTGCTACCAGAACGAGCGCCTCAAGAAGGAGGCCGACGCCCTCATCCCCGAACTCAGGGACGCCAAAGCCTACCAGTGCGACGTCTCCGTCGACGCCGAGATCGACACCCTCTTCGCCACTCTCAAAGAGACCTACGGCACCCTCCACATCCTCGTCCACGCCGTCGCCTACGCCCCCGCCGACGCCATCAAAAACGACTTCCTCCTCACCACCCGCGACGACTTCCGCATCGCCCACGACGTTAGCGTCTACTCGCTCATCGCAGTCAGCCGCGCCGCTGTCCCGCTCATGACCGAAGGCGGCAGCATCCTCACCCTCACCTACTACGGCTCCACCAAGGTCTTCCCCAACTACAACGTCATGGGTGTCGCCAAAGCGGCACTAGAAGCCGCCGTCCGCTACCTCGCCGCCTCGCTAGGCAGCAAGAACATCCGCGTCAACGCCATCTCCGCCGGCCCCATCAAAACCCTAGCCGCCCGCGGCATCGGCGACTTCACAAAAATCCTCGAAGCCGTCGAGCAACGCGCCCCGCTCCACCGCAACGTCGACCAACTCGAAGTAGGCAACGCCGCCCTCTTCCTCTCAAGCGACCTAGCCAGCGGCATCACCGGCGAAGTTACCTACGTCGACGCCGGCTACAACGTAACCGGGCTCTAAGCGATGCTCGCGCCGCCGTATCCTGAGCGATGGCGCGCAGCGCCGAGTCGAAGGACCCCTGTATTTCGCCTTTGTCTGTGCTTTTGCGTGTTCTCCCCTAAGGAAAGGAACATCCAACATGACCATCGCTGAAATCCTCCTCCAGGACTACGACATCGAGATCTCCAACACGCGCCGCACTCTCGAACGCGTCCCCGAAGGCAAGAACGACTGGAAGTGTCACGACAAATCCATGCCCCTCGGCAAACTAGCCATGCACTGCGCCTCCATCACACGCTTCGGCTCCTACATCATGCTCGACGACGGCATGGACATGGCCAACTCCAAACGCCCCCACGTCCCTCTAGTCTTTACAACCCGCGAAGACTGTCTCCGCACGCTCGACGAGAGCGCCAAAGCCTGCCGCGACGCCATCGCTGCAGCCTCCGACCAGCATCTCTCCGCACCCTGGCGCTTCAGCTTCGGCGAGCAGGTCATCTGTAACAACTCGCGCTCGCTCACCTTCCGCCAGATGTGCTTCAACCACCTCATCCACCACACCGCGCAGCTCGGCGTCTATCTACGCCTCAACGACATCCCCGTACCCGCCCTCTACGGCCCATCCGCCGACGAACAAATCAAGATGTAAGCACATCTCTCCGCAAGTTCACACCTGCTGATATTGCGCGCATTCTGTTACGATTGCGCCCGTAGTGATTTCCTTTTTCCGGGACCCTTCATGCGCCAATGGTTTCTCTTAGCAGTTCTCTCTTTGCCTGCCATCGCTCTAGCTCAAACCCCAGCTCAAACTTCAGCTACATCCCATACCGCCGACGGCAAAGTCCATTGCTCGATTCAGCCACCGCCCACTCCCGGAGAAGCCCTCAGCGCCCTGGTAGCCGGTAACGCCGAGCGAGCCGAAACTCTCTACGCCGCCCAGGTTGCTTCCTCGCCATCGCCTGCAGCCTACGCGGCCCTCGCCCGCGCCCAACTCGCCGCGAATAAACTCCCCCAGGCCCTTTCTACCGCGAAGACAGCTCTCGCCGCCACACCCACGTCCGCCGAAGTCCAAGCCCTCACTGGCGACGTCCTCCTTCGCTCAGGGCAGATCCCCGAAGCCGGATCGGCCTATACCCGCGCACTCGCACTCGACGGCTGCTCCGCCCGGGGCCACTACGGCATGGGCCTGGTCAACCAGCTCCTCGCCCGTCACGCCGCAGCTGACCACGAGCTTGATTTAGCCCGCAAGCTCTCGCCAGGCGACCCCGAGATCGTCGCTGCCTACCTGACGTCGCTCCCCGAGGCCGACCGAGTCACCCCCCTGAACGCCTTCCTCGTCAGCAAACCGCAGCTCCCGCCAGACCGAATCGAGGCGCTTACCCGTGAACTCGCGATTCTCCAGGCACACAAACTCTGCACCCCCACCGAACCCTTTCAAACCGCCAAACTCACCCTGACGCCCGTCATGCTCAACGGAACGATCATCCGCTCATGGGGCTTCTCGACGAAATTCAACAATGCTGATACCCAGTTGGTCGAGCTAGACTCAAGCGTCTCCGGCATCCTCCTCGATGAAAAGCAGGCCGCTAAGGCCGGCGTTCAACCCCTCATCCCCGGAGCAAATACCGTACCTTACACCGGTTTTGTCGATCGTATCAGGATTGGCTCGATCGAATATCACGACTGTCCCGTACGAGTCGTTGAATCCTCAACACTCGCCAAAGCCAACGGCCTCATTGGACTCGACCTCTTTCGCGACCATCTCATCCACATCGACTATCCCGACCAGTCCGTCACCCTCAGCCCTCTACCTGCCACGCCACTCGCTCCGCCCACTGGCGAAAGGGCTATCGTAACTCCCACCGACAAAGACTGGTCGCAAATCTACGTGGACGGCGCCAACATTCTCGTTCCAGCGCTCATCAACAAGCAAGGTCCTTTCCTTTTCGTGCTTGATACTGGTGCGCCGCGCACCGTCCTCTCGCCCGATGTCACCAGCCGCACGCTCGAAAAGAGCAGCGACGCGACCATTCCGCTACAAGGGACCTCCGGGACCGTCGTCAAGTTCATCCCCAAAGAGGGCGGCGGCGATCTGAACCGTGCCGATATCTATTCCGCCGACGGGACCCTTCTCAAGGTCTCCCGCCCGGTAAAATTCCCGCTCTACCGGTTCGCCGGCAGCGAGGTCCCCAACCGCAGCGCTGTCACATTCGACCTCACTCCAAAAAGCCATGCCACCGGCGTCGAAGTCTCCGGCCTTCTTGGCTTCGACATCCTTCGCGGATTTCTCATCGACATTAACTACCGCGATGGAGTAGCCCGCATCCTCTTCGACCAAAACCGTCGCTACGCCGTTCAACAGGCCGACAAAACCTATCTCGGCAACTACTACTAAATCAAAACAAGAAAAATCAAAGCCCGCGAACCGGACAGCCAACATCCGGTCCGCGGGCTTCACATTTTCTCCTCTAGTCCTTCCGGTAAACTACTCCATTCTTCATCACAAACTTAACCTTCGTCGTCCCCGAAATATCGTCCAGCGGATTCCCCGGCACCGCGATCACATCCGCAAAGTAGCCCGCTTTCAACTCGCCAATCTGCCCACCCCACCCCAGTAACTTAGCGCCGTTCAGCATGTCTGCTTGCAATACGGCAGCTGGCTTCATCCCATACTCCACCATCAACTCCAGTTCCCGAGCCTGCGTCCCATGTGGAAACGGCCCTACATCGCTTCCCACCGCAAACGGAACCCCGGCCGCCATCTGCTTCTTGAACTCCGCCGCATGATAAGCCTGCTGCGCCCGCTCGCTCGCCGCTCTAGCTGGAGTCGCAGCGTGATCCGCAAAGTACTCCACAATGGCGAACGTCGGCACTGCATAAATCTGCTTCTCCTTCATCGCCCGCATCGTGGCCTCGCTCAACTGATCCGCATGGTCCACCGAAGCAACACCGGCAGCTACTGCGAACCCCGTCCCCGGCTCACCCGTGGCATGCACCGCCACACCGCGCCCCGAACCCACGCCACCACCCGTCCGCGCAGCCTCCTTCACCGCCGCCGCTAACTCTTCCTCCGTGTATTGATACGGCGTCTTGAAAACACCATCGCGGAACGAATCCCGCCCCGTCTCATAAATCTTCGTAAAGTCCGCACCGCCCTTCCGCTGCTCCCGCATCACCCTCACAATCTCTTCCGCCGAATCAGCATAGTCCGCGTTCGAGAGCACCTTCTGCGCCGGGTTATACCCAATCGCATCCTCATGCCCTCCCGTCAGGTCGATCGCGTTGCAACTCATCCTCATCCTCGGCCCCGGAATCATCCCCTTATTGATCGCATTCCGAACCGCAACATCGGCACAACCCGCACCCTCCGTTCCCATATCGCGCTCAGCCGTGAAGCCGGCCATCAAATCCGCCTTCGCCGCGCCCGCCGCAATCAGCGTCCTCTCCGGCACGCTCTCCTGCACCGTTTGCAAATCCTCGGCCCCCACATGCAAGAACAGATGCACATGCGCATCGATCATTCCGGGCATCAGCGTCGCATCTCCCAGATCGATCACCTCAGCCCCCGCCGGCCGATCCACATGCGTCCCGACAGCCACAATGCGCTCCCCCTCCACCAACACCTCACCCGGAGTCACGACACTTCCACCCGCCACATCCAGCATCCGCGCCGCATGCAACACCACAGGATTCCCCGCCACAGTTCCCTGAGCCAGACAGGACACCGCCGCAAAACTTACAGCTAACGCACAAACAAAAGTTTTCATAGTTCCGCCAGCATATCGCGAAACCCCGCCAACGCCCATCCGACAACACCTTTGCGTCTCCCTACATCCAACAGACAGAGCCGCCCGCAAGCCGGCGACCGCTCAATTCGATTGGAGCAGCCTATGGAACCGACCTGGAAGCCTCACGAAGACAACAAACCGCTCGACGCAGCCGAACGCAATGATCTCCCCGCCTCCGTCTACGCCTTCCCCGACAAGCGCAAGGAGCCTCTCAGCAACGCCTCCCACGTCCGAAACGCAATCGCTCGCTTCGACCAGGTCAAAGGAGTCACAGACCATGAGCGCGAACAAGCTTTCACCAACATCAAAGCCGCTGCGAGACACTACGGAGTCGAAATGAAGGAGACCGACTGGCATCAGTTAGGAAAGCAACCCCACACCGCCAATCCTGCCCATAGATAATATCTTCAGATGAAGCCTTGTCGCGATTTAGTGGGATGGGGCTTCGCACGATCTCTCAACCTCATCCCACACGCGTCTTTACCCAGCCTTCTCGGTCAACTCCGCCCATCGCGAATACAGTCCATCCACCGACTCCTGCGCCGCCTCCATCTCCGCAAGCGCCGCCGTCAGTCTCCCCGCATCTACCACCACAGCCGGATCCTCCACCACAGCCTTCGCTCGCTGCAACCGCTCCTCAGCCGCTTCGACCGCTGCCTCAATCCCAGCAAACTCCCGAGCCTCCAGATACGAAAGCTTCTTCTTCCCAAATGAACTCGTAGCGACCGCAACAGGAGCCGAAGCCACACCCTTCCCATCCCCAACGGGGGTCTCGCTGGTCTTCACCCCACGCCACTGCTCCCACTGCAAGTAATCCGCGAACGTCTCCGCCCCACCCTTACCATCCAGTCCCAGCACAGTCGTCGAAACCCGATCCAGCATGTACCGATCATGCGTCACCAGGACCAACGCTCCCGAATACTCGAGCAAACTCTCCTCCAGAATCTCCAGCGTCGCGATATCCAGATCGTTCGTTGGCTCGTCCAGCAACAGCAGATCCGCCGGCTCCAGCATCAATCGCGCAATCAGCACCCGAGCCCGCTCACCGCCACTCAGCCTCTCCACCGGCTGATTCAGTTGCTCTCCCGTAAACAAAAACTTCGCAGCATAGCTCGCCACATGCACCACTCGCCCCTGGTACACCACCGAGTCCGCATCCGGAGCCAGGGCTCGCCGCAGCGTCACTCCCTCTTCCAGCTCACGCATCTGGCTGAAGTAGACAATCCTCAACCCGCCGGCCTTTTTCACCACTCCACTCGCCGGCTGCAGTTCGCCTGTCAGCAATCGAAGCAGCGTAGTCTTTCCGCTCCCATTCGGCCCCACCAACCCCACCCGCATCCCAGCCGTAATCAGAAAATTCAGCCCCTCTAAAATAGTCTTTCCACCCAACTCAACCGAAACATTCTCCAACTCCACAAGCCGCTTCGTCTGCCGCTCTGTAGCCGAAAACTCAATTCCCGCGCTCGCCGTTTGAGTCCTCGCCGAAACCTCCTTCAACTGCCCAATCAACTCGTTCGCATTATCGATACGAGCCTTCGCCTTCGTAGCTCGCGCCTTCGGCCCACGTCGCAACCACTCCACCTCCACCTTCACACGGTTCTTCAGTGCGTCCTGCAGCTTCGTCTGCGCCTCCAGATAAGCCTCTCGACCCTCCAGAAACTTCGAGTAGCTTCCCTTCACGCGCAGCAGACCATCCGCATACACGCGATTCAACTCCACTATCTCTGTCGCAACATTCTCAAGAAAATAACGATCATGACTGACAAGAACACAAGCGAAATCACCCTCATTCAGCAGTCCCTCCAGCCATTCAATTCCCTCCATATCCAGATGGTTCGTCGGCTCATCCAGCAACAGCACATCCGGATGCGTCACCACCGCCTCCGCAATCGCCAGTCGCTTGCGCCACCCGCCGCTCAGCTGCGCCGCCTCTGCATTCAGATCAGGAAATCCAATCTTTCCGCCCGTCTCCCGCAGCCTGCCCTCGCGCTCACCCTCCGCGACGCCCCCACGCTCCAGCGCCCGCTCTAACACCGTCCGCACCGTGACACCAGGCGCAAAGTTCGACTCCTGCGCCACGTACCCGATCCGGCCGCGCTTCCGCACTGCAACATCGCCGGCATCTGCATCCTCTTCGTCCGCAAGAACCTTTAGCAGCGTGCTTTTTCCGGCGCCATTCGGCCCGATCAACCCAATGCGGTCTCCATCGGAAACCGTAAAACTAATCTCACGAAACAAAGCTGTCGCGCCAAAGGCCTTCGTCAACCCCTGCGCATTCAAAATCGGCGGCATTGCTTCAGTTTATCGCTAAGCCTTGACCTAACGAATCAACGCCGCCGAATCTAACGGCAAATGGTATTCAGATCCACCGCCACCGGTGGAACGGCAGGCAAAGGGAGGTTCTTCGCTCGCATGGCTTCTTCAAGGGTATCCGGCGCAGGCGGCAAGGACAGGTCAACATCGTTCTGATAAAACGCATCACGCTCAGCGTCTTCGAGCCGGACGAAGGTAAAACCTCTGTCACGATAAAGCTTCAACAGACGAGGCAGCATCCGTGCGTCCAAAGCGCCCACATGCATCAACAGCACATACGGAATATCACGCCCATACAAGGCCTTCGACATCGCACGACTATAGTCGATCGCCGCATCTGCCGCCGCAAGATACGCCGTCTCCAAGTCTGCAATGGCGGCCGCATCATTCTTCGCGACACAGCGCGCATAGGGCGCATTGTAAGCATAATCCTGGAAGCTCATAGTTACGCCCGCAATCCTGTAGCCGTGCTCGGCCAGAAAGCGGCGAGCAGCCAGACGCTTCTCCTCCGTGTCTCCTTCGCCCAGGTTGGGATAGCGAAACCAATGCCAATCCGCATCTCCCATATCGCGCCGAAGCAGCTCCTCATTCTTCAGCACATCTGCCTCCCATGCGGCAAGGGCGCTTTGATTGAGGTTCATGTGCGACCACGTGTGGTTGCCCAGAAGCAGACCTGCGGAGCGCCAATTCGTCAGCATCGGTGTTGAGAGGGGCTCTTCCTCCGTATGAACGCCGTTCACAAAGCCATACACCGGCGACATCTTCGCGTCCTTCATCGCGGCGATCAGTTTGCGACCTATCTCGACCCGAGTCTCATCGCTCGGCAACGCACTGTGCGCCGGCAAATCATCCCAGGTAAACGCAATCTGCTGAGCCGACGCGCTGACAGCCAAAACTCCCATCAACACAATGACCACACGGAACCATATCCCCACAAACCGTGACATCTTCACCCGCATAGCCTCCCATGGTCCCCGCCCCGCGCTGCGCAGAAGCTCCAACGATGGAACGTTAATCCAGATCGAAATCCCGCAGCGGCTTCTCCGTCAGTGGAGTCTCCTTCGCCTTCTTCACCGCCTCGGCAAACTTCTTCGCCATCACATCCTCCTTGTTCTTCTGCGCATCCACACTCTGCTGAAAGATCGAGTCCCGCCGCGCATCCGCCTCACGCAGAGCCTTCGCAGCCTCACCAAAATCCTCAAACATCTTCTTCTTAGGAGCTGACTTGTGCGAAATAATCGCCCTCGTCACCGGATCCACCTTCAACATAGCCCCACAATCAGGACACATCACCTCAAACGGCTGATCGCTCAATCCCATGGAACACACCTCACCTCACCCATTCTAGAACTGTAGGCAACACTGACAACTAAGAACTGACAACGAAGAACCGTTCTAAAGCCGCACCACCACATGCCCCGGACACTGGTTCCCCGCCACCCCCACCAGCCGTTCCACCAACCCATCACCATACCGAGCAATAAACCAAACCCCAGCCACCACCCTCTCCTGCGGATGCCCATCCGGAAAAACATTCAACGTGATCGCCGCCGCGTGTTTCTTAAGACTCGCCTCTTTCTGCAGCTCAAAAGTAGCCGCCATCCTCCGCAGCCGGTTCATCTGATACAGCATCTTCGACCCCGAGACCTCCGCCGCCCGCCCCAGCGAAGTGTCCAAATGCCCCAGATACTCTGTCAGCGCACTCAACTCCTCCTCCAACGCATTTCCCACCGCCGCCAGCTTCCGCTTCTCCTCAATCGGCATCGCCCGCGCCCCCAGCCGCTGCGCCAGCGCCTCCGCCGTCGTCATCGCATCCGGCAGCTGCACCTCATCCTTATCCATCACCGCAGCAATTGCCGGCTCCAGCAGCGTCGCGCTCAACCGAGGCAGCACCGGTGTAATCCGTCCCAGAATTGCCTCATACAAAACCGCACTCTGCGCAAAATAAGCAATCTCCGCCGGTCCCCCTACGTAAGCGGCCGTAGGCAGCACCGTATCTTGAAACACCGCTCGCAGCAAAGCATTCGGACTCAGCCGCTCCGGCGCGGTCTCCAGAATCCCCAACAACTCCGCCGTCGAATAGCTCTTCCCACCGGCCTTCCATTGCCCATTCCCATTTCTCCGCAGAGCGACCCGCTCTCCGGTCGTATCGTCCAGCAGAAACAACAGTGAGCCACCCTCCGCCACCAGCACCTGCGCATGGTACCCGGCCTTCACCAGTTCCTCACTCCGAGAAATCAGTGCCGTCTGCAACTCAGCCGCATGTTCAATCGCATACCGAAGAGTCTCTTCACCAAGCGCATGAAATCCGCGCGTAGAGGCATCCATCACCACCAGCCCCTCATTCGCAAAAATCCGAGCCATCAGCCGCCCAAACGCCAGCGCCAGCGTAGGCCTCTGACCATCCAGTGGCGCGTAACACTCACGCAGCCACTCGCTCACTGGAGCAAACTCCAGCAACTCACTCGCCCGCTCCAGCACCGTCTCCAGCTCCGCACCCGGCACCACTGCACCAACTGGAACCGCATGCGGCACCTTCAACCCCAGCCGCAGCGTCTCCACCGAGGTCTTCGTCAGCAGCGAAACCTGGTCGACCTCCGCCAGATCGTGGTCCTCGGTCGCCATCCAAAAGACCGGAACATGCTCGACGCCGGTGGCCTTCGTCGCCTCGCGGGCCCGGGCCACTGCTGTCGCTGCCTTCAGAATCGTAAACAGCGGGCCGCCAAACAGCACCACCTGCTGGCCGGTCACGACCGCCTTTGCCCCCGCACGCAGCTTCGCAATATTCGCCTTTGCGCCTTCGCTCGCGCCGAAACCCACCGCCTGCTGCTCCAACAGATCGGCCAGCGCACCTGGATCCTTTACCGCAACCGCATTGCCAATCCATCTTCCCGCAAACGGCTCCGCCCCAAACCACTGACGGATCGCAGCATCTTTCGGGCTATCGGCCATCGCCAGATAGTCGAGATAGATCTTCGACACGTTCGGCAGAATCGCAATCGGGTAACACTCAGAGCTCATCGAAGACCTGTCTCAATCTCAGCCGCGGCAGTTCCTAAGGCTGTCACATAAATTTTCGGCGCATCTTGTTGGATGCACACCCCCCAAGTCTAGATGCAGGATGATAATTTAGCCCTATGGCTCCCCAAATAAAGACGCCCAGCGCCCCTCTCCCCGCCGAGAAGAAGAAGCCTCTTACCAAGCCGCGCCTGATCTCTTCTAAGATCGCCTATAGCGGCAAAGTCTTCTCCGTCGTTCAGGACAAGATTGAAGAGCCCAATGGATTGGTCCACGTCCGCGAGATCATTCGCCACAACGGCTCCGTCGTCATCCTGGCCGTCGACGACACCAGGAACCCCAGCGACCCCGAGATCGTCTTAGAGCGCCAGTACCGCCACGCTGCCGGCCGCACTCTCATCGAACTGCCCGCCGGCCGTTGCGAGCCCGGCGAAGCCCCTCTCGCCGCCGCTAAACGAGAGCTCATCGAAGAGACCGGCTACCGCGCCAAACGCTGGACCCTTCTCACCAAATACTTCGCCAGCCCAGGCTTTCTCGGCGAGTGGATGCAGGTGTATCTCGCCCGTGACATTCGCGAAGGTGTGTCCGCCCCCGAACCCGACGAGAGCATTGAGGTCTTCCGTCTCTCCCTCTCCGAAGCCCTCGCCCTTGTCGCCGGCAACAAAATTCAGGACGGGAAAACCCTCGTCGGCCTAATGCTCTACGACGCCGCCCGGCGCTCGGGTCGGTTTCCCTGATTTACCCGTTTGTCATAAAGCAGGTCGCAGCAAGGAGGTCCCAGCGAATCCAGATTCCTCCGCGCCCAACTGGCGAGAAATCAGCGCTCTGGAAAAAATTCCCACCCAGGTAAGTTCTCCAGAAAACTTCCACCGTCCCTTTTGCGTCACAGTCTCAGGTGTCGTTTACCGTTGCAGTGCTCGCACTTCGCGGCAATTGACAGTTTTTAGATTGACAGGAAAGGGAGTTGCTCCATTGGCACAATACAAAGGGACGGTAAAGTGGTTTAACAATGCGAAAGGTTATGGGTTCCTGGGCCGCGAAGGGGGAGCGGACGTCTTTGTCCATTACAGCTCGATCCAACGCGAGGGTTACAAAAGCCTTAAAGAAGGGGATGAGGTGGAGTTTGACATCATTCAGGGAACAAAGGGTCCTCAGGCTGACCAGGTATCTCGTCTCAAGGAAGTCAACCAAGCTTCAAATGCTTAGTTTGTCCACGGTGAGCGGACCGCTCGAGTTCGTGTGCTAGCGTATCTCCCTGCCTTGAGTCTCTCTCTGGTCTGTTGCATACTGGCGCAGTGACCGCACTCGCTGGCGGCCCTGACCCCTTCATGGATAACATCTCGATCGCCCGACTGCTCGACGAAACCGCCTCCCTGCTCGAGATCGACGCGGCCGACCCTTTCCGAATTCGCTCTTACCGCCGCGCTGCCGAGGCCGTAGAACAGCAAACGACCCAGCTCTCGACCATTGCCGACGATCCCAAACAACTTCTAGCCATCCCTGGCATCGGCAAAGGCATGCTCGCCAACATCCAGGCGCTGCTTACCACCGGCACTCTTCCGCTTCGTGAAGAGCTCCTGCACAAATACAAGCCCACGATGCTCGAGCTCCTGCGTCTCCCCGGCATGGGTCCCAAAACCGTGGCTCTCGTCTGGTCCTCTTGCCAGGTCTGTGACATCGACACCCTCGAAGCCGCCGCCAAAGCCGGACACCTCACCAAACTTCCCCGCATGGGCGAAAAATTTGTCACCAAACTCCTCAAGGGCATCGAAGACCACCGAAAAAACTCCAGCCGCTTCCGCATCGATAAGGCTCAGTACCACGCCGACATCATCTCCAATCTCATCCGCGAATTCCCCGGCATCGATGAAATCACTCCCGCCGGCTCTCTCCGCCGAGGACGCGAGACCGTAGGCGACCTCGACCTTCTCGTTACCGGTCCCGCCTGTGAGCCGGGCGTCGTCTCGGCTGCAGTCGAGCACGTAGCCGCTCTCCCGCTCATCGACAAACTCCTCGCCAAAGGCCAGAACAAAGTCAGCTTCACCCTCCGCAACAACCTTCAGGTCGACGTCCGACTCCTCCCTCGCAGCGGCTACGGAGCGGCCCTCCAATACTTCACCGGCTCCAAGATGCATAACGTCGCCCTCCGCCAGCGAGCCATCAAACGCGGCCTTACCCTCAACGAATATGCTCTCCTCCGCGTCGAAAACAACACCATTGTCGCCGCCGCAACCGAAGCCGACATCTACAACGCCCTCGACCTCGACTACATCCCACCCGAGCTACGCGAAAACTCCGGAGAGATCGAAGCCGCGGCCGCCCACACACTCCCCCAGCTCATCACCCTCGCCGACATCCGCGGCGACCTCCACATGCACACCAACGCCACCGACGGCCGCGACACCATCCGGCAGATGGCCGAAGCTGCTCTCGCCCGTGGTCTCAAATACATCGCCATCACTGACCACTCCAAAAACCTCGCGATGACCAATGGCCTCGACGACGCGCGAGCCATCGCTCACATCAAAGCCATCCGCCAGGTCGACGCCGAAATGGAAGGGAAAATCCGTGTCCTCCCCGGCATCGAGGTCGACATCCTCGCCGACGGCGCGCTCGATCTCGATGACTCCACGCTCGCCGAGATGGACGTCATCGTCGCCAGCGTTCACTCCCTCTTCAACCAGCCCATCGAAGAGATGACACAGCGCGTCCTCCGCGCTCTCGAAAATCCACACGTCTGCATCCTCGGCCATCCCACCGGACGCAAGGTCCTCGGTCGCGAAGGCTACTCCATCTACATCGATACAATCCTCAAACGCGCCGCGGAGCTCGGGGTAGCCGTCGAACACAATGCCAGCCCCGCACGCTCAGACCTGAACGACCTCAACCTCCGCATCGCCAAACAATATGGCTGCAGGATCGTCGTCGACACCGATGCGCACTCGACTGAAGAACTCGACCAGATGCGCTACGGGATCACTCAGCTTCGTCGCGCGTGGCTAACTCCCACCGACATCCTCAACACCCTGCCCACCGCCGACGCGTTCCTGAAAAACCTTCGCCCCAAGCCATAGGCCGCCAACCCTAAGGCAACTGCGCCGGCCCCAGCAGCGGAGTTTTCACTGGCGTAGCGAGCCCCACAAACGTCGTCACTGTATTGATGCCGTTTGAAGAATTGCTCACCCAGACGTTGCCGCTCTGATCGATCGCAAGCGCAAATGGCGTGGCGAGCTGCGCGTCTGTCCCCAATCCCGAGGCCGGCGACAGGGGTGTTCCTGGCGCAGCCGACTTCGATCCCGAAAATTCGCTCAGAGTCTGCCCATGCAGATTCCCAACCCACACCGTCCCCGCTCCGTCGATCGCGATCCCTTCCGGATGGTTGACGCCTCCACCTGTCTGTCCGGTCAGAAGCACCGTCCCCGCATTGGAAACCTCGCTGATGCTGCTGCCAAAGAAATTCGCCACCCATACATTGCCGCTCTGATCCACTGCAACACCGCTTGCGCCGTCGCAGCAACTGATGGCGGTAGCGCTCGAGCCATCGGGCGAGATCTTCGTGATGGTATTCGTACTCTGGTTCGCGACCCACGCGTTGTGGCTAGCGTCCACCGCCACCGCCACCGGCAGGGCGAGCTGGCCCGTCCCCCACCCTGTGTTGCCATTCACCGGCGTTCCGTTGCTTCCTAGCAGCGTCACCAGCGAGTCGCCATAATCCACCACCCACACATTCCCGGTCGTGTCCGCCGCGAGCCCCTGCGGATAGTACACACCGCCAGCGCTGTACCCGCTCGCGCCCGAGAGCACCTGTCCCGTATTGCTGAACTTCACCACACTCCCGGAGCCAGAGTTGATCGAGGAACTGGTCTGCTCATTAGCCACCCAGATGTTATTGCTTCCGTCCACCGTTAACCCGTAGCTCTCATTCAACGCGGAGGAGGCCGCAGCAATCTGCTGCACCGCACCACTCGTCCCCAGCGCAGGCAACTCCGTCAGCGCGTTGAAGTAGCTGGCAACCCAGGCATTTCCGCTCGAATCCAACGCCAACGCCGTCGCCAGATTCATCCCACCGCCGCTCCAGGTCACTGCGAGAGTCCAATCCGGAGTCGCAGTCGTCGGCGTAAATGGTGGAGGACCGACCACCAACTGAATCGGAGGAACATTAATGGACGGGTTCCGCAACATATTGTAGATCGCATCAAGTGTGTTGCCTGGAGCCGAACCGCCCGGAATTGTGCCTTCCGTGATCACCGCGTCACAGTGCGCCCCCCCGCTTGTCCCGGTACAGCCATATAAAATGTCCGCGAGCGAATTGATCTTCGCCGAGGGAATACTTAACCCAGCCGGCAGCGACGGCCCCGGCGAGGCCCCAGTCGTCATATTCGCCAGTTGATTCGCCGTCCCAAAAGCATTCACCAACCCCAACGCATTCGTCGCGCTTGAGCCTATGTTCCCGCCGCTTGAATAAAAGGCCGCCAGAGCCGCCACCGAGGCAACTGTCGTCACCTCATTCACCACAACCGTTGTTCCAGAAGTAATACTTCCGCAACTCCCCAATGCTGCCATCATCGCCAACGACGAGTTGTTCACCGAACCACTCAGTCCCGGATTCCCGCCGCGCGCGACCAGATAAACCTGAGTCGAAGCGCCAGCACACGTATAACCCGACGGAACAGTAAATCCACCCGAGCTATCCGTCGTCACCGAGCCGGTCAGCAAGGCCGTCCCTGCCGACCCGTATCCACTGTTCCCGGCTGCATACAACTGCACCACAGCGCCGCTCACCGGCGACGAACCAGCCATTACCTTGCCACTAAAACTGAGCCCCGCCCCGATGGCACCACCACCGCTGCCACCCGTCCCACCGCTGCCATCCGTCCCACCGGACCCACCGGACCCACCGGACCCACCGGAATTTGACGCGGTACTGCTGCCACATCCAACGGCAGACAACAAAAGCCCACCAGCCAGAACAACCCAAGCAGAGGAAAATCCCAGGAATGAAAAAAATCTACGATTCACAGAACCAGTCTAGAGGATGGGGTCATTCCCAAACGAACAACGGGAAGACCGGAAGCGGAAGAGAAACGGGGTCCGCATCGAGTGCCGAACCCCGTCAGGCGAGACAACTGAACTAAGGCTTCTGACCGACAGCATTATTCTTCAACGCCAGAGCAATCGGAGTGACCGTAGGCGCAGCAGATCCTACAATCTCAAAGACTGTATTCCCATCCGTGCCTCCGGCTGCAACGTTGTCAGCCACCCAAACGTTGCCCGAAGCATCAATGGTAATGCCCAGGGCCGAAGCTATGCCGGCATGTTGAAATCCTGTTGGCGTGAGATTCGGCGAAACCGCAACAGGCGACAGAATCGTGCCCGCACTGTTCACCTCAGTCACTGTTCCTGGAGAAGCATTCTTGTTTGTCGTCCAGACATTGCCAGCGCCGTCGACGGCAACATAATGCGGACTCGTAAACGAAGCCGCTCCACCGTAGTTGGTGCCGCTATTCACCGTGGCTCCAGAGAGCGACAACTGGGTGATACTGTTGCTTCCAGCACCCGCGTTTGCGAGCCAAATCGAATTCGCCCCAGCGGCTACTCCAAAGGGCGCTAACATTGAACCCTGGGTGTAAGCCGTGTAAGTGTTCAAGGTTGTGCTCGTGCTCACAGTACAGGGATACGTGATGCCGGACCCGATACACGCACTGGGATTGATATTCGAGAGTTGGACGAGCTGGTTTTCAAGGCTCGTTGGGCTCAATGTTCCAGACCCATTCGATATCCACAGATTCCCCGATGTATCGAAGGCCATGTACTCGGGCAACACGAAATTGTTCGTGCCGTTGGCGCCCGCCGTACCGGGCGTGCTGCTGGCGATCGGGTATTCGATCGGATCAGCGATATTGCCGCCGGGGAACTCGAACAGTTCGAAGTGAGCCGAAGCGCTGCCCGACCCAACAAATACGTTGTTATTGCCGTCGATGGCGAGACCATAGGAAGACTTGCTCGTGCCATAAGTGCTCGCCGTTCCCGACGTTGCGGAGTATTCAAACACATAGGCGGTGCTCGTGCTGGTTGTAATCCAGGGATTCCCATTGGTGTCGATCGCGAGGTTACGCGGGGTGGCGGTATTGATTCCGGTGCCTACGGTCGCCGAAGTCAATGCATTCACCAACGGCGTACCCGTCGGGCTTAGCTCCACCAGGCTGCCATTGGCTCCGCTCGCGCTGTTTACAACCCAGATATTTCCCGAGGCATCCGCAGCGATATTCTGCGGCTGCAGCAGCAGAGAACCAGCCGTCGTATCCGTGTACTGAATCCCAATCGTCCAGTCCGTAGGCTGCGTTCCCACGCCGACAAACGGTGCCGTGCCGGTCTGCAATCCGTACAGCGCAGCCATGTTGGTCGCCGAAGTGCCCGCGTTGTTGCTGGTCGGGTTCTGGCTCATGTAAACCGCAGCTTGCAACGTATCGGTAGCCTGAACACCGCCCGCAGGGGTTACATCCGGATACAGCGTTGTCTGGCAAGGCGAAGTTCCCGACCCATCCGAGTTCACGCAAGCCGCCAGGATGTTAGCAATCGTGTAGAGCTTCGCAGACTCAGGAGTCGCCGTCAGGCTCATGCTGCCGCTTGTCAGATTGGCCGTCGTGATCGCCTGCCCGGTGGTTGTATTCACAAGGTTGTTCACTGTAGCAAACGCATTCGCCAACCCAGTGGGGTTCGAAGCCGAAGTCCCAAAACTGTCCGCACTCGAACTTCCAAACGTGGGAGTAAAGAACTGCCCCAGCGCAATCGCGGTCGCCGCTGTTGTCACTTCGTTGACGTAGATGAAGGTGCTGGAGGTGAGGTTCCCGCACTGACCAAGCGGAGTCGTCATCACAATCCCGCTGTTGTTCGACCCCACACCTGGATTTCCCCCCGTAGCCATCAGGTAAACCAGCGAACTTGCGTTCGGACATGTGTAATCGCCCGTGATGCTGAAACTCCCATCCGCCGCCGTCGTCACAGCAGTCGTCAGCAGGTTTCCACCCGATGACCCATACCCGCTCGATCCAGCAACGTACAGCCCGATCGTCGCGCCGACAACAGGAAACTGCCCACCATGCACCTTGCCTTGGATCGCCGCGCCGCTCAATGGCGTGTGATCCACAGAAGTCACGTTGGTCATCGAGCAACCAGAGGTAAACACCACGGCAGAAGCTACAGCAACCGCCAGGACACCAGGCAGACTGGCCTTCCAAGCAAAACGAGGGATGATCATAATTTTTCAGCTACTCCGATCCAGATGGGTTGAAGATTGGCTACTTTTACCCGCTTTCATCAAACGGTCTTACGCTGATTCGCGAATCCGTGGTAAGACCTCTGATTCGCGGGGCCATTCTACGTTGAGGATCTTGGGTTTGAAAAGAAATTTTTGCGCACCCGCGAAAAACCAGATTTCTCGACCAATATCAGGCGTTTGGCAGACATATCTGCCCATCTTGATTTCTACCCGGCAAAAGTCCCTGTAAAGCTAGACCTCGAATGGTACGACCGAAATTAATCTTTCTTCATTGACAAATTGACTTTTCTGTAAGTACCTTGCCAGTTGGAGACCATCAATGAAGAAATCCCTGCTCTCGTTTTTAGGCTTAGCTCTCCTCCTTACCGTCGCCCTTCCGCTCCACGCGCAGGGTGGCTGCGAAAACTCCCCTGAGAATCCCACGGCAATCCTCGCTGTGGTCGGCTCTGCCGGAGCATTCTTTGTCTCCGCCCGCGCTCGCATCAAAGCCCGCCGCAAATCAAGCAAATAAATCACAACTATTCCGCAGCCACGCAGCAAAAAACCCTGGCGGCGCCAGGGTTTTCTTCTTTTCCTCACTTCAAACTCTTCGCGCAAAATAGCCCGCGGGTCTACTTCCCTTTCTTCATCCGCTTCACCACACCAGCCAGCGAGTGCTCATTCATTGCACCCACCGCATCCTCCCGCACCTTCTTCATCCATCCGCTCACGGCCTTGTCTTCAAGGCTCAACCATTCCCCGGCCGTCGCCTCGAACACATCTCCCAGCCCGATCTGTTTCGCTGGCCGTTTCAGCTTCGCCCCGCCATGCGGTCCTTTCCGCTGTTCAATCAATCCCGCCTTATGCAACAGCAGAAACGTCCTGCGCACCATCACCGCGCTCTCCTTCAGAGTCTCTGCAATCGCCGACGAAGTATGCATCGCCTCAGGCTCACTCGCCAGCACCGCCAACACCCGCACGCTCAGTTGAAACCGCCCACTCTGTGCCATGCTCAAAAAACTACCACACCCAGAACCCCAACTGCCGAACTCTCCTCACTTTCCTCCCTGTATTGATCCCCGCTTTCCGTGCAAATCGGCGGTCGCACACGTTGTAAACTCTTCCAGTGAATATCCTCTTCGTCGGCGATGTCTTTGGTTCCGCCGGCCGCCACATCGTCCGCGAACATCTCCCTCACGTCCTTGAAACCAATGCCGTAGATCTCCTTGTCATCAACGGCGAAAACGCCGCCGGTGGCTTCGGCCTCACTCCCTCCCTCGCCGACGAGCTCTTCGACCTCGGCGCTCATGTCATCACCACCGGCAACCACATCTGGGACAAAAAAGAGATCTTCGAGTACATGACCGTCCCCGCCGACTCGCACGCCCGTGGCCGCCGAGTCCTCCGCCCCGCCAACTACGCCGTCGGCACTCCCGGCTTCGGCCTATACCAGGGCGAACTCCCCACCGGCCAACCCTACGCCGTGATGAACCTCCAGGGTCGCGTCTTCATGTCCTCCTGCGACGACCCCTTCCGCAAAGCCGACGAACTCCTCGCCCAGGTCGCCCGCGAATCCGGCGCCAAAGTCATCCTCCTCGACCTCCACGGCGAAGCCACATCAGAAAAAGTAGCCCTCGGCTGGTATCTCGACGGACGCGTCACCGCCGTCCTCGGCACCCACACCCACATCCCCACAGCCGACGAGCGCATCCTCCCCCAAGGCACCGCCTACCAAACCGACGTCGGCATGTCCGGCCCTTACGACTCCGTCATCGGCGTAGAAAAAGAACTCGTCCTCGCCCGCTTTCTCACCGGAATGCCCGGCAAATTCGAAGCCGCAAAAGGCAATCCCAAGATGTGCGCCACCCTCATCTTCTGTGACGGAGCCACAGGCCGCGCCCACAGCATTCAGCGCATCATGCTGGGCGAATAGTCACCACCGTTTCCATTGCTGTGTGTCGTGGCAGCACCTAGCCGAAGAACGCTGCCAGTGCGGAACTCAAAAGCAACGCACTTCCGATCACTGCCAGCCGCAGCCAGAACTCGCCCGTCTTGTCCATCCCCAGATGATGCAGAACCCGTTACATCCCATGCACTCCCCCAAACGGGTCATGCGGCCAATCTCAGAACTGGGTGGCCCATCCTTTTCGGTTTCATCGAAAAGGGTGGGTTATTCGCGCCGCGCGCGAACCGCACTCCTTAAATCAGCCTCGGGTCTCCATGTCTCCCACTCCTCGGCCCATCCCTAAGCTAAGCTAAAATCCCACCAGCCCATGAGCCGCCAAAAACTCTCCCGCCGCACATTCCTCCAAACCGCCGCAGCCACTACTCTAGCCGCCCAACTAAAACCCGCCTCCCCGCAAACCCCCGAAACAACCTCACTGCCCTACCCCGAAAACGGCACTCTAATCCCCGACGACGACTGGCGTCTCTGGATCGACGAAAAAGCCGAATGGAAGAACGACGAGCTCTTCCTACCCGAAGACATCTCCTGGCAAAACGGCGTCCTCTGCGGCAAATCCAAACCACTCCCAGTCAACGAACCCACCGGCGGCTGGGGTCTCCTCGATCACCTCACCGGCATCAACGTCACCCTCCCCACCACCGTCGAGCAGCACTACTGGGGAAAATTCGGCTCCCGCCCCTACACACCCGAAGAGTACCGC
>Ga0206890_1142_pt1 | contig 22237 bp, 16 predicted proteins | sample Alteio_BWOrgHeat_58_FD_152960 | JGI IMG/M metagenome (GOLD analysis project Ga0206890, IMG submission 152960) | Enriched cells from forest soil in Barre Woods Harvard Forest LTER site, Petersham, Massachusetts, United States - Alteio_BWOrgHeat_Nextera6 ... | reverse complement strand
AAGAAATTGCTAAGGAATATGAAGGCAAAGCTGTTGTAGGCAAAGTAAACGTTGAAAGAATTAGGGGTTACTGTAAAAAAGGTTGACAGTAGTAAGCCTTTATTAAAAAAACTAAAAACTGCTATTGATGAATTAAATGACGTTAAAGCGGGTAAAATTGAAGCAAGAGACTTTGACGATTTACTGAATGAACTATAAAATAAAAACCATCCCCAGTTTTGATAAGGATGTTAAAGTACTAAGTAAAAAATACAAATCCTTTAAGTCCGACCTATCTAAGCTTCGAGAAATACTTAATGATAATCCAAAATCCGGTATCCCTATCGGTAACTCCTGCTATAAGATCAGGATAACAATAGCTAGTAAAAACAGAGGCAAGAGCGGTGGTGCCAGAGTAATTACTAATGTAGTTTTGTTAAGTGAATTTGAAGGCACTATTTACCTATTAGCGGTTTATGATAAATCTGAGCAAGAGAGCATTTCGGATAGTGAGATAAAGGATCTGCTGAAAGAAATTAACGAATAGATTTTAAACCTACTTTCTGCTATAGAAAAATTTGTATTTTAACCCAAGTTTTTCAAAGCAACTATGAGCGAAACTCCCATTATTCAGATCCGCAACCTTTCTAAGTTTTATGATACCAAACAGGTTTTAAAAAATCTTTCCATCGATGTTTTTCCCGGCCAGGTTATCGGTTACATCGGGCCAAACGGTGCGGGCAAATCAACAACCGTAAAAATACTCACCGGCTTAATTCCTGATTTTGAAGGAGAGGTTATTGTTGACGGAATGAATATGACCGAAAATCCACTGGAAATAAAAAAACTGATTGGCTATGTGCCTGAAAATGCCGAATTATATGACGTGCTTACCCCGTTAGAGTATCTTGACTTTATTGGAAAGCTGTATGGTATGGAAGACCCTATCCTTAGCGACAGGATAGTAAAACTGTTAACCGCTTTTGGCCTTAACAACAATATCAACGACAGGATGGATACCTTCTCAAAGGGGATGAAACAAAAGGTATTGTTGATAGCCGGTATTATCAATAACCCTAAGATCATCGTGCTTGATGAGCCGTTATCCGGCCTTGATGCCAACGCGGTTATCCTGGTGAAGGAACTCATTATGCGGTTATCAAAAGAGGGTAAAACTATCTTCTATTGTTCGCACATGATGGATGTGGTTGAAAAGGTATCCGACAGGATATTATTGATCAATAAAGGCGAAATTATTGCTGATGGCACATTCGAGTCGTTAAAACAAAACTATAGTGATACGCTTGAGCAGATATTTTCAAAACTAACCGGCAGGGAAGAATCAGGCGGCGAAACCGATGCCATTATTAACGCGTTTGATTAGCCTGGTTTATGGATAAGATCTTTTTAAAATTTATTGGTTACTTCAGTCCGCTGTTGCAGAAGGCAGGTGTTGATACCGTGCAGTTATATGAAATTTTGCGCGTTAAGTTGTTGATGGACGAGAGGCGGCCCAGGGCAGCGTTTAGCAACCGCAGGGGCACGGCCAATAAAACTGCCGGTAAATCTAAATGGGGCAATATTGGTTTGGTAATTATGGGGTGCCTTATTGGCAGTGTATTATTTCTTTTTAATATGCCCATGGTTGGCCAGGTTGTGTATTTTTCCATATTCATGGTTTTAATGGCGTTAACGCTCATATCAGATTTTACTACCGTATTGATCGATACACGCGACCAGTTTATTATAGCCCCACGCCCGGTTAATGACCGCACGTTTGCCATATCGCGCTTTATGCACATTACCATCTATATAACAAAAGTTGCCCTGTTACAGGGTTTACCGGGTATAATAATGGTTGGTTTTGCGGAGGGGTTATGGGCAGTACCATTGTTTTTTATACAGATAATTGAAGCCACGCTTTTAAGCGTATTATTGGTAAACCTGGTTTATTTTATTTTGATGAGATCGGTAAGCGCGCAACGTTTTAAAGATATTATCAGTTATTTCCAGATAGCGTTTTCCATCATCATCTTCGCGGTTTATTATTTGGTGCCGCGCTTAATTAGTATTTCGGTATTACAACATGCAAACGTCCTCGCGCATAAATGGGTGTACCTGTTGCCACCGGTTTGGATAGCCAGCCTTAACGAAATATTGCTGCATGCAAGCAGGGCAAGTTTACTCATAGCGCTGCTGGCGGTTTTGGGTATTGTTTTCCCGATAGCGGGTATTTGGTTTGTGGCAAAAGTATTGGCACCCGGCTTTAACCGCAAGCTGGCTATGGTTGCCACTTCTGATGGCAGCAGCAATTCTGTAGCTAATAAACAATATAAAACTGATTTCAGGGATAAAATAGCTAACCTGCTTGCGCCCGACCCGCTTGAAAACGCCGGTTTTAAAATTACCTGGAAACTGGCCGCCCGTACCCGCGAATTTAAAATGAAGGCATTCCCGGCTTTTGCTTATGTGCCTATATATTTTTTATATTTCGCGTTAAATGGCACGGGCCAAACCCTTGCTGATAAATATGAAAGGTTGCAAAATAGCGCGAACTATATCCTTTTAATATACCTCACCACAATTGTGTTATCGTCCATTTTACAAAATGTATCAAACTCGGGCAAATATAAATCGGCATGGGTTTACTATGCCCTGCCTGTTGATAAGCCCGGAAAAATTTTAGCCGGTATGTATAAGGCTATCATCGTTCTCTATTTCTTTCCGTATTGCCTGGTTTTAAGCATTGCGATAGTATTGATATGGGGCCCGCAAACTATAAACGATATCATACTGGCCTTTACCATTAGCACTATTTATGGTATGTTAATGGCCTTATTTATGGTAAAAGGCCTGCCTTTTTCAAAACCGGTAGTAGTAAAAGCCCGTAGCCGGATGGTAACATCATTGCTGATAATGAGCTTTATAGTAGCTATAGGGTTTGGGCACCGGTTTTTAATACATTGGGAAACATTGATATGGATATTAATTATCCCGGCAATGCTGGGTGCCTGGCTAATGTTTCATCATTATAAACAACAAAGTTGGGATGATATTGAAATGGCGGATATGTGATTATAGTTTGAAGTTATGAATCGCCGTTATTAGTTTTCGTAGGCAATTCCTAATTGAAAGCATAATGCTTCAATAATTTCTTCTTGCTTTTCTTGTGAATCTACTTTTCCATAATAATGAGATAATCTCTGCTTATCTAAGGTTCTAATTTGGTGACAAAGAATTATTGATTCATTACTTAATCCGTGACTATTAGCATATATTACTGCTTCGTTTGGATATATTCTTCTTCCTTCTTTTCTGGATGTTATAGGAATCACATTAACAATATTAAGTGCATCATTTATAACATCTTCGCTAATAACTAAAACTGGCCTTGATTTCCCTTGTTCTGAGCCTACTATTGGGTCAAGATTAGCCCTATAAATTGTCCATCTTTTAATAGTCATAAACTTTCACCATCAATAGCATCAAAGTCATCTTTTATTTCTTTTAAATCAGCTAAAAATAGTGGATCAAATGATGCCTGTTTAATAAAAATGATCTTTTCAGTTTTTGATAATTTTTTTACTGCACCTTTTACAGTTCCATTCTCTAAATCATCCTCTACAATTGTATATATCGCTTCAACCTTTTTATCATCGGCAATATTAATATAGTCATGAAGTTTTTTTCTTATTGTCGCAGTAGTCATAAATATATATTTTACTTATAACAAATTTACGTAATACTTTAATAGTTATTATACAGCTACAGAATTAATTCAGCACGGGCTGCGCATTGGTGAGACTAAATATATCAGCCATTAAATCATCGCTTGGGTTTACTTTGTAGGTTTTTGAGGGTAGTTCAACCAGCATGGCTTCATCCCGTATTTTAAACCGCAGGGTACAGTTTTTTATCGGGTATTTTTCGTTATTGGTGTTTACGGCTTCCTGTATATTATTTAGTAACTGGCTGTTTACTGAGTTTAACTCTAAAAATACAGTTAATGATTTGGTGAGTTTATCGCGCATTTCAGATAGCAGGGATATGGCCATAATTTTCAAATCCCAGTTATCTTTCTGCCTGTACTTTTCTTCAATATTGCCCTTGATATGCAGGAAATAACCATCACCCAATATATTCCTGAACCTTACATAATCATCACCAAACAGGGCAAACTCGTACGATTCTTTATAATCTTCCAGCACAAACGTCCCGAAAGGCTTACCGGTTTTAGTCATTTTATGCTGCACATTGGCAACTAATCCACCAATGCATATCTCCCCCCTTTTTCGCAATTGCGCAAAGGCATTCATAATTTCTTCACCCCCTTCGCCCGAACGTGCTTTTTGCATCATTTTCAAGTCGCTGATCGGCGTATTACAATACCGTTCCAGCTCCAGCTTATAGTTATCAAGCGGGTGCCCGGTAAGGTAAATACCTATCACCTCTTTTTCGTATTTCAGTTTTTCTATCAGCGCCCATTCTTCCGCTTCGGGCATGGCCGGTTCGGGAATATAGGAAGCTACCGAGCCCCCAAACAGGGATGATTGCGTGGTGCTTTGGGTATTCTGATAATCATTGGCATACTTGATCAAACGCTCAACGCCGGTCAATATGCCGTTTTCTGTTTTGGCAAAAAACTGCGCACGGTTCAATCCAAACTCATCAAAAGCGCCACCATATACCAGGTTCTCGTACGATTTACGGTTAACACTCCTTGTATTTGACCGTTGCGCAAAATCATATACCGATTTATAAGGGCCACGCTCTGCACGTTCTTCAATAATACTCTCCACCGCTTTATCGCCAACACCTTTTACCCCGGTCAATCCAAAACGGATCTGTCCCTTTTTGTTAACCGCGAATGCCATATCCGACTCGTTTATATCCGGGCCCAAAACCTGCACACCCATACGGCGGCATTCTTCCATAAAGAAGGTTATCTTCTCCATGTTGTTTTGGTTGTTTAAAACCGCGGCCATATATTCAGACGGGTAATGCGCTTTTAGATAGGCCGTTTGATAGGCCACAAAAGCATAACAGGTTGAGTGCGATTTATTGAAGGCGTACTGGGCAAATGCTTTCCAGTCGTTCCAAATTTTGGTCAGCTTATCTTTTGGATGCCCTTTGGCAGCGGCCCCGTCCATAAACTGGGCCTCCATTTTATTCAGGATGTCTATCTGCTTTTTACCCATCGCCTTACGCAAAACATCGGCATCGCCTTTACTAAAGCCTGCCAATTTCTGCGATAAAAGCATCACCTGTTCCTGGTAAACGGTGATACCGTAGGTTTCGCCCAGGTATTCTTCCATATCAGCCAAATCGAAGGTGATAGGTTCGTATCCGTGCTTACGCTTAATAAAGTTGGGTATATACTCTATCGGGCCCGGGCGGTATAGCGCGTTCATGGCTATCAGGTCCTCAAACTTATCTGGCTTCAGGTCGCGCAGGTACATTTGCATACCATCACTTTCAAACTGGAAGGTACCATTGGTATCGCCGCGCTGGTAAAGTTCAAAGGTTTCCTTATCATCCAGGGGTATATAGTCAATATCAATAGTTACATCATGATTTTGTTTAATGAGCCTTAAAGCATCTTTTAAAATGGTTAAGGTTTTAAGTCCCAAAAAGTCCATTTTTATAACGCCTGCATCTTCAATAACACGGCCGTCATACTGGGTAACCAGCAAGTCCGAATCTTTAGCCACGGCAACCGGAACTATATCGGTCAAATCATAAGGGGCGATGATAATGCCTGCCGCGTGTACACCCGTATTACGTACCGAGCCTTCCAGCTTTGCTGCTTCACGTAAAACTATCCCGCGCAGGTCAGTAGCTTTATATATGGCCTGCAATTCGGGCACCTGGTCAATAGCGCCTTGCAAGGTAATGCCCAATGTATCGGGCACCAGTTTTTTCATGGCATTTACTTCTGATAACGGCATATCCAGCACCCGCCCAACATCCTGTATGCTGGTACGCGCGGCCATGGAGCCGTAAGTGATAATTTGGGCTACCTGATTTTTGCCATATTTATCCACCACGTAGTCGATCACTTTTTGGCGGCCGGCGTCGTCAAAGTCCGTATCAATATCGGGCATTGACTTCCTGTCGGGATTCAGGAACCTTTCGAACAGGAGGTTATACTTCATCGGGTCGATATTGGTGATACCTATACAATAAGCAACTACCGAACCCGCCGCCGAACCACGGCCCGGCCCTATAAAAACTCCTATATCTCGTCCGTGTTTTATAAAATCGGCAACAATTAAAAAGTAGCCTGCAAACCCCATGGTACGTATGGTGAAAAGCTCGAAGTTTATACGTTCCTCAACCTCGGGCGAAATATCAATATAACGATCCTTCGCGCCCAAAAAAGTCAGATGCTTTAAATACTCCCACTGGTTCAGCGTATCCGCATCGGGTGTTTTATGTATGTTAAATTCGGTCGGTATCACGAAGTTGGGCAGCATGATATCGCGCTTTAACTTTAATACCTCTACCTTATCAACAATCTCGTTGGTGTTATCTAATGACTCGGGCACATCATGAAACAGCTTGCCCATTTCGGCCTGCGTTTTAAAATAAAACTGATCGTTAGGGAAACCAAAACGGTAACCTTTACCACCTTCTTCATCAGTAGCGATGGGCGTACTTTGCATATCACCCGTATTTACACAAAGCAAAATATCATGCGCGTTCGAGTCCTGCTGATCCACATAGTGCGAATCGTTTGAGCAGATCACCTTTACATTATATTTTTTAGCAAACTTTAACAGTACCGCGTTAACAGTATTCTGTTCGGGAATGTCATGGCGCTGCATTTCAATGTAATAGTCCTCGCCAAACAGGTCGAGCCACCATTTAAATTCTTCTTCTGCCTCGGCTTCGCCGCTCCTTAAAATAGCCTGCGGTACCGATGCGCCCAGGCAACAGGTAGTTGCAATTAAACCTTTATGGTATTTTACGATTAACTCCTTATCAATACGCGGCCATTTGCTGTACAGGCCTTCCATATAGCCTAATGAACAAAGTTTGATAAGGTTTTTATACCCTTCAGCATTTTTAGCCAGCATGAGCTGGTGGTATCTTTTGTCTTTTTTCTCTTTGGTAAATTGTTTTTTATGGCGGTCATCCACCACGTAAAACTCGCAGCCCACTATAGGCTTTATGCCATGCTTCCCCGCCTCGGCCACAAACTTAAACACGCCGAACATATTACCATGATCGGTAATAGCCAAAGCCTTCATCCCATCGGCAGCCGCTTTTTTATATAACTTGGTTATATCAGCAGCACCGTCTAATAATGAAAACTGGGTATGTACGTGTAAGTGCGAAAAATCGGGCATAATATACTTTTAAAAACGAAGAATACAAATCTACCAAAAAACAAGTTGGTGTATATGGTTGTTGAAAAATGTATAAACGTTAATAGTTGAATAGAGTCAAGAGCAAAGATTCAAGAATCAAGAAAAAAAACACTTTATCGCCTTCGACATTTGTCCTGGTTCTTGAATCTTGACTCCTGGCTCTATCTTTAGCACATTATTTGCTATATTGAACGGACAAAAACCTTAACAACTGAAACAAAATTATAATTGGGACGATTTGGGCGTATAGCATTAAAAACAATTCTTTGGATAATTGCAAGTGTCATCATCCTGGTATTACTTGTAGTTATTTTAATACAGGTGCCTGCTGTCCAAAATTTTGTTAAAGACAAAGCCGTTACTTATTTACAGGATAAAATCCATACCAAAGTTAAGATAGGCCATATCAGTTTGGGGCTGCCTAAATTATTGGTTTTGGATAGTGTTTATTTTGAAGATCAAAAGAAAGATACCCTCCTCGCCGGCGATAAGTTGAAGGTGGACATCAGCATGCTCAAATTACTGCACCACCAGGTAGAAGTGAACGAGATCAATTTAGACGGCATCACTTTAAAAGTTTACCGCGGCGCGGACAGTGTTTTTAATTTCGATTATATCATCAAAGCTTTTGCGGGCGACCAAAAGAAGCAGCCCCAGCCTGCCGATACGGCTTCAAGCATGAAGTTTTCGGTTGATAAGATCATATTAGACAAGATCAATGTTTCATACAAAGATTTGACCACCGGCAATGATGTTAAATTCCTGTTAGGCCATTTTGATACCCGTATCAAGGATTTTGATATGGATAAAATGAAGTTTACTATTCCTAAAATTACTTTATCGGGTTTTAACGCGCGCATTATTCAAACGCCTGCATCGGCCATTGCACAGGCCGCTAAGGTTGATACGGCCGTGAAACCGCTTAATATGACGCTTAACCTCGGCATTATTGACATATCAAAAATCAAAGTTGATTACCGCAGCAGCGAAATGACCGCCAATGTTGACCTCGGAAAATTTTTGGTAGAGATGGATAAACTGGACCTCAAAAACGAAAAGGCCGCCATCAAAAATATTGAGTTGAGCAATACCAAAGCCGCGTTCACCTTTGCCAAACCTCAAAACGTTAAAAAAGCCGTTGGCAAAGCCATCCGGAAATTAGACACTTTAACCTCCAATACCCAAAGCGGCCAAAGCTGGTCGGCAACTTTAGCAAAGATCAGCCTGGTTAATGACGATATTCAATTTGATAACAACAACCAAAAACCTTTGGCTAAAGGGCTGGATTATACGCACATGCACATCCGCAATTTGAATGCGGATGCGGAAAATATAGCGTATGACCCCAACACCATATCCGGAAAGATCAATGCATTTACTTTTGATGAAAAGAGCGGCCTCCGTATTAAAAAATTCCATACCACGTTTTTCTACGGACCAAAGAATGCCTATTTGAATAACCTGCTGGTAGTTACCCCGCAAACCGTTTTGCAAAAACAGGTACAAGTTAGTTATCCCTCTGTAGCGGCTATCAGTAAAAACATAGGCTTGCTGCATGTTAATGCCGATCTGAACGGCAGCCGGTTAGGGCTAAAAGATGTATTGCTGATAATGCCAACCATGAGCAGCATGGAACCATTTAAAAGCTATCCAAATTCGGTGTTTAAAATTAACGGAAAGGTGGCAGGGCAGGTTAACAATTTACGTATCGACAATCTTGAAGTGACCGGTTTAAGCAATACCCATATCAAAGCATCGGCTACTTTAAAAGGATTACCGGATGTAAACAAAGCTTATTTTGATGTAACGCTCAACGATTTTAATACCAGCGAGGCTGATATTGCCAAAGTGGTACCGGCAAATATGATCCCTGCCAGCGTTAGCATACCTGCCGATTTGAACCTAAAAGGAACCTTTAAAGGCGGCGTTAAAAACTTTAATACCAAATTGAGTTTGCGCTCAAGCTATGGCGCGGTTGATTTGGATGCCGTAATGAAAAACCGCAGCAGTAAAACCGGGGCAACTTATTCGGCTAATGTTAAAGCTAACGACCTTAACGTGGGCGCCTTAATTAAGCAGCCGCAAACGGTGGGTAAAGTTACCCTCAACGCCAATATAAAAGGCACCGGGCTCGACCCAAAAAAAACAAACCTGCAATTTAGCGGCGATGTGGCACAGGCTTATGTAAAGGGTTATAATTACCAAAACCTGGTGCTTACCGGCAGCGCGGTTAACGGCAGCTATGCAGCTAAAGCCAGCATGAAAGACCCCAATATCAACTTTAACCTTGATGCTAAAGTGGATATGAATAAAAAATACCCATCGGTTAATGCCACTTTAATGGTTGACAGCATCAACCTCAAAAACCTGAATTTCACTACAGATGCAATGCGCTTTCATGGTAAGATAATAGCCAATGTACCCACTGCCGACCCTGACTATTTAAACGCCAACATACAGGCAACCGATCTGCTGGCGGTTACTAAAGACCAGCGGATCAGGTTGGATTCAGTTAGTTTGTTATCTACCGCAACTGCCGACAGCAGTACCATCCGTTTAAAAACACCTTTTTTAGCCGCGCACATGGCGGGCAAGTATAAATTGACCGAAGTAGGTACGGCGTTACAGGATGTCGTTAACAAATACTTTAACACTGCAGCGGTTGTTCCAACTGTTCCAAACAAAAGTGGAACACATGGAACGGTTGGAACACCTGGAACACTGGTTACCGCCAAACCGGCATACTCGCCTCAGCAATTTGTGTTTGATGTAAAAATTGTAAAAATGCCGCTGCTTACCCAGTTTGCACCAACGTTAAAGCAACTTTCGCCGGTTATTTTTACCGGGCATTTTAATAGCAGTACAGGGGAATTAGTAGTTAACGGGTCGGCACCAAAAGTGGTTTACGGCACCAATACGGTGAATAACTTAAAACTGGCTATCAACACAGGCAATAACGCGCTTAATTACAGTTTAACTGCCGATGAGATCAAAGTTTCATCCCTTGACTTGCTCAATACCAGTATAACCGGCAATGCGCAAAACGACAAGTTGAACATTAACCTCCAGGTACGTGACGCAGCCAAAAAAGAGCGTTATCGTATTGCGGGTGTATTCAGTATTCTGCCAAACGAGTACCAGTTTAGCTTTTTGCAAAATGGCTTATTGTTAAACTATACGCCGTGGACGGTCAATACTGATAATGCTTTGCAATTTGGCGGCAACGGTATATTAGCTAAAGATTTCAGCATTACCAACAGTAACCAGGTATTGAGTGTTAACAGCACTTCGTCCGAAATGAACTCCCCTATTACGGTTGATTTTAAAAACTTCCAGATAGAAACACTGACCCGGTTAGCCCAGCAGGATTCATTAAAGGTAGGTGGTGTAATTAATGGCAACGCGCAGATCAGCGATTTTCAAAAATCGATGAAATTCACTTCGGCACTTAACATTAACGACTTTAACTTTAAAGGGGACACCGTAGGCAATATCGCCCTCAAAGTAGATAATCAAACAGCCAATGCATACGCCGCAACCATGAACATTACCGGCAAAGGCAACCAGGTTAACCTTACCGGTTTATACTATACCACACCCGACAGCAAGCTTGATTTGACCCTTGATATTGTTAACCTCAATGTAAAAAGTATTGAAGGGTTTAGTTTTGGCAGCATCCGCAATTCAAAAGGGGCCGTTAACGGGCAACTGAAAATAACCGGCACCACTGCAGCGCCTGTAGTACGCGGCGATGTTAATTTTAACCAGGTTGGGTTTAATGTGGCTATGCTAAACTCGTATTTCACCATGCCTAAAGAGAGCATTACGTTTAATAATGACGGCATACTGTTCAATAATTTCACTTTGGTTGACTCCACCAACAACAAAGCGATTGTATCGGGTACTATCTATACCAAAACCTTTACCGATTTTAAATTCGGGGTGGATATTAAAACCGATAATTTCAGGGTGATCAATTCAACACAGGCCGACAATAAATTATACTACGGCAAACTATACCTCAACAGTAATATCACCATTAGCGGCAATACGGACAAACCTATTGTTGACGCCACTTTAACCGTTAATGATAAAACCGACCTCACCATTGTTGTACCCGAAGATGACCCGGGCCTTGAGGACCGTAAAGGGGTAGTTGAGGTGATCAATGAGAACGCGCCAAAATTAGATTCGATATTGCTGGCACGGCAACTGGATTCGCTTAAAAAAACCAATTTAAAGGGGTTGGATGTAACCGCTACAGTAAACATTAGCAAAGCGGCCAAATTTACCATTGTTGTTGATGAAAGTAATGGTGACGTAGTACAATTGCAGGGCGAGGCACATTTAAACGGCGGAATTGACGCCAGCGGGAAAACAAATTTAACCGGGACTTATGTAGTTGAAAGTGGTTCGTACAATCTTTCTTATGCCACCGTCAAACGGAAATTTAACTTCAAAAAGGGCAGTACCATAACCTGGACCGGCGACCCCACCAGCGCTAATATTGACCTTACGGCCATCTATGTTGCCAATGTGCCACCAATTGACCTGGTGCAACAGCAGTTAGGCGGAGATAATACTTCGCAAAATGCCACCCAGTACAAGCAAAAACTTCCTTTTAATGTTGAACTTAAGTTAAAGAACCAATTGCTTAAACCTGATATCAGTTTTGACATTGTACTGCCCGATAATAATTATACCGTATCGCCTGATGTAGTTTCAAATGTAAATACCCGTTTAGCACAGATACGGCAAGATCCAAATGAAATGAACAAACAAGTTTTGGGCGTATTAGTATTGGGTCATTTTATAGGCGATAACCCCTTGCAAAGCCAGGGCGGCAATGCAGGCGTTGAAGGTATTGTACGAAATAGTGTAAGCAGCTTACTATCAGACCAGTTAAACAAACTGGCCGGGAACCTTATTGGCGGCGTGCAGTTGAGCTTTGGCCTTACATCAGGCGCTGATTATTCTACCGGGGTACAGCAAAACCGTACTGATTTAAATGTGGGCCTGTCCAAACAATTCCTTAATGACCGTGTAACTGTAACTGTTGGTAATAACTTTAACCTGGAGGGACAAAACCAGCCGGGACAAAAAACTACCGATATAGCCGGCAACCTGTCTGTAAATTATAAATTGACCCAGGATGGCCGGTACATGGTGCGCGCTTACCGTAAAGATGAGTTTATTGTGGTTGAGGGGCAAGTGGTTGAAACCGGTTTGGGTTTCTCTTTAACTTATGAGTATAACCGCTTTAGGGAACTGTTCGCTAAAAAGTCAAAAGAAGATAAGGCTATGAAGAAGAAGTATGACCAGGAACAGAAGGATAAAAATGACAAACAAAAGGACGCGGATAAGCAGCATGATGCGCAGGTGACCGGAACACAACCTGCCGTTCAGCCGGTGCAGAACAAACCAACATCAAACTAATTTATGACCAAACATAACTACATATTTGTTTTAATTGCTGTAATGTTAAGTGCATGCAGTACAACAAAATATTTGGCTCCTGGCCAAAAGTTGTACACCGGCGCGCAGGTAAAAATTGATGACAAGGTTATAAAAAAGAGTGATGCCAAAGCATTAAATGAGGAATTGCAGGACCTATTAAGGCCAAAGCCTAATAGCAAAATTTTAGGTTTAAGATATAAGCTATACATCTACGAAAAAACGAAAACCAATAAAGTAAGGGGTTTAAGGCATTTTATCAATACGCATTTAGGCGAGCCGCCTGTTTTAATCAGTAACGTTGACCTGGCAAAAAACAGCGCCGTATTACAAAACAGACTGCAAAATGAAGGCTATTTTGCAGCACAGGTTAATGGCGATACCGTTAGCAAAGGCAAAACGTCAAAAGCAATATATACCGCGCAAGTTGGGCCTGCTTACCATTATCGTAAAATAGTATTCCCGCAGGATAAGGACGATTTAGATACGGCTGTTGCAGGCACATCCAAACAAAGTTTTTTAAAGGTTGGCGACAAATATAACCTGGATATTATTAAAGGCGAACGTATAAGGATAGATGCCAAATTAAAAGAGGAAGGCTTTTATTACTTCGCGCCCGAAGATTTGATCATGAAATATGACAGCTCTAGCGCGGGCAACCACCAGGTAGATATGTTTGTTAAGGTTAAAGAAACTACGCCCGATGAGGCCCGGTGGGTTTATAAGATCAGGAACATTTATGTTTACCCGCATTACTCTCTACAGGATACCTCCTTAAAATTAGACTCGGCTGTAAAATATCAATGGTATAATGTTGTTGGCGGCCAAAAGACTGTACGGCCATTTATGTTTAAAAACACAGTGCTGTTACACCCCGGCGATATTTACAACCGTACTCAACATAACAATTCATTAAACCGGTTTATTGAGCTTGGCCCGTTCACCTATGTAAAAAACCGGTTTGAGGATGTTACACCCGATTCGGCCTTCCTTGATGTTTATTACTTTTTAACACAAGCTAAGCGCAAATCGCTCACGGCCGAAATTATTGCCCGCCAAACATCTGCTAATTACGACGGTACACAGCTTAATATAAGCTTCAGGAATAAAAACACTTTTAAAGGCGCCGAATTATTTACGGTTACCTTTTTTACCAGTACTGATAAGCAATTTGGCGCTTACAATAATGGGTTAAGCGTTTACCAGTTTGGTGTACAGCCATCTATATCATGGCCTCGGTTTATAAGCCCGTTTAACTTTACTACCGATAACGCGTTTATACCCCGAACTATCCTGACAACAGGTTATACGCTGATCGATCGGGCACAGCTATACACGCTTAACTCATTCAATGCATCGTGGGGGTACCAGTGGAAACCCAGGGCACACAGGCAGAATACTTTTGACCTGATGGACTTTACTTATGTGAATGCCGCCAACGTTACCAAACGTTATACCGATAGCATAATTCACAGCGGCAACCCTACGCTTAAACACGTAATTGATAACCAGCTCACCTTTGGCCCCAGCTTTAGCTTTATATATGATAATACTACTGACGATTTCAGGGTCAATAGTTTTTACTACCAGGGTAAGGTTAGTTTATCGGCAAATATTTATGGCCTGGTAACCGGTGCGGATACTTTGGGCGGAAAAGTACGTACCCTGTTCGGTACACCGTTTGACCAGTATGTTAAACTTGAAAACGAGATCAGGTATTTTCATAAACTGGGGCCAAACAGCAAACTGGCTACCCGCCTTATGGTTGATGTGGGCTTACCCTACGGCAACTCGACCATTTTACCCTATACCCAGCAATTTTTTATTGGCGGCCCAAACAGTTTACGCGGTTTCCAGGCACGTACCGTAGGCCCTGGGGCATTTGATTACCGTACTTTAGAAGCGGCTAAAGGAACCCAATTTTTACCCGACGAGTCGGGCGATATTAAGATAGAAGCCAACATTGAATACCGGCCAAAACTATTCAGCATAGTTGAGGGCGCGTTGTTTGCCGATGCGGGTAATATATGGCTGATGCGGCCACACCACGGGCTTCCGGGTGCCGCGTTTGGCAGTAACTTTTTAAGCCAAATGGCTGTTGATGCCGGCTTCGGCCTGCGTTTTAACCTCTCGGTATTGATACTGCGTACCGACCTGGGTTTCCCGTTAGTTGACCCCTCACAAACTTCGGGGCAACGCAACTTATTTAACCAGATTAGTTTACGGCATTCGGTGTTTAATTTGGCTATCGGGTACCCGTTTTAATTATGGATGAATTATTGAGTTAGTGAATTATTGGTTGGGTTGTAAATGTGAAACAATAGCTTTTTCAACACTTACAGCCTTTATAACCCCTTCAACTAAACTTCCAGTTTTAGTTCTTGCCGGCAAAGGCGCATACTGCTTAAGCCATAGACTATAAAAAAGGATAAAAGCACCATAAATACAACCGGGTGATAATTCTTTGGGTTAAGGGAGTCGATGTGTTCCTGCCTTGCCCAAAAGCCAACAACACTTATCCAAAAAGTTGAGATCAGCATCAAATTACTGGAACGCGATGTTACAAAACTTCGTATTAACGACATTTTCCTTTTACCCAATTTGATCTTCGGTAATTTACGCATCACATAAAATTGCGGAATAGCTGCGGCGATAATCAACAGTAACATCATCACAAAAGCTGTAGCAATACCGCGCGGCAAGTAAAACCCGCTTATGATGAGTATAATTGTCGCCAGGATAACAGGCAGGTTAAAATAATATTTCATGTTTTCCCACATGGTTTTCCTGATCTTGCGGTTATAGGCCACCACGTATTTAAACTGAATTTTTTGCATGGCTTTCTCGCCCGGAAAATGAGCCGCAACAACATCTTCAAAAACGGTTTCGATAGCACGCTGGTCGCCGTTTGCCCTCGCTGTTTCAATAGCTGTGATGATATGATCTGTTAGCTCATCATGTATCTCCTGGTAAATGATATGGTAGGTTTCCATCCGTTTACCAATCCATGCTATTTCATCTGCGTTTAGCTTCATACTATGGTTAATTATAATTCGGCTTAGTGTTTAACCTCAACTCCTGCCGACATAATAAAATGCAGCTTAGGCCATAAATAAAAAAAAAGGATATGAGCAGTATATAAAACACCGGGTGAAAATACCTGGGGTTGAGGTAAGTAATATTATAGTCGCGGCCTATCAAACCTATCAAATTTAACAAGACCTGGGTTATGGCCAATAAAGCAAAGGCGCGGGTTATCACATGATCTTTTACCATTGACTTTTTCCCTTCGTCTGGTTTAATTATCCGTGATTTACGCAACACGTAAAAATAGGGGACGATGGCCGCGATAAGCATCAGCACCATAAACACTACAGATACCATTTTATTATGCGGCAAATAAAACCCAATTATAACTGATAAAGCTATCAACGGGATAGTTTGCCAGTTTAGGCAATGCTTCATATTAGCCCAAAGTGTTTTTCTTATTTTTTTGCGATAAGCCCTTTCGTATTGTTTGGATATTTTTTGAAACGCCCAATAACCCGGGAACTGCGCGCTCATCATATCATCAAATACATATACAATATTACGGTCATCGCCCTTTGCGCGTATATCTTCCACAGCGGATATAACGTGATCTTTGATCTCGTCATAAACCTCCTGGTACTTAATATCGTATGTTTCCATACGATGGTTGATGTAGTTTAGGTCGATAGTTGTTAGGTTCATTTTGCCTGCACTTATTATTTCTTCGCTAAAGTATATTGTCCGCTAAAATCAGTAGGATTCTCGGTGTATAAATGCGTCATGTCCTCACTACCGTCCGGGCGGATAAGGTGTGCTTGAGGGTATGGGTTCCTCCCATCTCGGTCCGCCCCATTAAATTTTATATTGTACGATAATCTATCTAAACTATTTAATATTGTTTGTAAGTATTTCAATGGCAATGCTAATTCATAAGTATAAGTTAAATTAATATCAAATAATGCTTTAACTTTAATACCCTCTGTGTTATAAATTGACATAACAGGATCATCAAATTCCTTTATGCCGTTTGCCTTTAGTTCTTTATAAGAGCTATTAAACTGCTGATTTTTTAATCGAATCAAATCTTTAATATTTTCAGCGTTAACTATGCCGTTTTTTTTAAACTTGTCATAGGTATCTTTAGCCTGTAAATAACTGAAATTGTTTATTGCTTTGATAATTGGATAAGTTATAGATACCGGTATATTTTTAGACTGACCTACAGAACTTATTGTAAACGTAATGCCACCAACATAAATTTTATTTATAGTTGTAGGCTCGGCCGTATGAACTATCAAATAAAGATTTTTATCATCATTAGAAATAGTGTAATACAGCTTATTCTTTTTGTCGAAAGCTTCGTATTTACCATTCCACTCGGAGGATGTCCCGTCAATTTTTATTGTTCCCGGTGCCCATACGCTGGTGTGCTGCGGTCCGGCTTTTTGCCCAAAACTGCAAAAGCTAAGCAGCACAAAAAATAGCATTGATAAAACCTTATTCATAAACAGGGCTATTAAACCGGCTGATACTTAATTTCATTTCGTTTTTATAAAGCTTATAAAAAGCGGTAACGTGCACAATAGGTAATATAAAGGCAGCTATTAATAATATGTACAAGTGCACCAGATAGATAAAGGGATGCGGTATATAAGTGATTTTGTAATAGATAAAATGATAACATTGCTCAAAAGCAAGCCAATAAAACAAAACGCGGACAGGAAGATAAGCTAACCGCCTGAAAATGCTATCCTTTACGGATGTCTTAGTATCGCCAAATGTGTATCCTATATTGAAGCCCCTTATTGCCAGAATAAGAAACGGTATTATTACCATAACAACTGGCAGCAGCAGCAAATAGCCATAGGTGTGTAATATGCCTGCGGGTATAAACGCGAAAAATACATGTTTTACAGAAGTAATGGCAAAATAAGCAATTAATGCAGCAGCGATAATATAGATAACTAAAGGAATTTTTAGCCATCTGAAAAAACTGTTGTATTGATACCTGATTTCGGTTACGACGCCATTTTTAAAAACATCATCCAACAGCATTAAACCGCTACAACCACCAAAATCGGCAGCAATTATGTCATTTATCATGCCTTCAAAGGATTTTTGTACAGGCCTGTTTTCTAATGCGGATAGTACATGGTCATAAACCTCCTCATAAGTTTCCCGATAAGTTAATACCCCACGCAGGTATTCTTGCAGCCATTGTTTTTGTTCGCGGTTTGGTTTCATTTTAGCTAATCAAAACATCGTTTATTGGGTAATACTTGTTTTAAATTCACCTTTATACACTTTATAATAGGCCAAAGTGTTCAATGCGCAAAGAACTAAAAGGATGGCTATAACAGCAGGGTGAACATTTTTAAACCAACCAATTGGTGAATACCCGTAAACAGCACCGCACGTTATAAACAGGGCAAACAATGTTACTGAAATATAATCAAGCCATTTAAAGCCACCGTCCTTAACAGATGTTTGCGGGTTGGTAAATATATAACCTGAAAAGATATTTCTGGCCCTTCTAAGTATCGCCGGTGTCATTCGCATGGCGAAAAATATTCCAATAAATACCCAAAAGCTAAACCAGGGTTGTTTAGTTACCCAATATAAGAGTAAGATAAGAATAGCAGTACCCCTCACCTGCGGGAATTTGAAATAGGCTACTACATATTCCCAATATTTCTTTTGTATTTCTTTAAAAACTGCTTTCTTATACCTTTTTTCAATTGTATCTATCCCTTCATAGCCACCGAAGTCTTCTTTAATAATGTTTTCTACGGCATCCTGGAAACTTACATTTCCGGGTTTAGCTTCTAAAGCGCTTAGTATATGGTCGTAAAATTCTATATAAGTTTCGCGGAACATTACGTTTTTCCGCAGGTGTTTCTTTAAAAATTCCTGCTCTGCTGTGGTTGGTTTCATTTTACAGCAGGTTTAAGGTTTAGTAAATTCTGCAACTGATCAATAAAAGCCGCAGCTTCTTCTAATTTACTGGTTACTTCTTTGCCGCCATGCTCGGTAAGGCGGTAATATTTGCGGGCGCGGCCATCCACTACTTCAACCGTGGTTTCTAAAAAGCCGTCGGCCTCTAATTTATGTAACGCGGGGTATAGCGCGCCCTCTGTCAGCATAATGCCGCCTTCAGATACTTCCTTAACCTTCTGCGTAATTTCATAACCGTACATGCGGTCGTTATCTTCCAGCAGCTTTAAAATGATAGTTTGCAGCGTACCTTTTAACAATGGATTGGTGTTCATAAAGACAAACATATAAATAATTTATATACATAACAAAATTATGTATATAAATTTTAGAGAGAATACAGCATCTGAGGGGTTTATTTCCACGGCTCAATATTATTTCTGATTCGGTTTGCCAAAACGGATTATTCTTTAATCTGAATAATCTTCAAAAAAAATCAGCCACCATAACCCTTTTTTATTTATGAAATAGTAGTCCAGCCCTATCCCAGTTTCTTCGACAGAATAATGGACTTTAATTTTGGCACTACTCAATCGAGTCTTCTTAATTATTGATTTTTCGTTTTCATATTTTGTCAGGTCAAAATACTTGTATTCTTTTCGGGAAAGTAACTTAGTTATCGAGTTATCATCTTCCTGGTCGGGGATTATTAATTTAAGTGGAAATACAATGCGAGAATATTGAAAAACGGAATCTGCATTAAACCTATTAAAAAACACATTAAAGTCTTCTGACACTAAATCTATTTTCTTAACCCGACCTTGATTAGAGTTGCTTGATTTCAAATTGCAGCTTATTAAGAGAAGGCAGAGTATTAACGCGATGAAGATTCTACATTTTATAACCAATGGTATCATAATATTATTGTACAAATAAATATATGCTAATTATCCCGTTTATAACTAAAATAGAACTGGTGTAATTCAAATTGTCGCGATTTGCAATATCGAAATCCATTAATTTGTCGGGCTAATCGCTCGATAAATTTGGCTAAAGCCCGCTTATTTATACTTCATATAACCGTTGGCTGAAGCCAACGGCAATGAATTCCATATCATTGCCGTCCCATTTAGTGGGGCGGATAAAAATAAACAAACACAAAAAGGCTTTAGCCAAATAAACGCCTGCTTAACTACAATTTGAATTGCACCCAATAGAACACAACAAAAAAACCCCTTAGCCTAAACTAAAGGGTTCTAATGAAAATATCATTCCGAAATCGAAATTCCGAAATCCGAAATAGCCTATGTGTCTATTCTCGCGTACTTGGCGTTCTTTTCAATAAAGGCGCGGCGCGGCGCTACTTCATCGCCCATTAACATACTAAAGGTATGGTCGCATTCGGCGGCGTTTTCAATGCTGGCGCGTTTCAGAGTACGGGTAGCCGGGTTCATGGTAGTATCCCATAATTGCTCGGCATTCATCTCGCCCAAACCTTTGTAACGCTGTACGTGTACGCTGTCTTCCTTACCGGCGCCTTTTAAGCGCTGTATAGCAATATCGCGTTGTTCTTCGTTCCAGCAATATTCAAATTCTTTACCTTTTTTAACCTGGTACAATGGCGGCGACGCGATGTACACGTAACCAAACTCAACCAGCTCTTTCATATAACGGAAGAAGAAGGTTAAGATCAACGTGGTGATGTGCGATCCGTCAACGTCCGCATCCGTCATGATGATAATTTTATGGTAACGCAGTTTCGAAATATTAAGCGCTTTATCATCCTCGGGCGTGCCAATGCTAACGCCCAGGCCGGTAAACATGTTCTTTATTTCTTCGTTCTCATATATCTTATGCTCCATTGCTTTTTCCACGTTAAGGATCTTACCCCTTAACGGCAAAATAGCCTGGTACTCGCGGTTACGGCCCTGTTTGGCAGTACCACCCGCCGAGTCCCCTTCCACGAGGTATAATTCGCAAAGTGATGGGTCGCTATTAGCGCAATCAGACAGCTTACCGGGCAGGCCCGATCCGCTCATCACATTCTTACGCTGCACCATTTCGCGCGCCTTACGGGCTGCGGCACGGGCGGTAGCAGCCAATATAACCTTGTTAACGATCATTTTGGCTTCTCTTGGATGTTCTTCCAGGTAGTTGCCTAAAATTTCGCCCACGGCCATATCAACGGCGCCCATTACCTCGTTGTTGCCCAGCTTGCTTTTGGTTTGCCCTTCAAATTGAGGTTCCTGCACTTTTACCGAAATTATAGCGGTAAGCCCCTCGCGGAAGTCATCGCCGGTAATTTCAATTTTCATATTTTTTAGCAAACCTTCCTTATCGGCATAGCTTTTTAAGGTACGGGTTAGTCCCCGGCGGAAACCCGCAACGTGCGTACCGCCTTCAATGGTATTGATATTGTTTACGTACGAGTGTACGTTCTCGGTATAAGTATCATTGTATTGCAGTGCAAGTTCAACCGGTATGCCTTGTTTTATACCGTCAAGGTAAATAGGCTCCGGTATAATGGATGTACGCGTGCCATCGAGGTATTTCACAAACTCGCTCAATCCGCCAATAGAATAAAACTCCTCCATCGGGAAAGTTCCGTCGGCGTTAGGTTCGCGTTCGTCTGTTAAAGTTAAGCGGATACCTTTATTTAAATAAGCCAGCTCACGTAAACGGGCAGCCAGTGTGTCAAATTTATATTCGGTTGTTAAAGTAAATATTTCCGGATCGGGCTGAAAAGTTTGTGTAGTTCCCGTACGGTCAGATACGCCTATCTCCTTCACTTCAAATAAAGGCTTGCCTTGCGAATACTCCTGTGTAAATATTTTGCCGTCGCGCTCAACTACGGTTTTCATGTGGGTTGACAGCGCGTTAACGCAGCTTACACCCACACCATGCAAACCACCCGATACCTTGTAAGTATCTTTGTCAAACTTACCGCCGGCGTGTAATACGGTCATTACAATTTGCAATGCCGACACCTGCTCCTTGGTAGTTATCCCGGTTGGTATGCCCCGGCCATTATCAACAACCGTAATTGAATTGCTTTTATGTATAGTAACATTTATAGTATCGCAGTACCCGGCCAGCGCCTCGTCAATTGAGTTGTCAACCACCTCATATACCAAATGGTGCAAACCTTTAACGCCGGTATCACCAATGTACATGGACGGGCGTTTACGTACCGCCTCTAAACCTTCTAAAACCTGTATATTATCTGCTGAGTAATTTGATTTATCCTGATTTTCTTCGCTCATATTTAGTTTAAAAAATAACTCACAAAAATACGCATTTTACCCCGCATTTTTGTGCTATTGTTGATAAAATATGATGGATATAAACATGCTTTTTTTTATCCCGGCTATAATGGGTTAGGGTGGATGTTTTACCTGGTACGTTATCCGTTTTATTTACTTACAATGTATTGCTTATAACCAATAAGACGAAGGCATATCTTTCAT
>Ga0206890_1141_pt1 | contig 22241 bp, 18 predicted proteins | sample Alteio_BWOrgHeat_58_FD_152960 | JGI IMG/M metagenome (GOLD analysis project Ga0206890, IMG submission 152960) | Enriched cells from forest soil in Barre Woods Harvard Forest LTER site, Petersham, Massachusetts, United States - Alteio_BWOrgHeat_Nextera6 ... | reverse complement strand
TTTCTTAGGAAGTATCTTCAGCGGAGAAATGCTCAAATATGGTTCAAATGGCTTGTGACCAAAGTATTGAAGGTTTACCCCTATTTCTGGTTTCATTACCTTTTTGAATCGATTTATTTGCAAAACAGGAAAGTGCACGAATTATGGGACCAAACTCCTAAAATAAGTGCTGATATACCACATAAATTACAGTTCGCAGGGTTGTTCAATCCGCTTAATGACCAGATCAGGGACGAAATAGATCAAAAGATATCCCCTGTATACAAGCTAACCTGGAAATTCGCAACATCAGATTATAAGGAGGGAACAATAATGTATTACCTGCTAAATTCCTGATCTGAGATATTAAACGTAATTCCCGGCTTCATATTCCTCTCCTGAAATTACCGGTACAAGGTGGTTGCTTTCCTCATCAGTGAACAATCTTGACCGGATAATAAAGCGTAGTCCAAGCGGTATTTCCAGTGAAAAGCTCGAACCTCTGCCCTTTGTAATATCCATAGTTAACCGGGTATGCTTCCAGTATTCAAACTGATCGCCGCTCATAAAAAAACCACAGCCATCAACATCGCCTAAATAAACGTCATTACTGCCTACTTTAAACTCGCCTTTTTCAAAACACATCGGCTGCGATCCATCACAACACCCTCCGCTCTGGTGAAACATGAGTTGGCCATGTTGATCGCGCAGTTGTCTGATTAGATTCAGCGCCTCAGGTGTAGCCGAAATTCTTTTTGTAGCTTCCATATTTTCTTGAAAAAAGAAAGCATCACGGCAATGCCGCGATGCTAACGCTTATTAGTCAATCGATCAAAAGAACCCTAGCTTCTTTTTGTCGTAGGAAATGAGCATGTTTTTGTTCTGGCGATAATGATTTAACATCATTTTGTGCGTTTCCCTGCCAAAACCCGACTTTTTGTAGCCCCCAAATGGTGCGTGCGCAGGGTAAGCATGGTAACAATTCACCCAAACACGACCAGCTTGAATGGCACGCGGTATCTGATATAATTCGTGCGCATCTCTTGTCCATACACCCGCCCCTAAGCCATATAGCGAATCGTTAGCAATCTCAATCGCCTCTTCAACGGATTTAAATGTGGTTACACAAACCACCGGGCCAAAAATCTCTTCCTGGAACACCCGCATCTTATTGTTGCCTTTTAGTATGGTAGGCTGTATATAATAGCCTTCCGTTAAACCGTCAATATATTTTTTGGCCCCACCAGTCAATACTTCAGCGCCCTCTTCCTTACCTATTTCAATGTAGGATAGTATCTTTTCATACTGATCCTGCGATGCCTGTGCACCCATCATGGTATTCATATCTAACGGGTGCCCCATTTTTATGGCCTCAACCCGCTCGATCACTCTTTGTATAAAGCGATCATAAATAGACTCATGCACCAGCAGGCGGGACGGGCAGGTACAAACCTCACCCTGGTTCAAAGCGAACATCACAGCGCCTTCAAGGCATTTGTCAAAGAAATCGTCGTCAGCATCCATTACGCTTGGCATAAAGATGTTTGGTGATTTGCCGCCAAGCTCCATGGTCACAGGGTTAAGATTTTCGGATGCATACTGCATAATGAGGCGTCCGGTAGTAGTTTCGCCGGTAAATGCAACTTTTGCCACCCTGGGCGAGCTGGCCAGCGGTTTACCTGCTTCCGGCCCAAAACCGGTAACAATGTTTACAACACCTGCCGGTAAAACATCTTTTATCAGATCCATCAATATCAATATGCCAACGGGGGTTTGTTCAGCTGGTTTCATCACTACAGTGCAACCGGCTGCCAATGCTGGAGCCAGCTTCCATGTGGCCATTAATAATGGAAAATTCCAGGGAATTATCTGACCTACAACGCCAATGGGCTCATGTATATTTAATGATACCGTATTGGCATCTAATTCACTTACCGTACTTTCCTCGGCCCTGATCACGCCGGCGTAGTACCTGAAATGATCAATAGCCAAAGGCAAATCGGCCAGCCTGGTTTCACGAATGGGTTTGCCATTGTCAACGGTTTCAACCGCTGCAAGATAATCCAGGTTCTCTTCCATTATATTGGCGATTTTCAGCAAGATATTGCTGCGTTCTGTTGGGGAGGTATGTGACCAAGTGGCAAATGCTTTATGCGCGGCATCCAAAGCCAGGTCGATATCTTCTTTTCCGGAGCGGGGTATCTTGGTGAATGATTGCCCGTCAATAGGCGAAATATTTTCAAAATATTGGCCCTTTATTGGCGCTTTCCATTCGCCGCCAATAAAATTGTCGTAATGATCCTTAAATGCAGGCCTTACCACAAGTTGCTGTGCTTCTAATTGGGTTTCCATAAGATGAGAATTAATGGTTTTATAAATTGGTAAGTAAAGATAAGTAGTATTGCATCAGTTATATCATTAAAATATCGCTGCTTTTATCGCATTTTATTGTTAATTTATTGTTAATTGATTTACCAATACCTGCTTAAGCACTTATCTTCATTATGCTAAAATCAGGAGTATTCATGGGAAGCTTAAATAGTCTGCGCTTATTTAATCATTTGCTCTCCACATGTGAAAACAGTTTCAGTACATTATTATATTGCCTTACAAATCCTTCCCCATGAAAAAAATCACGTTTTCAATTGCCGCTATGAGATAGCCCTGTCATCAATAGTCCAGCAAACCAAAATTGAAGGGTAAGCACAACTCAAAAATTAAACAACACTTTGTTGCTGCTGCTATCTCCAAATGCCTGTTTAAATTGTTCTGGTTGATAGTTGACTGCTGACAATTGAAATGAGTCGCTGCCCATCACATTAATAAGTCCGTTGATCATCTGTTGCTTTCTTTCATCATCAAGCCCGGCCAAAAAACTCCGGACTCCAAAACCCTTGATCAACAGGTTCTTGAATACCACTTGGGCATTCATATATTGCACCGGGTTAGGGTCAAGCAAACCATAAACAATCAAATGCCCCTGTGCTGTTAAAGCGCCAATAATTTCCGTTCCCAAAGCACCACCCACTACGTCCACAGCGGCCTGTATACCTTTTGCACCCGTTATTTGCATGATCTGTTCATTTAGCTTCCCGGGTTCAGGCACAATCGCCGCATCGGCTCCAAGTTGTTTTAGGGCTTCAATCTGGAAGTTGTTGCGCACCGTAGCAATCGTGTGAATACCCCTGTTTACCGCAAGTTGGATCAATATTTTTGATACCGTTGAATTACCTGCTGTTAACAATAGCCAATCGCTTGCTTTCACATTCGATTCCAATAATAAACCCCAGGCAGTATAAGGGTTAAGTTGAAACTGGGCTGCCTTTTCCATCGGGAATTCTTTTGGCAAAACAACCACTTCCGTTTCATCCACCACCACATACTCTGCCCATGCGCCTATACGGAAAAATGATACCAGGCTGCCGGCAGGAACGTAGGTACCGTCTCCAACGGCCTCAACATACCCTGCGCCCTCCAACCCGGCTATTTGCGGAAACTGGGGCTGATAGCGGTATTTGCCCTGGGTGAACAAAAAATCGGCCGGGTGTACAGGGCAGGCAGCCACCTTAATCAGGAGTTGCCCCGGTCCCGGTGCAGGAACAGCAATATCCTTTAATTGTAATACATCGGCCGCGTTACCTGTTTGCTCAAATATCAATGCTTTCATAATAGTAGTATTAAAACCGCCGTAAAGGTATATCCGATGGTTTGCTACATTATCAGCATAAAATCATTTTACATTATTATATTGGCTGATAAATTGCACCTGTCATGAGAAAAATCGCGCTTTCAATAGTAGCCATAAGCATTGCTATGTCTGCCATAGCACAGCAAACAAAAGTTGAATGGGTAAGCACCACGCAAACTGAACATTGGACTTCTCAAAAAAACTTAAAAGTCCACATTGCCAAAGGTACACCGGATGCTGAAATAGAAATAACCAGGCCCTTGCAGACTATAAATGGCTTCGGCGGCTGTTTTAATGAACTGGGATGGACATCCCTTAAACTACTGAGCGACCAGGACAGGCAAAGTATCTTTCGCGAGTTATTTGCACCGGGCGTTGGCGCTAATTTTTCCATTTGCCGTATGCCGGTCGGTGCTAATGATTTTTCACTGAAATGGTATTCCTATGATGAGACTGACGGTGATTTTGCGATGAAGGATTTCAGCATTGCTAATGACCTGAATACGCTGGTGCCCTTTATAAAAAGCGCCCAAAAATATGATCCTGCATTAAAATTATGGGCATCGCCCTGGAGTCCCCCGCAATGGTTAAAGAAGAACAAGCATTATGCTGCTGCCATGGTACCATCAAAAGCCAAACTAAAGGAGTATGCTGATAAGGGCTTCAAAATGGACGGCATGGATTTTAGCTCGGTTGAAAATGGCCTCACTGCCGATCAGGTTGGCCACGAAGGCACCGATATGTTTATACAGGATGACCAATATTTTAAAGCCTATGCCCTGTATTTTTCCAAATTTATTGATGCTTACCGAAAGCATGGCATCAATATAGGCATGGTAATGCCACAAAATGAGTTCAATTCGGCACAGATATTTCCAAGTTGTACCTGGACGGCACACGGATTAGCGAAATTTGTCAGCTACCTCGGCCCGCAAATGCAGCAGAAGGGCGTAAATGTATTTTTCGGAACTATGGAAAGGCCAAATGAAAAACTAGTTGATACCATATTAACCACTCCCGAAAGTGGAAAATACATCAAGGGAGTAGGCTTTCAATGGGCAGGCAAAGGCGCTATAGCCGGCATACATCAGCGTAATCCTAACTTAACCCTATACCAAAGCGAACAGGAATGCGGCGATGGCAAAAACGACTGGAAGTATTGCCGCTATACCTGGAGCCTGATGAGGCATTATTTTAACAGCGGTGCGAATGCTTATATGTACTGGAATATCTCACTGGAGCAGGGCGGCATCAGCCATTGGGGATGGCGGCAAAACTCATTGGTAAGTGTAGATACCGTTACAAAAAAATTCGTTTATAACCATGAATACTATTTATTAAAGCACCTGAGCCACTATGTTAAACCCGGGGCTAAATTATTGCAGGTGAACGGTGAGCAAAAGAACTTGCTTGCCTTTAAAAATCCTGATAAAAGCATTGTGATTGTTATTCAGAATGATAGCGATGCAGATAAAACGGTTACACTAAAGATTGGCAGCAAAACGATAGCCCCACTGCTAAAGGCTGATTCATTCAACACTTTTGTGGTAAGGTGAGGATTGCGCGTTCTAATTAAAATAATAGGTCAAGCTAACCCTGGCGTGCAAATTGAAACTGTTGCCGCTGTTATATTCATAGTTTAAGGAGTATACCGGGGTCAATTCGGTACTGATAAGGTAGTTTTTCAGTTTAAAGTTTGCATGGAAGGTATTTGCAATATCCACCCAATGCCTGTTAAAAGTATTTGTACCCATAAAGGCGTTGTAATAAAGATCATTGTTATGCACTAACCGCTCAAGCGTCATGCCATACGAGTTAAGGTTTTGCAGAAAACTAATATCAAACATAAGGCTATTGCTTCCCGGTCCAATTCCTGCTCCTACATATCTCCCGTCATTGGTATAGCCATCTCTTGGATCCACCAGATGCACGTACCAAGTTGGCTCGGGTCTTAGTAAATAAGTAGGCGGGTTTTGTAAATGTGTTAGTTCGAACTTAAATTGCAGAAATTGATCTTTGCTCAGGTCAAATATCCTGCTTCCGCCCACGGTATAGGCCGTGGAATGTTCCGGTTCCTGTAAAAAGTCACCTACACTGCCGGCAGCATCGTTCCTCGCCCATTCAAAATAGAGTTCGGCTTTATAGTTAACAAAAACCTGCCGTATATTAAATGCAAACGCAAAATCCTGGCCATCGCCATTACTGGTACCAGAGATGGTATTTTGTTTAAGCGACGAACCGGTAATTACAGGAAATAATTTTTGGAAGATATTTCTACTATGATAGCTCGAATCCCTGTTCAGGTAATCATATTTTGTAAAGCCCAGAAATAGGCCCTCTATCCATTTAGGTTGCCAGTTAACTGTAAAGGCAGAAATGTACCGGCTCACCCTCGGCTTAGCAACATACAACCCCTTGCCGGTTGTTAACCCGGCAGTATCGAGCGGAGGGTAACCGGACTGATCTAATTCCCCCCCAATTATTTGCCATTCAAATGATCCTATTTTGGTTTTTAGGGGAGCTACAGAGTTCAAAGTCCAGTGTAAAAATCCCGGAGCCGAATTGCTCATCATAATGGAGTTTTGTTCACCTGGCCCCCACCATAGGTTTTCTGTTGAAACTCCGGCCTCAATATTCCTTACATTGATGGTTATTTTTGACTGGCCCGGGTATAAATGATGTAATGACTGATCACCAAAGCGCTCAGGGGCATCAATACCATTAACCATATTAAAATAGGACTTCCATAATGCGACGTCATTGCTGTTCGCCTCTTCATCCGCAAAGGTTTTAAAACTTTTATTCTGCGCATAAACCAGCTCAGGCTTTAGCTGGATCTTTAAAATACCTGCCGAAATATATACACCAGCGCTTATCCTGGTTTGATACCCTGCAGCCGGATACAGCGATCCGTTATTATATCCATAAGGCCTGTTTACATTATAATCATTTAACCAGCTAATGGGAAGCAGCTGAACACTTGAGGGAGCGGAAAAAACCTTGAATTGTGGGAACAGATTTTTCCCGGCAACCAATTTTAATAGCGATGAGTCGGCCTGATCTGTGATACTTATTGGCCGTACACTAAACGAAGCTGCATTTTGGCTTAGTCCCGAAATTTGATTTCTTCTGGCAAGATCATTTAAATAGCTGTCTCCTGCCGGGATGGTTTGAGAAAATGACGTTATCTGGAAAAGCAACAGGCATACCAATAACGTCAAATTTTTCATATGCTTTCAAAGGTTGAGCCTCTAAAATATAATAATCAGATGATATCAATGTATATTTTTTATGAAGATTCCTGTCTTTTACTCCCGGCTGACATTAGTTATGATACATTTCATTAAATAATATCCTCTCAGGATTGATTTGCATCCGGGAAGGCCTATATAAACAAAAAGAGAGCATGCGTTAATGCATGCTCTCTTTTGTATTACGGGTTGCAAATTATTGAGCGGGTGCCCAAGCCGTACCGCTCCATTGGAAGGTTAGGGTTGTAGGCGTGTCATTGCTTCCATTATAGAGAAGATAGATAACGTTATAATTTGTTTTTGTAGCAGGGCTTGGATAATCGGCAGTTAATGCCAGTATCATCGCGCTGTTCAAATCAGCGGCAGACCAGTTAGAGAAGTCGCCGTATTTGCCAAGATTTGATCTTTCTGCTGCCGTACCTATGGTAGAATTCGCAATCAATGTCACATCGGCACTTGTGAGCGTATGTGTTATGGTCGGAATAGGCAATACCGCTATCCAGGCACCATTTGTTTTTGTGAAAGATGCTGTTTTCTGGATCGAGATCTGGCCCCAGTTACTCCCATCATAAGTAAGCGCCATCACTTTTTGATAATCTTTGCTTGATGCAAAGTATGCATAGCTAATATATTCCACATCATTAGTTTTGACGGTGTCAGCAATGGTGAAATCATTCTTCAAAAAGAAATTGAAATATCCCGGAAGCTTACTCAGGTCAGAAGATGTAAACTGGTCAAACTTGCCCTCTCCAGCCAAAGTATATTGAGCAGGTGTTACCTGGTATATTTTTTTCCATGCTCCATTAACATATAAAAATGAATTGGTAACGGTATTATCAACCCCGGTATACAATACATAGGTTATTACAGCCAATTGATTGGCAACAGGCGCAGGATACTTATAGACCAAAAAATTAAGTACATCATTTGCACTGAAATCGCCGAAATTATTGTGAGTAACAGCAACGTAATCGGCGCTAGTAACAGTATAGGTGATATCTGCTGACAAACTATCAGCAACTGTTAAAGATGGAGGCGCAAGATTATAAGTTACCAGGGCTGTTGAACTGTTACTTACGTAAGACGGTTCCTTGGTAGCCAATATCATTGGGATATAGTTATCCGCATCAGTAACTGAGTTAAAGTTATTGGACGTAGCGGGGTAAGCCGATGAAGGCAGCAATTGATAATCGGCCGGGGCCAATGTAAAATTCAACGCCAGTGTTTCTGTTTTAATTAACGACGGTACAGGAACAATGGGCTGCTTTTGGCATGCGGTAAATACCAGCATGGCAAAGGCAATTAAATAATATATCTTTTTCATTTTAATGATTTTATTAAAATTTAACTTTTAAAGTTGTGGTAAACCTTCTTTGCAAGCTGTAGTAAACGAATACTTTAGAAGGATCGCCGCTGGCATTGTCGTCTTCAGCGTCCTGGATATATTTCGTATTCAATACATTGTTCAGCGTACCGATTAATTCGGCATCAAAACCGGCCATTTTAAATTTGTAGACACCGTTCAAATCCCAGTTTGTGTAATCAGGAATAATATAAGGATGTAAATTAGCGCTGCCATAGTTTTGGAAGGGTACGTCAGATGTATAATTAGCATAGTAATTACCTATCACGCCTATCTTTAACTGCGGTACAATTGTAAATTCGGCAAAAATAGCTGCTGTAGTTTGAGCTACGTTTCCTACTTTTTCATTTTTCAGGAAAACTTCAGGAACAGATGAAACGATGTTATGCTGGTTATCAAACACGCTTACAGGGCCGGCATTATTGGTATAGTAAAAATCGCCCAGTGAGAGCATGCCGCCGAATGAGATCTCTTTAACCGGCCTGAATCTTAACTCAATCTCTGCCCCCTGGTGCATTTCGTCAACGCCTGATATATTTGCCGTATAAATCTGGTTGGTTGCATTGTCAGGATAGGTGCTGGCAAATGCCCTGTCCATGTACGATGTTCTGTAAAGGTCAACCTTGGCGCTGAAACCAGATGTTTTAAACCCGTAACCTAATTCATAGCTGAATAATTTTTCATTTACGGCAGCCTTATTGATCTGATTGGTGAAATTCTCAAACACATTGCCGAAATAAGGTGGTTTTGTAAGATACCCTATGTTGGCGTACACGTTCATCTGGCTATTTAAGTTATAGTTTGCACCCGCTTTGGCCTGGTACGTGGTGAAATTAACCCATGGTGTAGTTTGGTTAGGATCTCCGTTCTTGTAGTTAAAAAAGTCTGTCCTCTTATCAGCATTTTCCGACCCTGAAAGGGTAATGAATGCTGTGAAATCATTTTTAGAATATTCAGCCTGGGCAAAAGCGCCTCCCGACTCAACAAAATCCCTGTTATAATAATATATTTTGCTGCCTGTTACCGCAAGCTCATTGGGATCGTTAATATTGCCTTTTGCACTTCCTGTACCAGGGCTGCCTGTGAAGAAATAAGGAACATAATTTGCCCCAAGCAAATCGGTTACTTCCTGGTAGTGGTCACCCCAATAGTATCTCAGGTCGATACCGGCCGAGAGGTCGATGTATTTCCCTAATTTTGTTCTATAAGTGCTTCTTAAGCCATACCAATTTGTTTTGTCGTGTGAGTCAATTACAAAATATTGAGCTGAGCCATCGGGGCTTGCTGCATTATTTCTTTGGATCGCATCAAAATCTATAGGCGAGTAAAAATTGCCGATCCGGGGCAAGTTGCCGGTATTGAAACCTGTTCCCGCATTTATCTCACCGCCGCCGCCATCGCCCCATAGCCCGTATAAAACGGTAGAAAGGCTCGATTTTTCATTAATGATCCATTCGTGGTTTAATGACAGCATCGGCTCACTATAGAAATTATTATATGGATTATATTCTTTACCATCCTTAACACCATAATAATTATTCCATAGCGTGCCCTGCGGCGCTTGCTCATAATTGACTATAGTTCCTTCGGCCCTTTGCCCGTGCGTTTGATTGGCTCCAACCAAATTTAAGGACAAGGTTTGATGTGCATTGATAACCTTTGAAAGGTTAAAAAAGTAATTATAACCCAAAAACTTGAGTCCGTCGGCAAATCCATCGCCCTGTGTTCTGCTGCCCTGTAACGTTGCTGCCCATCCGTTTGAATTTAGTCCGGTTGATACCAGTATATCTGTTTTATTCCAGTTATTGGTACCAATACCTTCGGAAACAAAGCCACCTGATTGTACATCGGCGCCGCGGGTTGTGATATTTACAGTACCGCCAAAAGATGGGATAATGATCTTAGATGCACCCAAACCACGCTGAACCTGTATGGAACTGGCCACGTCAGTCAAGCCCGAAAAATCCGACCAGTAAAGGGCACCGGTTTCCGGGTCGTTAACTGGTATACCATTTATAGTATAGGCAACATTACCGTTCCCCGAACTGCTGGAGAAGCCCCGGATACTAATACGCGAATCGCCGTAACCTCCACCCTGTTGCGTGGTCATTACACCAGGTATACCTTTTAAAAGTTCAGGGATATCATTTGCACCAATATGTTCTTCAATAAATTGAGGACCTACTGATGAAACAGCAATAGGCGTTTTACGATCAATCGCAACGTCACCTGTAATTACTACCTGGCTCATTGCATTTGTACTTGATTTAAGTGCGATCTCACCCAGGTCGGTATTGCCTGTGAGCGGGATTTCCTTTGAAACATAACCTACAAAGGAAACAACCAATACCTGGCCATCTGCAGCATCCACATTAATTTTAAATGTACCGTCCAACCTTGCCGAAACAGAATTGGATGTGCCTTTGACTGTAATGGTAGCTCCTGTAAGTGGTTCTTTAGTATCCGCATCAATTACTTTGCCTTTATAAGCCGTGGCCTGTATAGCGGAAGCGTTTACAAATGCTGCTGTTTTTTCATCAGTCTTTTCCTTCAAAACAATGGTGTGCCCAACAATAGCAAAGGTTAACGGCTGCCTTTTAAATATCTTTTCAAGTACAACCGCCATTGGCTCGTTTTGGACGCTGATCGTCACTTTATTGCTTTTGGCAAGAAGCTCCGTTTGCATAAAAACGTCATAACCGCTTTGCTGCTGTATTTTGTTCATAACGGATTCCAGACTGGCGTTTTTCTCAGAAACGGTGATATTTTGACTAAAGCTTGCGGCACTGATATGGAGGCAAGCTGCAAAAATTAAGATGGTAATTAATTTAATCCTCATCATAAATTTCCTTTTTGTTTCCGGGCTTATATTTATAAAGTAATTGATAGCCGGGATGATGCTGTTTAACCGCCTTCTTTGATATGGCGGTGTGGAAAACGTAGAAAAATCCATATGTTTGTTTGGGTTGATATTAAGTGTGTATGATGTTAATATGATCTTATGGTCAGCCCTGTTATTCGCCGGAAGTGCTCGCAACACTTTCGGCTTTTTTGGCTGAAACGGTCAACCGGCCTTGCCGGTCTCCGCAAGCTGATTTTTATGATTTTACGATAATCTTCCTCCCGTCAATAATAAAGTTTAGGCCGCTTGTTCTTAATATCTGGAACACCTGTGATACAGGTACATTCCTTGAAATACGCCCCAGGTAATGCCTTTCGATAACCACACCCTGGTATTCCACATCCACATCATACCATCTCGACAACTGGCGCATAATGGTGCGCAGGTCTGTATTTCTGAATAAAAATTTTCCGTTCTTCCAGGCCATTGCCTCGTCAATATCTGCATTCCAAATGATGCTGATCCCTCTTGTTGTCTTAACGGCTTGCTGGCCCGGCTGGAGTTTGATTATGGTGTTGCCTGCGTCTTCAGTTACTTTTACACTTCCCTCCAGCAGCGTAGTTTTTATAGCTTTTTCATCCGCGTAGCTATTGATGTTGAAATGCGTACCTAAAACTTCCACTGTTTGGTCTGCAGTTTTCACAAAGAATGGCTTTGCCGCGTTTTTAGCAACTTCAAAATAAGCTTCCCCGGTTAACTCCACCTTGCGCTCATTTCCTGTAAATTCCGTTGGGAATGTTAAGGACGATGCCGCATTCAGCCATGCCCTGGTACCATCAGGCAATACAACCTCATACTGCCCTCCGCGTGGCGTTGTGAGCGTGTTCATGGCTACTGCATTTATCGCATCAGGCTTACTTGCTTCTTCAGCTTTATTCTCAACCTGGTAAACAACTTGCCCATTTTGAGTTTTGTCTATATCAACATTTCGCTGTGTGGCTATTTTCCCATGTTTCGCATCATCCAGAACTACTTTTGATCCGTCGGCCAGGGTTAAGGTTGCTTTATTGCCTCCAGGCATCAAATCTGTTTGATGATGTGCCAGCGGTTTTTTATCTTCCTTTTTAAAAAAATAATGATTGATTGTGGCCCCTGCTGCTAATAATATGAATACAGCAGCGGCATATTGATACAGGCTCCTTTTACGTGCCGGATTGGTTCCTTCCTTTTTGAACCCCGTGTCTGCCGCTATCCTTTGCCAGGCCCCGTCTTTTTCTGAAGCCGAAAATATTTCCAGTTGCTGGCTTACAATTGCCTCATCTGTTAGTTTAGTAAATAATTCACGGTTACGGGTATTTGCCCCGAGCCATTGCTCCAGTTCCTTTTTTTCCTGGTCAGTCAGTTCATTCCGCAAATACTTTGCGATAAGTTCTGCAAGGTCAAAATAAGGTTGGTAGTTGTTCTTCATGCCTTTTCGTATATAAAGACACTTATGTTTTCAAAAAGGATAAAGAGGATAAGATTTTTTTTAGAATACCTCTGAACCCTCTATAAGTAATTTAATAGTTCATCAGGTGGAAGCACAGCAATTCCAGCTTCTTTGAAGTCCTTTAAATTTCTGGTTACAATAAAATCAATATTATTAATAGAATTGGCTGCAAATATCTGGATCGCGTCTTCAAAGTCCTTACGTTTGGATAAAAGGCTCTTTTTTATAATAGTAAAGTCGATTGGAATAAGGCTTATAAAATCCAGTAAGGAAAATAGTACTTCTCTTAATTCCTTTTCTTCCATATACTTTTTTAACAGGTAATGAGTGGTGGCATATGAGTGCGATGAGGTGAATAATTTAACCTTATTCTTTTCTGCCAGGTCAAACAATTCGATAGCAAACTTGCTGAATGGGGGCCTGTCTGCAATAAGATCGATCAGGATATTAGTATCTACAAATACGAGCTTCATAAATGCTTACTTTCAAAATAAGCATTCAATTCCTTCTTTTCATCAAAATCATCGGGCAGTTTGGCAGCGCCAACTATCATCTTTAATTTTGGTGAAAGCTGATTCATGTCCCTGTGCTCCTCTGTGAGCGTTTCAAGATAGTTTTCGATTAACTCCGACAAGCTTCTGCCTGTATTCCTGGCATAGGATTTAGCCTTTTTTACAGTGCTTTCCTCAACCGTTAATGTCAGTTTTGTTGTCATAATACGTATCTTTTAAACAAAGATACGTATTATAAATAAATTCCAACATATTTCAGAGGTATTTGCAATTTTCCCGTGTGATGATTACAGCAAGAAATTTAGATTTTAGTATTTGTAGATACATGCAGCTACGGCCATGATCAAAATAAATATTTCCGGCTCCAATTTCACTCGCAGTAATTGCAATGCCCTTTGTTTTTGCTTTTTTACTGTGTTGACAGACATATTCAGTTCGTCTGCTATTTCCTGGTTACGCTTATCATCAAAGTATCCCATAAACGAGATCAAACGGTAATTTTCCTGGAGGGACTGCACAGCTGCATGGACTGCTGCAACCACTTCAGCAATAATAATGGCATCTATTACAGGCGGTTCTTCAGGCTCAATACTGCCAATTTGTTGCAGGTAGCCTTCCACAACCTTCTCATGCCTTACCACATTCAGGCTTGCATTGCGAACGGTACTGTATAAGTAATTTTTAATGACTGCCTTTACGGGCACTATACGATCCTTTTGGTTCCAGTATTTAATGAAAGCCTCCTGCACAATATCCTGTGCCTGGTGCTTGTCCTTAACAAACTGGCAGGAGAAATATACGAGCCGGTCATAAAATTCCTTAAAAAGTGAATCTAAATCAATTTGTTCCGGCATTTCGCACGGATCATTTTTTGATTTAAATATCCCCTTTATAATGCTCATTTATGATATTTAACAGGAGTAGAATGTAAACCCTAATTTACTAATTGTGATCGGCAAAAAAGCTTCACCCAAAATTGAGCTTTCCGTGTTGAATTTAAATTAATTTCCTGTTAATAAATGGATAACATTGGGTAAATTTTTAGTTGCAATTATAAATTATCGTGCACGAACAGAGGGTGCCGTATGTTTTTCACATCCTAATAGCACACGCTCAATAAGCAATTTCTACAATCGCCTTATAGGTGTCTTCATTCTTAATATTATTAAGCATAAAGTGTGCAACATCGGCCCGTGAGATGCTCAAACAATTCTTTAGAAATTTATTGACCGCAACCCTGTAACGGCCTGTTAATGGTTTGTCTGTCAGTCTTGGCGGCCGCATTATTGTCCAGTCGGTATCACTCTCTTTTATCAGCCTCTCCATTATCCTTTGATCGGCATAGCCATGGCCAAATAACTTTTGTACAATATATTTTGTAGCAAGCCTTATAATAAATGACTGCGCCGGACTTATTTCAATTGCCTGTGCCGAAATAAAAAAGGCACGCCTTACACCCATTTTAGCCATTGCACTTAAAAGATTGCGGTTACCTTCAGAATACAAAGTCGTTGGTATATCCTTCTTTTCTCCCAAGGAGGAGATCACCGCATCCTGATCCTTCAAATAATTTTCAAAACTTTCCGGATGCCGTATATCACCCTTTACTACATTCAGATTAGCATGCGTAATTGTTAAACTGGCAGGATTCCGGACCATAGCAGTTACCTTATGCCCCGCTCGCAGTGCAATCTCAACTGTATTTTTTCCGATGCCGCCGTTAGCGCCTATAACTAATATATTCAGAGGTTGTTGTGTTTGTTCGCTTTTCATATTAATTGAATTTGAAGATACTCAGTACAAAAATGATGGTGAATAGTACCATCTGAGAGATGTGAAACAAGTTGAGATTACGCTTGGTTTTTAGAAGATCATCCTCAACATTTTTAGCCGGTGCTTCCCAGGCCAATAATTTTTTTAGTTTCACGCCTTGCCTTCTTCCTATAATTAACCCATTGATGACGATTAACAGGATCAAACCGAATTTTATCCGGAACCAGGTTTGCTCACCAAAAATACCATGAGTGATGTACATCATAATTATACCCGAAATGATGATAAGGAGGAATCCAAGGCCAAATAGCAAAGCCGATTTCGACATAGCCTGATTAACGGCAATTCCCTTCAACTTATCAATTGCTAACTGCTTCCAGAATTGCTTGAATATCACATAATCCGAGAATGTTGTTCCCGCCATCATGATGATCCCGATAATATGACATACCAGGGCGGTGGAATAAATTGTGTGTGTTGTCATTTTTCTATGTTTTTATAATTTGTTTATCTGGAATAGTTTAAGCCTAATAAATCCGCCTTTCACACCTGTTTATGATTTGAATGATGATAAAAATAATGATTGCCCGGCAGAGCATTGATCTCAGCTTTTTCATTATTACTACCATTTGGTTGTAAATATATACAAACATATACCGTTTGGTTGTAATTAGAAAGTAATCTTCATTTATTTTTTTAAATTTGCTTCCAAATGGCAGTAAATTGAACAAGGCGGTTGAACTGATTAAATTATGGGGTGCTTACGAGGAGCGGCACCCTAATGGCACTATAGAAGAATTTTGCAGGCACCAGTTAACTGTGTCGGTAAAAAAGGAAAAGCCCATTGCCCCGGAATGGCAGTTGATCCCCGATATCAACGGTCAATTAATGATATTGATCAGGAAGATCGGGAGATTTCATATCATGTACTCCAACAAAGCGCTGGAGGGTACCGGTTTGGATCAGATCGAGGAGTTTGGCATCCTGGTTATCATTTTCAACAGGAAAAATCCGATCAAATCAGAAGTTATTTATGATAATTTACTGGAACTGTCGAGCGGCACAAATATGCTGATCAGGCTGAAGAAGCGGGGAATGATAAGCGAATATACCGACAAAGATGATAAGCGGGTAAAAAGGCTCAAGCTTACTCCTAAGGGCGAAGAAACACTACAAAAGGCGAAGATAGTGGTTCATAGAGTAGCAGGGATGATCGCAGAACGTTTGAGCGAAGAGGATAAGCAATTGTGTGTTCAATTGCTCGATCCCATTAATACCAGGTTTACGGGCATCATCCAAAAGCAAAAGAGCAAGACCTTTGAGGAGATATACCAGGAGAATAAACTGTAATATCCGTAATAAATATTGACAGCCAGGTTTCAGGATTGTTAGTCTTATTTAGCATTCAGTATCTTCAGCATGCTCCTGTTTATTCTCTGTAATATCGTTGCATCCTGGGTTATTATTTCGGCATCGGCCATCATACCCTGTTTTAAATGAATAGGCTTCCGCAGATCTGAGGAGTTTCTGATCTTAAAATCCACTCGCGATAAAAAGATACTATCCTTGTAAGGCACCTCAGCTATATATTTGATCCTGCCTCTTATCATTCCATATTCTTCAAACGGATAACTCCTGAGCTTTACAAGCACCTCCTGCCCTTCCTTTACTTTACCTATGTTGTTTTGTGGTATGGATATTTCCCCGAAATATTGCTCATTGCCAGGGTTAATATAAAACACCTCCTGGTTTGGGGCAAGTACCTGGTTTTCCTGTATGATACCCGCATAAGAAACCTTGCCCGGCTGCGAGGCACTTAGCACATATTTGTTTTTCCAATCTTCTGCAGTACTGATCAGGCTATTTAACGCCTGCAAAAATTTAGCCTTATCTTCCTGTACCTGGTTGTCCAGTTCAGATACTTCGCTTTGCTTTGCAACATAGTTATTATCGCCTGTAATTATTGCTGATTCTGTTTGTACCAAAGCCGATTTTTTAGCCAGGTATTTACTCTCCTCCTGCCTGAACTCGGCCGGCGTTTCCACCTTTTCCTGCTCAAGCTTTTTGTGCATAGTATACTCATCCTCTGCCAGGTTAAAGTCCTTTTGCTGGATGGTTTTTTGTGCGCTTAATTGTTGCTGTTGCTTGCTGAGAAAGCTCAGATCCTTTTGAAGATAAGCTTTCTTTTTAAGGAGAAACCCATCATTAACAGATGATTTGTAAGCCAGATATTGTTCAAAAAATACCTGATATGCCGACTGCAGTTCGCCAAACTGTATATTTTCAGCCTGGTTAAATAGCTTATTGTTGAATTGCGTATTCGATAACACCTCTTTTTGAAGTTCTTTCAAGTTTACCAAAAGCGCCAATACCTTATCATGGTTTGCTGTGCTTTCAATATAGCCCAATGGCTGCCCGGAGCTAACAATTTGATTGTTAACTACCAAAATCTTAACCAATTTACCTGGAATTTTTGCTACGATCGGTTTTGGGGAATTTGGGGAATTTATGGTTAACTGTACATTCACAATATCCGGATATCTCACCATAGCCGCCAGGGCAACTATCAAAACCAGCACTAAAAAGAATAAGGTGATACCCCAGCGCAGTAACCAGGATGGAACCGAAGTTACTATGTCTTGCATATCATCGGTATGCCTGGGTTCTTCGTTATTAAATATCTCTATTTCGGGCATAAATTGCTGTTTTTATATCTGTTAATGGGTCGGCATCAATTCAAATCGACACCCCTGAATAATTGCCAATCGTTTATGTTCCAAGTTCCAATTGATTTTTTACCAGGTGATAATAATCTCCTCTTTGCGAGGTCAATTCGTGATGTGTACCCTGTTCAATGATCATCCCCTTATCCAGCACAACAATGTTATCAGCATTGCTAACTGTGCTTAATCTGTGAGCGACAATGATAACTGTTCTCCCTTTAAAGAATTCGGAAAGATTATTCATGATCACCCGCTCGTTATTGGCGTCAAGCGCATTGGTAGCCTCATCAAAGAAGATAAACTGGGGATCCTTATAAACCGCACGGGCTATCAGCAGTCTCTGGCGCTGCCCCTGGCTTATGCCGTTCCCCTCGGCCCCTATCTTGGTATTAAGGCCTAATGGCAGGCTGTCAATAAAATCCTGGATATTGGCAACCTTAATCGCGTGCTGGAGCTTTGTTTTATTGGGATATTCATCGCCCACAGAGATATTTCGCTCAATAGTATCTGAAAATACAAAGCCGTCCTGCATTACGATCCCGCAATGGCTGCGCCATGTTTTAAAACTGATATTGTCGATCTTTTGGTCGCCCACCTTAATATCACCCTTTTGGGGTTCATAAAACCGAAGCAATAGCTTTAATATCGTGGTCTTGCCGCTACCGCTCATACCCACAATGGCGGTAGTTTTACCTTCGGGGATGTACAAACTAATATTTTCAAGCACCGGCTCATTTCCTGCACCGGGGTAACGGAAAGTCAGGTTATTAATTGATAAGCTTTTATTTTCCGGAAGCGTATGGTTCCATTCTTTTTCGGCAGGCTCTTCATCTTCCATCTGGTGAATCTCGTTCAGACGTTCGAGGCTGATCTTGGCGTCCTGGAAACCCTGAATAAACCCTAAAAACTGATCGATGGGGCTGCTTAATTGTCCAACAATGTATTGTACAGCCACCATGGCGCCCAAAGTTAAGTGCCCGGTGATCACAGCCTCGGCGCTTAAAAAGGTGATAAGAATATTCTTACCCTCGTTAATAAAGGTAGCACCACCCTGCTGATATTGGCTCAACGCCAGGGATTTTACATTAAACTTGAATAGCCTGGCCTGTATATGTTCCCACTCCCAGCGTTTTTGCTGCTCGCAATTGTTAAGTTTTATCTCCTGCATGCCGCTTATCAGCTGTACAATAGCACTCTGATTTTTTGCAGAAACCTCAAAGCTTTTATAATTCAGTTCTCTGCGCCGTTTCAGAAAAAGAATTATCCAGCTGAGGTATAGTGTGCTGCTTACCGCAAATACAAAGAAGATCATAATATTGTAATAGGCCAGCACTACCGAAAAAACCAGCAGGTTAAATAACGAGAATACCGTAGTAAGCGTCGATCCGGTTAAAAATGCCTGGATATTTCGCTGATCACTCATTCGTTGCATAATATCGCCGGTCATTTTCGTATCAAAAAAACCCATAGGGAGTTTCATCAGCTTGATCAAAAAATCGGTAAGGATAGATATGTTGATCCTGGTACTGATGTGCAGTAATATCCACGATCTGATAAATTCCACACTTACCCGACCGATTATGAGTGCGATCTGGGCGAAAAGTATGATATAAATAAAATTTAAATTCCGCGTATTTATGCCAATATCAACTATTGATTGTGTTAAAAACGGGGTAATCAATTGCAGTAAGCTTCCTATACCAAGGCCAAATAACAACTGTAATACCAACTGGCGATAAATAAAAAGATACCTGAACAGGAAGCCCCAGCGCACTTCGCTGCCCTTTTCATCCTCAAGCTCATAAAACTGTGGTGTTGGGGAGAGCAGCAACGAAATTCCGATGTTCTTATCCTTGTCGCCCAGCCAGTTGCGGTTAAAATCAGCCTCGCTTAAAGTAACTAACCCCGTGGCCGGGTCGGCCAAATAATAGTTACTGTTTTTAATTTTGTAAAGCACCACAAAGTGATATTGGCGCCAATGCAATATACACGGCAGGTCTACCTTTTTGAGCTCCGCCGGATCCAGTTTAACGCCAAGTGTGCGAAACCCGATTTTTTCAGCAGCATTGCTTATACCTAATAAAGATACCCCCTCCCTGTTGATCTCACACATTTTATTAAGCGTTTGCTGTTTATAGTTACGCCCGTAATGCTTCGCGATCATACGAAGACAAGTTGGACCGCAGTCCATTCCATCATATTGCTTGTAGAATTTAAAACTCATTAATCATAGCTTTAGGTTTTGAGTAGTGATATATTTTATCCTTACTGATGGTAAATTTATCAGGTAAGTTAACTCCTTTAAATCTGGGAACATGAATATTTTTAAAATAGATCATATGAAATAATAGTATTTCGTATTTGTTTTTGTAAAACATCCGGCCCTTTTCCCACCTCAGTTTGCCCGGTAGCCCCTCGATCATATAGAAATCAAAAAATGACCTTATATATTTCTCAGCCGACTTCCTTTTCACAACATGCATCATACTTTCAATCTCCGTATTAATTTTCCGGTATGATTTACGGGCCTTGAATGCGGTATGCGCGAAATTTGTTTCGTCAAAGCAATAATGCTTATCAGTGGTAAAAACCTTTTTATAGTCCTTACTATGCTGAAAAAGCGTGTTCATCTTCAAATTATTCCTGTATAGCAAAAAACAGCCGGGTATCCACTCGGGCCTTACACTGATCAGGTCATACTTTTCAAGCAGGGTATCTGTTATAAAATTACGGATACTGCCGAAAATAATATCAAGATCACAATGCCCCCAAAAATCATATTTACCTAAAATATCCGAAAAAATAAAACCATAAGCGGGCTTAAAGTCGCATAATTTATAGCCGTCCTTTATTGCTACCTCAAAACCCAACTTCGTTGATGCCAGCAGGCTTATGTCTTCCAACGTTTTATAGATGATTCGAACATTGGCAGGCAATGGATAAGCCCAGGTAGTATCATTAGTAATTACATAGAAATCAACCGTCGGGTTATATTTACATGAGTTAATAAAATACTTAAAGTACCATGGCAATTTTCCACAATAACAAACAAGTAATGCCAAACTTTTATCCATGGTCACTTTGTTTTTTGATTTAATTGCAATAATATTTTGTAATTCCAGCCCCTCATGTACCTGCTCTTTATATTATTTATGAAACTTCAATAATGGTTTTAGATTTGGGCCGATGGTAAATTTTGGTCGGGCTTATTGTAAACCTGTCGGGTATACTGGCACCTGCCCTTGGCGGAACATAGTGTTTTTTAAAATCGATCAGGTGGTACAAAAGAGCAGCGTATTTATTTTTATAGATCATATTCCCTTTTTCCCAGGTGATATTACCCGGATCGCCCTCTATAATATGTAAATCAAAATATGGTTTTATATAATTCTCATCCTCCAGTTTTTTTTACCACATGGGTCATGCTTTCTATTTCGGTAGGAACTTCATGATACTCCATCCCCTCGTTAAATTCATGGTGCGTAAAATTGGTTTCATCAAAGCAATAGTGCTTATGTTCTGTAAAAACCTTCTTGTAATCTTTACTGTGTTTGAAAAGCGTGTTCATTTTCAAACTGTTTCTAAACAGCAGGAAACACCCGGGGAGCCATCTTGGCTGAATACTGAACAGATCATACTGTTCCATTAGCTCATCGGTAATAAATTCACGGATGTTGCCGTAGATCACATCAATATCTCCATGCCCCCAGAAATCATATTTGCCCAAAATGTCTGAAAAGATAAAACCATATGCTGGTTTGAAATCACACAGCTTGTAACTGTAAGCTATATTTACTTCAAAGCCCAACTTTTCGGTGGCCAGAAGGCTTATCTCATCCATCGTTTTGTAAATGAGCTTTACATTATCTGGCAAGGGCTTCGCATAGTTTCTGTCGTCGATAATAATGTAAAAATCAACGGTTGGATTAAACTTGCATGAATGTATAAAGTAGTCGAAATACCAGGGCAATTCGCCAAAATAACAAACCAATAACGCTATGCTTTGCTGATGTTTCATCATATTTTCAATAGATTATATACCTAAATAAAGTAAGTAAGCAGACGTTCCATTTGTACAACTATCCAAAAACTTGATTATCAATTAAGGAACCTATTGTAAGTGAATCAACTCGTTTTATATCATTCGAATTCATTAAATCGACAATTTTCATTGAAGTTTCCTTACTTAAAGGCTCGCTGAGTATAAAAAAATATTTAAAATGACCCATGTTCCATGTATTTGCTCCATGGTAGTTATATACATAAAGATTAGGCACAGTATTAATTACGTAGAGAAGATTTTTTGATTGTAAATTACTTACCAATTCAAAATCCTCACCTCTTTGAAGGTCAGCATATGCATGTTCAATAAAAACTGACCGGTAACACATTAAACTGCCTTCCCATAATCTTTCGTGCGAACAGTAAACCTGTTTACTTTGCATATCAATTATCAGGATTTTAGAAAGAACGCACCCCTTCAATTTACTTGCCTTCATCACTGCAAACTGTACTTCAAGTCGGCGAAAGTGATACCAATCATCATCATCCCAACAACAGATCAATTCGCCATTACATTGTTTTATTCCTAAATTTCTCAGCTGCCCCAAAGTCAACAACT
>Ga0206890_1140_pt1 | contig 22261 bp, 15 predicted proteins | sample Alteio_BWOrgHeat_58_FD_152960 | JGI IMG/M metagenome (GOLD analysis project Ga0206890, IMG submission 152960) | Enriched cells from forest soil in Barre Woods Harvard Forest LTER site, Petersham, Massachusetts, United States - Alteio_BWOrgHeat_Nextera6 ... | reverse complement strand
CCGCAGAAAATAATGGCATGAAGAAAATATTTTTAGCAGGAATGGTTGCGGGGGTAATATTGCTGATTCTAAGCGTGCTTGGATTGTACACAACCATCTGGCTCTTTCCCGGCCTGGCGCAGCAATATTACGATCCCGCATTCGACCTGCAGTCGGGCAGGGTTATGATCTATTTCCTGCATCCTTTCGTGATCAGTTTAGCGCTGTCCTGGTTTTGGAACCGCACAAAAAAAGTGCTGTCTGGGTCTTTCTTCACAAGGGGCGTTGAGTTCGGCCTGATCTATGCACTGGTAGCCATATTCCCTATGATGTGGCTCATTTACAGTGCTATGAGTATTTCACTCGCTATGGTTTCCACCTGGTTTGTGTTCGGCCTGCTGCAAGGCGTCATAGCCGGGCTGATTTTTGAAAAGATAAATCCGTAAAACTATTCAAAGACGAAAATGAAAGCACTTAGAAGCATTTTGTTGATAGTAACGGCCTTTATCTTTCTTTGCGCCGATAATCAGGTGAGTACAAAATACACGCTCTCGCAGGATTATTCAGTCGGCATTCATGGCACATCTAATCTTCACGAGTGGGACGAAAAATTGGGAAACGTTAGCGGATCGGGCGTTATAAACTGGAACAACGACGGGACTTTCGATCTTAATGCCTTAGCAGTAAAAATGGAAGTGCGCTCCATAATAAGCAGCGAAGGGGCAACCATGAATAATAACACTTATAAAGCCCTGAAAGCCGATACCTATCCGAACATTTTATTTGAGTTGGTTACCCCGGTAAAATCAATCTCGGGCGGGCCCAGGGGGCAGGACATTACTGCAAGGGTTAAACTCACCATTGCCGGAGTAACCAGGATCGAAGCGTTAACAGTTTCTGCCATGTCGACGGGGCGTAACAATGTCATCTTTGAAGGCTCAAAAACCTTAATGATGACCGATTATAATATTGAACCGCCCGTTGCACTCTTTAGAACCATTAAAACAGGAAATGAAATCACGGTGCATTTTAGAGGTAATTTCGTGATCATTCCTTAGGAAGGTTAATAAATCTCGCAATGGCAAACGAAGTAAGAAACAATAAAAAATCAGTCTTGGTAAAAGACATTATTATCGGAATGTCTGATGGGTTAACGGTTCCCTTTGCACTTACCGCTGGGTTAAGTGGCGTACTCAATACCAATCATTTAATTATCGTTTCCGGTTTGTCTGAAATTGTCGCGGGATGCATATCAATGGGCCTCGGTGGTTATCTTGCCGGCCAGTCAGAGGTAGAGCATTATGATATGGAACTGCAGAGGGAGTACAGTGAGATTGAAAGTGTTCCGAATCTGGAATTAAAAGAAGTGGAAGATATTCTTCTCAATTTAGGTATTGACGAAGAACTAAGCAAACAGGCAGCCCTTCAAATCAGCCGGGACAAAGACCGCTGGGCAGACTTCATGATGAAGCTGGAATTGGAAATGGAGAAGCCCGCAAAAAACAGGGCAGCGAAAAGTGCAGGCACTATCGCAGCGTCCTATCTCGTAGGTGGCTTTATTCCCTTATTCCCATACCTCGTTATCCGGGGCAGTACGAACGGCTTTATTGTTTCCTGCATCTGCACACTGGCCGCTTTAATCATTTTCGGATACCTGAAAAGCAAAGTCACCGGCCAGCCAATAATAAAGGGAACCCTAAAGGTTACGTTAACCGGTGTGATTGCCGCAGCCGCCGCATATTTTTTAGCAAAGGCGGTAAGTTAACTGTTGTCTAAAAGTATTGCGGCTTCCACTCCCTAATCTCACACAATAAGTGATTCTATTACAACTCCAATACTTTAAATTCAAGCAACCTGTTTAGATAATGCTGCTCTTCAGTGCATTGTTCACAAATCGGGCATTTTATAGTAGGATCACTATAGCCTAGGCCTATATATTCCAATCGCTTCCTGGAGACACCATGATCGATTAAGAAGTTAACCACTGTCAGCGCCCTGTTTTTTGAGAGAAGCTCATTATAAGCATCACCGCCCCTGCAGTCCGTGTGTGCGCGTATCTCTATTCGCATTGTGGGATGGCGTTTCAGTTGGGTCAATAAGGTGTCTAAAAATATTTTGTGTGCTTCCGTGAGGCTGTATTTATCATATTCGTAGTAAAAATGGCCCACTTCGTAAACTTCTCCAATTACAAATGTCTTTATGCCGGGAGAGTCCATCACGTTTTTGTTTTTAATAACAACTGGTTCTGGCTGAATTTGAGCTATTGTATTGTGATCTGGTTCTGGAGGTCTGGTTAATTTAACCGTTTTGAAAATCGTATCTGTTTCCTTACTGCTTGTTGCATTTATTTCAAGCTGTTTTGTTATATACTCATCTGTACTGATTCGCACATTATATGGCAATTCAGGATAAAGCCGTGTAAATAAGAGCCCATTATTATCAGTAGTTGCGTCTTTTTTGATTATTGCGCCGTCTAACGAAATATGTGTGCCGGCAAGGGGTCGCTGTGTTAATGAATCTATCACATTCAATTGCAGGTATAATAATTCTTTCCTGAAAAAATAAATATTGTCACCGCCTTTTTGTGCTGGCCTGTTGGATGAAAAATAGCTGCTCCTGCCGTCAGGGTATAAAGCCAGTGAAATATCATCGTAAGAGGAGTTGACAGGTATCCCGATATTTTCCGGTACGGAAAACGTATTTGATTTCTCATCCCACCTGGTTTTGTAAATATCTAATCCACCTAAGCCCTCATGCCCGTCAGATGAAAAAAACAGGGTGGAATCGTCTCCCCAGTAGGGAAAGACTTCTTCTCCCTCGGTATTAATCATGCTCCCCGCATTTTGCGGTTTCGACCAGTTGTCCTTTACTTTCCTGCAGAGATAAAGGTCAGTGCCGCCATACCCTTTGGGCATGGTGGAAGAGAAGACCAAAACTTTTCCATTTGGGCTGACTGCAGGGTGGGCTACCGAATAATCTTTGCTGTTATATTCAAATGAAGTTATCTTTTTAAAGCATTTTCTAGCAGTGTCATACTCCGATGCGATCATGATCTCCAGCAGCACCACGCTGTCACTATTGGCAATAGAGTTTTTACCGAAAAAATTGTTGCTATAACGGTTGCGGGTAAAATACATTTGTGTACCATCGGCGCTAAAGGTACAGGGCCCGTCATGGTATTTGATATTTAGGTCATTGCCCGTTGCAACGGTATGATAATCACCGCCGCAATGCCCTGCCGCATCGCTGGGTACATAATATAAGTTGTAGTACGAATTGCCTGTCCACTTGTCGGTTTTCTTTTTCAAGTTAATTTCTGTGTCAGATGCAAAAACAAGTTTGCCTTTCCAGATTGTTGGCGCAAATTCTGAGCCGTTAGTATTAAAATCCATAAAAGTGACGATGCCCGGCGGTATCTTCTGCATCATTGTTTTGGCAGACTCGCAACCGCTGATCATGTTCGCAACCCTTTTGTCTTTCTTGTTTTTTTCCTGGTATAGCTTTAGCTGCTTTTCCGCTTCATCATATTGCGTTAGTTGCATTAACACGTGTCCATAACACAGGAGCACAGGGTCTTTACAATCTTTCATAGCAACTGCTTTCGCATACCAGTCTGCTGCCTTATGCAAATTATTGGTAAGCCGGTAACAGTCTGCAAGGCGGGTATATGTTTCTGCTGTATTTTCTTCGCTGGCCATCTTCTCAAAGTAGGGAATCGCTTCATAGAACGCCAAATGGTTATAATAATAGTTTGCCCGCATCAGGTCTTTATTTTCCCTTGCCGGGGAAATGTCACAGGAAAAGACGTTGATCAAAATCACGAAAAAAGCAAAAATGTAGCGCATGCAAACAATTTTTGAAAGCCGTTTAAAATGTCCTTACAAACCGCGGGGGGGCATACTTGGAATTATCCCTGACAAAATCATAGCCTACTACCACTTCGTACGTGCCTCCACTATAGCCATTTAACCCCGACGCCAGGTAATCATACGCAAACCCGACATTGATATTCCTGGTAGCCTGCACATGTACAATACCTTCAAATGATTTATCTGTGCGGTAAGTAAGCCCGAACATGAGCCGGTCATAAGCGATGACCGATACATTGAAATCACAATTTACAGGCAGGCTGTAACCCGCGTCTCCCGAATACCGTGCCAGGATCTGTGGCTGGATTTTAATAATGTCGGTAGCAGTAAATACGTAACCGCAATTCAAATAATAGCCCCGTATTTCCCGCGACTCTTCATCGTTGATTTTTATTTTGTCATAATAATCTTCCAGTAGGTTGGGGACAGAAAACCCGGCATAAAACCTATCCGCCGACCAATAGACGCCCGCTCCAAAATTGGGCAGGAACTCATTTTTAATATTGTTTGTAAGGTTGGGATCGTATTGCTGGTATGGATTCAGTTCACTGTAGTTGGCCGAATATAATTTTCCCCCACCCGACAACCCAAAGGATAGCACAGAATTCTTGAACTTAATGCGATAAGCATAATAAGCCATCAGGTTGGTGTTTTTTTCAACGCCTATCTGTTCCGAACTTAAACTTATTCCTAAAGCTACCTTTCTGAATGTGCCCATATAACTGCCCACGGGCCCGTCCGCAGTGAGATTTAGCGTCTTTGGAGCACCATTTATGTTATTCCACTGGTCACGGTCATCGGCGTTCACCGACGTTACATCCCTGCTGCCTGCATATGCCGGGTTATACAGCAACTTATTGTACATGAACATAGTAAAGTGTGCTTCGTTTTGCGCAAAGCCATAGTAGGGCAATAGTAAAGCGAGGCAAACGCAACAATAAATATTTTTCATAAAACAAGTTTTATCTTTTAATCAATATAGCGCCTGTAAATAAATTCTTCCCTCCATAAATATTTTCCGCGTTTAGTTTCACCAGATAAAAGTACGTCCCGTCCGGCAATAATGCCCCATTGCTCCCGTGTCCTCCCCAATCATTGTTGTAGTTGTTCTGCTCATACAGCAGGTTCCCCCATTTGTCAAATACCTGCACCGTATTTTTAGGGTAATCCTGCAGCCCCTCTATTATCCATACATCATTTATCCCATCGCCATTTGGTGTGATCGCGTCATGTATATTTATCCCATTGCAGCTGTCTTCCGTTACGGTCACAGAAATATCTTTCGCGCACATATTCACATCTGTAACTGTTAATTGGTAAATACCGGCCTGCAGGCCGGTGATCTCACTACCTGTGGCATTGTTAGACCATAGATATCTATATGGGGCTGAACCGCCTGATACCGTAACACTGATACTTCCATTAACGGCTTTGCAGCTGTCATTTCTCACATCAGGAAGAAGGGCAATTGAATCGGGTTGTGTAATAACAAAGCTATCCACAACCACACACTGCGTCAGTTTGTCTTTTACAGTTGCGACGTAGGTGCCAGGGGCAAGGCTGTCTATTGAAGATGTGGAGTCACCCCTCGACCACACATATTGATCTGGGCCTGTGCTTTCGGTAATAGTTGTGGCAATACTGCCGTTATTCATTCCATAGCAGGAGATCTGGGTTACTGCGCCGGAAATAGTAAATCCGGCAGAAATACTCACGGAAAATGTCGCCCGATTGATACAACCGTTTGTATTTGCCCTGCTGTAAGTTATGATTGTTGTTCCCAAAGAAAGCCCGTATACTGCACCCGTGCTGCTATCAATAGTCGCTACATTGGTATTGCTGCAGCTCCATATGCCACTTGTAATTGTATCAGACAAAATAAAAAGGACGCCCTTACATACCATGGTGTCCCCGGTGATTGTTCCGGCGTCTGGCAGGGGGTATACAGTCACCACATTAGATGCTGTATCAGTCCCGCAACCATTACTCACAATATATTCAACCGTGTCTATACCGGTTGCGACTCCGGTCACAATGCCGCCTGATACCGAACCAATATGCCTGTTGCTTGTGCTCCATGCTCCTCCGGTTGCCGTATCCGACAAAGTTATTGCTCCGCCAAGACATATAGCCGAGCCTCCGGAAATAGTGCCGGCGAACGGCAATGGATTAATAGTTACAGCTTTGTTTGCAGTAGCGGTTCCACACAATGCAGTGGCTACACTATAGTTAAAAGTCACAATACCTGCTGATAGAACGGTGATAGTTCCCCCCGAATCTCTTGCTATGCTTGTATTGCTGCTGCCCCACGCCCCGCCCGTTACCGTATCTGCCAAGGTAATGGCCGTCCCAAAGCATAGAATAGAATCTCCGGTAATCTGGCCCGCTTTGGGTAATGGATTGACAGTGATCGTCTTGGACGCCGTCGCGCTGCCACATGAAGCCGAGGTAACTGAATAACTGATAGTTGCAGTCCCTGCAGTTATGCCGGTAACCACGCCGCCACTCACAGTGGCAATGGCCGTGTTACCGCTACGCCACGCGCCGCTAACCGCCGGGTCTGTTAAAGTAATGGTGGAGTCAGCACACAACGCCGCGGGCCCTGTTATCGCTCCCGCATTCGGCAGTGGGTTCACCGTAACATTATTTAGTGCAACAGCAGTCTTGCATATATTCGTAACCGAATAGCTAATGGTTGCAGTTCCCGCTGATATCCCGGTAACTACCCCGCTGGTAACTCTTGCAATCCCGGTATTATTGCTGCTCCACACACCGCCAGTCGTGGGGTCTGATAAGGTGGTCGTTGATGCCACACATACTGTCGATAGTCCCGATATTCCACCTGCCGATGGGGGAACCTCTATGGTAATAGCTTTAGTTACTGTAGCGGTTCCGCAGGAAGCGGAGGCCACTGAATAACTAATAATTGCGGTTCCCGCTGATATAGCCCTGATCGCTCCACTGCTGACGGTAGCTATGCCTGTATTACTGCTACTCCACGTTCCGGCGGTCACCAGGTCTGATAAGACAATAGTAGAGTCGGCACATAAGATGGAAGGGCCGGATATTGTGCCCGCATTTGGGGCCGGGTTAACGGCAACCGCATGTACTGCCGTAGCCGTATTACATGCGTTAGTTACTGAATAACTAATGATCGTCGTTCCCCCCGACCTGCCGGTAACCCCTGTCCCGGTAATTATAGGGAACACCGAGGCCACAGCGCTGATACTGCTGCTCCAAACGCCACCGGTAACCAGGTCAGATAAAGTAATACTTGAGTCTGCGCACATTTCAGACGGGCCAGTGACAACCCCTGCGTTTGCGTTTGTGTCAATTGCTATAATATGTGTGGCTGTATATGTATTACACTCACTGGTAACCGAATAGCTGATGGTGTCCAGACCCGGCGCCAGGGTCGTAATTACGCCTCCTGTAATTGTTGCATGGCTGTTACTGGCAGACCATACCCCACCTGTTACTATATCCGTTAGAGTGGTTGTTGAGCCTAAACAAACACTCGCCGCGCCCGATATTATTCCCGCGCCAGGTAAGGAATCGTATTTGTATTTTGCGATAAACAAACTTTCACCACCGAGTAAATCCGCGGGTAACGTATCACGCCCGAAAACTATGGGTACACTCTGGTAGTCCCCGCTCAGATAAAAATTTCCTCTTCCGTCAAAAACTATATTGCTCTGGTCGTCACCTCCGCTTGGCAAAGCCTGGCTGGATACATAATTGCCTGAGTTATCATATCTCGCAATAAACGTAGCGTCACTACCCCCGGGTGGGAAAGCTAGCGCGCTTCTGTAGAAATAAAAAGTACTGCCATACCCCATTTGGCCGGTAACCCAGGTATTCCCGCAGTAGTCAACTGTTATCCCCCATCCCTGGTCCGATCCGGAGCCACCCCCGGAATTCGCCCATATTACGGTGCCTGACGGGCTATACTTGGCAACAAACATATCAGTATAGCCACCTTCGTATGAAAAAGTAACCGGGCCTAATGTGTATGGGCCCGTTAGCGCCCCGGTAACATACAAATTTCCTGCTCCGTCTGTTGTCATAGCATTGATAGTTGTCGGAGCATCAAAGTTGTTCGCCCAAATCACGGTACCACTACTATCAAACATCGCCAGGAAATTGTTATCCCCGTGTAGGGAGTAGCCTCCTAAAACAAGCGTACTATCCCAATAATGATTACCGCTTAGGTATATATTGCCGGTGTTTGTCACAGCAATAGTATTCATTCCCGTTACACTCCCGTCACTGAAACTTTTAGCCCATATCGCGTGTCCGGAGGTATCCAGTTTGGCAAGAAACATACTTGTGGCTCCGGTATTTAAAAGAACAGTAGTGCCTATCGTGGTACTATGCCCGCCAAATGCATCGGAAACATAAATATACCCGGCGCCGTCTATGCCCATATCCCCTTGAAAATCCAGATAGTAACCGGAATACGGGCACCCGCCTGCAATCTTTTTTGCCCAGAGTAGTGTGCCCGATGGCGCAATTTTTAATAAGAAACATATTCCTTCAGCGGTATCTGTGATCGTATAAGAGCCAATAGAAAAAATGCTGTCATTCCAATATACACCCAAAACATAGAGGTTGCCTGCCGCATCTGTCACCATCTTCAATGGCCAGGAATGTCCACGATTATTATTAGTACTCACCTGCCATAGAAAATTTCCGGAAGAATCAGCTTTTGTAATCAGCAATTGAATTTTGTTACCTGTATAGGGTACAACTATTGTTCCTAATATCGCAGTATCAGGCCCCTCATTCCCTGCTGCAACATAGACATTACCAGACGCGTCAGTGATGCTCCCGCCCCATACATCCTCGAAGTTGCCTTTACACCTCACCCCCCATTTCCAGCCGGTCTGGCTACGGCCCATACATAATAATCCAAAAAATGAAAAAAGAAAAACAAATAAAAATATGATTATTTTGTAAAGCTGGGTAGTTGATAGGAACATATAGTGGGTTTTAAAAGTGAAGCAATCAGGTTTTCTTCAATTCTAAGGGCTTGTGCCGGAACTGCGTCATACGATAGTGGTATAGTTATTTTTTTAACTAGTAAGCGATGCGAATATAAAACATATTTATAGTTTTTACAACCTGGAAAAAATGGAAACGAAACGGTCAATATCCACAGATTATTTTGCACTTGATCTAAACAGGTAGTACCATTCTATCCCAATATTACCGCATATAGTTGCCGATCATTAAACCATATCCTGAAACGGCAGTTTCACTACATGAAAGCGCAGTTTGACTACGTGAATGGAAAAACGAAGTTATCTCATCAGGTACTATTTTTTTGTTTATGGTTATTGCAGTGAACAAAATCCAAACAGGCTTACCTTTTAACCAACAACGCCCCCGTAAACGCATTCTTCCCCCCGTAAATATTTTCCGTATTTAGTTTCACAAGGTAGAAGTAAGTGCCATCAGGCACTTGTTCTCCATTGCTCCCGCGCCCTCCCCAATCGTTATTGTAATTTTTCTGCTCATACAGCAGGTTCCCCCACTTATCAAATAGCTGCACCGTATTCTTAGGGTAATCCTGCAATCCTTCTATTACCCACACATCATTTATCCCATCGCCATTAGGGGTGATTACATCATGGATAATTATCCCGGTACAGGTGTCTCCAACGATAATAGCGCTCTCTATTTTGCAGTTGTTCATATCGGTAACGGTGAGCATATAGGTGCCGGCTATTAGTTCGGTTACATCGCTGCCCGTTGCATGATTCGACCATAGATATTGATACGGCGCAGTGCCGCCGTTTGCTGCGATGCTTATGCCTCCTTTGCCGCTTTTGCAGGTATCACTTTTCACATCTGCACCAATGGCTAGTGAATCGGGTTGAGTTATAGGAAAGCTGTCTGCCGCCGCGCATTGTGTCTGGCTGTCTTTTACATTCACTGTGTATATGCCAGGGGCAAGGCTATCCGCTGCGGCGGATGTTGAATTTCCGCTTGACCACATATATTGAAAGGGCCCAGCGCTGCCGGTAACGGTAATAGCAATACTGCCATTATTCATTCCGTAGCAGGTCACTTGCGATACAGCAGCGGAAAGGGTAAATCCCGCACCAATTGTTATTGGGAATGTCGTTTCATTAATACAGCCGTATGCATTAGGCGCCGTGGTATAAGTTATAAGGGTAGTTCCCAAAACAAGCCCATATACTACGCCTGTACTGCTGTCTACCGTGGCTACGGCAATATTACTGCTGCTCCATGTTCCGCCCGTGTCCGTCTCAGACAAAGTGAAATTAGTGCGTTTACATACAATACTGTCTCCGGTAATTGTTCCCGCGCCTGGCAGTGGGTTTATGGTAATCAACCTCCACGCAGTATCCGGGCCGCACGTATTGGTGACAATATATTCTATAGTGTCGGTTCCGGTGGCTAAGCTGGCAATGTTTCCATCAGAAACAGTACCAATACTCGTATTACTGCTTTTCCATACGCCGCCGGTTATTGTATCTGATAACGTAAACGCTGTGCCGATGCACGTATTGGCGTCCCCGGTAATAACTCCCGCAAAAGCCAATGGGTTTATCGTTACTGTTTTAATGGCAATTGCAGTACCGCATGAAGCGGAGCTGGCAATGTATCTAATCGTGTCGGTACCTGCCGTAATGCCGGTAACAATTCCCCTTAAAACCGTTGCAATACCAGTATTACTGCTGCTCCAGGCCCCGCCGCCGGTCGCTGTATCTGTCAATGTAATTGGTGTGCCGATACAAGCCTCCGAATCTCCCGTTATAGTGCCCGCAAAGGGCAATGGATTTACTGTGACCTCTTTAATGGCGGTAGCATTCCCGCATGAAGCCGAAGTAACCAAATAACTAATGATTGTTGTTCCCACCGATACGCCGGTAACTACCCCTGCTGCTATTGTGCAAACACCCGTATTGCTGCTGCTCCATACCCCGCTTGTTATGGTATCTGCGAGGGAAATTACTGTGCCAAAACATAAATTGGAATCACCGGTGATCGCGCCTGCTTTGGGTAATGGATTAACAGTGATCGTTTTATGTTGGGCTGCGGTGCCACAGAAAGCGGATGCAACGGAATAATTAATGATAGCAGTGCCTGCTGATATACCCCTGGATGCCCCGCCGCTCACAGTAGCTACGCCGGTATTGCCGCTACTCCATACGCCACCTGTTGCCAGGTCAGTTAAAGTAATGGTCGAGTCGGCACATACAGCAGTAGGGCCTGTTATTGTTCCGGCATTTGGCGTTGTGTTTACTGTATCAATGCACAGCGCTATAGCAGCGCCGCATATATTAGTAACCAAGTAACTAATAGTTGCCGTTCCCGCGGACACGCCGCTAACCACTCCCGCGGCAACTGTGCAAATGCTTGTGCTGCTGCTGCTCCATAAGCCCCCTGGTGCGGGATCTGTTAATAGGATCGTAGCGACGGTACAGACTTTTGTTAACCCAGTGATTACACCTGCTGACGGGGGAGCGAAAATTGTGATGTCTTTAGTTGCGGAAGCAGTACCGCATGATGCGGATGTAACCGAATAACCAATGATTGTTGTTCCTGGTGATTCGCCGGTGACCACCCCATCCGAAACAGTGGAAATAACGGTGTTACTGTTGCTCCATATACCACCGGAAGTGGCACCAGTTAAAATGATGCTTGAACCCATGCATACCAATGACAGCCCCGTTATAGGTCCGGCTACTGGCAATGGATTTACGGTTTCAGTACGCTCTGCTCCCGCAGCCCCGCAGCTATTGCTTACAAAGTAAGATATGATAGTTGTTCCCGGCAACAAGCCGGCAACTACGCCTGTAATGTTTACCGTAGCTATGCTTGCGTCGCTGCTACTCCATACTCCACCGCTTGTTAAATCTGTCACCATAATACTTGAACCCATACAAACCTTAAACGGGCCTGCAATACCCGCTGAGTAAGGCCCATTGATGAAAGATACTATATGGGTTGCTACCGCAGTGCCGCAGCTATTGGCGACCGAATAGCTAATAGTAGCCGTAACTCCTGATATACCACTAATAACAACGCCACTGCTGGACACAGAAGCGTACCCGCTACTGCTCCAAACGCCCCCGGTAGCCAGATCTGTTAAAGTAGTGGTTATACCTTCACATACTGTTGAGGAGCCTGTAATGGTTCCTGCATTGGGCAAAGGGTTTACGGTAACTATATGCAGCGCCACAGCCGTACCGCATGTATTAGGCACAGAATAACTAATAGTCGTAGTGCCAGCGGATATTCCAGTAACCACTCCACCGCTAATTGTTGCAATGTCTGTACTGCTGCTACCCCATGTGCCGCCAGTTACGGTATCTGTTAATGAAATTGTTGTGTCTGCGCATAAAACAGAAGGCCCGGTTATTATGCCTGCATTCGGTGTCGAATTGACTGTTACAATTGTGGTAGCAGTGCCGCAACTTACAGAAGAATAAGTAAGAACAGATGTGCCCGGTACCAATCCAGCAACAACTCCTGTTGCCCCTATTGTTGCAATAGCCGTATTACTGCTGCTCCATATTCCACTGGGTGCAGGCTCTGGTAATGTAATTGTTAAGCCCACACATACATTTGAAGGGCCGGATATAGCAGACAGGCTACCCGTGAAATTGACGTAAAAAGTGTCCACAAGGACAGGTATTCCACAGGTTGTATTATAAACCCAATAAGTACCGTTAGCAGTAATAGTACGTGTTTGCCGGTTACTGCTATCATTCCAGTAATAAACGGAATAGCCTGCGGGGGCAGTTAATACTAAAGAGTCCGCTTCGCAGGAAATTGTAGTATCTTTATGTGAATAAGTAGTATCAGCCGGAACAACAGCATATTTACATATATAAAAGCTTTCGGCAAAATATGGTGCTGGAAACGTATCAGAACCAATATCAAATGCTCCGCTTTCATAATCGCTGCATATATAAATATTGCCATAAACATCTGAGGCAATCCCATTTTGATCATCACCACCTGTACCTAAACCAATATAACCTGCAACTCCTCCGGAAAGATAATAACCTGCAATAAATATCGGATCAGGGCCAGGAACAAGAGTAAGTGTGCTATCATCAATTGTAGCATTCTGTTTATAATTACCGCTTACCCATACCTGTCCGCATTGCGCCAGCGTGATTGAAAATCCAAATAATGGTTGCGTCGGTGAGCCAATAGTTTTACTCCAGGTCACTACGTCAGAAGGAGAATACTGAACCAAATAAAGGGCAAGTTTTGGTACTGCTGCAGGATAAGTCCGGGTGACAGTACTAGCGCCAAAACTTATAGAGGTATCTGCGAAACCACCGGTCATATATACATTGCCATAACTATCGCTTGCCAAACAAATACCGTATGCTCCCCGGCGGCCACCTGCACTTTGAGCCCATAAAGGAACACCGGCTGAAGAAAATTCAGCTATAAAGGCGTATGGCAAAGCAGTAGAACTACTGCCGCCAAATGGATCAGTAATTACCGAAGCCCCAATCGTCATTGATGGAGAATAAAATCCGCCGGTGATATAAACATTGTCGGTAGATGCAACGGTTATGCCTATACCAAAATCCTCGTCGCGGCCCCCGATAGTTTTTGCCCAAATTACTAACCCGGACGGACTATATTTTGCAACAAAAATATCATTTGTAGAGCCAGTCGGATCCATATTTGTTAGTGTATAGGAACCTATAGTCATACTTGCTTCAGTAAAACTTGAAGTAATATAGATATTTCCTGTAGAGTCGGTAGCTATTCCGCCGAGACTAAGAATATCAGCAGAAAGAATCGTCAGATCAGACTGTAATGAAACACTTCCGTCATTTATCGCCCAAAGTACAGTGCCGGACGGACTGATTTTTGCCAAGAAGTATTGGGCCTTGTTCGTTGTTCCATAAACATTGGTTAATGTAAAAGAACCTATCTGCATAGTTGCGCTTGAGAACTCACCAAATACGATCAGGTTACCGCTTGGATCAGTAGCAATATTATATAACCAGCTTTCCCCATTGGTAACCCTGTTAGCCCATAAAATTGATCCTGAACTATTATACTTTGCCCAAACTGCCGTTGAAAGAGTGGAAGTGGGCGGTAATATAATGCTTCCGAAAGTTGGTGTGTCAATCCAGCCATCATTAATAATAACGCCACCTACATATTCGTTTCCTGAGTGATCAGTTGTAATTGCCCAAGCATCTACCCATGCGTTATTGCTCGCGCTTGCCCATGCCCAACGTTGTGCATAAGTACGCCTGCTGGCAAATACGCCACTAATTAATAATAGGAATATAAAAGCTTTTGTCATGATATCCTCTATGGTAAATATAAAGAAAATCCCAGCAGGCACAACAGGTGACAATTCCCAACAATCATTAAAAATTACTTTTATTTTCTTATGTACTATCAATCAAAATTAATACTTATTATTAATAATATCAATTATTTTTCAACACCAATATGGCACGTAGAGTTCCCGCTAGCCGCAGGGCGTTTCGTTGGTCGTAGCATGTGCAAGCGCCATATTTGCGAAAACCAAGGCGGATTCCTCATCCATCTGCAAACATTTCGCCAAAAACAAAAATTAATCCCCCATAGCTTGGGCCCACTGGGACAAATTTTCCGCAGCACTATTTTTTGAAACCCGCCACCACAGCGCATTTCCAGCGAAAAAAAAATTTTACTACCCGTAGCATCACGCAAAACTTTTTATATAATAGTATATTTACATTAAACAAAATCCACAAATCAGTGACTCTAAAATTACAAAAAAATGAAAAATAAAAATTGTCGTTAGGATCCGGGAAGAAAGTTTCATCCCGAATCTATCGCGACAAAAATGTAAGGAAAATTAGGGGAGTGGGCAATCAATACCAATGTTTGTAAAATTTCGCTAATTAATAAAAAAAATTAATGATTTTTCTATTTTTGCTTTCAATGTTATGAAATGTAAGGAAATGTCATGTTTTTATCATACAATTTTTTACCATATTTTCAAAAATGCACTAATAACAATGAAAAAATCACTTTGTAATAAAATGTACTTTGAAAGTAACAGGCAATCAATATATTAAAAATAAATTTTATTTTCACTAATGCAAAAAAGGCATGTACAAACACCATAAAAGGCATGGAAACAGCAAAATTAGGCATGCTAAATCAGCGTTTTTTATACATAAAGTCAACCCCGGTCAACCGCCCTCAACCGCCTTAGCTTTTTCTTTCAACCGTCATAGCACTTTAATCAACCTCCATGACGACAGCGGGAACTAAACAACTAATCAACTAAAACACCCCTTTTGGACTAACATAATTATTTTCTATACTGAAAGACCGTGATACAAACAGACAGCCATGAACAGGGCAGCACTTCGCATGGTTCGTCTTTTATATAGTCATTCATCTTAAAAATATATGGGTCGCCGATGTATTTATATACCTATATGTCACTAATTGTACATTTGGGGATAATTATTTCCATAATTTTGCACCAGTTTGGTAAAACCTACCCAAATTGAATTTCTTTTTTCGCACTTTTGCGATTATTATAAAATCACTGCCATAATGAGTTTTTTAGGCTTTTTTAAATTTCTGACACAGGAAATTGCAATAGATCTTGGCACTGCCAACACGCTAATCATACATAACGACCAGGTAGTAGTGGATGAACCATCGATAGTAGCTATAGACCGCACCACAAATAAAATTGTTGCGGTAGGTAAAAAGGCTATGATGATGCATGAAAAAACACATGAGAACCTTAAAACAATCCGCCCCCTCAAAGATGGTGTGATAGCCGATTTCAACGCGGCCGAAGGGATGCTGAGGGAAATGATAAAACTGGTTTATCCAAAAAAACCAATGTTCCCGCCAAGCTGGCGCATGGTGATTTGTATACCATCCAGTATTACTGAAGTGGAAAAACGCGCCGTTCGCGATTCTGCAGAGCAGGCCGGGGCCAAGGAGGTATATATGATACACGAACCAATGGCAGCCGCGCTGGGTATAGGTATTGATGTGGAAGAGCCTACTGGTAACATGATCATTGACATTGGCGGTGGCACTACCGGTATATCTGTAATAGCCCTTGCGGGCATAGTATGCGACCAGTCCATACGCATAGCCGGGGATGAGTTTACCGGGGATATTATGGAGGCAATGCGCCGCTATCACAGCCTGATGATAGGTGAGCGCACCGCTGAGCAAATAAAAATACACGTAGGCTCTGCCCTCAAGGAACTGGATAATCCGCCCGATGATATTGCAGTAAATGGCCGCGACCTCGTAACGGGAATCCCGAAGCAGATCATGGTTACCTACCAGGAAGTAGCCGAGGCGCTGGATAAATCTATCTTTAAGATTGAAGAAGCGATCCTGAAAGCATTGGAGAGCACACCACCCGAACTGGCGGCTGATATTTATCGCAGGGGGCTGTACCTTACCGGCGGTGGCGCATTACTGAGAGGGCTTGATAAACGTATTTCACACAAAATAAAATTGCCGGTGCATGTGGCCGATGATCCGCTGCGCGCCGTCGTGCGCGGCACGGGTATGGCGCTCAAGAATATTGCCAGGATGCCATTTTTGATGAAGTAAATTTGTGTAGTAAAAGGAATCAGGAATTTGTAATTAGGAATTGGGATTGTTACGAAAACAGGAAAAAAATTGAGAAAAGTAATACCGAATTTGTAATTATGGTTCAATATTATTTCAACAATAATCCTATTTTTATGCTGCACCTTAATTCCCAATTCCCAATTCCTAATTCCAAATAAAGTGCGCAATTTTATTTTATTTGTACGCCGCTTTTTTAATCTTATACTTTTTCTTGCATTGGAAATAGTATCCATCGTACTCATTGAGCATACTAACACCCTGCAGGGAAATGACATCATCAGCTCTGCGAACATGGTTTCCGGCATCGTCTATAAAAAACAAAGCGATGTGGTTTATTATTTCGGTCTAAGGAAAATGAATGACAGCCTCCTGGATGAAAATGCCGAACTGCGAAAAAAATTAGACAGCTTTCATAGCACAGATATACTAAAGGATAGCCTGGTGCACGTAAAGATCGGGCCGGTGGACACAACCAAACACACGGTGAAATTTGCTGACTACACGTATCGCACAGCGCATGTTATCAATAACTCCCTCAACGCCAGTGATAACTATTTAACTATTGACCGTGGAGCCAGCGACGGCATAAGTAAGAATATGGCAGTGATCTCAGGCACAGGCGTTGTCGGGCGCGTGGAGCATGTTTCCTCGCATTTTGCCAGTGTGCTTTCCGTATTGAGCGCCAAACTAAAAGTAAGCGCAAAACTGAAGGACGGCACTAACGGATTTGTGGTATGGGACGAAAAAAGCCCCGATATCCTGGTATTGGTTGATGTGCCGCAACAAATCGTTGTAAAAAAAGGAGATACTGTTTTTACGAATAATTTCTCTCTTTATTTTCCTCCTGACGTAATGATTGGTACGGTTGTTAAAAGTGAGGTGCAAAAGAAAAATGCCATGCAGCTCATATACCTGCAGTCTTCAACCAACTTTCACAGCCTGCAGTATGTGTATGTAGTAGGAAATAAAATGGCCGAAGAAAAAAAACAGCTTGAAGATTCAACAGCAAAGAAATGATCCTTTGCCAACCCTTCGACAAGCTCGGGGTAACGAATAAAAAGTGATAAACTATTAATAGATTTACAAGACAGAATGAACCTTTACTTAAAAAATATTTTACGTTTCTGTATTATCATTTTGCTGCAGGTGCTGATCTTAAACAAGATTACGCTGCGCTGGTGGAGTGAGCCATCCGGCTTTCCTCTTTTCATTCCGTATGTTTATCCTCTGTTTATATTGCTGCTGCCCTTTGAAACCCCGGTATGGGCGTTGCTTATAATGGGATTTTTGCTGGGCACGACCGTAGATTCATTTATGAATACCGCCGGTATGCACGCAGCTGCTACCGTGTTAATCGCCTACCTGCGCACGAATGTGCTCAGCGCACTACTTCCCCGCAATCTATCTGAGTACTCAGGACAGAACCCCTCGATAAAAAATATGGGCTGGATGCCATTTCTTGTTTACAGCTTATTCCTGATCCTGCTACACCACCTTGTCTTTTTTACGATAGAGTTGTGGAACGTATCAAATCTTGGGTTCCTCCTTTTAAAAGTAGGGGCGGCATCCATAACCTCCATGCTATTCATTCTCGTTTACCTTCTGTTATTTACCCGGCAAAGCTCATACCGGGCATAAGTTTATTCGACTGACATTATAATATTTCGTTTTAGCATCTGTATACGACAAGAAGACCGCCCTATAGCATTACTCTTTTCCGTACCTTTGCTCCTCAAATAACACATGTATTAAAGTAATGGCAAAACTATCCGAAAAAAAATGCTCTTTTTGCGACCGTAGTGAAAGTGAAGTAAACATCTTGTTTACGGGTATAAAAGGCAATATATGTGATCAGTGCATAGAAAATGCTCATTCCTTACTTATCGAAGCTAACGGCGCCGAAAAACCGAAAAAAGAAGAACCCAAACCAGATATTCAGAAAAATAAAAATTACAAACCCCGCGAAATAAAGGCATTTCTCGACCAATATGTCATAGGCCAGAACGATGCAAAAAAAGTGCTGTCGGTGGCTATTTATAACCATTATAAGCGCCTTACGATGCCTGCCCAGGATGATGTGGAAATTGAAAAATCCAACATCATGATGGTAGGCGAAACAGGGACCGGTAAAACTTTACTGGCTAAGACCATTGCCCGCCTGTTGCAGGTTCCTTTTGCTATTGTGGATGCTACCGTATTTACAGAGGCAGGCTATGTTGGTGAAGATGTGGAAAGCATACTATCACGCTTATTGCAGGCCAGTAATTTCGATGTTGCCTCCGCTGAGCGGGGTATTGTATATATAGATGAGCTCGACAAAATAGGCCGCAAAAGTGATAATCCGTCCATCACCCGGGATGTGAGCGGTGAAGGAGTACAACAGGCCCTGCTCAAATTACTTGAAGGGTCAGAGGTGTTGGTGCCACCGCAGGGCGGCCGCAAGCACCCTGAGCAGAAAATGATAAAAGTCAACACCCAGAATATACTGTTCATATGCGGCGGCGCGTTCGAAGGTATAGACAAGATGATAGCCCGGAGGATACAAACTACTGCCATTGGCTACAATGCCATTAAAGCTACCAAAGACCTCGACAGGGCAAACCTGCTGCAATATGTGAATGCGCAGGACCTCCGTACTTTTGGCCTCATACCAGAATTGCTGGGCCGCTTACCAGTGGTTACTTATCTCAACCCTCTTGATGAAGCATCGCTGAAACGCATTCTTACCGAACCAAAAAACGCTTTGGTAAAGCAGTACACTAGGCTTTTTGAGTTCGAAGGCATTAACCTGACCGTAGAAGATGAAGCGCTTAATTATATGGTGCAAAAAGCAGTGCAATATAGATTAGGCGGCCGCGGCCTTCGTGCCATTTGCGAAATGATACTGACAGATGCCATGTTCGATTTACCATCTGAAAAACACGATGGCACTTTTCATCTTACCCTCGATTACGCACAGCAAATGATTGAGCATGCAAAGCTGGAGCATCTGAAAGCCGCTTAATAAACTTCGCCATGGAAGAGATCATAACACAACTAAAAGATAAAGCCGGCCTCACTGACGAACAGGCCATTAAGTCCATAGCAATCATGAAAGATTTTATACTGAGTAAGGTCCCCCCTATGTTCAGTGGCTTCGTGGATAGTTTTTTCGCCGGTGGCAATAAGGATGCAGACAGTGATGCATTCATGCCATAACGCGCGATATATCAATACTTCAAAATAAAATGCTGCTGTTCTTTAAACTCCGGTTTGAAGAACAGCAAGCCAATCCCGTATACGTCTATACTCATTTTCACCCGGGCATCTGTGCATAGCTTGTTCCATCCCTGAGTATGTTCCGGTGTTTTGTGAATGCCTGTTACTACCACTGCGCTTTCATCCCCGAGCAGGTAAAAGTATTCGTTCATCATAGTCACCCATCCGTTCGGTTCCCGCTCATTAAATATCAGCAGGTCTGCATTGGTTGGTATCTGCGTTTCACCTTTAAAAGGAAGCTGATGGATGGTTTTGTACTTATAGTATGCAGCAATACGGCTGATGAGATTTTCATACTTTAATGGAAGGCTTGGGTACTCAACTATGTAGGTACGGTCTATTGGCCCTTTATCAAGCAGCACATGCGTTACAAGATCGTAGACAAACGGAGAGTGCACTCCATGGCGGCTTTTAGCCCTCCACATGTATTTCAGATATTCAATAAAAGCGTCTAAATTCATTATTTTTATTGAGGAGTATATTTACCTTCGATTCAGCTGCGCAGTTCGACGATTGCTCACTGTGACTATTTTCAGCATGTCATGGTTCGACGAGGCTCACCATGACACATCTTCGATTTTGCTATAAAATGAATACTCTCAAAAATATGCCTTGCCAAGTAACCAATCACCTTACATTTCTATCCTATCGTACTGCTCGAAGGTATAGTCGTATTTATGTTTCTCATCGGCGAAGTGCTTTTCCTGCTTGCTCAGTTTCCAATGTGTGTGGTCAATGGTTGGGAAAAATGCATCGGCGTCCGGCACTACAGTATGAACACGGGTAATGTACATGCGGTCAGCCAAATTCATTGTGGCCTTGAATATTTCCCCCCCTCCAATGATAAATCCTTCATCTGTATTTTCCAGCTGCATACGTTCCATAGCCTTGCCTATGTCGTCAAACAATAGCACACCTTCGGGTAATGCGAGGTCCTTATTCCCGGACAATACTATGTGCAACCTGCCCGGCAGGTGTTTGGCCAGCGATTCAAATGTTTTACGGCCCATCATTACGGGCTTGCCCATGGTGGTTCGCTTAAAGAATTTGAGGTCTTCGGGTAAATGCCAGGGCAATTTATTGTGCTTGCCAATAGCGTTATTATCTGAAACCGCAACTATAAAGGATATGAGCATAATATTTTCCGTTGATCAAATAATATTTTTTACATGGTGCATTCCAATCTGTCGCGAATAGGACAGCCCGCTACGGGGCAACGTGTTTTTTTATTTTGTAAGCTGCAAAAAGGTAGCCGCCTACGGGGCATTACATATTGACTGGTTCGCCTTTTCTTAATATTTTATTGTACGACAATTTGAAACGCAACTCTTTAAAACTTTTAACTCTTAAAGTTTTCAACCTTTTATTTAAACCGCTACAGGCGCGCTGATTGCGGGGTGGTGCTGGTAATGTTCCAGTGTAAAGTCTTCGTACGTGAAAGAAAATAAGTCTTTTACTTCCGGGTTTATCCGCATAGTTGGCAGTGGGTATGGTGTGCGGGTCAACTGTAGTCTTGCCTGCTCTATGTGGTTATTATACAGGTGCACATCGCCGAACGTATGAACGAACTCGCCTGCTTCGAGGCCAGTGACCTGCGCTATCATCATGGTAAGCAAGGCATAGGAAGCTATATTAAAGGGCACCCCCAGAAATACATCTGCACTCCGCTGGTAGAGCTGGCAACTGAGCTTGCCATTGGCCACGTAAAACTGGAATAACGCATGGCAGGGGCTTAGCTTCATTTTTGGAAGGTCGGCGACATTCCATGCATTGATGATCATGCGGCGGCTGTCGCGGTTAGTTTTTATTTGCCGCAATACTTCTTTTACCTGGTCGTAAGTTTTACCATCTGCACCGGTCCAGCTACGCCATTGATGGCCGTATATGGGGCCCAGGTCGCCATGCTCATCCGCCCATTCATCCCATATTCTAACACCGTGTTCTTTCAGCCAGGCAATATTGGTATCGCCTTTCAGAAACCATAAGAGCTCATAAATAATAGACTTCACGTGCAGCTTCTTGGTGGTGACAAGCGGGAAACCTTTTTGAAGATCGAAGCGCATCTGGTAACCAAAACAACTGGTGGTGCCGGTACCTGTGCGGTCACTCTTTTTTGCACCCGTATCAATTATGTGCTGAAGAAGATCTAAATAAGCCTGCATGATTTAAATTGTTAGTCAAAATTAAAGAATCTTTTTAATGGTTAAGGTAAGTTGAATAGTTGATTGGTTGATAAGTTGACCCAGATATTTGTGCATATTTTAATAAAGTGAAATTTAGCTCCAATACATGGCCATTTAACCCGCCTTCGCTGCCGCTCCTGCCGGCGCTAAAATGCTATGACGGTTGAAAGAAAAAGCTAAGGCGGTTGACCGGGGTTGACTTTATGTATAAAAAACGCGGATTTAGCATGACTAATTTTGCTGTTTCCATGACTTTTGTGGTGTTTGAACATGACTTTTATGCATTGGTAAAATTATATTTTGTTTTTAATGTATTGATTATCTGCTACTTTCAAAGTACATTTT
>Ga0206890_1139_pt1 | contig 22377 bp, 14 predicted proteins | sample Alteio_BWOrgHeat_58_FD_152960 | JGI IMG/M metagenome (GOLD analysis project Ga0206890, IMG submission 152960) | Enriched cells from forest soil in Barre Woods Harvard Forest LTER site, Petersham, Massachusetts, United States - Alteio_BWOrgHeat_Nextera6 ... | reverse complement strand
GCTCAGGATCAGTTCGGCTATCCGCCCGGCTACGGCCAGTGAGGCTTCCTGCTGGTTATCATATACTGTTACCGGCAACTTCTCGTACCGCGTCTCTTCTAATAAATTTAATCGGGCCATTTATAAATTTTATTTAGGTTGTTATTCAGTTTCAAAATATCAGGCAAAAAAACCATCATGAGCTACACTCAAGAATTAAAAATTGCTCATGATAGCTTTTTAGCCATTGAAAAACAATTAGCCAAAAAAAATCCCCGCAATTGCGGGGATTTCAATCAAACCAATTTAACTATCAAATTATCCCACATGAGAGGTGAAACAATTAAACGATCTTTTATTCTTTGTGTCAGTGTCATTTACTGTACAAATGTATCTTAAAAAATCCATAAGTACAAGTACTTTTTAAATTTATTTAATAAGTATATTCTCCTGAAAGGTCCCCGCCGGAGCGGGAGACCATTTCAATCAATCAACTATTACTGTGCAGGGTCCCACCAAACACGCCCTGCCATCGTGTCTCCACCGGGAACAGCATTGTGAGCGGCTGTGTAGTTAGTTGGGTTAGCATTGGCTTCCTGCAATGGATAAGGAAAGCGGCGCGGGATAGTACCATTGGTAGCATTACCAGGATATACAACTGGTACAAGCACAGGATATCCTGTTCTTCTCCAGTTCGACCATGATTCATAAAAATCCATCATAGTATTGGTAAGTTCCCAATATTGGGTATTGATCATTTGCAAACCTGTGGTTCCTGCTACATAAGGATTAGCAGCTAAATAAGTGGCCGCAGCAGCAGGTGAAACGGTAGCATTTGCATCATACTCACTCAGGTAAGTAATTGCGGCAGTAACACCATTATTATAATGTGTTGCTGCATTGCCACCAATACCAAAACGCTCGGCAGCATCAGCCAATAATAATTCTGATTCGCCATAGGTCAATATGAAGGTAGGCGAAGTCAGTTTTGTAAGGGAATTGCTTGGGCTTGAGTAATCGCCAAGAGTTGTAAATCCGGGTGCAGATCCCAGGGTCAAGCCCGGAGTACCGCTAAGGTCATAACCATTGGGTTGTCCTTTTTGGTCCGCAGGATTGCTGTCGCCTCCGGGAGCACCGATATTGGCATTAGTAACGGATATAACAGCCAAACGTGGATCGCCACTACCCTTTAACAGGTTGATAAATGTTTGCGACCATTTTACATATTGGTTTTCAGGCCCGCCCTGTAATACCTGGCTTACACGGTTAACCGTTGGCCTGCCGCCTGCAGCATCATGTAAAAGAAATGCATCATCAGCATTGTTTTCCATGGTTTTACCCACAACTGTTGCCACAACTGATTTAGCAGTAGACGGATCAATCTTGCTTAAACGCATAGCCACACGCAACAATAAGCTATTACCAAAACGTTGCCATTTACCGATATCTCCATGATAGATAGCGTCGCCTGTTGGTATATCGCCGGAAGCATTCAATTTTGAGGTTGCATCCTGAAGTTCAGCAATCAAATCAGTATAAATAGCCTGTTGCTTATCATATACAGGGAACAGGATCTTTTTGTAATAACCCTGACCGGCCTGTGAATAAGGCACATCACCATACAGATCGGTGATGCGTTCAAATATCAGGGCCTTCATTATTCTTCCTATCTGGTGGAGATTGTTGTACTTTGCTACCCCATTAGTGGTGGTAACCATATCAACTATCGGCTTCACCTGTTCAGAATAAGCGCCATCGGCTCCGTTATCACTTTGCCAGTACGCAGCGGTATACCCGGGGTTAAGTAAATACTTATCACCTGCCCAATAACCGATTGATGTTGCTGTGCCCTGTATCATGTCGGAACAGTAAATAAGATCGGCGCGCCAGGTGTCAAAACTAAAGTCCTGGCTTCCTGTATAATCAAGTTGGGCAGTGGTCAGCAGATAATTGGGATCAAAGTTTGTTGCGCTAAACGTTGTCGGATCCGTATTTAATTGTTTAAAATCCTTGGTGCAGCTTGTCGATAGGAGTAACCCCGTCATTACCAGGCTGCCATATATAAATAATTTCTTTTTCATCTTAATAAGATTAATCGTTAATAATATTAGAATTTAACATTCAGGCTTAATCCATAGATTCTGGTAGGCAATACACCGCCCAGCTCTAAACCTTGTGATAATGTACCATAGCTTGCTTCCGGATCGATGTCGGTGGTTTTCTTCATCAGGTAAAATAAGTTACGGCCAACCAAACTTATGGTTGCACCCTGTATAACATTATTAAACATAGAACCCGGGAAATTATAACCTAATGTTACCTGGCGGAACTTGATAAAGCTCGCATCCTGCACAAATTGGCCTGAAACATTGTTACCAAGCGTGGTATAATAGTTTTGCGCCGATGTAATGTTGTTTGGCCCGAAGCCTGTTTCGCGGCCAGGTAAGGTGGATTTTGTTAAACCATCCTCATAAGCATAATATTCAGATCCTGCGAATACTTTGCCACCAAATTTACCGTCGATCAGGAATGACAGATTGATTCTTCCAAAGTTGAAGTTGTTATTAAAGCCAGCGCTCCATTTGCCATAGGCAGAACCGTAAGGTTTTAAAGCTCCCTGTACGGGTATGCCCGTTGCCGGATCAACTACAGGTTTGCCGCTGGCATCGTACTTATAGTCAAATGCAACAACCTGGTCGGCCGCTTTGCCAACGATATCTTGTGTAAATCCAAGGTCTGTACGTGAAGTAGCAACCCCAAGCTCTGACTGGCCAGCTGCTAAAGCTAAAACAGTGTTTTCATTGTATGCCGCATTGAAAGATGTCGTCCAGCTAAATTTGTTCATTTTAACAGGCTCACCTGATATTAAAACTTCAACCCCTCTGTTTCTTATTTTACCAATATTTAATACTGCGCCCTGATATCCTGAAGTTATTGAAGCAGGTGCAGGTACTATTTCATTTTTTGAAGTTTTATTATACCAGGTTACATCGAAATTTAAACGATTATTTAAGGTGTGTATTTCTGTACCAATTTCAAGCTCAGTAGCTTCTGATGGCTTAAGATCGCTATTTGGTGTTGAAGTATTTGTAATGGTACCCAGCGGCATGCCATTTAACTGAACAGGCAGCAATCCGTAATTCAACAGCGTTAAATAAGGACCCGTTGCACCACCTACGTTAGCCCAACCTGCTCTCACCTTTCCAAAATCTAACCAGGAAGGTTTCAGGAATTCGCTAAACACAAACGAACCGCTTACTGAAGGGTAAACGATGTTTAGCTTGTTATTTGGCGATGCTGATGATGCAATTGTTGAAAACCAGTCAGAACGGGCAGTTCCGTCAAGGTATAAGTATGATTTATATGCAACTTCCAATGTGCCGTAAAGAGAATTTATATCTGATTTAAAATTGCCGTACGAAATGGATTTCGAAGCAGTGTTGCTAATCGTATAAACATAAGGTATTACAAAGCCAACACCCGATTCGGTAGTTGATTCAACTCTTGATCTTTCAAGGTTGCCACCTACGTTGGGGGTTATGGTAAGATCATGCGTTACTTTGAAAGCCTTACCAATCAGGAAATCAGTATTTAACTCGGAAACGGTTGCATAAGTTTCACCAAGATTTTGGTTCGCCTGGGCATAATAACCGGCTCCGTTAGGTACAACAGTAGTATAACGCTCAGTATAGTAATCCTGGCCTGCACGGATCTGTGCAAACAAGCCATTATCAAACGTATATCTTGCACTTGCCGACCCGATCATGCGGTTACGGCTGCTGTTATTAACAAATTTGTCAGCTGCGAACCATGGGTTGGTGGCGTAATTGTTGTTGGTAAACTGCAGCTCGTTACCAGCAGCATTAGTGCCACCGGTTTGCGGGCTTAGTGTTTTTACGTCTAAGCTGGTTGGTAAAAACATCACCTGGAAATTTGAGTTAGCCGCGCCATCGCCCAATACCGGCCTGTTTTTGGCATCATCAGTTATGTAGTTCAGGTGTGCATCTATAGTTAACCTTTTTACCGGACTGAAATTTCCTGAAAAGTTAAAGGTCCTTCTGTCATAACCCGAATTTGGGGTGATCGCATCATTGTGAAGGTCACTTGCCGAGAAACGGATACCAGCCTGGTCATATGCCTTACTGAAGGAAACGGTATTTGTAAAGGTGTTTCCTGTACGATAAAATTCATCAAAGTTATTTTTTTGAGCAACGTAAGGACGTGAAACGCCGTCAAATTGCACTACTGATGAACCATCGAGTTTAGCGCCCCAGCTGGCATTGCCGCTGTTAAATGCCGATTGTGCAGAATTTGGTTTTAAACCCTGGCCACCATTTCCGTAAACATACTGGAAATCTGTAGGGTTAATTACTTTTTCTCCTTCATAATTCGAACTGAATTCAACGGTACCCTTGCTGCTCCCGCTTTTTGTGGTGATCAATATCACCCCATATTTTGCGCGTGAACCATAAAGAGCCGCCGCTGCTGCGCCTTTAAGTACCGACATGGATTCGATATCATCGGGGTTTAAGTTTCCAATTCCGTCGCCCTGGTCAGGAGAGTTTGAATACTGACCGCCGCTGTTCATTGACAGACCCGAGATCTGGGTATTGTCAATATTGTTCATCGGAATGCCATTTATTACATATAAAGGCTGATTGGTGCCTGATAAACTTGCTGCGCCACGAATATTTATATTTACTGATGAAGCAGGGCCACCGGATACTGAACTTACATTCACACCTGCAACCTTACCAACAAGTTCGTTTGCAAAGTTTACCTGGCGTGCTGTGGTAAATTCACTTCCCTTTACTTCGGTCACTGAATAGCCTAATGCCTTACGGTCTTTCTTAATACCCAGGGCGGTAACTACGATTTCGCTTAGTTGTTTCGAATCTTCAGTAAGCTGGATAGTTAAATCTGCGCCGGTAGCAACGGGTACTTCCTTTTTAATATAACCGACATAAGAAAATATCAGCACATCGCCGGCATTGGCCGAAATGATGAACTTTCCGTTCGCATCGGTTTGAACACCTGTCGTGGTGCCCTTTATGCTTACAGTAACGCCTATCAACGGCTGGCCTGTAGCATCGCGAACAAAACCCTTAATGGTAAAGGGGGCCTTTTGCCCGGCTAAAGGGGCACTGGTATATCGTGTTATCCCTGAGGATGTAATATTGGCCATGCCCGTTTTAGGAAGTGCATATGCACCCATCGAAACACATGGTACCAATAAAAGGATTGGTAGTAATTTTTTCATTGAATTGTTAATTAGTTTAGTATTTGTTGTCTGTTAATTATTTTGATGGTTTGAAGGCTTTTATTTTTCCATAGCTTCTTGTTTTAAGGTTAATATTTGTTGTTGATTTTCTCTGTCGAAGTTTTCCATTACCAGAACTGCTGCGCCGATGATCTCGCTGTCATAACCAAATTCCGATATGAGCAGGCTGGTGTTGATAGCGAGGCGCGGTATGCAATATTTATTGAGCGCATGCTGAATAGGGGCCATTAATAATTTCCCCACCCTCGCTCCGCGACCGCTCAGGATGATGGTTTGTGGGTTCATGATGTGGATCAGGATAGCCAGCGCCTTGCCGATCTTATAACCTGCTTCTGATAAGAGGTCGATGGCGAAATGATCGCCGCTGCGGGCGGCATCCATAATGGCGTCGCCCATTTTTTCTAAGGGTTCATCCTTCATGGTTTGGAGGGTTGAGAGCCGCCCTTGTATAATTCCCTGCCTTGCCTTTTGGGCCACTACCAGCATGGATGCTTCTGCCTCCAGGCAGCCCTGTTTGCCGCATACACAAAGTGCCCCATCTTCTGAAATAGGGATATGACTGAATTCACCTGCAAAGCCGTTGTGCCCTCTGAATATTTCGCCACCTATGATCATCCCCAGACCAATGCCCCAGCCAAGATTGATCACCATAACATTACTCTGCGATTTGGTGAGACCGAATTTTTGTTCAGCAAGTGCTATCAGGCTCGAATCATTGTCGATATAAGCCGGGATACCGGTAGCATTGGTTAAGTACTGGGTAAGGGACTGGTCACCCGCATCGAGGTAAGTATAATTGATACCTTGTACAACGTTAACAAAACCAGGCATACCTATGCCCATTCCGGCAATTTTATTGGTATCGGTTCCGGTATCAGCTATATAAGTATTGATATGAGTTACCAGCGAAGGCAGCGCCTCAGGGTTATTTAATAGTTCCAGTTCAAAATTCAATTGCTCAGCCACAGGATTGTTAAGCAGATCGAAAAGCTGTATGCGGGTTGATAGCTGATCCATCGCTATAGCCAGTATATACAGGGCACTTGCCTTTAAGGAGTAGGTTTGAGGGCGACGACCGCCACTTGACGGGGCATGCCCTTGCTCAACCACCATGCCTTCGGCAATCAGCTCATTTATGGCCTTTGATATGATCGGGATACTCTTGGCAAACAGATCGCTCAGCTCAGCGCATGACAAACCCTTATCGAAATAAAGCTGCTTTATGATCATGGTTTTTAACTGAGAGCTTTTCAATCTTTTATTCTTAATATCCATTAAATAGCAAAATATATGTTTGTATTTAACAAACTAATGTAATTAATTCCATAATTACAACTACTTTTTAAAATAAATTAAAAAGTATGAATAGATAAAGAATAATTGTCAAAATGACAAAAAGCTTAATAAAATATGCGCGTATATTTTCAATATTTTAATAAATAGCAGATTTTATTGAAAATATCGAAGTGTATTTGATGGTCTGAAATTAAAATGATACCAAAGAGTGCCGTTTGGTAAAACTAATTGCTAAATCCGGAAGCCAAATAATATTGGGTTGGCGCTTGTTTGGCTGGATTTGCTTTTAAATGTTCTTAAAGAAAAATGGATATTTATGGCACTTAGGCAATTAGCAGAAAATGTCTGTCAGGGAATAAAAGTTTATTTCATCATTGGGGGAAAGCCACGATTTACCCTATATTACATGCTGTATTTTTATCGACCTGTATTATTAAGGCACTGTGAATAATTGGATCAAAAATTATAGCGGAATGATCTGGCTCTTAACCGGCATTATAGCTGGTAGTGTAGCCGGCATGCTGTTCGGGAAATCAGCCGAGGTAGTAAAACCAATAGGTGATATTTTCCTGAATCTGCTGTTTGTAGCGGTAATTCCATTGGTTTTCTTTGCTATATCATCAGCCATTGCAAACCTGGGAGGCGCAAAAAAGCTGGGCAGGATAATGGGTATTATGTCAGCCGTATTTCTGGGCACAGTGATTATTGCCGCTTTAGTAACCATAGTTGCAATGTGGCTGTTTCCTTTGCATCAGCACATCGCCGCTACTCCCGAGCTTGCTGCTCAGGGTATCGGTAAACAGTTATCGGGCGACCAGATCACACAGCTTTTTACTTCAAGTGAATTTTTCGCGCTGTTGTCGCGTAAAAACATGCTGGCGATGATCGTTTTTGCCATTTTGGTTGGATTTGGAACATTAAAGGCAGGCGAAAAGGGGAAGAGCTTCGCACAATTTCTAACTTCGGGAAATGAAGTATTTAAACAGGTGTTCATATTGATCATGAAACCTGCACCGATAGGATTGGGCGCCTATTTTGCTTACCAGGTGGCTGTATTCGGCCCCTCACTATTTGGTACTTATGCCCATACGCTTGGTATCGGATATGGCGTCAGCATTTTTTATTATGTCTTCTTTTTTAGTTTGTATGCTTTTATTGCGGGAGGGGTAAAGGGCATTAAAACTTATTGGAGTAATAACATTATTCCCTCGGCCACAGCTGTTGGCACCTGCAGCAGCATAGCCACAATCCCGGCAAACCTTGATGCTGCAAAAAAAATGGGCGTTTCTGATCTGATCGCCGGGATCGCTATACCGCTTGGCGGAACCTTACACAAGGAGGGTTCAAGCATATCATCTATTTTGAAAATGGCAGTTGTGTTTGCCATGTTTGGTCGCGGTTTTAATAGTCCCGAGACAATATTACTTGCCCTCGGCATGACTGTATTGGTAAGTATAGTTGAAGGGGGTATACCAAATGGCGGTTATGTTGGCGAGCTGCTTTTTATATCAGCTTACGGTTTTCCACCCGAGGCATTGCCGCCAGCAATTATCATGGGTACGTTAATTGACCCCGTGGCAACTTTGCTCAATGCAACGGGCGATACGGTTGCTGCGATGATGATCAACAGGTTTGCAAAGGCAGGCGACGCGAATGGCTAAGCCAAAACCGTTTAACCCGGGTTTTATGCTCGTTTAATCTAATTGTTTATTTTTTGAATTTATATTTTAATTTTGTGTTCGATTAGACCCTTTTTATTGCAAACTATTGTGCGACTTTGTGGTTATGAATTCTATTTTGAAGCAATTTAAGGAAATATTAATATCAACAATGTTTCTGCTTTGTGCTGCTACTGCAATGTCGCAGGTAAAGCATAAGCACGTTGTAGGAAAACCTGCAAGCACCCAGCTTAAGGATTTTTCGCAGTTGGTGGCCCAGGCAAATGTTCAGTTTATTTTTCCTGCCGGATTTAAGGAAATACCCGTAGTGAATGATGAAGATTTCTCATTCGATTACGCTATGGAAATACCGGGCAGGGAATTTGACATATGGTTGCAGGTAAAGCCCCAAAATGGAGAATGGGTAAATTATGAGCGCTTAAAGAATGATCCCAATAAAAGAATAGCCAACCCCGATTCGTCATATATTGATATTGGCCACGCCCAGGCAGCCTCATTGGCCGGAGATCAGAATTGTTTTACCCGGAATATATCACAGGATGTATTAACGCGGTATAATGCCAGCGCGGGTAAATCATACCTGGTAAACTTACAGGACCTACCCGAAACCAAGAGTTACAAATATGCCCTGGTGATCACCCTCCAAAAGGATCACATCGGAACCATCATAGCCGTTTGCTTCACCAACGACAAAAACGCCGAGTTTTTCAGAAATGTAAACCGGATAAGCAGGTATATCAAGTTTAAGCCTGATCACAAGTGATTGGTTAATATTAGTTGTAGTGGTTGTATAACTGGTTGAAGTGGTTAAAATCGATACCAACCAATATAACTTATACAACCAATACAACTCTTTCAATTACCTCCCCACCAATGTTAGTAAGTTAACACATTTGAACTGGCATGTTCCGTTGGAAATTTTATTTTTGCTGACGTTAAAACCCTGATTATTTAATTTGAAATGGCAGAACCAATAGATTATAGTGAAGATAGTATAAGGTCGCTTGACTGGAAGGAACACATACGCCTGCGGCCCGGGATGTATATTGGCAAACTGGGTGATGGCTCGGCTTATGACGATGGTATTTATGTGCTGCTAAAGGAAACCATTGATAACTCGATAGATGAGTTTGTAATGGGCGCGGGTAAAACCATTGAAGTGAACATGAGCGATCATAAGGTTACCGTGCGCGATTATGGCCGCGGCATACCATTAGGCAAGGTGATCGACTGCGTATCAAAAATAAATACCGGTGGTAAGTATGACAGCAAGGCCTTTCAGAAATCGGTAGGTTTAAATGGGGTAGGTACCAAGGCGGTAAATGCTTTATCAAATGCGTTTATTGTGCAATCCTATCGTGATGGAAAAACCAAAATAGCCGAGTTTGCCAAGGGCGAACTGATACGCGACGAGGCCGAAAAGGAAACGTCACAACGCAATGGTACATCCATCAATTTTACACCCGATGATAGCATCTTCAGGCATTATCATTTTATACCGGAGTTTGTTGAGAATATGATCTGGAACTATGTGTTCCTCAACTCGGGGCTCACCATCAATTTCAAATCGAAAAAATATCTATCCGAAAGAGGCTTATATGACCTGCTGGTACGCAATGCTGATGCGGAAAATTTACGCTATCCCATCATCCATTTAAAGGGTGAGGATATAGAAATTGCGATGACGCACGGCCAGCAGTACGGCGAGGAATATTATTCTTTTGTGAACGGTCAGCACACCACACAAGGGGGCACGCACCAGGCGGCTTTTCGCGAAGCCGTTGTGAAAACTATCCGTGAGTTTTATGATAAGGATTTTGATGCAGCCGATGTGCGCGCATCCATTGTTGCAGCTATCGCAATAAAAGTACAGGAGCCGGTTTTTGAATCACAAACCAAAACCAAACTGGGGTCTCAAAATGTCGGAACTGACGGGCCATCGGTACGTACTTTTATAAATGACTTTGTTAAAAAGGAACTGGATAATTACCTTCACAAGAACCCGGCTACAGCCGAGGCGCTGAAAGCAAGAATATTGCAATCAGAGCGGGAACGCAAGGATATTGCAGGTATCAAGAAACTGGCCAATGAACGCGCCAAAAAAGCATCGCTGCACAACCGTAAGCTGCGCGATTGCAAGCTGCATTTTGATGATAACCACGAACGTAAGCAGGATACTACTTTGTTTATTACCGAAGGTGACTCGGCCAGCGGATCCATCACTAAATCACGCGATGTGCAAACCCAGGCGGTTTTTAGTCTGAAAGGTAAGCCGCTAAACTGCTACGGACTAACCAAAAAAGTGGTTTACGAGAACGAGGAATTTAACTTGTTGCAGCACGCGCTTAATATTGAGGACGGGCTTGACGGCTTACGTTACAATAATATTGTAATAGCTACCGATGCCGATGTTGATGGTATGCACATCCGCTTGCTGATGATGACCTTCTTCCTCCAATTTTTCCCCGACCTGGTAAAGGCAGGGCATGTTTCCATACTGCAAACCCCGCTGTTTCGCGTGCGTAATAAAAAGGAAACCATTTATTGCTATAGCGACGAGGAAAGGCGTAGCGCCATTGCCAAACTGGGCACCAAACCCGAGATCACCCGGTTTAAGGGGTTAGGCGAAATATCACCGGATGAATTTGGTTTGTTCATAGGCAAAGACATCCGCCTCGACCCGGTGATCCTCAAAGACGCCAATATTAAGGGCCTGCTGGAATACTACATGGGCAAAAATACCCCCGATCGTCAGAAACATATCGTTGGGCAATTGCGTGTTGAAAAGGATGATGAAACCATCAACCCAACCATAGCGGATGATGAATTGCCATTGGCGGGATAATGATTTATGGACGGAATCAAAATAGCTTGCCCTAAATGTCAATGGCAACCAGATGGTCAGCCACATTGGAAGTGCAGGTGTGGATATAGATGGAATACATTTGAAACTAAATGGAAGTGCCCCGAATGTGGTATTCAATGGCAGGATACATATTGCCCGGGCTGCGGTAAGTCTTCAGTGCATGATGAGTGGTATACAACTTATGTCATACGGGAGGAGCAACCGCCAGCCAACATCATTGAACTAAAAATACGGAAAGATAAGGTTGAAAGTAAACTGATTAGTTATGGTTTAAAGGACAGCAAGATAACCTACCTGCCATATCTGGATTTTTCGCCCGAGGAATTTCAAACACCATATGAGGTCGGTTGCAGGATATTGATTTTATGGGCTGTATCTTATGTAGCTGCCAATCTTAATGAAAAATATGAAATAGCTAACTGGCTGAAAATATGTGGGCTTTGGGATAGGGTTTCGGAGGAAGAAAAGAAATTGTTTACCGAAGATTTATCAGAAAGAGCTTTAATGGATTTCTCCTGGCATTTGGAAGCAGTTGTTGTTTTGTGTTGGGCTGTAAACTTGTTAGAAGTATTGCCGGATCTTAATACACAAATATCTGATTCAGCCGTTGATGGATTAATGGCTAAACTGCCGATATGTGAAAATCCTGAGATTTTTTTAAGCATACTAGAATATAGAGATAAGGAGGAAATATTTATTGAGAACATTATCAATGAAATGATAACCTGGTACCTCAGAGACAGAATGCTTAACAAAAAGGAAAACGAATCCAATGTGAATTCTACCATTTCATTTGAAAGGCATTATGCTTTAAACTGGGTAAGAAAATTCAGTGAAATTTCTGAATGGGACGAAACAGATACATCAACATAAGACGATACGAGGAACAAATAAATTTTAATCGTATGCGCTACAAACGTTTTGCCCCAATGGGGCAAGCCTTGCAATGACACTAGGGAAGCGGCGTTTCACACCTGTAAACACTGAAACATATGAAACACAAACATTTACTTTTGCACCGGGCTATACTTTTTTAAGAGTTCGGCATTGGCGCGCTCATCATCCAAACGCCGGGACGATAATACGATCAGCAAACCAAAAATGCCTAATAACGCGCCATAACATAAGCCGTTAAAACCGCCAATAACCCGCCTGGAGCCTGAGTAGGCACAAAACCTGACGAAGAAGAGCCATAAAAAGAAATACATGCGGCGAGATTTATGAAAAGATAAGAAATGAACGCGGAAAATGGAAGTGATTAGTTTAACCTGTAAACTAGAATCTTCCATAGCCAGTTCAAGCGTGGACGCTTGAATGGGCGGATCTTCTTAAGCACTGCCCCGCGTAAACTAAACCCGATAGTTTAGTCCAAAGGACTCCTTTGGAGCGGGGCTACCGCAACCCAAGCACCACTGGTACTGCTTTTCAAAACGCTTTTCATATCCTCGTTAAAGTTAAATTTATTAACTATTGCGGGTGTTCCAAATCGTTCCAGGTGTTCCACTCTCTCTAAATGGAACACCTCCATAGGAGTCCTTTGGACCTGAAAATAGGACACATTTACAAATGCGTATTACTCCTGAACAGTTTTATCGCGATAGCTAATAATATCACGCCAAAGGCTTTGCGGAGGATGCTGAGGCCGGTTTTGCCAAGCAGCCTTTCTATCCATTGTACATTCTTGAGCACGAGGTAAACAAACATGGTGTTCAGCACAATGCCTACTATGATGTTTTGGGTTTGATATTGTGATTTGAGGGAGAGCAGGGTGGTCATGGTGCCGGCACCGGCAATGAGCGGGAAAGCCAGGGGGACAATAGAGATGGTTTCGGGCATTTCTTCTTTAAATACTTTGATGCCCAGTATCATTTCCATCGCTATAAAAAATATCACCAGCGAGCCTGCTATAGCAAATGAGGGTATATCGAGGCCGATGATGTCTAGCAGTTCGTTACCGGCAAACAGGAAGCCCACCATGAGGATAAGTACTGCGATAGATGCCTTTTCGGATTGGATATGCCCTGCGCGTTGTCGCATTTCAATAATCACCGGGATGGCACCCAGTATATCAATAATGGCGAACAGGATCATCGTTACCGATATGATCTCTTTTAAAATGAAAGGGTGCATAGGCCTAATTTTGTTCCTTCGAGCGCAAGCGGAAAGTAAATAACAAAGCTATTAAAATATATCCTGCTGATAAAAAGAATATCGCGTGAACGGAACAAGCCGCAGCCAGGCCGGCTGTTATCGGCCCGAATATTTGCCCCAGGGATACGTAAGATTGGTTAATTCCCAGCACTTTACCCTGTTCGCTTTGCTTGTTGCGGTCGGCGATGATTGAATTGAGCATGGGGTTGCGGAGTCCGTTAAACAGGCCATACACCACCAGGCAAATGGCGAATATCAGGAAGCCCTTTGCAAAGCCCGCAAGAAACATGGCCGCGCAGCAAAACAAAGTGGAGAAGGTTAAAATAAACGTTCGCGAGGAGACCATTTTGGTGATAAACGGCACGCTTAACTGCGCTACAATCCCCACTATGGCAAAGGCGGCAAAAAACAATCCCATGGTGGAGGTACTGATCTTCAATATATCAATACTAAAGGCCTGGAACCCGATGATCATGGCAAACTGGGCCATGGTGAGTAAAAAGCCGATGAATATGGCCGTGCCCACGGTGGGCCTCTTTAATATAAACAATAAGGACCTGAATGTTTCTGAATAGCGGTTGGCTTCGGCTACTTTCTTCCCCTCAGTGTTGGTTTCCCGTAAAAACAGGGCCGAACTCAATACGCCCAATAAGGAGATGCCAACTGCGAAATAGAAAGGCACCTGGATACCGTATTTACTCAATACACCGCCAATAGCGGGGCCTATAACAAAGCCAAATGCGAATGATGAGCCTAATATCCCAAAGTTTTTTGCCCGTTCGGCAGGTGTTGAGCTGTCAGATACCATAGCCTGCGCTACAGAAATATTACCACCAGTGAGCCCATCTAGTATCCGCGCAGCGAAAAGCATAATGAGGCTGCGTGCCTCGGCAAACATCAGAAAGGATATGCAGGTGCCCGCCAGGCTGATGACAAGTATGGGTTTTCTGCCAAACTTATCTGAAAGTGCACCCAATAAAGGCGTGGCGAAAAATTGGGCAATGGAAAAGGATGCCGTGAGCCAGCCCAGCATTTGCTGTGTTAATCCAAACGTTTTCCCATAAACATACAACAGCGGTAAAATAAGCCCGAAACCGAGCGAATTGATAATACAGATAAATACTAATACCCACAGGTTTTTATTCGTTTTCATATTAGTATTTCACGAATAATAAGTGTTCATAATAATAAATACGCCAGGTTTTAATAAGAATATAATATTGATAAAAAGCACGTTAAGGCTGCTTTTCAAGTATAATGAATAAATATCATAAATTTTTTATTGCGCCAACTATAACTTAATAATGCCGCGCTCGTAAAAGCCCCTGAAAATAAACCGATTATAAACAATGAATGAAGTAAATACATCCGTCCTGGTTATTGACGATGAAGAAATGGTTCGCGATAATATTGAAGATATCCTGATCCCCTACAGTCAATCTGAAGATCAGGAGAGCATCGATAGTGCATTTGATATATTATTTGATACCCAGAAACCTTTATTACTTAGCCGCACGCCGTGTATACCGGTTTTCACTGTTGATAAAGCCTCCAACGGAATGGAGGGCCTTAAAAAAGTGCAGAGAGCAATTGAAGATGGCCGCCCCTACGCGGTGATCTTTCTTGACATGCGCATGCCCGGCTGGAACGGCCTCGAAACCGCTGTTGAAATAAGAAAGTATGACGCCAAAGCTGAAATTATTTTCATTACGGCTTACAGCGACCGTTCAATTGACGAAATAGTTGAACAGGCAGGACAGAATGTAGGCTATCATTGCAAACCTTACGCGCCCGAAGAGATTATCCAGCTTGCAACAAAGGCTTGTACTGATTATAATAAACTGCGCAACCTCGAAAAATTGATCGAGTCGATCGCATCAATTGGTTTAAATAAAAATCAGCTTAATTCATTATTAAAAAATATACTGGAGCAGCTTGCCGGTTCATTGGATACCGATATGGCGCTTATTGGGAAGTTGGATAAAGATCTTAATTACGAGAAGATACTATCTATTGGCGCCATTGAAGAAAAGATCAACCTTGAAGAGCTTACTGCAAGGGTAAGAACGGTACAGATCAAAAAGGATGAAGTGATCCAGCTGGATGAACTGGTGCTGGCACGCCTGGATAATTATTACGTTTTTGCCGTATTGCAGAAAGTTGAAAAGCTGAAAACGGAAAAGATGTATCTCCTAAAGCTCTTCGTACAAAACGCAGCCCAGGCAATACGCAATGCCGAACTGAATGAAAAGCTGATCCAAAAGGAAAAGCTGTCCGCAGTTGGCCAGGTGATAGGCATGGTGATGCATGATCTGCGCACCCCTATAAAAAACATCAAGTTCATGACGGACATGATGCGTGAGGAAGGCGAAAGGAGCGATCTGATAGATATGATCGACCAATCGGCAGAGCAGGCATCAAGCATATTTGAAGATTTCCTGGATTTCATCAGGCAAATACCGGTACAAAAGAAACCGGTTGATGTAAATAAAATCATTGCTGAAGCAATTGATCAGGCAAAAACACAGGATGGCTGGGCAGATATTACCATTCATTCCTACATCCCCGATAATTTGTTCGTACCCGGTGATGAAAGCAAGTTAAGAAGAGCCCTCAGCAACCTGGTGAACAATGCTGCCGATGTACTTTACAATCATAAGGTAGCAGAGCCATTTATTCATATTTCGGCCTGGGTTGAAGATAAAAATATGATGCTGGCCATATGTGATAATGGCCCGGGCGTTCCGCAGGATATATTGAACACTCTTTTTGAACCCTTCGTTACCAAAAATAAAAATGGGGGAACAGGCCTTGGGCTTGCCATAGTGAAGCAATATGTGAGCGCCCATGGGGGTAAAATATCTGTTAGCAATAATAACGGTGCATTGTTTACTATCAGCTTACCCTTATAATTTCATTTGAAATGATAGATGTTGTTTTAAAAGATAGTGTGAAAAACGATCATTTGCACACCAATGAGCTGCAGGATCTGAAAAAAACCGCGCAGCAATACAGGGCGCTTCTTTCGGCATCCAACACTGGTGCATGGGAGTATATGCCCCAGACGGGTATACAGGAATGCAATGATGTTTATTTTTCGATGTTGGGAAGAAATATTCAAGATTATAACTTCTCCACCAAAAATCACGACAAGGTATGGCTCGATCTGATCCATCCCGATGACCGCGCTGCAACTACCAAACGCTTCACAGAATATCTTGAAAACCCCGATGGGATGTATGAATCTGTTTATCGGATGAGTCATGCCAATGGGAGTTGGGTATGGATATGTTCAAGAGGGGCGTTCCTGAAAAATGAGCTGGATAAAAATCCAAACAGCTTTGCAGGTATCAATATTGATGTTACCCAGCAAAAGCAAATTGAAGAGGAGATAAGGCAGGAAAGGATTTTGCTGCGCACATTGATCGATAACTTGCCGGGTACCATTTATATTAAGGATGCAAAAGCAAGAAAGATAATTGCCAACAAGGCTGATGTGACCACAATTGGCGCTAATTCGGAGGCAGAGGTGATCGGGAAGACCGACCTGGAGCTTTTCCCGAATGATATCGGGCTGCGCGGCTATCAAAACGATATGGAAGTTTTGAAAACCGGTGAGGCTATTATAAATAAGGAAGAGGTTTTTTACGATGCCAACGGCGAACAGCACTGGCTATCGACCTCAAAGGTGCCTGTATACGATGAGTATGGCAAGGTAAGCCGGATATTGGGTATCGGCCACAACATTACCGAAAGGAAGCGCTCTGAAGAGGCCCTTAATGTTTTAAACAAGAAATTAAACACAAAATCAGCCGAGCTTGGTAAGCAAGCCGAGGAATTAAAGGCGCTGAACGATCTGCTGATCCAGCAAAAGGAGCAGGAATTGGAAAAGGCTATTGCCCAGGGGAAATTCGAGATCGCATCAGAAGTGCTGCATGATATTGGCAACGCACTGGTAGGATTTGGTTCCTACTTAACACGGATCAACCGGGTAGTCGAAAAAAACAACCTGGAAGGCATCAGAAACCTGGCTGCCTTTTTAAAAGTGCAGCAAAATTTAATAGGTAATGCCATAGGCACCGATAAGGCAAAAGCTTTGGTTTCTATTTCTGAAGGCATTGCAAAAACCCAGGGCGATAATCAAAAGGAAGTGAGCATTTCCATTAGCGAGCTGCTGAACATCGTATCGCACATACAGGAAATATTGAATATACAACGGCAATTCGTGAGGGAGCATGGCGGCTCGCACGACAGAAAGCCGGTAAACATTGTCAGTATCATTGAGGATTGCAGGTCGATGCTTTTTGCCTCGATGGATAAAAAGGGAGTTAAGCTAAATGTGCATATCAAACCGGGCACCTATGTTATCAAGGGCGATCATACCAAGCTGATGCAGGTGATCCTGAACATTATGAAGAACAGCCTGGAAGCAATTGATATGGAAAAGGATGAAAAGACCATTTCCATTTTTATGGCCACTGCCAATCAGCAGATACAGTTAAAAATAGTTGACAGCGGCGAGGGTTTTGACGTGGAAACAAGCCAACGGTTTTTTGAACGAGGCTTCACCACTAAAAAAAGCGGTACGGGCCTTGGGTTGTACAATTGCAGATCGATAGTAGAGAGCCATTCAGGTTCATTTGACATCAGCAGCGATGGTGTTGGTCTTGGAGCCACAACCATAATTAAATTTGCTTTATAAACCCTAACTATATCGTAGAAAAGGCCCCGAGAATACCGGGGCCTTTTTAGTTTATTTTGAGTGTATTGAACTATTTCTGTTCAAAATCCGAAGCACGTGGCAATACATCCATAGCGGCTCCAAGCTTGCTGTTTCTTCTGCTGTAGGTAAAGTAAATGATCAACCCAACCAACATCCAGCAAAACGCACTTACCTGAGTACCTGTAGGCAAGCTGATGATCATGGCAGAACAAACAAGGATACCCAGGATAGGAACCAATGGCACCAGCGGGGTTTTGAATGGCCTTACCAGGTCGGGTGATTTTTTTCGGAGTACCATTACACCGATGCAGACCAGTACAAATGCGAATAAGGTGCCTACCGAAGTAAGATCTCCGGCAATGGTTTCCGGCAAAAATGCCGCGAACAGACCAACAAAGACGAACAGGATCATATTGCTCTTATAAGGAGTGCTGAATTTAGGGTGCAGATCAGAAAACACCTTTGGCAGCAAGCCGTCGGTAGACATAGTATAGAATACCCTCGACTGGCCCAATAACATCACCAATATTACAGATGAAAATCCGGCCAATATTGCAATAGTAACCAGGGTTGATAACCATTCATATCCCGCCATATAATGACTGATAGCATATGCTACAGATGCTTCCTTACCGGCCCTCATAAAGTCCTGATATGGGGCTACACCTGTTAACACCCAGGAGAACAGGATATATAAAACAGTACATATAGCTAATGAACCTAATATACCTATAGGCATATCTTTTTTAGGATTTTTTGCCTCCTGTGCAGCTGTAGAAACAGCATCAAAACCGATGAACGCAAAAAATACGATACCTGCGCCACGAAGTACGCCGCCCCAGCCATGATGAAAGAATGATAAATAAGAGTATGTTGTGCCATCCGCCTGTTTTACATCAGGAGCGTTTGCTGGTATGGTGTAAGGTGTATGATTTGCAGGGTTGATAAACTTCCAGCCAATTACAATAAATACCAATACGATAGCTACTTTTAAAATTACGATCACTGCGTTAACAGTAGCCGATTCCTGGGTACCTTTTATTAACAATAATGATAGTAAAAGTAATATAACTAATGCCGGCACATTGATAATACCATGATGGGTAACACCGTTTATGATTATTGATTGCAAAGGTGAGTGGCACCATTCAAAGGGTATTCGGCCTCCGAGTAAGTTATTTGCATATTCACTCCAACTAATGGATACCGTAGCCGCGCCTAAGGCATATTCCAATATCAGCGCCCATCCTATTATCCAGGCAACAATTTCGCCCATGGTTGCATAGGCATAAGTGTAAGCACTGCCTGCAATGGGGATGATGGATGCAAATTCGGCATAGCACAAGCCTGCGAATGCGCAACCAATAGCAGCAATAATAAAAGAAATGGTTACGGCTGGCCCGGCAAAACTACCAGCGGCGTCGGCGGTTCTTACAAAAAGGCCAGCGCCGATGATAGCGCCAATACCCAGGGCAATCAAGCTGCCCGCACCCAACGTCCGCTTAAGGGTTCCATGCCCCTCTTCGGGCGTGGCCATTAATTGTTCAAGAGATTTTTTTACAAATAATTTCATTATAAGATCAGTTATATTGAGATAAATCAGTTTTCCCAAACGTAGTTAAATTTATTCAAATCAAAAAGAACCGAATGTAACAAAGGGATAACCGCATATTTTCCAAATTATAGTTCGAAAGGAATAATAAAAAATGACATAATAAATTAGTTTAAAACAAAAAAAGGGAAACTATTGAGAATCCCTTTTTAAAAAGTATACACTAAAATACTATCCTTTTTTATCAACTCTGATCGCAGGGCTATTCACAGCCTGCATCCTGATCTCTTTTTTTACTTCGTGATGAATGCTTGCCGCTTTCGGGATCTTATTGGCATTCAGGTGCGGTGCAATTACGAGGGATACAATTGACATCAATTTAATCAAAATATTCATTGACGGGCCAGAAGTATCTTTAAATGGATCACCCACGGTATCACCTGTTACTGATGCCTTATGTGGCTCCGATTTTTTGTAGTACATCTCGCCGTTGATCATACATCCCTTTTCGAATGACTTCTTGGCATTGTCCCATGCACCACCTGCATTGCTTTGGAATATACCCATCAGCACGCCAGATACGGTAACGCCAGCTAATAATCCGCCTAAAACCTCAGGACCGAAAACAAAGCCTACAATAACCGGCGTGATCAATGCGATCAGTCCCGGAGCCACCATTTCGCGGATGGATGCTTTGGTGGAGATAGCCACGCATTTTTCATACTCAGGCTTAGCTTTATATTCCATGATGCCCGGTATTTCGCGGAACTGGCGACGAACTTCTTCCACCATCGCCATAGCAGCACGACCCACTGCTGAAATAGCCAGAGCTGAGAATATGAATGGGATCATACCACCCACAAACAATCCTGCTAATACAGGCGCTTTATAAATATCAATATGCTCGATACCTGCTACACCCACAAAAGCCGCAAATAAAGCCAGTGAAGTTAACGCTGCCGATGCAATGGCAAAACCCTTACCCGTTGCGGCAGTAGTGTTACCTACAGCGTCCAGGTTATCTGTACGGTGACGAACTTCTTCAGGTAAGCGGCTCATTTCGGCAATACCACCGGCGTTATCAGCAATAGGGCCGAATGCGTCAATAGATAACTGCATGGCAGTGGTCGACATCATACCTGCTGCCGCGATTGACACCCCGTATAAACCTGCAAAATAATAAGAGCCGTAAATACCCGCTGCCAATACCAGGATAGGCAGTACGGTTGATTCCATACCTACAGCTAAACCGCCGATGATATTGGTGGCATGCCCGGTTGATGACTGCCTGATAATACCCAATACCGGGCGTTTGCCCATTGCGGTATAGTATTCAGTGATCATGGACATTAAAGTACCTACTACCAGGCCAACTAAAATGGCATAGTAAACACCAGCGCTGTTGAAATGCGAAGCACCATCTTTCAATACGCCGCTTGCGCTCTCATCACGCACCATGTGCAGATCATCTGAAGGCAACATCCAGTGCACTAAAAAATAAGTTGCTATTGCGGTTAAAATGATCGAGGCCCAGTTGCCAATGTTCAATGCTTTTTGAACACTGTCGGTTTCATTTTTTATTTTGACAAAGGCTGCTCCTACTATAGAAAATATTAAACCCAAACCGGCTATCACCATAGGCAATAATACAGGCGCTATTCCGCCGAAATTATCATGTGATACGATCTCGCGACCCAATACCATGGTTGCCAGCATCGTAGCCACGTATGATCCGAATAAATCGGCACCCATACCTGCTACGTCACCCACGTTATCGCCTACGTTGTCAGCAATGGTTGCGGGATTACGTACGTCATCCTCAGGAATACCGGCTTCAACCTTACCTACCAGGTCGGCACCTACGTCAGCAGCTTTGGTATAGATACCACCACCTACACGGGCAAATAATGCGATCGATTCAGCACCTAATGAGAATCCGGCTAAAACGTCCAGTGCTCTTGCCATATCCTCGCCATTAACTGTGCTACCGCTGACATTTTTAACATATACGGTATAGAAAATAATAAACAGTGATCCCAGACCGATAATAGCCAACCCTGCCACACCCAAGCCCATAACTGTACCGCCTGTGAACGACACTTTTAATGCCTGGGCCAAACTGGTACGTGCCGCTTGCGTAGTACGTACATTTGCTTTGGTAGCTATGCGCATACCGATAAAACCAGCAAAAGCTGATAAAAATGCACCTGTAATAAAAGAAACTGCGATTACCGGACTGGATGTTGCTACCGTGGTACCAGACCATGCCAGTAAAATGGCGGCAACAACTACAAAGTAACTCAGTATTTTCCATTCGGCCTTTAAAAACGCCATGGCGCCATCGGCTATATAGCCTGCGAGCTCCGTCATGGTGGCATCGCCTGCGTCTTGTTTTGTAACCCATGCCGACTTCACCAGCATAAAAAAGATGCCGACAAGCCCCATAACAGGTATAAAGTAAATTAAGTTATTGTAAATAAAATCCATACTAAAAAATTGTTTATAAATGATTGTATTAAAGCGTGATTGAGTGCAAAAATAATTTAGAGGCGCAAATTAGCAAATTTAATTTCTTTGCGCCGTTCTCGCTATTATAAAATTTTTAAATAGCTTAGGACTTTAAACCTTTTACTGTTGATGAAAGAAGATTCTAAGCAACCGCAAATGAAGCACGAGCTGGGCCTGCTTGATGGCACCATGCTGGTGGCGGGTTCAATGATAGGCTCCGGGATATTTATTGTGAGTGCGGATATTACCCGCAATGTGGGTTCGGCAGGATGGCTCATTGTGGTATGGCTGCTAACCGGTTTCATGACCCTTACTGCCGCATTGAGTTACGGCGAAATGAGT
>Ga0206890_1138_pt1 | contig 22725 bp, 24 predicted proteins | sample Alteio_BWOrgHeat_58_FD_152960 | JGI IMG/M metagenome (GOLD analysis project Ga0206890, IMG submission 152960) | Enriched cells from forest soil in Barre Woods Harvard Forest LTER site, Petersham, Massachusetts, United States - Alteio_BWOrgHeat_Nextera6 ... | reverse complement strand
GATTATTGGTATAGGTATAGGTTTCGCTATAATCCGCCAGGGTAGTTTGGTTTTCTTTATACACCTGCAGCCATCGGTCATCATAGCGTACCCCTGCTTCCACGGTGAGTTTATTGACTGAATAACGCTCAATGTAAAAGACTCCGCCGTTATAGCTTCGGAAATTAGGAACCAGGTAAAAAAGCCCCGTTACAATATTTCCTGACCCGCTGCCCGTAAAGCCGCAGCTCCCCGAAAACCCCTGCTTCCCGGCCTGTGTGTAAACGAGATCCAAAGTTTGGGTATTAAGCAGGAAGGATAATTGGGGCATAGCCAGCACGGCAGGATTAAGTGTAAGGGGCAGGTCTGCACTGTATTCCTGCCTAAGGTCTCGTTGCAAACCAAAGTCAAGTTCCAGTTTGCCATTATTATTAAAAGTATATTCAGCGGTGGCTTTCAGCAGATCATGATCTACAATCTGGTAACTGCGGTTGATGTTGTAGGAGAAAAAAGACGGGCAAAACGGCTTGGGAGATTTGAATGCCGAGTCGAGGTCTTGTATAGAGTTTGCTTCGGCGCCGGCAAAGATGGCAATATTTGCATTATACTCACTGTAATGCACATTCAGCTTCAGTCGTTTCAAGGTATATCCCAGGTCGGCTGAGAAATCGCCCTCCTGCGTTTGCGTATTCGTCAGGTAGTAGGTGGGCGTTCTGAAAGTGCCTGCTTTTCTTGCGGTGCCCTGTACACGCCAGGATAGCCCGCTTAACCTTTTACCGAATGCGCCTTCAAGCGAGCCGGAGGTTATGCCCATTTTACCATTGCTCTCCCCTATCAGGTAAAAATCACCTTTAATCCCTTGTATAGTAGGCAGCTCAGCCGGGTTCAGCACAATAACCCCGCCAATAGCGTCAGAGCCGTATCTCACGCTTGCCGCCCCTTTGATGATCGTTATGTTGTTAGCGGTAAACGGATCAATTTCCGGTGCGTGTTCCGATCCCCATTGCTGTCCTTCCTGCGTTACGCCATCGTTCAGAATGAGAATGTTATTGCTGTACAGGCCATGTATTTCCGGCTTAAACAAAGTCGGCCCTGTTTGAAAGGCCGCAACACCAGGCAATTGTTTCAGGGCTTCACCAAGCGATGCTCCGCGCACCTGTTCCAGTGCAAGGCCCTGCAACTCCACCTGCGATACCGTATGCAGCTCCTGCATTTTTTCACCGTTCACCACTACTTCCCCAAGCTGGTTATCGCTCGCAGAAAGTGTAATTGTCAAATCCTTATCACCATTTACATTCACTGCAAATGATACACTCTTGTAACCGATAGCCGCGCAAACAATGCTGTCTTTACCGGAGCATACCATGGGTATAGCGAACTTCCCAACAGAATCTGTTGCAGCGCCTGATGAACCATTCACCAGGCGGACTATCACTCCCGGAACAGGCAGCTTTTGCCCGTCAAGAATTTGTCCGCTTATGATGTAATGACATTTTTGCGCATTGCACACTGGTAATAAACTCACCAGCATACACAACAGTACTGTGGTTTTTAAAAAACACACCACGACTGTATGATTTGAATACGTTGAAAAATAGCTGCTACAGAAATAGCAACCGAATACAACAAGCCTTTAGCTGTTGCCGGGAGGGCCCCTTAAAGAAGCGACATGATGTTCTGAAGAATAACTAAAATTATATGAAGGAACGAGATAATTAGTAGAGTGAACGGCAACTTCTTTGAACGAAAGAAATTGTTTTTCCGTGGCAACATAAGGAGCGAAGACGAAGCCCAGGAACCCGCAGTGTATATGCTCCTTGCTAATGACGATTTCGCCCTTTTTATATACCGGGTGAACGGTGTCATGGTGGTGAAAAAGCACGTCATGCACGTATTCCCTGGGGACCACTCCCACAAAGAACACGGCAATCATTACCCAGCTGACTATTTTAATTACCTGCTTTCTCAACTATTTTCATTTCAATAACTATACAAAGGTCAATAAAAAAAACTAAAAAAATATACCCCTTTTTTTACCCTCATACATAGGCCCCTATATTTATTTTGTCATTCCATTGTAAGTGTTGCACAAAAATATCCGCACGGAGACCTTCGCTTCGTTTTCGTTCGGCTCACTGGTCGCGGTCAAAGCCTGCTAACCAGTTTATCTTCCACCCGTCTTTTTCATGTTTCAGTTTCACCGGGTAGCTATCTCCAGGAGCATCTTTCGGGGCCCATTTCAGTGATGCTGAGTCCGCCTGTATCATAAGGTCATTGATGACTAAGCTGTCGTAATAGTTACCCGCATCATCCTGGAAAAACGTCCACGGGTCAGCTTCCTGGAATGCAAAGTTTTCTTCATTGTAATACTTGCCGTGCTTTAGCATGGAGTCTGCATACAGGCCTGTTCGTTCATAATTTTTCAGAAACTCACCGGTAAAGAAATTGGTTCTGCTCATTTCGTCTATCGCCGATCGCACCTGCTGCATATCAACGCCCACCTGCAATGAGTCTTTCACAATAACCGGGAAGTCATTGATACGGTCGCTGTTTGCCTGGTGCCATTTATATACGCTTTGCAGCAGGCTTTTTATTTCAATACTGTCTGCAGCATTCTCTTTCGTGTTACTTTTCTCATGATAGTTACAGGAGAAAAACAAGAACGCTACCGATACTAAGATTGACTTATATTTATTCGTCATTTCCCGACTTTTTCTGCCACCATTTTTTTATTTCTTCCAACTCTCTTTTTCTGAAATAAATACGCTGTATGATACTTGAAGCGATGCCAACAATAAACGCCAGCCCAATTAATACCATCCCAAAACTATTTAAAAAACAGGCTCCGGCAATGGCGAGCATCGCTGATAAAATATTGAGTGTCCACCACAATTTTTTCATGCCTTTTTGCCCTTGGCTTCCGTATGTTTTCACAAACACAGTTGCAACTGCTTTTCATTATTTCTGAAACGCCATATTTTATTCCTTAAATGTAAAGAATTAATGGGTAACAATGCCCGGCAAAACGCATAAATAAAATGAGTTCGCTTCATCGCATAAACAGGATTTGCCAAAAAAAGATAATTTTACCCCTGATCTGTAGACCATTCGTTACGAACATCTGAATAGAAGGATTAAGGTAACTCACCATTTTCAAAATCTACCTATGGCACTAAACAGGACAGAACAAAACTTAGGCGCGTTCATCAGCTTTTGGGCTATCGCATTGCTGCTGGTTTACGTTAGTTTATCGCTGCTTGGGGTTAATAGTGAAGCCACCATGCTCACCACGCTGGGAATTGACTTTTTATGCTCGCTTTGCATTTGCCTGCTTGTGCTCTGGAAGTATAGAAAAGCGCACAACCCGTTGATGATTGACTACCTCAATGTAGGGACACAGCGGTATATTTTAGCGATTTTAATGGCGTTGTATGGCATAGATAAAATTCTTGGCAACTTTTTCGACTACCAGTTATTTGCCCTCGATTCTAAATTAGCCGATGTCTCAGAATTCCAGCTTACCTGGTTCTTTTACGGTAAAAATCACTGGCAGGAAATGTTTACCGGCATTATGGAGTTTGTGCCCGGATTGTTTCTTCTTAGCCGGAGAACCTACTATGCAGCGGCAATCATTTTGCTGCCGGTTACCGCACAGGTTTTTTTGCTTAACCTGTTCTTCAAGATCGGGGGCATTACATTTCCCGCGGCCATTATTTTATTGGCTTGCAACCTGTACATCATCTTTAGTCAAAAAGAAAAAATCATCCTGTTTTTTAAATCACTGGACTTCAGTATCCAGCCGCTTACCGGCAAAACAAAAATTATCGTTAGAACGCTCAAAGGCATCGGATTTTTCCTTTTGTTCCTGGTCATCTTCGCTAAAGTAAAACCAGCCTTTTTCACGTCACCTTATCAGAAAATGTACCGGGGCCTGGTGGGTGTGTATACATTAAAGGAAATGAAAAGAAACGGCACCGAATACATACCTGCGGGTAATAGCCCTTACTATAAAGATCTGTACATAGAAAAGCAGGACAGGTGGAATATCCTGAGAAGATTTGACGGAAAAGCGGAAGCATTTATACTCAGGATCAATACGCAAAACGATTCCATCGGGCTATACATTAACAAAGGCGGCACAGGCGATGATCCACGCATTATCGACTCGGCAACCGCCCTCAAAGGCGTTTATAAAAAGGAGGGAAACAGCCTCACCATCAATGCTGTTCAACTGCAAGACACTTTGCAGTTGGTTTATGAAAAACAAGGCCGGTTGAAAGCAAAGACATGGTTTTGGTAGGGACCCGGAGTAAAAGAATTGCGGGAGTTGTAGTGAGGGCGGCGAGAAATATCGGAAACAAGGCCTTGACGATTACCCGAAAAAACACAGTTAAAGATGTTGAATCGCCGTTAAAATCATAAATGTTTGTATAAAAATGAAAGAACGCCTGTTCCTTTGTTGTTTCCTTTTATTTGCTGGCCCTTCATTTGGTCAAAGTATTTTTAATGATACTCTTTCCAAACAACTGGATAGCATCTTAGGTGATGACCAGAAATACAGGGAAGAGCTTGAAAGCGTTGAAAATAGAGATGGTACTGAATCTCAGGCATATATAAGCATTATGAAAAAAATGAGCACACAGGACTCAATAAATGAGATAAAAGTGTCCGGTATACTCGATAAATATGGCTGGCCTGGAACTGATATAGTTGGTGAAAATGGAAATAGCGCACTATGGTTTGTTATCCAGCATTCAGACTTGCACATGATGGCAAAATACTTACCGATGATGAAAGAAGCGCTTAAGAACAAAAAGCTGGAGGCAAGCAGATTTGCACTGCTTGAAGACCGGATGGCCTTATGGCAGGGGAGAAAACAAATTTACGGTTCACAACTGAGTTGGAATATGAAGACTAAGGAAACTTTTATTTTACCTCTCGACGATCCCGACAATGTAGACAAAAGAAGGGCATCAGCCGGTTTGCCACCATTGGCGGATTACATGGCATCGATGAATACAAAATGGGACTTAGAACAGTATAAAAAACAGCTACCCGCTCTTGAAGCCTACACATGGTCAATACCATACTACGACCCTACTCTTTGCGATGATGTGGGCGATATTGCGTTCGACGAACGCTATGATAACGGTGCCTTTAAGACACCAGATACCTTTAAGGTCTTTGTGAAACCCAGATACAAAGGAGGAAAGCCTGCGATTAGTGCTTTCTTTAAAGAAGGCTATATAAATAACAATGCTGGTGATGCAAACGGATATGTAACTGTTCATTTGTTTGTGAATAATCAAGGGAAACCTGGCAAGTTCAGGCTGGAGACGATGGATTTTCAATACCAACCAGTCAAATTCGACCGGAGTGTTAGTTTTCAAATTTTGCGCCTCATTTGGGAAATGAAAGGATGGGAGCCATTAGTATATAAAGACAAATCATTCGGCTACTACTGTTACCTGAACTTTAAAATAATTAATGGACAAATTAGCTGTATCACGCCATGATATTAAAAGCCGTTACCTGTGCCTGTCTGCTGCTTGCAAATACAATTTGTTTTGCTCAGCCTAATTGCAATGTTTACAAGTGGAAGGGTGACGCGCTTTGCTACAAGGCCTGCCTGCAATCACTTGCGGCCATTGAATATGATCAAGGCTCTGCAGCTTCACAAAACCATTTCGATACAGCCATAGCGTTGTGCCCGGCCATAGATTATGCTTATTATGAGAAATCAGTGCCCTACCTAAAGCGCGCAGACTTTATTACATGGAACAAGCTGATGGATAAAGCAATTGCCCTTAACCCCGCCTATTTATCCGAACGCGGATGGTGCCGCTATAAGTTTTTAAGAGACTACGAAGGCGCGATCAGCGATATAGATAAATTCGGCTCGCAGTTCACGTATGACATAGGTTACTCCGGAGACGGTGACTATCATATGAACATACTAAAGGCGCTGTGTTATAAAGGTTTAGGGCAAAGAGATAAAGCAATTGAGCTCATAGAAAAACAGCTCACGGTAAAGGGGTACACACCCAGGCAATATGATTACCTTCATTTAGGAGTCTTAAAACTGGAAATAAACGATATGCCTGGAGCCATTGACGCCCTTACGAAGGAGATAGAAATTGCCGATTACCTCGCTGATACTTACTACTATTTATCGATTGCATATGGCAGGATGAACAATAAAGCCGAGTGTGAAAAAAATATTATCAAGGCAAAGGAATATTATATGACGGGTAAAAAAATGACTGATCCGTACACTGACCATATGGATAAAGTGTATTTATCGGATATAGAAAATGAAATGAGGCAGGTTAGCTATTGACGAATAAAGAACAAAAAAACAATGCTATACCATCAGTGAAAATGAAACGGTTAGAATGGAGCAAAAAGGTAATTTTCCAAAAACGAAGGCGCCCGGTGATAGAGAGCAATGAAAAAAACAGGCAACCAATCATTTTATATGAAAGTAGAAAAACAAATCCAGGAGTATATTAGCAGCCAACCTGAACCAAAACGCAGTGAGATGCAAGATTTGCACCACCTCATACTTCAAGCTTTGCCGGGATGTAGGCTATGGTTCGAAGATGGTAAAAACAGCGAAAATAAAACGGTTAGCAACCCTAATATAGGATATGGATCGTACACCATAAAATACGCTAACGGAACAACCAGGGAGTTTTTTCAAATTGGCCTGAGCGCAAACACAACCGGGATATCGGTCTATATCCTTGGCATCAAGGATAAGACATACTTAGCTCAAACCTATGGAAAGAAACTAGGCAAGGCGAGCGTGACCGGGTATTGCATTAAGTTCAAAACGGTGAAAGATATAGACGTTGATGTACTTATAACAGCAATTCAATATGGGGTTGGGGCTACGAATGAAAAGGCGAGCTGATGAAATAACTATCGAACCGATAGCGCTAATGGGGGCTTGAGTTGATATATAAGCCTTTCAAATTTCGACTTGCCTCATGAGGTTCAATGAATAGGAGTCGAACCAGGTGCAATTGAAATGGAGGCATTTATAACCAAACAAGAAATCCCGCCACTAGTCCAATGTCCGCTGCGAACATAAAACAACAAATTTGAACCCCATGGGACAAATCTCGAACCGGATTGTTGAGGATTTGAAACTCTTGACTGCATAGACATCACAGCACCATTCTTTGATTTCCTTAACTTTGCATTATGGATAAGGAAAGAAAAGCCCATGCATCAGATTTTAATACGGAACTAAAACTAAAAGGTTTTAAAGTCTATGAAGTAGACAACGATGCCAGCGGACATGAGTACAGCCGCAAAGACTTTTACAAAATCAATATAACCACAGGGAAGTTTATTTTCCATTATGCCGATAAGAGCGTTGAAACGGAGGATACTTTTCTTTTTTTTGCAAATCCGCATATCCCCTATTCCTGCGAGGCTATCTCGTCCAAACACAGGGGCTATACCTGCCTTTTTACCGATGAATTTCTAAAATTAAGTGACCGCTCTGAAACCCTTTTACAATCACCTTTTTTTAAGATCGGTGGCACACCGATTTTTGAGTTAAATAAAAAGCAGAAGGAAACTATCATTGAGATATTTAAGAAAATGCTTGCTGAGCAGGCTTCTGACTATGCCTTTAAAGATGATTTGATACGCAATTACATTCAATTGATCATACATGAGGCCTTGAAAATGCAGCCATCTGAAAGATATTCCGAACAGAAAAATGCAGCCCAGCGAATAACCACTGTATTCCTCGAATTGCTTGAACGGCAGTTCCCTATAGAGAGCACTTCACAACCACTTCAAATAAAAACAGCACAGGATTTTGCAAAGCATTTATCTGTCCACGTTAACTATTTGAATAGTTCTGTAAAGGAGATTACAGGCAAACCAACCACTGCCCATATTGCTGAAAGAATTGTAACTGAAGCAAAGGCCTTACTCCTACACACAAATTGGAATATTGCTGAGATCGCATATTCTCTTGGTTTTGAATATCCTACGTACTTTAATAACTTTTTTAAGAAAAATACTGGGCTTATACCCAAATCGGTTAGGGTGGCCCATCTTTGATTTTTATACTTTTTCATTTGTTTTCCTTTACTTCTGTATTGTGCTTATGAATGACCTTTGCGTCAAACATGGTAGTATTTGATACGGACCGGGAACACAATGCAAATGGAATTCGTTGACCGGACAGTCCAATTTAATCTTAAAATAGGAATTATGAATAACAAAAAAGTTTGGCTAATTACCGGCGCGGGTCGCGGAATGGGGCTTGATATTGCAAAGGCTGCATTGGCTGCCGGCAATAATGTCGTAGCCTCTGGCCGCAATATTGAAAAAGTCAGGCAGGCACTTGGTGAAAGTGAAAATCTGCTTATAGTAAAACTAGACATTACAAATCTGCCTGATGCAGAGGCTGCTACTAAGGCTGTTATCGCAAAGTTTGGGAAAATAGACATACTCGTTAACAATGCCGCAAGTTTTTATGCGGGCTTTTTTGAGGAGCTAACGCCGGAGCAAATGCAGATGCAATTATCAACCAGCCTTGTAGGTCCAATGAATGTAACCCGCGCCGTTTTACCCTGGATGCGTAAGCAGCGTTCCGGCCATATCATTTCGATTTCATCCACCGCGGGCCTGACGAGTTTCGACTTCTGTAGTGCTTACTCAGCATCGAAGTTTGGCCTGGAGGGCTGGATGCAGGCGCTGCAATCGGAAGTTGCACCGTTTGGCATCCACACCACCATTGTCAACCCCGGCTTCTTCCGTACGGAACTGCTTACCAAAGAGTCAACAAATTACGCTGACCATCCCATTGAAGACTATAACGAACGTAGAATGCAGCAAATGGAGTTTTGGAAAGGCGCAAATGGCCAACAGTCCGGCGACCCGGTCAAACTTGCTGGGGCGCTGATTACAATTGCTCGCATGGAACAACCCCCTCTACGCTTTCTTGCGGGCGCAGATGCAATCAAAACTGCGGAACAAGTGGTTGCAACCCTTCAGCAGCAGATAGACGCCTTTCGTGATCTTTCCAGTTCCCTCGCATACCCCACTTAGATGTAAAGTAACTTTTGGCAATCGAACAGGCCGGTGCCCGAAACAACTCAGATTGGTAATACATCAACCCTACGGAGATGTATACGGCGAGTGGAGAGCAATGCAGGAGTTATACAAAGAAGGGAAAGTAAGAGCTATCGGCGTAAGTAATTTTTATCCTGACAGGTTAATGGACCTCATTATACACAATGAAATAGTCCCGGCAATCAATCAAATTGAAACTCACCCGTTCAACCAGCAAATAGAAACACAGGCATTCCTGCAGGAAAATGACGTGCAAATAGAATCCTGGGGGCCGTTTGCAGAAGGGAAAAACAATATTTTCAAAAATGAGCTTTTAGCTTCAATTGCGGCTAAACACAACAAAAGCATTGCACAGGTTATTATCCGATGGCTTACACAAAGAGGCGTGGTTGCTATTCCTAAGTCTGTTCGTAAAGAAAGAATGGAGGAAAACTTCGGCATCTTTGATTTTAAGCTCGGTGCAGAAGATATGGAAGCAATCAAAACATTAGATACTAAAAAAACCAGCTTCTTTGACCACAGTGACCCCGCAATGGTGAAGTGGTTGGGAGAAAGAAAAATAAATCATTAATGACCAAACTTTCGCTAAAATAATCGTCTTAAATACTTGCTGGTTCGAATGTGCCAAAAAGGTAGATCACAAAAGCCGCTCCGGGAGCGGCTTTTGTGTTTGTGCTCACCATTGGCCTCCAACCCACCACCTTCCTGGTAAAAAAAATATTTAGCTTTAATCCATCAAACGTTGCCGTAAACGGACTTTAATCGACACTCCCGGACACCGCTCGCAACGACCATCAAAAAAAACCCTAACAATTTGTACCTTTTCATGCAACCTTTTTTCCAATCACGTGTCTTTATAACAGAACATCACCACATTGGCGCCAAAAGTTACCGATATACACCAAAACCTCGTCGACGCATGTCGGAATAACGACAGGAAGGCGCAACATGAGTTGTACCACCTGTATGCAAAGCAGATGTACAATGTATGCATGCGTATCGTCAATCATGTGGGCGAAGCAGAGGATATTCTGCAGGAATCATTTGTGGAGGTCTTCAGGCGGATGAAGGAATTCCGGGGCGATTCCACTTTTGGCAGCTGGCTGAAGCGCATTGTGGTCAACCGGTCCATTAATTCACTGCGAAAAAAGAAAATGGTGCTGTTTGAACATAGCAGTGCATTTGAGCACATTGCCGATGAGGACGACGTACTGGACGAGGCCAACCTTACCGCACAGAAGCTGATGAAGCTGGTAAGCGAGCTGCCGGACGGCTACCGGCTGGTTTTAACGCTATACCTTTTTGAAGACTATAAACACGCTGACATTGCAACGCTGCTTAACATTACAGAGTCCACTTCAAAATCGCAGTACAACCGTGCGAAAGCGAGGATAAGGGAGCAGTTAAAAAAGATGGAATATGCAGGATAAGTTGAAACAATATGTAGAGGAGCGCCGTGATGAGCTGGAGCAATATACCCCTCCCGAACATCTGTGGTATGGGGTGGAAGAACGCTTGCAGCATGGCCGCAGGCATACACCGTGGCGGCAGTTGGCAATAGCGGCATCTGTTTTCCTCGCCGTTACCTGTGGCACATGGGCGTTCGTAGCCAGCCACCACGATACTATCACCGAAACTGCCGCACAGGCGCCGCCGCCAATCGCCGGAACCGAGGCTTACTACACCGCAATGGTACAAATGAAGGACGCCGAACTGGCCAAATATTGCGGTCCGCAACCCGAGTTGTGCAGCGAGTTTAAAAGAGACCTGGAGGGGCTTAATGATGCGTATCTACAGCTAAAAAATGAGTATGCCGCTTCTGCCGATAAAAAAACAATACTGCAGGCAATGACCGCTAACCTGCAAAGGCAACTGCAGCTCACCACCTGGCAACTGCAGATCATGGAGACGGTAAAGCAAAAGAAAACAGAAGTTCAAACGATGTAAACAACGTAAAGCAAAAACTATGAAAAACCTGTTCATCATCGCCACCTGGCTATATAGCGTCACCTTGTCACCGGCGGCATATGCGCAAACCGTATCGAAAGAAGCAAAGATCTCCGCGCGCTTTTCGGGCGTTAAGGAAAAGCTGGTTATCGATAACCGCTACGGCAAGTTGACAATAAACACATGGGACAAAAATGAAGTGACCGTTGACATTACCGTAACGGCCAAAGCAAAATCTGCTGATGATGCGCAAAAAATACTCGAGGCCATCAGCATCACGCAACCCAAAGACAAAAGCGACGGCATTTATTATAAAACCGTCATAGGGAAACAGAAACACGGTATAACCAGTAGCGAGATGAGTATCAACTATGTCATCAATATGCCGCGCAGGCAAACAGCAGAATTCACCAATAAATTCGGTGATATCGAGCTTTCAGATGTAACCGGCAAGCTCACAATAGACCTCGAATACGGCGCCCTGAAGACAGGCGCGCTCAGCGGCAGTGATAATGATATCAAGGTAAGTTTTGGGAGTGCCACAATCGCCTACATAGAAGCCGGCAGCATCAAGTCATCTTATTCAAAGCTCTCCATTGGCAAGGCGGGTACCATCGACGTATCTAACCAATTCGAGACAACTACCATTACCTCCGTGCGCGATCTCCATATAGAGCAGAAATATGGCGATCTGAAAATAGGGACTGTAGGCCAGCTTAAAGGTAGTGCACAGTTTGCCAGCCTCTCGGTAGATAAGCTACAGAAAAGCCTGCAGATGACATTAAAATACAGCAGCAGCGCAAGTTTCGACAATATAGGCCCCGAAGTGGACAACCTCGATATTAATTCCAGCTTCAGCAGCCTGTATTTTCATTTCGACAACGATGCCAGCCTGGCTGGCGATGTGGATGTTTCCTTTGGTAGCGTCGATAACAATTCGCAAAATATTTCGTTTACTACATTGAGGTCAGGAATGGCCGGGCAGGGTTCTTCATATAAAGCTAAGATCGGCAGCGGCCGCGGTACCCTCGCGCTCAATGTAAGTTATGGCAACATAGTAGTAAAGTAATCACACCATAACCTCTAAATAATTAATAACAAACCAAAAAAAATACTTTTTATGAAAAAAATGACATTACTTTTTGCAGCGGCTGCAATTGCCGCACTCGGACTACTCACCAGCTTCCGCAAAGGAGAAAAAGGAACAACGATGGCCACATCACAATTTGAGGGAGTGGCAATAAGTACGCACATAAAAACCACAATTAAAGTACAGGAAGGCAGTGAGCCATCGGTAATGATCAATGGGCCGGAAGACGAAAAGGAAGATATCAAGATCAAAATAGAAAATAATGTGCTTTCCATCTATACCGATGATACCTATTCCGGCTGGAACAAACAAAGAGACCACAGCCATTTAACTGCCGAAATAACACTGCCAAAGTTCACTAGCCTCTCTATATCAGGGTCATCGCCCGTGTCGGTATCTGGTACCACTGCAGCAGATGAATTCGAACTGGAGATTGGGGGATCAGGCACTGCCGTATTTGACAATGTGCATGTCACTACTTTTTCTTCAAGCGTCTCAGGATCGGGCAGTGCCAGGATAACAGCGGGTAATGCCGCCAATGCCAGGTATAGCATCTCCGGATCAGGAAGTATCAAGGCTTCAGACCTGAAGGCCAATGAAGTAAAGGCGTCGGTATCAGGCTCGGGCAAGTGCGAGGTATACTGCACCAGTGTGCTCACGGCGGTTATAAGCGGGTCGGGCACGGTTGCCGTAGCCGGGCATCCCGGCACTATCAATAAAGACATATCGGGCTCCGGATGTGTTAAGCAGATAAACTAATACCAACAATACTTTAAAGTCACACATAGCCCACGGTTTCAACCGTGGGTGAGAAAATACAAACAGCACGTACAACCGTTTCAACGGTTTAGGTGCGCAATGTGCGTGTTTAATTTCTAACTGATACGAGTTCGGCCGTTTGCGATCCAATGATTAAGGCATGCTGCATGCCAACAGCATCTTTTTGCCCGCTAAGCAGGGAGTGCACAGCTTCATACACATAAAAAAACCGACATGGATTTTAAAAGATTGATCATTTCAGCATGTACACTATCAATGCTGTGCATCGTGCAACAAGGCAATGCGCAGGTCAAAACGCTTAAAGGCCATCGCATATCCGGTAAAGAGATGGATTGCTTCGTTGCACGCCAGATGGACTCGTTAAAAATACCGGCCATTTCTATCGCCATCATACAGGATGGAAAGATCGTTTATTACAAAGCTACCGGTATAAAGAATGAAAAGGGCGACCCTATAGATTCAAATACCCTTTTTGAAGCTGCGTCAATGACCAAACCTGTATTTGCTTATGCTGTGCATAAACTGGTACAACAAGGCAGGATGAGCCTCGATACGCCGCTTTACAGGTATTACCCTTACGATGATATTGATTATGATGATCGCTATAAGCTAATAACTGCCAGAATGGTTTTGTCCCATACTTCAGGATTGCCCAACTGGAGAAATGGCGACCTGAAAATTGACACTACTCCAGGCACAAAATATGGTTATTCAGGCGAAGGATTTCAGTACCTCGGCCTGGTAGTGAAGCACCTGCTGAATGAAAATATCGAAGATGTGATGCAAGAGCAGGTCTTTCATCCCTTATCCATAAATAACTCCTTTTTAATCAAGAATAAATATGTGCTGGATCACCTGGCCGACGGCCTCAAAGACAACAAGGAATGGGGTAGTAACAATTTTTCGCCGCGGCCCTATGTTGCGTCCAGCCTGCGCACAAACGCAAAAGAATATGCTAAGTTTGTCAAGGAGTTGATGAGCGAGAGCCACCTGCCGGCAAGCGCATTTCAGCAGATGTCAGTGCCCCAGGTGAAGATCGATACGGGCAGGTGGATGTGCCTGGGCATATTTATGGAGCAAACGCCCTATGGCCCTAAATTTTATCATTCCGGCAATAACGGGAATCGCTTCAATGCCAACTTTGAATTTTATAAAGATATGGACATGGGCTATGTATTCTTTATTAATTGCTACCAGGAGGCAGCATTTACTAAACTGTTAAACAATCTCTTAGAGAATGGTATATAAATGTTTCATGAACAGGATCATTACGTTGCTGCTGCTCATTATAGCTGCACGCGTACATGCACAGGTACGCACAGATACCTTTAGCTTTTCCTTTGAGGGTAAACGGCTTAGCGGCTTACTCGACTTACCCGGCAATAAACCCCCCGGCGGCCTCGTAATATTAGTACCCGGTAGCGGAAAAACAAATATAGCTGCCGAAAGTTGGTCTGGCCTCAGGCGTTGTTTTGCGGAGCAGGGATTTGTCTGTCTGGTGTGGGATAAAGCCGGTTGCGGCAAAAGCGAAGGTGTGTTTGATAATCAGCAGCCGGTACAAAACAGTGCCGGTGAAGTGGTCGCCGCCATCACGGAAGCAAAGGCCCGGCACATGGCAGGCTCAGAAAAAATTGGATTGTGGGGCATCAGCAGGGCGGGGTGGATATGCCCGCTGGTGATCGAACAAATTCCGATTGCTTTTTGGATTTCCGTGAGCGGTACCGATGATAAAGAAACCTTTGGCTACTTGCTGGAAAAGAATTTTTTGATTGAAGGCAGAAGCGAAGCGCAAACGAAAATGCTGATGAGCGAATGGCGCCGCGGCATAGAAATTGCAAGGACAGGCGGAACTTTTGAAGAGAATTTGAAGGCCACGGAAAACCTCAGGAACGACCCGTTTTATAAGTATATGAGTAACAATGGTGTGCCTACTAAAGAGGGGTTTCTAAACTGGCAGAAGCAAATTCAGGCAGGAGAAACTGTTATTGATTCTGAAACCGACTTAACCATCTATGTGCGCGACTTTGATAAATTGCTCAGCAAAATCAATTGCCCTGTGCTGGCCATCAGCGGCGAAAAAGACTCGCAGGTCGACCAGCAGAAGACAATTGCCTTATACAGGAAGACGATAGGCAAAAACCCCGCTTCAAGCCTCACGGTAAAAATGCTGCCGGACTGCAACCACAGCATGTTTAAGTGTAAAACAGGCGGCTACCGGGAAGACCTCGCCACCTGGCAGCCATGTACGGGCTACTATAATGCCATATCGTCATGGCTGAAAGAAAAGGGATTTGCCAATTGAGGGAAGAAAGAAAATGCGACCTCTCAGGGGCCCGCTGGCTCCCACCTGCGCGAGAGTCAGCATAGCGCTCCCGTGTCAAAATAAATCAACCGGTTTGCAAACCGCATACACTTGATGCGCCTCCTTGCAACTGTTCTTAGTAACTCCCGTATCGGCATTCAATTGTCAGCCGTATTCATGAAAATCCTTTAATCCCCTAATCAAGGTTCAGACAATTTTCCAAAACATTTACTCTTTCGCAAACTTCCTTACCTCAGTTCCGTTTATCCTGACGAGGTACATGCCTGTTGGCAGGTCTGCAACATCAACTTGTACCTGTTGTGCATTATAATCCTGGCTGTAAACGGTCTGCCCCAACAGGTTGCTAATGGCTACATTGGTTATGTTTGTGCCTTTGATATAAAGCAGTTTTCCTGCCGGATTCGGATACAGCTCAACTGTGCCGTTTATTAACGCCGGATTATGTACCGACATTGTACTGCTACTGCCAATCTTTCTGATGACCTGGTTCCCGTAATCAGTAAAATAAATGTTGCCGGAAGCGTCAACCGCTATACTTGTCGGGCCGTTTATCGATGCAGCAGTGGCAGCGCCATTATCTCCCGAATAACCGCCGGTTGCCGGGCCGGTACCTGTCCCCGCTATCGTTGTAATTGTCCCCGCAACATCTACTTTTCTAATCCGGCTAACTGCCGCATCTGCTATGTAGACATTCCCTGCTGCGTCCGTGGCAACTCCTTTAGGATCCCATAATTTCGCGGCGGTTGCCGCACCGCCATCTCCCGAATATCCCACCGATCCGTTGCCTGCAAACGTAGTGATAACACCGGATGAGTTTACTTTCCTTATCACATAATTTCCATCATCTGCGATATAAACATTTCCTGCATTATCCACCGCAATTTGAGTTGGGTTATTTATTGCCGCCGCCGTGCCCGGTCCGTTATCCCCGGAGTACGCGCCACAACAGCCCACTCCTGCGATAGTTTTTACTATTCCCGTGCTGCTGATCATACGCACCTGGTATGTGCTTCCATCTATGTAATAAATATTGCCCGCATTGTCTGCTGCTAGTCCAAGCGGGTATATGAGGTCCACTGCGCTTGCCGGTCCTCCGTCATTGTTGTAGGCGGCGTCAGTAGATACAGACGGCCCCTGGCCTGCAAAATCGGAGATAGTCCCTGTAGTATTTATTTTTCTTATTTCATTGTTGTCGTCACCGACATAAATATTGTGTGACGGATCTGCAACAACAGAAAACGGGGAACGAAACCGCGCGCTGACAGCAGGCCCGCCATCGCCCGAAAAATCGCCACTGCCGCAGGAACCGGCTTCATAACCGGTACCGGCGAATGTAGAAATAGTACCCGAACTATTTACTTTTCTGATTACATTATTGCACCCATCCGCAATGTACAGGTTCCCCAGGTTATCAACGGCTACCTGGTTAGGGTTATGTAATGTTGCCGCTGTCGCCGCTGCCCCATCTCCCGTATACCCGGTGGATGCGTTTCCGGCTACAGTTGTTATTATTTGTCCGTTTGTAAAAACAGGTAAGCAAAGCAGTAAAAGTATTTTCTTCATAACGCTTATTTTTTGTGATAAATAAAGTGGTATCACCAGGGTGAAGCTACCGATTTATTCAATTCAAAACGCTTTTTGACGCGAGATGCCAAATTGGATGTAGCACCATAAATAAAATGCTATGCAAGCAAGCAATTGCTTTCAATTTTTCTTCTGCTCCATTGTGCCTGGAAGCAGTGCTTTTATTTTATTTATGGGATGTAACGGGATTATTTCCAACACATCTTTTAACCAGGCAAATGGATTAATCCCATTAATCTTGCAAGTACCAGGAAGGCTGTAAAGGATGGCGCTACGCTCAGCACCGGCATTCACTTGATGCAGCACTCCGTTGCAACTGTTCTTAGCGTCTCTTTATCCCCGCATTTAATAGCCAGGTATATTCATGAAAATCATTTAATCCCTGAATCAAGGTCAGACATTTTCCGCAGAACCATTTTCCAGAACCCGCCACCACAGATACTTTCCGGCTAAAAAAAATCATTCCCGTGTTTCCCGCTGGTAACTCCTTGGATACCCCACCTCCTATCTTCCTTATGCATAATCAACTGCATACTGTTCTATCCTCCTTAAAATATCCTGCACAGGTTCTTCCAGTTCTTTACCCATTTTTATATATTCATCGGGATATTCATCCTTTAACAGGTACATAAGGGCATAGTAAGTGGGCTTAAACATTTCTTTGAGATGACTGTTGTTGTTGAAAATTTTTAGCGAGGAATGGTATTGCTTTTTTGAAGAAAGGACCATTAAGAATTTATTTATTATGCTTAAACTCGTTTCGATTTCCGGCAATTTGGTTCTTTCTAAATAGGAGTGCATGGTCATAATTGCTCTTTCAATATCATTATTCCATAATAATATTGAAGCTATAGGTGGTTCAAATGACTCTGAACCATTTAAACTAATTATTTCATTCAGATATTCTATAGCTTTCTTTTTATTCTTAGCTTTGTTAAAATATACGCCCATTAACATCATTTTTAGGCGAGTTTCTATAGTTTTATATGCTTTCCGAGGTTTCATTTTGCTAATGTTTGCTAAGGCTTGGTTTAGATATTTTTCACAGAATTCCATATCACTCTTTTGCCAATAAACTAAACCTAAAAAAATTTGAATGAATGTATTGTTATTGCTTAACTTTTCAACTTTTTTTAGCACATATATCGTCTCGTCTATGTTTTCTAAAGAAAGATAATATTGGAATAATTTTGTGTATTCTTCTATGTTATTCCCGTCTAAAGGATAATTAAAATATTTTTCAGAGGTATCATTATCGCCAAGTCTTTTATAGATATCTCCCAAAACAGGTGCAGATAGATACAAATATTCAGGTAATGCGCACAATAAGTATTCTAGAGCCTTATCGATCTCATTTGAATAAAAATATGCCTGACCCAAGCAATAACTCAAAAATTCGTTTTCTTTTATATGTTTTACGTGCGACAAATAATATATTGCTTTTGAATAGTCATCTATTAGAAAATAGGATGCTCCTAATGTTGATATTAATGCTACTGTTTTTGGTGTCGTATTTTCAATAAGGTCTATTACAGATTTATAGTTCTGCAGATCAAATTGATGATTTATTTCATCAATTTCACTTTGCTTTATCTGCGGAAGATATCTCGCTTCGGGCTCCGAAACTATAGTAGCAGTAGCATCAATTAATAATGCCTGGTTAACAGGGCTTGTCTGTGAAGAAGACAGCAAAGCGTTTGTGATGCTAATAGCAGATGAACTAATAAAATTCCCTGCCTGTAGTTTATTAATATACTCCTGTATAAATCCATCCATGCCATAGTTATCGTCCCCATACCACATTTCTAAAAACCGGGTAAGCCATTTTACTTTGCATTGCGAGGTTGCATCTCCATGCCGCATCAGGTACCAGATATTAAAGAAGCGCTCTTTTACTATGTAGAAATTATTTTTCGTGGAGGTCTTTATTTTTTCTATAAGGTTGTTTTTCTCCAGTTCTTGCAGCTGTGCAGATACTATTTTGCTGGCTAGCGGGTTCCCGTTTTCTCTTATGTTTTCCGCAATTTCCTTTACGCTTACCGCATCCCAGTTTTTGGCTATTACGTCCATTATGCGCCTTTGCTGCGGCTTCAGGTCTTCCATTCTGTGCTTATAGAGAGGTGTTACCTTATCCAGTATGCTTTCCAGGTCTTTAAGCGCACTGCCATCATTATCATTCAGCAGTATTTCATAGAGCATAATAATGGTTCTTATTACGCCGCCAGTAAGGATTGCCAGTGTTTCTATCCTTGCTTTATTGGCTGCTATATCAACTTGCCGTGCAGATTTTTCCTGTAGTTTTTTTATTAAGTCCAGGGTTTCCTCTTTACTAAGCCCCTCCAGGTTAATGACTCTAAAGAAATCGAAAAACGGTTCTGAATAATCATTGTGGCTTTCCAGCACCACTGCCGATGCGGCTACTATGCGCAGGTCTACACAGTTCATTAATATTTCCCTGAACCTGTGGCTGTCCCGCTCATTCAGATTATCCAGGAAGAGCTCGCCGAAATTATCAAACAGGATAATCAGTTTCTTGTGGTGCTTATGAAGTGCATCAATGACCAGTTTAAAACATCTTTGTTCGTAGTCATTGGTGCCTATAAATTTATCTGTTGCCTTATAATAATCTCCGCCATCAGGGAAATTACTGTCAAAATATTTCAGCAGCTTTTCCCATAAATTAGAAAGCGAAGTAAGGTCGTACGATTCTTCGTTGAAGAATACAGGTACCAGCCAGTCTTTTAGTTCGGGCGTTCGCTCTATTTCATACTTCAGCCGCAGCAGCAATGTTGTTTTGCCCATACCGCGCTGTCCTTGTATCAGGTAGTGCTGCTCGGGGTGCCGCATATCCCCGCTTTTTATGGCGTCAAATAATTGGGCAAATACCTTTGTCCTTACCACAAAGTGCTCTATCAGCCACTCCTCAGGCTGTGCTGCCGGGTTATATAATTTAGGTTCAAATTCCATCGCCATTATTTTTTTTGCACCACAGTTGAAGAATGGGTGATGTATATCTATATGTCTCTTCTGTTTCATATAAATATCCATCCTCACAAAGCCCCTCCATTATTCCTTTATAATTATCTACTGCATATTTTTGCGACAAGTCAAAAAATATTGCTTTATCTATCGTATCATTTTGTGCCGTGTAAACAAGCACGCCCATGGCGTATAAATATTCATTATTGTCCAGCAGGCCTTTTAACCTTGAAAAATAAGGCTCGAACATGGCTTTGTTTTTTGCCGCAATTGTTTTTGCAATAGCAGTATCAACATCTGCATTATCAAGCGGTCCTTGCTTATCATAAAAAATATCCTCAAGTTCCTGATACACTAATTGGATATGAAATGGTATGAACCACCTGATTTCATCGAGCATATATTCAATGCCGGCGGCACCGATGGCAACATTTTTTCTTTTACACAGCAGGTACAGCAAATCCATCGCCTCGGCTCTCGACAACGGATGAACTTCTAAAGTTCGCAGGTCATTTACATCAGCTAGTGAGGCTATTTTTTCTACTCTGGGGAACAGGGCTATGGAGCCAGTGTAGATAAAGGATACTTTTTCTTCTGTTACCTTATGATGCCGCAGTTCCCTGTTTAGCTGTATAAATCTTCTCGCTTCATTTTCTCCATGTTCTTTATATATATTGTGGATGGTTTGTGGGAATTCGTCAATCATTATTACCACTCGCCCTACTCCTTTATCTATTTTACTGAGCAGGTCAATAAATTTTTGGTGGTAATCTGGTTCTTCCTGGTCTTTCAGTTTTACTACTCCTACCTCATCAACCGTCTGTAGCACTGTCGATAAAAGACTAGTCAAACCAGAAGAAAGCTTTGCAAGATTGTTGATAGCTTTACTATGCACCAAATCATTATATAAGACTTTGAAAAAATCATTGACGGAATAAACCGATTCTGTGATTACATAAATAAAGAAATAACCCTTGTCATTGTCTGTATCCTCTAAATACTTGAGTATAGATGTTTTCCCAACCCTGCGAGGGGCAGATAAATAAATGTTTGCATTTATCTCTAACAGGTCGTATATCTTGGCTATTTCTTTTTTCCTGGGGTAAAAGGCATTTCCTCTCGCCGGGTTGCCTAAACTTGGTTTAAAATCTTCCATTTGACAAGTTCTATTTTGTCAAAAGTAGTGACAAAAAATTATTTGTCAAAATTTTTAGCAAATTTATTTTTGTCAAATGGTCTACCTCCCAATGCTGTCTGGCCATTCAGAAATTCCCCATCCCTATAAACAATTAAGCTATTAGGAAATTTGGCCATTAGGAAATCCCCCATTTTTCCGCAACCCCATTTTCCAGAACCCGCCACCACCGCACCTTTCCAGCCAAAAAAAAATTTCACTACCCGTACCAACACGCAAATAAAATCGAAACACAGATCTTTGTAATTGCTGAATTTTATATGATGAACACTGCTAAAATGCTTACGAGATTTATAAAGGCTATCGGGAAAAAAATACAGGAAAAGTTAGGGGGTACATTGATCTCTTAACCTCCCTCACAAAAACACTTTTATCAAAATTTTTTTTCAAAAAGGCATGTTTTGTCAGGTTTACGATAAAATGTACTTTGAAAGTGGCAGATAATCAATACATTAAAAACAAAATTTAATTTTACCAATGCATAAAAGTCATGTTCAAATACCATAAAAGTCATGGAAACAGCAAAATTAGTCATGCTAAATCAGCGTTTTTTATACATAAAGTCAACCCCGGTCATGCCCTTCCCGCATCCCGTTCATAACAAATGATAACTTTAAGGAAACATACCAATACCCTATCTTTATCATGCAACCACACTCTTTATGAATGAAAATGAAATCATCGATTACGTCAAAAATCATCCGTCGGGCAAAGTAAAGCTCGCCATTACCGACATCGGTGGCGTATTGCGCGGCAAGTACGTCAGTACGGATAAATTTTTGTCGGTCGTCAATAAAAATATCGGGTTTTGTGATGTTGTTTTCGGTTGGGATGCTCAACGTTTCCTTTGCCCGGTCAATCCTATATTTAACAAGCTGCTTTTTCTCTTCATTGGTCATAGCACCACTCCTTCTTTTGTAACGTTTTGATAAAAGGGGGTTATTCTATGTTTGGTTTCCCATGCTTTCTTTGACAACACCAACGGGCTGATGATAATGCCAGTATCATATTCTATATGGTATAGCGGGTATTTTATTTTTTTTTCATCATCGTAGGTTACTTTATCCTCGTCAACTAGTACGAGCAGATCAATATCCGAACCGGTTTTGTAATCTCCGCGCGCTGTAGAGCCATACAAAATCAATGTAGCATGTGGTGCAGTGGCTTTTACTGATTCTTTAATGCGTTGCAATATGTGCTCCCTTCCGGCCATTCAACAAAATTACAATTTTCGATAACAATACGCGGTTACATTATCCGCAAAATATTTTAAGACAATCCCGGGAAATCAATTCGGATGCCGTGTATCCATGTTCACCCGAGTTCCGATATTCGCAGCACCACGCTTGGACTGTTTGAAATTCAGATGTACTTTTGCTTTGTCATGGGTTCCAAACAAAGAATAAAAGAAGTAAAGGAAACGATCAATTATCTCTTGATTGCGACCGAAGTTGCAAAAGAAAAATTGCGGAGGCATTATTTAAAAATGCCAAAACCGGAAATGCTTGAAGAGTTCAGGCAGTATGAAAGCACTGATCTGGAATGGATTTACGAAAATTTAGGACTCACTACCGACGATTACGAAATATGCAGGGCGTCTTATGAAGTGCTGCAGGAGCGCGGGCTAAAGTAAGCAGTAACCAACCATCCAAATATATTTTGCCTACTTCATTAGTTTGAATTCCTGACGCCTGAGCCCTCCTTGTTAAACAACTTAAAAATAACACCATCCTTTACTATGTATAA
>Ga0206890_1095_pt3 | contig 22831 bp, 18 predicted proteins | sample Alteio_BWOrgHeat_58_FD_152960 | JGI IMG/M metagenome (GOLD analysis project Ga0206890, IMG submission 152960) | Enriched cells from forest soil in Barre Woods Harvard Forest LTER site, Petersham, Massachusetts, United States - Alteio_BWOrgHeat_Nextera6 ... | reverse complement strand
GTCAGTATGATAGTGTTACTGATGTGATCACGATGAAAGGACAAATTGACGATCCTATCAAAGGCAAAACAGAGTTGAAGAGTACTTTTATGCTTGCAGATGCCAACCATCTGGATATAGAATGGTATGGTACTCCGCGCAATGGCACAGAGATGAAGTTTGCAGAAATGAAACTAACCAAAAAGTAGATTTAAGATTACTACACTTACGTTTATAGAGACCCACCCATCCCCTGCTTTACAAAATAATATTTAGGCCCTTCGCCGTGATAGCCCGCGCAATATCCTTAATTATTCCACGGCAACCTTCATTTTGCCAGAACTGCTTCTGACGTTCATTTAGTTTTTGATCAACCTCTGCATGGCCAACCTATTACCGGTTTGACCGAAAAGCCGGATAAAATACATACAGGCGGGTAAGGGGGGGGGGCAATTTAACAGCCTCTTTTTCAGCGATTAAGAGTTTGTTCTTTTTGTGATGTTTTTTGTTTTTTGAAATTTTTCACTTCAGTGGCATAGTTTTTAAAGAGTTAGGGAAAACCGACACTATGAAAAAGATTATGACAAACGTAGCTTGTATTTGCCTCGCTACTATTTTTTTAACATCATGCGTTGCCAAACGTAAATATGTATTTGCACGTGATAAGGCAGAACAGGAACGCAAAGACAATATAGCGCTTAATAGCCGCATTTCTATGCAGTCAGACAGTATAAGCATGCTCAACAACAGTATCAGCGGCCTGCAAAGGCAATTGACGGCGCTGGGCAATGAAAATATGAACACGAACAGTGAGCTCAATATGACAAAAGAACAAGTAGCGGCCCAACGTAAACGCGTGGAGCAATTACAATCGTTCATAGCGGCACAGCAAGCTGCCGTAACTACACTGAAAAACAAAATAGCAGAGGCGCTCGTTGGCTTTAACAGCAACGAACTGACCGTGACCATGAAGGATGGCCGTGTGTATATAAGTATGCAGGAGAGCCTGCTGTTTCCATCGGGCAGCGCTGTAGTGAACCCTAAGGGTAAAGAAGCGCTTGCAAAAGTGGCCAGCGTACTCAATACCAGCGCGGATATAAACATAGACATTGAAGGGCATACCGACAATAAGCCCATACACACTACCGCTTACCCCGACAACTGGGCGCTGAGCACCGCACGCGCTACGTCAATAGCTCATGTGCTGATAGATGAATATGCAGTATCTCCGCTGAAACTGATAGCGAGCGGTCGCAGTTCTTATGAGCCAATAGCTACCAATGAAACTCCCGAAGGCCGCGCACAGAACCGCCGTACCGAAATAATATTGGAACCAAAATTGGATGAACTGATGCAGTTGCTGAATAGCCCTACCGCAAGCAAATAGATTGATTCTCTCGTTCTGGCGGGCGAGTGATCTATTGATAGATAAATGATAAAAGTGCCACGCTGTTAAAACGTGGCACTTTTATTTGTATTTGCCCGATGAAGCTCATCCTCGCAAACCTTGCTTCTTCCCTTGCATTAACAACCGTGTCTGCTCTTAAAAGTTAGTTGGTACTTAGTTATTAGCCAGGTGGCCAATATTAGAACGTTTGTGTTTCCATCGCCTGTGCGACCATAACCACGTCTCCGGTTGGCCAATAATGTCCTTTTCCAACCTCCTGATGAACATTTCGGATAGCTCCCCGTCACCAGTATCTGCCGGATTTTCTGCAAGCACCTCCGCGCTCATTTCGTAATAGCCTCTTTTTACTTTTTTTACCGAAGTATATAGCACCGGCAGGCCCATCTTTTTTGCTATAAGCTCCATCCCTTTAAATACAGGTGTGTCCTGGTTAAGGAAGGTAGTCCAATAGGCATGGTCTGGCCGTGGGGTTTGGTCCGCTACAAAGGCTGTAGCATTCAGCCCGTTTTTATTTGCGGCCATTTCCCTGTAAGTATTGTTCATCGGTATGAGCCTTGTGCCATACCGTGACCGGATCCGGTGCATCAATCCATCGAAATATTTATTTTTAACGGGGTGATAGATCACAAACAACTGGTGGCGGGAAAGCATATTAAAAGCATTGCACGACCATTCCCAGGTACCATTATGCCCCATCACCATCAGCACACTTTTATTTTGGTCGGCGGTTCTGTGCGCGGCCTTCGGGAGTTTCATTGGTAGCTATTGGCTCATAAGAACTGCGACCGCTCGCTATCAGTTTCAGCGATGTTATATATCTCCTGCTCCGTTTTTCCCGGGAAAGAGTTGCGCAAATTTTCTATCACTACTTTTTTACGATATCCAATAACGTTAAACAGGATATAATTCAGAAAATCAGAAAATGAATAGAGTAGTTTAAAAGGCAGTATAGATACTAGGTAAATAAAGGGCAAAGACATGTAGTAAGTAATTGCCGCTGCCGGAGAAATAGATGCTGTTTTTTTATTTGGTAAGTTCATGCTAGTGTATGGTATACTTTTTAGTAGCTGGATAATTGCAAATATTTGGCAGCGGTCTGTCCGTTATATATCGTCTCCCGGTATTTTGCCTCTGCATTGTCTTTGAATAAAAAAGAAAATCGAACATAAAAATAATGCCACCTGTCATTATATTATGCAGTATTTAATTTATATGTTGGATTGCGTGGTTTCATGCCATTGTTGATCTGACAATAACCTAAATGAAGTGGGGCACAAATATACGGTGATCGGCACTTTGGTAAATATCACAATCGCCTATAGAACTATCATTTGAGCTAATTGATACAGATGCAAAAGCGCCCTATGCAATTACAGAAGAACCGAAAAAGCATGCGTGGTGGGAATGGCATTTCTGTGCGTATTAGCACTCGCTGAGGCTTATCGGCAGCTGCACTGCCAGCCCGCCCTCTGCGGTTTCCTTATACTTGTGGCTCATGTCAAGCGCAGTTTCCCACATGGTATTTACAACGGCATCGAGGGAGATGCGGGCTTTGCCGGGGTCACTCTGTAGGGCAAGTTGGGCTGCGGTGATGGCCTTAATAGCGCCCATGGTATTGCGCTCAATGCAAGGCACCTGGACGAGGCCGCCCACAGGGTCACATGTAAGCCCAAGATGATGCTCCATAGCTATCTCAGCTGCCTGCAGGCACTGCTGCACCGTGCCGCCGAGCGCCTCGGTGAGGGCTCCTGCGGCCATAGATGAAGACACCCCAATCTCAGCCTGGCAACCGCCCATGGCGGCAGACAGGGTCGCGCCTTTTTTGAAGATGCTGCCTATCTCAGCGGCGGTTAAAAGGAATTTGATTATTTTGTCATTATCGTTACCATCGCAAAAGGCAATAAAATAGAGCAATACGGCAGGCACTACCCCGGCTGCTCCATTAGTAGGCGCGGTAACCACGCGGCTGAAGGATGCGTTCTCCTCATTAACAGCAAGGGCAAAGCAGCTTACCCAGTCGAGCGTATATTTGAATGACTGGCCGCCGCTGCGGATCACGTCCAACCATTGTCCATAACTATGGTAAGGCTTGCCATCAGTTAGCTTTTTATTGAGGTCTGCGGCACGGCGGGTCACATTGAGGCCTCCGGGCAGCACACCGCCTATATGGGCTCCGCGGAAGATGCAATCACGCATGGTTTCCCATATACGGAACACGCCTGCTTTAGTATCAGCTTCACTGCGCCATGTCTTTTCATTTTCCATGACAACACCCGAAATATTGAGGCCGGTTTTTTCACATGCGGCAAGCAGGTATTCAGCTTTTTCAATGGGGTATGGTAGCTGCACGAGGCTGCCATCGCCATCTTCCTCACCTTCCTTGACTACGAAACCGCCGCCTATGGAATAATACGTCTCGGCAATTTCATCACCATCATAGAATGAGCACAAAAAAGTGAGGGCATTAGGGTGATATGGCAGGCTTTCATCAAAGAGGAATACAACATCCTCCCCCGGATCGAATTGAATATCCCTTACCCCGTTCAGCTTTAGTCTCTTCTTTTCGGCGATGCTCTCCATACGCGGCGTTATCTCGTTCACATCGAAAGTTACCGGGTCTTCCCCGCACAGCCCTAACAGTACTGCTACGTCTGTACCATGCCCCTTTCCCGTCTTGGCGAGAGAGCCGTATAGCAGCACCCGGACCGACGCAACTTTGTCGAGTCCCTTATTTTTCAAAGTATCCAGGAAGCGCAAAGCGGCACGCCATGGGCCTAATGTATGCGAACTGCTGGGGCCAATTCCTATCTTAAAAATGTCAAATACAGATATACTTTCCTGTTTCAAAACCTAATTATTAAAAAATAAAAAAGGGAGAATAAATTCCCCCTCAAAGATACAGGCAAAGTGAAAAGTTAAACGTTAAAAAATTGGCCTCCACTCATCGTTCAGCGAAAATCCCACAATTTTGCCGAAGGTGTTGCAATTACCTTGCGACAATCCATTTAAGGCATCAGTACTTTATCAATGACGTGTATCACACCATTGCTCTGGTAAACATCTTTAATACTCACCATGGCTATGCCGCCTTTATCGTCTTTTATTTCAAGGTGTTTGCCTTTTTGCATTACGGTGAGTTCTGCGCCCTGCACGGTAGTGAGCTTTGCCATGCCCCCGCCCATCTTCACTTTTTCCATCAGGACTTTTGAGTCCAGGTTGCCGGCCACCACATGGTAGGTGAGTATATTGGTAAGTGTGGCCTTGTTTTCGGGTTTCACAAGGTTGTCAACGGTGCCGGCGGGTAATTTGTCAAAGGCCTCATTGGTAGGCGCAAATACGGTGAACGGCCCTGGGCTCTCCAGTGTTTCAACGAGTCCGGCAGCTTTTACCGCAGCAACCAGCGTAGTGTGGTCCTTGGAGTTGACAGCGTTCTCTACTATGTTTTTTGTTGGGTACATAGCGGCTCCGCCTACCATAACTGTTTTTTGCGCGTAACTAATTGCTGCGCTTCCCGCTAACATAGCTATTGCTGCTATTGGGATCATGAGCATTCGTTTCATAAAAGTTGATGTTTTGAAGGTGAAAAATGTTTTACCCTTACATCTACGTGAGCTTTTCAAATTTGGTTTTGCGGAAATGAAAAAAAATAAAGAACCAACCCTAAATGAGGTACGAAAATCTCATGGTAAGGGGCAAAGACGCGGTCTCCATTTGGTGTTTTAAAGAACGAAAGGATGTAACCTAGTCCCAATCAAACAGGGGGCTGAGTTGTTAAAGGCCCGATATTATTATTGAACGTATTTTCTGAAAAAGCGTTCCGGATCAAGCACCTGCAAATCAGAAAAGTAGAAATCATCAACATCACTGCTGACTATACAGGTGCAATTAGCATGCAAGGCAGCGTAATACTGAAGGCCGTCTTCAAAATCATGTATCTTTTTATTTTGCACCGCAGATGTAACTTCCTTTTGGCCGCAGTCAGCAATTTCCAGGTGTTGAATTAAAAGTTTAATCTTTTTGTTTGCCGCGCTCTGACCATGTTTTTTTTCTGCAAAATACCACGCTATTGCAAGTGAAATACCGGTAGTAACTAAAACCGTATCTTTAACTCCAGCCATACTCAGTATTCTTGAAGTATAAATATATAGTGGGTACTCCTTATTGAGAACGGATACGAGGATATTAGCATCAAGAAAAAATTTCATTTTTTCCTATTGTAGAATTCATCTTTAATATCTTTCCGTTTGCGTCGGGTAGTTATATATTCAGCCTCGCCTTCAGATAGTGTACTTACCCAATCCGCAACGGGAATATCTTCTATAGTGCGGTTTTGGCTGAATGCGGCTTTACGTAATAGAATTTCCGTGAGCCTGCTGAGGCTTACCCCCTCCTTCTTAGCATACTTTTTCGCTTTATCAATTACCGCCGCATCAAAGCTTAAAGTTATTTTAGCGTCCATAGCAACTGTACTTTATACGACAAAGTTATAAATTTTATACGTATAAACAAGAAATGACGTAAAACCTATACTTTGAAAAAAGGTATTGAGCCTGCATTGATAAAGAAAATAGTTCCCGGGCGAGGAGGGCGTAACTTATTTATAGTCCAGGTGATTCCTTCTTCATTCTCCTTAGCACTTTTGCTATGTCTTCAGGTGTATCAATGCAATGGCTTTCATACCGGGTAATGGTGCACTTTATTTTGAAACCATACTCCAGCCATCTAAGCTGCTCCAACGATTCGGCCTGCTCAAGGGATGAAACAGGCAATCGGGTTATTTTCTCAAGCACGTCTCTCCTATAAGCATACATGCCCACGTGCCGGTAATAGGGATAATGCCGGTGCCAGTCTTTTTCGTCCACTCCCTTTATGAACGGAATCACCATGCGGCTGAAATACATGGCTTCCATATTGCTGTTCAGCACTATCTTAACTTCACCCCGGTCAAATAATTCTTCATGGGTAGCTACCGGTATCATTTGCGTGGCTAACTCCACAGAGCCGTCATTCAATAATGCGGCAAGTTCATCAATCTGCGCAGGGTTAATAAACGGCTCATCTCCCTGTATATTGATCACGTAGTCATACCCTGCGCCCAGTTGCTGCAGCGCATCCCGGCAACGGTCTGTACCTGTGGAGTGATCCTCGGCAGTCATTACAGCCTCGCCTCCAAAATCTTGCACATGCCGCAGTATCCGTTCGTCATCAGTAGCCACAACTAACTTACTGAGCGATGTGCTCTTCGCGGCCTCCTCATACACGCGCCGTATCATGCTTTTACCGTCTATATCTGCCAGCGATTTGCCGGGGAAACGGGTGGACGCATACCTTGCGGGGATAATACCAGCTATCATTGCAGATGTTGTTCTGTACTCAATATTTCTTAAGGTCCTGGATATCAAGCATACCGAACGGCTTACCGTTTTCAGTAACCAGGATAGTGTCCACGTTCATTTTCTTAAATATTGCCGAAGCCTCATTGAGCAGGGCATTTGCATCAATACTTACCGGTGTTTTGTATTCGAGGCCGCCGATCTTTTTTTCTAAAATATGCTGCCCGTCTTTTTGCAGCAGTCGGCGGAGATCACCGTCTGTAAATACCCCTTTAATGCTCCCATCTTCATTCAATACTGTTATACACCCAAACCCGAATTCAGTCATTTTCACAATGGCGTCTTTCAAATTTGTATGTTCGGGCACCAGAGGGTTCAGGCCGTTGATGGCCTCCTTTACACGCACAGTCATCAGTCTTGTATCACTGAGGAACTGCTCAGTGCCTATTGTAGTAAAATTATTATCGGTCAATGATTTCAATATTTTCAACGGTAGCGTGATGGTATGCACACCAATATTAATCGCATTGCGAACATGCTCCGCATTGCGGACAGAGCTAAACATCACTTTGGTGTCGTAGCCATAATGGAGCACGGCATCCACACATTGCTCCACGAGTGCCAGGGCGTCATGCCCCTGGTCCTGCAGCCTCCCCACCAGTGGGCAAACATAGGTAGCGCCGGCATGCATGGCCATATAGGCTTGCTGCAGTGTATAAACGAGGTGCACGTTCACCATAAGCCCCTCCTGGCGCAGCAAATAGCAGGCACGCACTCCCTCTAACGATACGGGTATTTTAAATACAGTGTGCTTTGGGTCCAGGCCAAGGTCTAGCAGGCGGCGGGCTTCCTTTACCACATCTTCCGCGGTATTTCCTAAGGCTTCAATTTGCAATACCGGCACCATTTTCGACAGTTTCAGGATAGTGGCGTCAATATCCATTATTCCCTCACGCTGCATAAAGGTGGGCGTGGTAGTCAAGCCATCAAGAAAGCCCAATTTAAAGCCTTCTTCAATTTCCTTGAGGTTGGCAGAATCAAGATATAATTCCATGTACGTTGTTTATTATAAAAATAATTGTTCCCGTGTTTCTATTCTTTGCGAGGCATAAAATGTCATATCAAATTTCTCACAAAGATCGCAAAGGTACATGTAAAGAAGGTGCAAAGCTCATGTTTAATAGTCGCTTTTTATCGGATAGGCTGGTATGGTAACCCGTGCTTCTAACCCTCAATAACCATGTCATCCTGGGCATTAATGGCAATATAGACATCAACGACTTTAACGCAGATGCACCCCCCATCGGCTGACTCTGATGCAAACGCTGCCATACAAGCGTTTGTAAGGTCGGCATGAAGTGCCGCACTACTTGCGTGGGTGTCATGCAGTATTTTGATTTGCAATTGGTTTAAACCCTTACATATCTGCATCAGAAAAAGGATGTTGCGCAATTAATTAAATTTTATTTTTATTTTTATTTATCAGACTTTTTCTACATTGTGGCAAATACTGATTTATGAAGCGGATATTATTCGTGCCTTTTATAGCCATATTTATGTTTTCCTGCGGTTCGCATTCAGACAATGCTAACAAAGCCGGGAGCGAGTATGTTAACCCATATCATATAATCTGGGGGGCGGATAGCTTGCTGAAGTCTTACAATTGTTTATTCAGGGGAGCTTCTTGCTACGATAGCGCGTATAAGTATGAGGTTGTCGTTATGACGATGCCGGTAAGCACTTATTCAACTGCAAAACCGCATAATGACAGCCCCATTACCTTCGAATGTTTTTTTAAGAACGACACTTTACGTACTCAATGGGAATATAGTAAAGTAAGATTGGCCGAACTGGGTAATTGTTTGCCGCCAACCGTTTATTTCCCGTTAGATACCCTGGCAAACCCCGGTTGCGACAACGATGGCTACCTGTTATGGTTTGTGAATACGAAAGACTATCAAAAATATGCAGACACTTGCAAACCGGATTCGCTTAGAAATTGTTATGCCGTAATCAGAAATCTTCCGGTTATTGCTGCGCATAATATTAAGGCAATCACCGTCGTGGATATGGAGGCGGATACTGGCTATTGGGCAAAAAAATTACCAGACTCTACCGGCTATGGTTACAAAAACCTCTACTCATCAACTGGTGTAGTAGTTACTTTGCAAACTAAAACGGATACCGCGCACCCAATCGAATGCTACATCATTAGTAACTATGATCAGGCCACAGTGCGTTGGAAAGGTAAAGATGTTACAAAGTAGTGCTTGATTTTACAGACGGGACAACACCATTAAATCAGGGAAACGACCCTTTCAGGGTCACATATATATAGTAAAATGCGAAAATATCTCGCTCGATGCCGTAGGTATCGCATGTTAGGGGTGCATTTCTTCGCATCAAAAAACATATCATATTATTAGCCCAAAGGGCTTTAATGTCAATAGCCCCCGATGAAATCAGGGGGTAAAACGAATATAATTTACCAACCCGAATGGGTTGAACGTGTAATGAGACGCGATGATTTGAAATGCTTCACTCGTCCGCGAATGTTTCGCGGATGCCCCGGCGACGCGTTTGAAACGCGCATTATAAAGATAGCATTGATACTGCATTCAAAATAATTGCAATCCCGGCATATTATTTGCTGTATATTGATAATATCTTTGTATAACACACTATAAATATGAAAACCCTCTCTACCCTTCTTATTTCCGTCTTCACTCGTCCGCGAATGTTTCGCGGATGCCCCGGCGACGCGTTTGAAACGCGCATTATAAAGATAGCATTGATACTGCATTCAAAATAATTGCAATCCCGGCATATTATTTGCTGTATATTGATAATATCTTTGTATAACACACTATAAATATGAAAACCCTCCCTACCCTTCTTATTTCCGTCTTGTCCTTTTCTGCCTATGCGCAGAACTACCAATGCCTGCAAACTGGCGTGAAACATTATTTTACCAACAGCACTGGCTATGTGCGGGGCATAAGAATCGATTCAGTAAAAACACTTACTGATTCCACTATTTATTATCCGTATCACACGCCAAGAGGTTATTATGGCAGAAGTGGATCAGCCATATTAGATCCCAATGGCGGGAGTTGGTTAGGCAAGAATGTGGTAAAGCGTAATGATGGTACATTTCTTTTTGATAATTTATGGAATGATACAGTAGTTATTAAAACACAAGCCCATACCGGTGATACATGGATATTTTATAAGGATACCACATCACTTTATTATGAAGCAGATCTAGTGTCTGTTGATACAATGACTGTTTTAAGTAGCGTTGATTCGATAAAGACAATACTGATTAGCGCCCATAATCCGGCGGGTATTGTTACCACCGACCCTTCGGATAGCTTCCGGATTATCCTCAGTAAAAACCATGGTTTCGTTAGCGTCTTTGATCTATATACTTTCCCGTATCATGGGCCTGACTCAGTTTATATGCAAGGCGATGATTTTTATTTAGACCATATTGTCACCTCCCATAGCGCCAATCCGACAACAGCCAACTCGATTTTTTCATTAATCAATTTTGTTGATCCAACCCTTCCTCAGCTATACCAATGGAATGTGGGCGATGTTTATGAGTATAGTGTATGCGATGGATGCCTTGAAAATTTTTGTTCTGGATGTTATACACCGCCTGAATATTATATATTCGATTCAATTGTCAGTGTTGGCGCTATACCAGGCGGAGTAACGCATAATTATAGCGGATGGACAGCCACATATCTCCCTCCTTCACTGTCCCCGCCTTATTATTCTACTTCCGGGAGTGGCGGTGTTTCAACAATTGATTCTACATTGTTGTTTGACACCACACTTATGCCGGAAGAATTTGGACAATCTTTTTTTTGGACTTATTCCCCAAATGATTCCAGTTATTGCATAGTTAATACTTTATATTCAACACAAGATAATATTGAAATCCATGGATCAGAATATGGTAGAGCTTTTGAAAATTATTCTGCACCTTCGCTATATAAATCGCCTTTAGGGTTATTAAGTTCAGATAATAGTTCGGGTGGTGCTGGATTGTCAGGAGATGAAAACTTAGTCAATTCTCAAAACCTACTGTATTACAGTATCGGCGGAATCCCTTGTGGCGGGTTGCGTATCCCTGCTGAATCAGTCGCCGAAATCAATGGGCCAAATACCACAATAACACTCTACCCCAACCCCGCCACGACCTCGGTCACCATACAAACAACTTACCAACTTATCAACCAATCAACTAATCAACCAATCAACCAAATCACCATCACCAACCTCCTCGGCCGAACCGTCCACACCCAAAACTATAACACAGACCAAATACAAATAGACGTCTCATCCCTCCCCACCGGCATGTACTTCGTAAAAATGAATGGCAGCGAGGTCAGGAAATTTGTGAAGGAATAACTGACTATCTTTAGAAAACAGTTTATGATAAAATTATTACTTGCATTCCTCATTCTAGGTTTTTCATTATCGTCGTTCGCGCAGAAAATACATTTCACCGATACGACCAATATATGGAGGGAGTTACATCCACAATACAATGCTCCTTACCCTGAATTGCTTTACTATAATACTTATTCTTTTATTAGGCATTCAACTATTGACTCCGTTGATTATAAATTGTTCAACTTCGGTGAAGAATATCTGGGAGTTGCTCCTGGAGGCTCTTTTTTTATAAGAGAAGACACTATTCTAAAGAAAGTTTTCGTTAGGGACCTAACTGGTGATTCTGACTTAGTATTAATGGATTACAATCTTAATGTGGGCGACACATTCACCACTCCAAATAACCAATTTGTAGTCATTGCAATTGATTCAACGTTAATTAACTCGGTATGGTATAAAGTATGGTCTTTTTCAGAAGAATTCCCATACGAATGGGGTCCTTATACAATTAACGTCATTGAGGGAATTGGCTGTATCCAAGACCCAAGCTACATGCTTTGGGATTTAAGTGGTTGCGTAGAATGTACCCCGCCTTCTATGTATTGTTTTTCAAATAATGGAATCACACCGCCTCTTATACCACCCGTGTCTTTTTTAAATAATACCACGAGTTGTTCGACCTTTCCTGCCTTGCACACTAACCAATTACAACCAAGTCATGATAAAATGACACTCTACCCCAACCCCGCCACCACATCCCTCACCATCCAGTCAACTTGTCAACTAACCATCCAATCAACTAATCAACCCATCAACCAAATAGCCATCACCAACCTCCTCGGCCAAACCCTCTACACCCAAAACTACAACACAGGCCAAATACAAATAGATGTATCAAATCTCCCCACCGGCATGTACTTCGTAAAAATAAATGGCAGTGAGGTGAGGAAGTTTGTAAAGGAGTAACAACCATTCAGGAAAATCCTTTAATCCCTGTCCCGCTTGTTGCCTATCGTGTGGACACATTTTTTTCTCCTATAGTATAAGGGAATGCTCCGTTAGGAGCTACCGCTTTGTAGCCCCAATCAGGTAAAATGGGTATTGCTCCGTTAGGTGCAAACCTATTCAATCATCGTTCAGACAAAAGTTAATTATTTTATAATACTAATAAATATTATTAGAACATGCTTATTATTGCCTAAATTTGTATAAATTATTTAAGGCGCTCTTTTGCCCCTTGTGATTTCCTTTGTTGCCTTTGCGGTAAAAATAATATTTTTATCTTTATTTAATATTATATGTAAAATTTTTAAAGCGCAAAAAAAGACATTGACCAATGTGTAATTTTCACAATTTTAGGCATGTCCGGTTGCCCATTTAGTCAATGTTTTAAGTAATTTAGTAAGGTTCAAAGTCATGGAGAGGTCAGGTTCACTCATTGCTATTATGCGGTATATGTTCAGATTTATAGTGCACATTTGTGTTATGCATAGCCAACCTACGGCTATTATAGCACCTTTATGCCCCAAAAAACCGCTTTTGCTGCATTGGCATAGGCTTTTTTTATCAACCGCCGTAGCTTTTAGCAAAGGAGGTATCAACCAGGCACAAATGCACTTCCCCGAAAAAATTCCTAAAATCAAAAAAGTCATGTTTTGGCTGGTACCCGCTACTGGCCGAACCGGAACTAAAGTTTCATCCGGTAGCTATTAGGACAAAAAGTATGGAAATATAGGGATAGACAATCATTTAACCATTTAGCCATTTAACCTTTTAACCAAACTGCCCCTTTTTTATGGTGTAGACTAAATAGCAAATTATAATATGATAATTGAGCCATTGAGCTATTAGGTCATTGAGCCATTTTTAAAGCCCTTTTTTATGGTGTAAACTAAATAGAAAATTATAATATGATAATTGAGCCATTGAGCTATTAGGTTATTGAGCCATTTTTAAAGCCCCTTTTTATGGTGTAAACTAAATCGCAAATTATAATATGATAATTGAGCCATTGAGCTATTAGGTCATTGAGCCATTTTTAAAGCCCCTTTTTATGGTGTAAACTAAATCGTAAATTATAATATAATAACTGAGCCATTGAGCTATTAGGTCATTGAGCCATTTTTAAAGCCCTTTTTTATGGTGTAAACTAAATCGCAAATTATAATATGAAAACCACTTGAAATGGAAAAATACATAACCCGAATCAGGCAAATCCTTTAATCATTTGAATCACGGTTCACACTATTTCGTTAACTTTAAGTCAAGTTTTGGGTGCAACCCAACCATTTTGATAACACAGCAGTCTTATATATTGTTTAGGAACGTTGACAAAATAAGTTCGGCAAGATGGCGCAGTTATTTTTCATTTTTACAAGGCGTAAAATCTGAGAATAGCAAGCCTGTTTAAAGACTTTTACAACGAAGAAAAGATGGAAAAGAACAAGTCAGATTGTAGAACTTATTTTGTCATCGTTCCTCAGCATTAATAACCAACATACTTGTCTATAGCTTTGGCATATACTAACACGGGCCATGCCAGTGAGTTGGAACAGCTCATTCAAGGGTGTATCCACAACGAGCGGGGTGCGCAGGAGAAGCTATACCATTTATTTTACCCCAGGATGATGGCGTTGGTGAGAAGGTATATTAACCATGAAATGCAGGCGGAAGAAGTGATGAATAATGGCTATCTGCGCGCATTCCAAAAAATAAAACAATATAACTTCCAGGGCTCTTTTGAAGGTTGGCTAAGAAAGATCATATTCCATGCGGTAGCAGACTATGTGAAGCAAAATGCACGTTATTCAAATAGCGTGGTATTGGTTGAAAAAGAAGAATTTGTGCATAAAGACCATGCAGACAAACTCTACTACGATCAGCTTGTGGAATTAATACAGATGCTTCCCGATGCCACGCGCACGGTTTTTAATATGTATGTAATGGATGGATTCACGCATAAAGAAATAGGAAACATTCTCGGCATAAGTGAAGGAACATCAAAGTGGCATCTATCAGAGGGCAGAAGAGTACTAAAAGAAAAAATTGAAAAATTAGAACTTCATTTGAAAATATGATAGTCTCCGAAGTCCTCCCGAATGCTTTCGGGACTATCGGGAGGGAAGGAAAAAGTTAGAGAGTTAAACATTTTTTAAATATAAAATTTATCCACATGGATAATAATTTCGTAAACATTGATGACCTGGTCCGGCAACGACTGGGAGGAGGAGAGGAGCAGGAGCGCTCAGGGGCATGGTTGCATATGCGGGAGCTGCTGGATGAAGAAATGCCACGGCAGGCAGGGTTTGTGTATTGGCGCCGCATGTTAAGCGCTTCAGCAGTGCTGCTGTTGATCGCTTCCATCAGCGTAGGTGGTTACGAATTGTCTGCCAGCAGAAACGGGAATACTCCCGGTAACGATGCAGTTGCTACAAAGGCTATCCCAAATGCTTCCGGTACCATTAACGAGGCTAAATCTACCGCCCCGATAGCTATGGCTTCCGGGGTTGCTCAACCAAATAACGAAACAACTAAAAACAACATAACATCCTCCGGCACCATCGCAAATAACAACATAGCTAAAACCAATAGCCAGGACAAACTACCCGCCGGACAGCCCGGTGAAAATAGGACAGCGGCTAACAACCATTTAATAACCAAACAAAATCATAAACAACCGGTCGCTACTGAGCAAAAAGTATCAACCCACAAATCAGACGCTACAATACAAAACAATGATTATTCACCCCTTGCGGCCAACAATGTCGCTGGCAAGGAAAATAGTCCCGTCGCCGCAGGTGCACCCGCAACCAAATCAGCAGGAAGTAGCGAAGCAGATAAAAACGTAAAAACAACAGCGCTTGCTGTCGTCGGTACAGTTAACGAAAATAAAGTGAATACGGATGCTGCAGGTAACCCCGATCAGATGAGCCTGGTTGGCAAACAGCTCAATGATGATAAACCAGTTGTGGCCTCATCCGGCCTTGCAAACAAAACAACAGGCGCCACCTCTGGAACAGCCGGAAAGGTAAAAATGAAGGAGCTTGCTTTGGCCAGCCATCCGCTGTCCGTTAGTCATCCTAAGGTCGCGGCCGCCGCAATCCTCCCGAGAGTTTCCGGGACTACAGGTAACGGCCTGCCCGGGAATACTGCCGCCCATGCGAGTGTTGCTGCCGTAGGTACCTCAAAAATTGCAGGCAACAAATTGCCATTGAGCAGTCATGCTGTTGCCAACAAGAAAAAGAACATAGTAGCAAATGCTGTTAAGGTTGATCCGGCAAAAGTGTTGGCTGTTAAAAATGAAAAGAAAATCGTAAGTAGTAAAACCCTTGCTGCAGCCTCATCTGCGGCTAAAGCACCAAAGCCTGTGTCAGGAAATCTGAACAAAACAGTTAAACCCAATATCGCTGGTAATAGTGCTGTTGAAAATGTCGCAAAAGATGCCCCGACAGCTATCGGGGTTTCCAATGAACGGAAAGAAAAGAAGGTGATGCAAAAGCTGGTGTTGTATGAGCAGGAGCATTACATAAAGACTGACCCCGGTAACGGATATTTCAACCTGGATACCATATCCATGAAAACGATCAACGAGGAACTGGCTGCATCTGGAGAAAATAACGCTGCCCCGGTTGCTGAAAAAATGTCGGCTGAAAGAAAAACCGTAACAGCTGCTAATAGTACTACCGCAAATAACAGTGCGGCAGCCCGGGTAGCGGCTAACGGGGGCAATAGTAACGGTAGTACATCTGCAACCACAGATCCCGGGATATTGGCCGGCGCTTCAGCCTCAGCAAACGGTAAACCTGCGATGGGCCAGAAAGCGACTTCGGCATCAGCAACTTCTACCGGTGCAGGCGCACTTGGAAGTCTGGAAAGCGCGTTCAATGACGTTAAGTACAATGTAAAAGGCGTACAGTTTGCAGCGGGTCTAACCGCTGGTATCAATGGTACTTTCTTTGGGCCGAGCAGCTTTAATGGTTTCCAGTTTGGTGTTACAGGCGATTTTGCATTCAGTAATGAATGGAGCTTTGCCAGCGAGCTGAAATATTTCCAGCGTGCAAACAACAACTACTCTTTAAATGATAACTATACTACCTACTCGGCAAATCCCGGGGGTGGATACACGATGACGCAAACAACTAACGCATACAACTTCACTGCATTGCATAGCATAGAGATGCCGCTGATTGTACGTTATACTAATGGTAAGTTTAATTTCTTTGTTGGCGGTAATCTGGTGTATTCGTTCGCAATAAATGAAGGCTATGCTCAATCATATACCACAAGCACTACTTCGGTAAACGGCAATGATACTAATCCAAAAATAAACTCAACAGACCCTCAGGCCGATTTTAATTCGAGGTTTGGCGTTGGTTGTTTATTTGGAATAGCCTACAAAATAGCGCCTAACTTCAACGTTGATCTGCGCAATGTGATGACGTTATGGGATAACTCAAATTCGCCTGGCGCAAAGTATATTTCAGACCAGGTGTATAAAAGCCCTTCCTTACAATTGTCTGTGGGTTACCGGTTAGGAAGTAATAAACATAAGGAATAGTCCATGACAAGAAAGGCTACTTTTGTATTCATATCGCTTATTGGCATCGTTGCTGTTGCAAGTACCTGGGAGGCCTGTAAAAAAGGCCAGGGAATTCACCTGGGCTGCGGAGGGCCAATGGTCGGCAACGAACCGACGTCAATGATGCTCATTTTCAGCAACGTGAATAATGCTGCAGATGTGGACACCGCTTTGTGGGCAAATTACCACGGAAATATAATCGCTTCACAGGCGCACGTCACCTTGTCTGCAAATGCAGGCTATCGGGTTAATGTGCGGTTTCTCAATATAAATTATCCGGCCACATCATCGTCCTATGACGTAACGCCCAGTGTTCAAAAAGAAAGCAGCTCATACTTAGTCTGCTTTACCGATTCGTTGAGTATGTATGGCAATCTTGCGTCGGCTCTAAACTGGGCACGCCTTGATCTGGACAACAGTGTCGAGCCAATGCCATTGGGCTTAACGGATAGTTTCTGGACCGGCCCGGATTCCACCAGTGGTATCATGGCCGCTACCTTACATCACCAGTACAAGGTAAAAAATGGCGATTGTGAGCCCGGTTATATAGATATTCAGGCTTTGGATACGATATATATTAGCCCTAGTAAAGGATAAGAGCAATCATTACTCTGAAGAAATTCCAACTTGTTTTCCTTGCCCATTCTGTGACCTGATAAACAGCACTAACATTTTGCTCTCTACAATGAACGTGAAATTCGCTTTATGCCGCATAAACATTAAAATCGGCGCAGTGTTCCACAGTTGCGGTCTTTAAACACAATATAAAACACTGCCTTTGCGTGAGGTTTTTTTACGCCCGATTTTGATGTGCAACTGGTGTTATCCCCGTGTCATTGCGAATAAACAATTTGCTGCGCCCATGCTCTTTGAAAATGACAATTGATATCTTGAGGTATGCAAAACCCACTCGCGTCATTGCGAATAAACAATTTGCTGCGCCAGGCTCTTTGAAAATGACATTCCAAATCTGAGGTATGCAAACCCACTCGCTTCATTGCGAGGCACGAAGCAACCTCACGCATTTTGTATTATTTTAAATAAATTATCGTCAAGCACTTACAGCACGTGTGTTGGCAGTGTATTCACTGCAAAGCAATGTCTCAATGGGAAATTAGAAGGCAAAAAAAATCCCGCTCACCACATTTGGCAACCGGGATTTTAAAACTATTTACTCATTATTGGATTTATTCAAAAGCTATTTGGCAATTACTTTTCCAGTATAGCTGGTACCATCCGCAAACACTTTTACAAGGTAGATACCTCGTGGCACACTGGCTAAACTGAACTGAATAGGTTCACCGTTATTTTCAGGTATGTCCCTGCTTTCAACTATTTGGCCCATAAGATCAGTGATCACTACCTGGGCGCTTTGATGAACTGCAGGTATTTCCAGGTTGAACACGTTTTCAGTAGGGTTAGGGTATATTTTAAGTGCATCACTTGTACCATCGCTTGCGGCAGTTGTACCAGAACTCCTGCCTCCGCTGAAACGATGAACGGTGTAAGAACCGGTAGTAGTACAACTATGAGCGTCAGTTACTGTCACTGTATACGTATTGGCGCAAAGGCTGGATGGGTCTGCAACATGGGAACCATTGCTCCAGTCATAGGTATAAGTCGCGGTCCCGCCCGAAACGGTGGTATTAATACTGCCGTTACAGCAGCGATAACAACTTTCGTTTGTAACTGAGGCCGAAACAGTAAGCGCCGTTGCGGGCTGGGAAATGGTGTACGTATGTACGCCGGTGCAGCCATGCGCATCGGTAACCGTCACACTGTAGGTGCCGGCTGCTTTTCCTGAGATGCTTGATGTGACTGCACTACCGGGGCTCCATAAGTAGGAATAAGAAGGCGTGCCGCCGGTTACACTCGATACAATGCTGCCGGTACTGCCCCCGCGACAACTTACATCCGTAACAGTACCCGAAACAGTCAATCCTGCTGGTGCTGTTATCGTGGCCGTAGCAGTGGCTGTGCAACCATGAGTATCGGTGGCCGTATAGTCATAGGTACCTGCAGTCAGGCTTGTAGTGGCACTTCCGCTATAGGTAATTGCCCCTGTTCCGCCTGATGAGCTTAACGACACACTGCCTGTACTGGTAGCACAGGTCGGCTGTGTAACAGTAACAGAGAACGTGATCACCGTTGGCTGGCCCACCGTTGCAGAGCCTGTAGCAGTACAATTGTTGGCATCTTTAATAGTTACACTGTATGTAGTCGTGCCCGTCAGACTCGTAGCCGGATTTGTGGTCGCTCCATTGCTCCATAGATAAGTATATGATCCAGCGCCGCCGGTCGGGCTATTTACGGTAGCACTACCATTATTGTGTGTGCCCCCATTGCCACTGTTGCAGGATACGTTCGTAGCCGTAACCGACGAATAGGTGATCGCTGTTGGCTGGCTTACTGTTGCAGAACCCGTAGTGGTACAGCTGTTGGCATCTTTAATGGTTACGCTATAAGTGGCCGTGCCTGTTAAACCGGTAGCCGGGTTTGTGGTTGCACCGTTACTCCAAAGATAAGTAAATGACCCTGCGCCGCCGGTCGCACTGTTTACAGTAGCGGTACCATTATTGTGTGTGCCGCCATTGCTGCTGTTACAGGATACGTTCGTAGCCGTTACTGACGAATAAGTGATCGCCGTTGGTTGGCCGACTGTTGCAGAACCAGTAGTAGTACAGCTGTTGGCATCTTTAATGGTTACGCTATAAGTTGCCGCACCCGTTAAGCCGGTTGCTGGGTTCGTGGTTGCGCTGTTGCTCCATAGATAAGTATAAGAGCCTGCACCGCCGGTAGGAGAATTTACGGTGGCTGTACCATTATTGTGTGTGCCGCCGTTACTGCTGTTACAGGATACGTTCGTAGCTGTTACTGACGAATAAGTGATCGCCGTTGGTTGGCTTACGGTTGCAGAGCCCGTAGTAGTACAGCTGTTGGCATCTTTAATGGTTACACTATAAGTGGCCGTGCCAGTTAATCCGGTAGCCGGGTTTGTGGTAGCACCGTTACTCCATAGATAAGTGAAAGAGCCTGCACCGCCAGTTGCTGAATTTACAGTAGCGGTACCATTATTGTGTGTGCCACCGTTACTGCTGTTACAGGATACGTTCGTAGCCGTTACTGACGAATAAGTGATCGCTGTTGGCTGGCCTACCGATGCAGACCCTGTTTTGGTACAACTATGTGCATCTGTAATTGTTACACTATAGCTACCAATAGCCAACCCACCTGGGTTTGCCCCGCTTGCCCCTCCCGTCCAGGAATAGGAATAGGGTGATGTTCCACCGCCTACAGTAGTTGTTATACTACCATTGCTATGATTCCCAGCATTGGCCGTGTTGCATGACACATTAGTTCCCGTTGCCGAAAAAGAAATAGTGGCCGGATTTACTGATACTGTTTGGGTGGCCGTAGCTGTATTGCCATGTATGTCAGTTACTGTCCAGGTTACGGTCGTTGCTCCAACAGGAAATAACGCTGGTGCATCATTGGTAACGCCCGCCACGCTGCAATTATCTGCGGTAACAGGAGTGCCTAGAGAAGCGCCTGCAGTAGCTAATGAAACAGAATGGCACCACCCGTTAATGGTAACATTTGATGGGGCTGTTATAGTTGGCGCCTGGTTATCGGTAACAGTAACTGTTTGTACTGCAGTGCCCGTATTGCCATGAATATCCGTAACTGACCAGTTAACCGTAGTTGTACCCACTGGGAACGGCCCGCCGCCCCAGTCATTGGTCGGGGTCGCTGTTACAGCGCAGTTATCAGTTGCCGTGGCGCTCAGGGTCACTGCCGCTGAACAGTTACCCAGATCATTATTTACACTTACATTGCTCACACTGATTACCGGCGCCTGGTTATCGGTAACAGTAACTGTTTGCACTGCAGTACCCGTATTGCCATGAATATCCGTAACTGACCAGTTAACCGTAGTTGTACCCACAGGGAACGGACCGCCGCCCCAGTCATTGGTCGGGGTCGCTGTTACAGCGCAGTTATCAGTTGCTGTGGCGCTCAGGGTCACTGCCGCTGAACAGTTACCCGCATCATTATTTACACTGACATTACTCACACTGATTACCGGTGCCTGGTTATCTGCGACAGTTACTGTTTGCACTGCAGTACCCGTATTGCCATGAATATCCGTAACTGACCAGTTAACCGTAGTAGTGCCTACAGGGAACGGTCCGCCACCCCAGTCATTGGTCGGGGTCGCTGTTACACCGCAGTTATCAGTTGCTGTGGCGCTCAGGGTCACTGCTGCTGAACAGTTACCCGCATCATTATTTACACTGACATTACTCACACTGATTACCGGCGCCTGGTTATCGGTAACAGTTACTGTTTGTATTGCCGTGCCTGTATTGCCATGAATATCCGTAACTGACCAGTTAACCGTAGTAGTGCCTACAGGGAACGGCCCGCCGCCCCAGTCGTTGGTGGGCGTTGCTGTCACACCGCAGTTATCAGTTGCTGTGGCGCTCAGGGTCACTGCCGCTGAACAGTTACCCGCATCATTATTTACACTTACATTGCTCACACTGATCACCGGCGCCTGGTTATCGGTAACAGTTACCGTTTGTACTGCAGTACCTGTATTGCCGTGAATATCAGTAACTGACCAGTTAACCGTAGTTGTACCCACAGGGAATGGCCCGCCGCCCCAGTCATTGGTGGGCGTTGCTGTCACACCGCAGTTATCAGTTGCTGTGGCGCTCAGGGTCACTGCCGCTGAACAGTTACCCGCATCATTATTTACACTTACATTGCTCACACTGATCACCGGTGCCTGGTTATCGGTAACAGTTACTGTTTGTATTGCTGTGCCCGTATTGCCATGAATATCCGTAACTGACCAGTTAACCGTAGTTGTACCCACTGGGAACGGACCGCCGCCCCAGTCATTGGTGGGTGTTGCTGTCACACCGCAGTTATCCGTTGCTGTGGCGCTCAAAGTCACTGCCGCTGAACAGTTACCCGCATCATTATTTACACTTACGTTGCTCACACTGATTACCGGTGCCTGGTTATCCGTAACAGTAACCGTTTGTACGGCAGTGCCGGTATTGCCGTGAATATCAGTAACTGACCAGTTAACCGTAGTCGTGCCCACTGGGAACGGCCCGCCGCCCCAGTCATTGGTGGGCGTTGCTGTTACACCGCAGTTATCAGTTGCTGTGGCGCTCAGGGTCACTGCCGCTGAACAGTTACCCGCATCATTATTTACACTGACATTGCTCACACTGATCACCGGCGCCTGGTTATCGGTAACAGTTACTGTTTGTACTGCCGTACCCGTATTGCCATGAATATCAGTAACTGACCAGTTAACCGTAGTTGTACCCACTGGGAACGGACCGCCGCCCCAGTCATTGGTGGGCGTTGCTGTTACACCGCAGTTATCAGTTGCTGTGGCGCTCAGGGTCACTGCCGCCGAACAGTTACCCGCATCATTATTTACACTGACATTGCTCACACTGATTACCGGCGCCTGGTTATCGGAAACAGTTACTGTTTGTACTGCCGTGCCCGTATTGCCATGAATATCCGTAACTGACCAGTTAACCGTAGTAGTGCCTACAGGGAACGGTCCGCCACCCCAGTCATTGGTAGGAGTTGCTGTTACACCGCAGTTATCAGTTGCTGTGGCGCTCAGGGTCACTGCCGCTGAACAGTTACCCGCATCATTATTTACACTTACATTGCTCACACTGATTACCGGTGCCTGGTTATCGGTAACTGTTACTGTTTGTATTGCTGTGCCCGTATTGCCATGAATATCAGTAACTGACCAGTTAACCGTAGTCGTGCCCACTGGGAACGGACCGCCGCCCCAGTCATTGGTCGGGGTAGCTGTTACAGCGCAGTTATCAGTTGCTGTGGCGCTCAGGGTCACTGCCGCTGAACAGTTACCCGCATCATTATTTACACTTACGTTGCTCACACTGATTACCGGCGCCTGGTTATCCGTAACAGTAACCGTTTGTACGGCAGTGCCGGTATTGCCGTGAATATCAGTAACTGACCAGTTAACCGTAGTTGTACCCACTGGGAACGGACCGCCGCCCCAGTCATTGGTGGGCGTTGCTGTTACACCGCAGTTATCAGTTGCTGTGGCGCTCA
>Ga0206890_1136_pt1 | contig 22893 bp, 16 predicted proteins | sample Alteio_BWOrgHeat_58_FD_152960 | JGI IMG/M metagenome (GOLD analysis project Ga0206890, IMG submission 152960) | Enriched cells from forest soil in Barre Woods Harvard Forest LTER site, Petersham, Massachusetts, United States - Alteio_BWOrgHeat_Nextera6 ... | reverse complement strand
CTCGCCAGTCGAAACTGAGTACCTGCTTCGCTTTCGCCTGTCTGGAAGCCACCCGGCTGTACGCGTCTACAGCTTTTTCAAAGGGAACGATCTCAATCGGCGGCGGTTTCAAAACGCCGGTTTCAAAACCGGGGAGGAGTTGTTCTTCTATTTCCGCGATCTGTTGCGGCGTGAGTCCATAGCTGTCAACTCCAAGCAGCCGGGAGGAATTGTGATAGAAGTCGACGAGGTTGAAACTGACACGCGGCTCTCCCGCGCTTGAGATCACCACATGCCGGCCATGCAACGCGAGAGATCGCAGCGCCGGCTCGAACATTGGGCCACCGACAGTGTCGAAGACCGCATTGACTCCTCTTCCCCCGGTGAGCTTGAGGATGCTCTCACGAAGATCTTCGGTGTTAGTGTTGATGACAGACTGGGCACCCGGGATCGGATCGGATCTGGTGTCCGCGCGAATAACGTGCGCCTGCTTCCAATTTGCAATCTGTGTGGCTGCTTGTCCTACTGCGCCTGCCGCTCCGAGAATAAGGATGGTCTCCTCGGGTTGAATTTGAGCTGCACTTACAACAGATGCCCAGGCTGTAATGTACGGAATACCGATCGTCGCGGCCTGCGCCATACTCAATGGCTTCGGTTTGTGCGAGAGGGTTTCCGCCGGGACTACGACATATTCCGCATGAGATCCGTCACAGACGATGCCGAGGTTCGGAGCACTGCCCCAGACCTCTTCGCCTTCGTGCTGGCTCCCCTTTACAACAAGGCCCGCAAAGTCCCGGCCCGGGGTTCGCGGAAGGGTTGTGTTCTTGAAGCGTCCCGCGACGTTCCCGATGTCGCTGGGATTGATCGCTGCAGCCTTTACGTGAACAAGCGCTTCACCATCGCCCGGCTCCGGAATTGCGACTTCTTCGATTCGCAACACCGACGGCGGTCCAAACTCGGCGAATCGCAACGCTTTCATTACTCTGGAATGCATGGCTCTCATTCTCCTCAACACGTCCCAACATCATTGGATGTCAGTTGGCGCGTGCTGGGCGTGGCAGCAGAACGGGTTGATTTCTTGTCGCCATGATGAAAATCAGGCCGCCAGCCATGCATACATTCTTGGAGCAGTTGATCAACTGAATCGGAAAAAGAGGTGTGCCGACGACCTGCCAGAATGCATGTCCCATGAGGGTCGCCGGTATCAGGAACACAAGTAGAGCGAGAGCAGAGATGCGAGGGTAGATTCCCAGGATCAGGCCTAAACCCGCGATGAGTTGCAGAGCTCGTGCTGCGATGATCATCGCGGGGATAAGGCTTGCAGGAACGCCGTTAGCGGCCATTGCGTGTTCCGCAAGAGTGCTGCTGATGATGTTGAGAGCAGTCATCATGAAAATCAACGCAACAAGTATGCGAGCTGCGACCATGGCATATCGTTCCATCGAGTACATAGCTTCTCCTGTGCGGGTTTGTCCCGCTTGACTCGAGGTCCACGGGTCTCGCCGAGCGCGTGAAGATGCCGAAGACGGTTGTGCGTCCGTTGCTGCCCGTAGCACTGACGAAGGTCCAGACGCAGCAAAACGTGACGACTTCATTCCAGTGAAATTCATTTTTTGATTCTCCTGTTGGGCGCCGTGCGGATCGATACAGGCGGCCGACACAAGGCCTCCAGGTATCAACAATGCACTCGAAGTGCCAAACAGTTTCGTGCGCCTGGAATACGTGGTTTTTACACGCTCAACATCTGTGGAGTCCGAATGCCGACAGTCCGTGGCAGCCAGTCGACACTTACATTTCATCTGATCCAGCGGGAGGGCTCGAAATTGCGGACGGTTCAGCCTGTGAGCGGTTGTTGGGACGGTGGGGCGGTGGGATTGGGGGTCTGATTGAGGGCGCGGAGGAGGAGCATGTTGGCGGGGTCGTTTCCGAGGGGGATGCCGTCTTTTTCGAAGGCGAGAATGATGCGGCGGCGGAGCTCGCGGAGGACGGGGTCGCGCTGGTTGGTGCGAGTACGGAGCTGGACGGGATAGGTGACGGAGCGGCCTTCGATCTTGTCTACTCCCAGGACGTTGGGGTCGGCGATGGTTATGTCCTTGAAGGCGGGATCGTCGCGAAGATCGCGTGCGACCTTGGTGAGGATTGCGATGACTTTGTCGGGGTTGGCGCTGGCGTCGACAGAGACCTGGAGGGTGGCGACGGCGTAGTCGCGGGAGAGGTTGGAGACAGTGGCGATCTGGCTGTTGGGGATTATGTAGAGTGTGCCGTCGGCGTCGCGGATGGTGGTTCGGCGGAGGGAGAGGTCTTCGACGGTGCCCTTGAGGCCGGCGAGGATGACGATCTCGCCTACGTTGTACTGATCTTCTATGAGGATGAAGAAGCCGGTGAGCATGTCTTTGAAGAGGGACTGAGCGCCGAGACCGATGCCGATGCCTAAGACTCCCGCTGAGGCCAGGATGGGCTGGTAGGGGATGTCGAAGATGTTGAGGATCTGGAGGAAGCCGATGAATCCGAGGATTCCGATAGAGGTGGCCCGGAGGATGGAGGCCATGGTGCGAAGCTGGGCGGCGCGATGGAAGTTGTGGGTGTGCTTGTCGGCGCGGGTGCGCATCTTTTTGACGAAAAAGAGCACGATGCGCTGGACGATAAACAGCATGACGAAGACAACGACGATCTTCGGGAGCTTCGTCTGGAGGAAGGCGATAACGTCGTTGTGCCAGTCGCGTTCGACGACCTGGAGGATGCGTTCGTCTTGCGGGACGTTGGGCTGGAAGAGCATGATAACTGCGTCTCGCTTTCGGAGGAGGATTCTAGAACAGAATGCTTCAGGTGATTGATAAGATGCAATTGTTGCAGGCGAGCGAGACGGATGGACCGCCAAGGGGCGGGGATTGGAGATCGCGATGAAGACGCTTGGCGTGGTGGTTGTTGGGCTGGTTTTGTTGGCAGGGATTCCGGGGAGTGTGAGTGGGGGTCAGACGCAGGCGCCGGGGACCCACTCGGTTCAGGTTCCTGGGCTTTCGCAACCGAAGACGGGGGCGCTCGACCCGGATGAGCCCGATCCGATGGCTCCGCACCGGGAGCAGAAACAAGCAGAGATGAGAAATGTGGACCGGCAGAAGCGGTTAGTAGCGGATACGGATAAATTGCTGGAGTTGGCGACCGACCTAAAGGAGCAGGTGGGTAAATCGACGAAGGATACGCTTTCGGTGGATGTGATTAAGAAGGCGGATGAGATCGAAAAGCTGGCCCACAGCGTGAAGGAACGGATGAAGGGTTAGAAAACCAAGGAAACCCAAGGCCGAAGCCTTGGGCTTCCCAGAGGCAGAAGCGCGGATTTCCGGAGCCCAAAGGATTTGGGTTTGGAGGGCGGGTAGCAATGCTGGTCGAATGTGGGTTGAAACTTCGAGTATTGCTTTATAGCGGGTGGTTATTGCGTTGAAGCGGATTGGGTTAATGCCGTCATAGCGTTAATCTGTGGTACGGGCAGGCCGGGGGCGGGGACGGCTGAGTTGCGCATAGCTGTGACGATCTGGTCTGCGGTCCAGTCCGGGTGAGCGGCGCGGAGGAGGGCGGCGACTCCGGCGGCGAGTGGTGCGGAGGCGCTGGTTCCCATGGCCTGGACGTACTGGGTGTGGCCGAGATTGAAGCAACCGTAGGAGTGGTTTTGGTCGGAGGGGAGACCGTCTACTGTGTTGGGTTTGCCTGAGCTGCATGCGCCGCGGATCCAGCCGCTGACTCCGGCGTCGTCGCCTGCGGGGTAGCTGCCGCCGGGGGCGGCGAGGGCGTTGAGGGTGCTGCCGTAGTTGCTGTAGTAGGCGAGGGTGACGGGGCCGGGGACGCAGGTGTCGCCGGGGACGAGATCTTCGGCGCAGGCGGGGTTGGTGGAGGCGACGACGGCGAGGACGCTGCGGGACTGGGCGGGGAGTTCGACGTAGCGGGGGTTGGAAAGGTCGAAAGCGTCGTTGCCTGCGGAGGCGATGAGGACGATGTTGGCCTGGTCGGCGGCGTAGGTGACCTGGTTGAATGCGGCGAGGAGGCCCGCGCCGTCTCCGGTGGTGAGGTCGGCTGTGGCTCCCACGGAGAGGGAGATGACGTCGGCACGGTTGGTGATGGCGTCTTCGATGCCCTGCATGACCCAGCTGAGGAGGCCGCTGGCTTCGCCAGCTTCGCACTGGTCGGCCGGGGTGGTGTCTCCGGTGATGACGGCTGGCATACGCTGGAGGACTTTGATGTTGAGGATAGTGGCCTGAGGGGCGACGCCGATGACCTGTCCGGTGCCGGGACCGAGGGCGGCGGCGGCGAGGGATGCAGTCCAGGTGCCATGGCCGGTCTGGTCCTGCGGAGTGCCGTCGTCGCAGACGGTCGGGAAGGCGGATTGCTCGATTTCTGAGAGGTTGAGGGCGAGGTTGGGGGCTATGTCTGGATGAGCCTGGTCGACGCCGCTGTCGATGATTGCAATACGGACGCCCTTGCCCATGGTGGTGTCCCAGGGGCCGTGCGCGGGGCCTCCGGGGACATTGTTGCCGTAGCCGCCCACCTGCTGTACGGCCCAGCTCTGCGGGGTGTTGTAGTAGGCGTCGTAGGCTGGGAGTGGGGGTGGTGGGGTGGTGGCTGATTGGGTGTTGATGGGGCCGTGAGTGGGCAGGCGGCCGCTGGTGGTGGTTTGGGTATTGGCGGTTGCGGGGAGGGTTTGGACGCGAAGGCGATGGGCGGAGACGATGCGGTCGTGGAGGACATAGTCGACGTTGGGCTGGGCGGCCAGGCGGCGGAGGGTGGTTGCGTCGTCTTCAGAGGCGGCGGATTGGACGGCGGCGATTCCGAGGTGCTCGTTGCGTTGGGTGAGGTGGGCGCCGGCTGCGGCGACGTGGGTTTCGGCATCGGCGGGGATGGTTGCGTTGTGATAGAGGACGAGGTAGCGGTGTGGAGCGATGCTGTTGGTGTCGATCTGGGCTCCGGAGATGCGTGCGAGGAGCAGAGTCAACAGGATAAGACGGCTGAGAAGGTAGCGGCAGAAGAGAGGCGCAGCCGGGCGGTGGGGAAGGGGCACGCGGAGATTTGGATTGCTGCGTTGGAACACGGCTGCACCTCAGTGATTGGGCTGAGGTGTCCATCGGCGGCGGAGGAGTTTGCATGAGGGAGGCGGGTAGTGTGCTATTACTTTGATTTATCGATTTGGGAAAGACTCACGTTCGCGCAAGAGTGCTTCGCTGGACGGATGAGATCGGTGGCGTAGAGGTTTTTGAGGGTTCTGAGGTGTTTTGAGGGATGATTGACCCTGTTGGATTGCGCATGCTCTAATTGCCGCCTTTGTGAAACAAAGACAAATTTAGCGTTGTAATTTTCAAGGAGATCTTCTGCATGCACGTTGTTGTTAGCGTTTTGGCATTGGCCGTTAAGGCGCAGGTTTCGGAATCAACTGCTTACGTGGGGACCAATGACGGCCGGTTGTATCTGTGGGTTGCGTTGGGGGTGGGGGTGCTGGCGCTGGCAGCAGCGCTGATGATGGCTCGTGCGGTTATCGCTTCGGATACCGGGACGGCAGAGATGCGTGCGATTTCTGACGCGATTCGGGAGGGGGCTGAGGCGTTTTTGCGGCGGCAGTACACGACGATTGGCGGAATTGCGGTGGCGCTGGCGGTTGTGGTGTTTGTGGGATACCACATGTCGGCGAGGACGGCGCCGTACGCGTTGAAGACGGTGGTGAGTTTTCTGGTGGGTGCGACGTGCTCGGGGCTGGCAGGGTATACGGGGATGTATTGCTCGATTCGGGCGAATATCCGGACGGCTTCGGCGGCGCGTACGAGTTTGAATAAGGCGCTGCAGATGGCGCTGCGTGGAGGCGCGGTGACGGGGTTGGTGGTGGTGGCGCTGTCGCTGCTGGGAGTGGGGTCGCTGTTTTTGTTCTTCGGCGGGTTGGAGAATCCGGCTGCGGTGCCATACCAATTGGTCGGGTTTGGGTTTGGCGCTTCGCTGGTGGCGCTGTTTGCGCAGCTCGGCGGTGGGATTTATACGAAGGCCGCGGACGTGGGCGCGGACCTGGTAGGTAAGGTTGAGGCGGGGATTCCCGAGGACGATCCGCGGAACCCGGCAGTGATTGCGGACCTGGTGGGCGATAACGTTGGCGACTGCGCTGGGCGCGGTGCGGACATTTTTGAGTCGACGGCGGCGGAGAACGTGGGCGCGATGATTCTGGGCGCGGCGCTGTATCCAGTGTTTGGGGTGAAGGGAATTTTGTTTCCGCTGATTGTGCTGGCGATCAATCTGATTGCGAGTGTTGTGGGCGTGTTTGTGGTGCACTCGTCGGAAGAAGAAGACCCGATGCATGCGCTGAACCGGGGATTTTATGTGACGTCGGGTCTGGCGTTGCTGGGATTTGCGGGTGCTGTGTATTTGATGCTGAACGGGCCGCAAGTGCAGTGGCTGTGGCTGCTCGGGTGTGGCGTGATCGGGTTGATTACTTCGTTCCTGTTTGTGTGGATTACGGAGTACTACACTGAGTCGCGATATAGGCCGGTGCAATCGATCGCGGAGGCTTCCCTGACAGGGCCGGCGACGAACATCATCAGCGGGCTTGCAGTGGGAATGGAGACGCCAGCGATGCCGGTGATCGTGATTTCGGCGGCGCTGCTGCTGAGTTATTACTTTGGCGTGCAGGGGCTGGCCGGCGTCGCGGGCGTCAGCGATTATGCCAAGGGCATCTACGGTACGGCGATTGCGACGATGGGAATGTTGAGCTGCGCGGCTTACATTCTGGCGATGGATACGTTCGGGCCGATTACGGATAACGCCGGTGGCATTATCGAGATGTCGAACCAGCCGCACTCGGTTCGTGAGCGGACAGATAAGCTCGATTCGGCTGGCAATACGACGAAGGCTCTGACGAAGGGATATGCGGTTGGTTCGGCTTCGCTGGCGGCATTTCTGCTGTTTTCGGCTTATCTGGAAGAGATCAAGGTGATTGTGACGGCGAAGGTCGCTAATGCCGGAGGATATATGCCGGTGGGGTGGAGCTTCACGAACGTTAATCTCGCGCAGGTCCCGGTGTTTGTGGGAGCGCTGCTGGGCGCGATGCTTACGTTCCTGTTCAGCTCGATGGCGATCAAGGCGGTGGGACGGACTGCGCAGATGGTGGTGCAGGATGTTCGTAACCAATTCAAGGAGAATCCCGGGATTATGGCGGGGACTTCGAAGCCTGACTATGGGCGCTGCGTTCGCATTGTGACGGGAGCTGCGTTGAAGGAGATGGTGCTGCCGGGCGCGCTGGTGGTTGCTCTGCCAGTTGCGGTTGGGCTGATCTTCCGGCACTTCAGCGGGAGCTACCAGGCGAATGCTGCGATCTATGCTCCGGGAACGATTTTGCCTGTCCCGGCGATTGCCGGGAAGGCGGTGAATCTGGCTGGAGCGGAGGCTGTCGCGGGACTGCTCATGGTTGGAACGATTGCGGGCGTGCTGCTGGCGATGCTGATGAACAACGGCGGCGGCGCCTGGGATAACGCAAAGAAGTATATCGAGACCGGGCAGTATGGCGGCAAGAAGTCGGAGGCGCATAAGGCGGCGGTGGTGGGCGATACCGTTGGCGATCCTTTCAAGGACACGGCGGGGCCGAGTTTGCATGTGCTGATCAAGCTGCTGGCTACGATTACGCTGGTGCTGGCTCCGCTGTTTGTTTAGGTTGAATGTTGGTGAGAATGGGCGGCCTTCGGGTTGCCCATTTTTCTTGGGATTTCCAGAGTGAGCGCGGAGTGGATGAACCTCTTTCTGGCGAGTCAAAGGTAGGTGCGTCCCGGTACAATCTTGTTTGCGGCTGCATTAGTCGTCTTTTGAAGTAAAGGATAAGGTGCATGGCCAGACAGTCAGGTTCCAGTGTGCAGGAGAGGAAGACGGCGGTGACGGCGGAAGAGAACCTGTTGTCGCGTGAACAGTTGGTGGAGTTTTACCGGCTGATGTATCTGTCGCGGCGGACGGACGATCGCGAGATCGTTCTGAAGCGGCAGCAGAAGATCTTCTTCCAGGTGTCTTGTGCGGGGCATGAGGCTTTGCTGGTGGCTGCCGGGATGGCGATGAAGCCGGGGTATGACTGGTTCTTTCCTTACTATCGCGATCGCGCGATATGCCTGGCGCTGGGAAATACGGTTGAGGAGCAGTTGCTGCAGGCGGTGGGTGCGGCGGACGACATTGCGAGCGGCGGACGGCAGATGCCTTCGCACTGGTCGAGCAAGAAGTTGAATATTGTGACACCTTCTTCGTCGACGGCTACGCAGTGCCTGCAAGCGGTGGGTTGTGCTGAGGCGGGGAGATACTTTTTCCGGCATCCTGCGGCGGCTAAAAAGCATGAAGGGGACTATCGGGAGTTCAAGGACGTCACGTTTCATGGCGACGAGGTGGTTTATGTTTCGATTGGCGAGGGATCGACTAGCCAGGGCGAGTTCTGGGAGTCGCTGAACTCGGCATCGAATGGGAAACTGCCGGTGGTGTTTGTGGTGGAGGACAACGGGTATGCCATCTCGACTCCGGTGGAGGTGAATACTCCGGGGGGAAATATCTCGAAGCTGGTGGCGAACTTTCCGAACTTCCACTTTGCCGAGGTGGATGGGACTGATCCGGTTGCTAGCTACAAGGCGATGGTGGAGGCGGTGGCTTATTGCCGCGCCGGTAATGGACCCGCGCTGGTGCATGGGCATGTGATCCGGCCTTATTCGCACTCGCTTAGCGACGATGAGCGCCTGTACCGGTCAGCGGAGGAGTTGGAGGCGGATGCGGCGAAGGATCCGATCTCGCGGATGCAGATGTGGCTGCTGCGCGAAGGGATTCTGGATGCGGATGGCATCAATCGGTTGGAGAAGCAGGTGGATGAGGAGGTGCAGAAGGCTTCGGATCGAGCGGTGATGGCGACACTGCCGTCGGTGAGTTCGATTACGAAGTTTGTTTATTCGGAGGATTTGACGCCGATGGATGTGCGGTTCGATACGCAGCCTGCGACGACTGCGGATCCGACGGAACGGACGATGGCGGACCTGATCAATTGCTGCCTGAAAGACGAGATGCGGCGGGATGAGCGAATTGTTGTGTTTGGTGAAGATGTCGCGGATGCGAGTCGCGATGCAGCTTTGCGTGCCGGCAAGGTGAAGGGCAAGGGCGGCGTGTTCAAGCTGACTTCGGGGTTGCAGGCAGAGTTTGGCAATGAGCGCTGCTTCAATTCGCCGCTGGCGGAGGCAAATATTGTTGGCCGCGCGATTGGGATGGCTGTGCGCGGGATGAAGCCGGTGGTGGAGATCCAGTTCTTCGACTACATCTGGCCGGCGATGCACCAGTTGCGGAATGAGCTGCCGCTGGTGCGGTGGCGGTCGAATGGAGAGTTCAGTTGCCCTCTGGTGGTTCGGGTTCCGATTGGCGGGTATCTGACGGGTGGGTCGATTTATCACTCGCAGTCGGGCGAGAGTATTTTTACGCATACTCCTGGCGTGCGGATTGTGATGCCTTCGAATGCGCTGGATGCGATGGGGCTGTTGCGCACAGCGATTCGCTGCGATGATCCGGTGATGTTTCTTGAGCACAAGCGGCTTTATCGCGAGACGTTTGGGCGTGCGCCTTATCCGGGGCTGGAGTATTGCATTCCGTTTGGGAAGGCGAAGATTGTGCGGCCGGGCAAGGATTTGACCGTGGTGACGTATGGCGCGGTCGTGCCGCGGGCGCTGCAGGCGGCGCAGAAGCTGCACCGGGAGACGGGGATCGATGTGGAGCTGATCGATTTGCGGAGCCTGACTCCTTACGATTGGGAGGCGATTGCGGAGAGCGTGAAGAAGACGAACCGCGTGATCGTCGCGCATGAGGATATGTTGAGCTGGGGGTATGGCGCGGAGCTGGCGGCGCGGATTGGGGACGAGCTGTTTCATGATCTGGATGCTCCGGTGAGGCGGGTGGCGGCGATGGATACCTTTGTGGCATACCAGCCGGTGCTGGAGGATGCGATTCTGCCGCAGCCGGAAGACCTTTACCGGGCGATGCAGGAGCTGGCGGCGTTCTAGCAGTGTTTTACTGGCGAATTTTGTCCGCAACTGACAGCCGGTAGCTGGGTTTCCTACTGGGCAGGAGTATTTCTCTGGCTGTTTGCGGTTGAGTTGAGCTGGGGCTTGGAAGGAGTAGCTATGCGGCTCAGGCGGGAGACGACTGCGGTGCTGGTGGGTTCGGCGCGGGCTTTGATGGCCGGCGTTTTGTGTGTGCTGATGGTGGAGCAGCCGATGGTGGCTTCGGCTGCGGTGACGAAGCCTGCGACTGCGGCTGCTTCGACGAAGGAGATTCAGGGCGAGCAGAGGGTTCTTCATGCGCTGAACCGGTTTACGTTTGGACCGCGGCCGGGGGATATTGCGGCGGTTCAGGCGATGGGTTTGAAGCGGTGGTTTGAACAGCAGTTGAATCCTGCGAGTATTGATGACTCGGCGTTGGAGGCGCGGCTGGAGGCGTTTCCGGCGATGAGGATGTCGCAGGTGGAGATGATAAAGCGGTATCCGAGCCCGCAGGTGCTGCGGCAGATTATTGCGAAGGATCTGCCGCTGCCGTCGGACCCGGTGGAGCATGCGCTTTATGCGGATCAGATTGCGTTCTACAAGGCTCAGAAGGCGAAGCAGGAGGAGAAGAAGGCAGACGCTGCGAAGGGTGATGGGGAGATGATGTCGCCGGAGATGGCGGGCGCGGCGAAGGAGAAGAGCGCGCTGCCGGGAGATGGCGTGGACCCGTCGGTTCCGGCGATGGCGACGCATGAGGAGCAGTTTTATTCGGGGCTGGAGGCGGTGAAGATTATCAATCTGCCGCCTGATGAGAGGATACGCAGGATTCTGGCGATGCCGCCGGCCGAACTGGTTGCGTTTCGCAGGAGTTTGAGCCAGAGGGAGCTCGCGGATGCGGCGGAGGGATTGACGCCGATCGAGCGGGAGACGCTGGCGGCGCTGCAGGGTTCACCGAAGATGATTGGCGCGGAGCTGCTGGCTTCGCGGATGCTGCGTGATGTGTATAGCGAGCGGCAGTTGGAAGCGGTGATGACGGACTTCTGGCTGAACCACTTCAATGTGTATGTCCGGAAGAATCAGAACGAGCCTTACATGCTGCCGGAGTATGAGCGCGAGGTGATACGGGCTCGTGCGCTGGGGAAGTTTGAAGATCTGCTGGTGGCGACGGCGAAGAGTCCGGCGATGCTGATGTATCTGGATAACTGGCAGAGCATCGGACCGGATTCGCTTGCGGCGCGAAATGCTCCGAAGGCTGCGGCGTTTGCGCAGAATCCGCAGGTGAAGGCAGCGCTGAAGGATCGTGGGTTGAACGAAAACTATGCGCGCGAGTTGATGGAATTGCATACGCTGGGGGTGCAGTGCGAGGTGAGCCAGGATCATCCGGTGAGTGCGCTGGATCCTGTATGTGGGCGGGGTTACACGCAGCAGGATGTGACGCAGGTGGCGAAGGTGCTGACGGGATGGACGATCGACCGGCCTTATTGTGGGGGCGGGTTTGATTTTGAGGAGCGGAGGCATGAGCCAGGCAACAAGACGGTGATGGGCCAGGTGATTCAGGGAAGCGATTACATTGAGCCGCGCGGGATGGGGTTTGGCGGGCGGCGATTTGGTGGTGGCGGGGGTGGAGCTTTTGGTGGCGGAGCTTGTGGGGCTGAGACTTTCCATGGCAATCAGGCAGGCATGCAGGAGGGGTTGCGCGTGCTGCACATGCTGGCGACTAGTCCGGCTACAGCGAAGTTTATTTCGACCAAGCTGGCGGTGCGGTTTGTGAGCGATGCGCCTCCGGCGGCGCTGGTGGACCGAATGTCGAAGGCGTTTCTGGCGAGCAATGGCGACATCAAGACGGTGCTGCGGACGATGTTCGATTCGCCGGAGTTCTGGTCGCAGGAGGCTTACCGGGCGAAGGTGAAGACGCCGGAGGAGTTTGTTATCTCGGCGGTGCGGGCGAGCGGAGCGGATGTGAAGAATGCGATTCCGCTGGTGCAGTCTCTGGATAAATTGGGGATGCCGCTATACGGTATGCAGACGCCGAATGGATATAGCTGGACGGCGGAGAAGTGGGTGAATACGGGCGATCTGGTGAACCGGATGAACTTTGCGCTGGGGCTGAGCAGTGACAGGATTCCGGGGGTTCAGACGGATTGGGGACGGATTCTGGGACAGACGGGTTCAGCTATACAGCCGGTGGCTTTGACGGCTGATTCGGATGCGGCGGCAGTGAAGGAAGAGAAGCTGGAATTTGCGTTGCTGGGCCTGAAGGTGAGCGACCGAACGAGGTCGACAGTGCTGCAGCAGTTCCAGGATCAGGATATTCAACTGCAGGCGGAGAAGAATTTTTCTATTCGGCCGAGAGATTTGGAGCCGATGGCCCAGATATTGAATCCTGCGAGACCGGGGCAGCAGGCTCGGCCGCCGCTGGATCGCGAGGCTGCGACGATGGCTGGGCTGTTGCTGGGGTCTCCGGAGTTTCAGCGGCGATAGCTTCGACGGCTCAATAGGCTGATTGTGGTCTGCGCAGAAAGAGCCCGGGGCTAAAGCCCCTGTTCTGCTGGTTTTTTCGCATGGCTAAGCCCTGTGCTTCCTCCGAAAGGCAAGAACGATGACTTTTTCATGACTATCTGAAGCTCTGCGTTACGAAGTGCCGACTTTTTCGCAGCCTGTATAGTGCAAGTGACTGAGGAGACTCGGCGTTTTGGGAATCGGCGGAGACTGTTGGATTTTGCCGGAGAATGTTGGGAGATGGCAACTTCCGGGAAGGATGTGCGTTAGTACGGGCAGAGGCTAGAACGCAGGCACGCCAGGACAGGAGCAAGCGATGATCAACAGGCGATATTTTTCGGACTGCAGCGATTGGGGTTGCGATATTCATGGGCGGGACGATGCTCAGCGAGTGGTGAGCCGGCGCGGATTTATGAAGGGTGGGGCTTTGGCGCTGGTGGGCACTTCGGCCATTCCGGCGTTTTTGTCGCGGAGCGTTCTGGCCGAGGTGACGACGGCGGCGGCGAATAAGAAGAAGCTGGTGGTGTTGTTTCAGCGCGGGGCGGTGGATGGTTTGAATGTGGTGGTTCCTTATAAGGAGAAGAACTACTACTCGATGCGGCCTTCGATTGCGATTCAGGAGAAGGATGTGCTGGACCTGAATGGATTTTTCGGGCTGCACCCTGCGATGGCGGCTATGAAGCCTCTGTATGACCAGGGGCATCTGGCGGTGATTCATGCGGCGGGATCGCCGGATACAACGCGGTCGCACTTTGACGCGCAGGATTATATGGAGAGCGGGACGCCTGGCATCAAGTCGACCGAGGATGGCTGGTTGAATCGCGCGTTGCAGGCGGAGGCGGTGACAGGGAAGCAGTCGGCGTTTCGTGCGGTGGCACTGGGGACGCAGGTTCCGCGGACTCTGCAGGGCAAGCTGCCTGCGATTGCCGTGAATAACCTTGCGGACTTTTCTGTTGGCGGAAAAGGGCCAAACACTTCGCCAATCAGCAATGCGTTTCAGGCGATGTATGACGAGAGCACAGATGCGATGCTGCATGGAACAGGGCAGGAGACGTTTGAAGCGGTGAAGATGCTGAAGGCGGCTGATCCTGCGCACTATCAGCCGGCGGCTGGTGTGGTGTATCCGAACACACCGTTTGGAAACAGTTTGAAGCAAGTGGCGCAGTTGTTGAAGGCGAACCTTGGGGTCGAGGCGGCGTTCTCTGACATCGGCGGATGGGATACGCACCAGAACCAGGGAAATGTGAATGGGCAGTTAGCAAACCGGTTGAAGGAGTTCTCCGAGACAATTGCCGCGTTCTGGCGGGATATGGGGGACGACGCGGAGAATGTGACTTTGGTGACGATGTCGGAGTTTGGCCGGACGGCTCGGCAAAACGGGACGGGCGGGACGGATCATGGTCATGCGAATGTGATGTTTGTGCTCGGCGGACAGGTGAAGGGCGGTAAGGTTTACGGCAGGTGGCCGGGGCTGGCGAACGAGCAACTGAACGAGGGCCGCGATTTGGCGGTAACGACGGACTTTCGCCGCGTGCTGGGCGAAGCGGCTTACCGGACGTTGGGGTCCAGGAACATGGACTTGGTATTTCCGGGAGCACAGGTTGATCCGGCCGAGTTTTTGAACTTCAGCCAAGGATAAAAGCGGCTTTTGTTGATTCTGCGGAAGTAATGGGCTTGTCCGGATTCTGTTTATGGAATGTAAATTCTTTCAATCTACCGAATAGTGGAAAAATAGGGACAACTTTTTGCTGGAACCCGCGTCTTATTGGGTGTACCAAGCAAACGCCGGACTAGCAGTTCCCACGGTGCGGCTTCCAATATCCGCAACAAAAACTCCCCACCAAATGTGAGGCCTCCAGTGTATCGGGGGCCTTCTCTCCTTAAGGCTTTAGTGTGGCTCAGGCGAGGTTGAGACGCCGGTCGAGGGCTATCGCGCCGGGTCCGTAGAAGGTCAACATGACGGCTATGACGAAGAGGGCAAGAGAATACTCGGAGCCTGCGTAGCCGTGGTGGCGGTTGACCATGATCAGCGCGACGAGCATGTTGATCGTGACCATGAAGGCAGCGAGGCGCGTGAGGAGCCCGAGGATAAGAAGGATGCCGCCTACGAACTCTGTGAAAGCTGAGACGTAACCGAGCCATCCGGGGAAGCCAAGGGTGGCCACGAAGTGAGCGTGATGGTCCAGCGCGCCGTGGGGCACGACTTTAGGGTAGCCGTGATAGATCATCGATGCGCCGAGGACGAGGCGCAGGAGAAGCGCGCCGAAGGGTTGCAGGCTGTTGAGCCACTTGATCATGGTTTCAGCGTATCCGCGAGGCTTGAGGATTTGGGATGGAGTCTAGCGGGCGGGTGTCGGGGAAGGTACGAGGGCGGGAATGGGTGTGGCGGGGAGATATTGATCTAGAAATCGGGTGAGGCTTTGGTTGAATGCTAATGCTGATGGAGTGGTGAGCTCTACGGTGAGCCTGGGATCGGCGGCGGTGGTGAAGGCTTGCTCGAGTTGGGTGCTGCGAGAGATCAGGAGTTTTGGCGTGCGGAGGGTGGAGAGTGGCTGTGCGAGCGGGAAACGGTCGTGAAAGAGGAGACGGACGGGGAGGATTGAGGCACGTGGGTCGCGGAGAACTGTGTCGAGAAGGTCGGTGCGTGGGTTATCGAGAATAACGGCGGGGATCGCTGTTTGAGTTGCGGCCAGGTGCGTTGCGAGTGAGGCGCCGGTGCCGGTGCCGTAGGGGATGATTCTTGCTGCGGGGATGGAGCGGGAGTTGGTGAGGTATTGGAGGGCGGCGTCGGTGTCGTGGGTCATGGTCTGCTGGCTGGGCCGGACGGGGGCGCTTTGGCCGTAGCCTCGGTAGTCGATGGCGCAGACGTTGATACCGAGGTTGTGCAAGGCGGCGAGGGTGGGGATGGAGTTGGCGAGCGTGCCGTTGCCGTCGGGGAGAAAGAGGATGGTCAGGTGGGCGTAGCGGCCACCGGGGTCTGACGGGATCCACCAGCCGGTGAGTTGTGGAGTGGCGGAGTCGCCGGGATCGAAGCGGAGTAGTTCGTAGGAAACGCCTGCGATGGATGCGGGAGGCGCTGAGGTTCGGATTGGGTGAAGGACCAGTTGCCACTGGCCCTGGTAGAAGAGCAGGCAGAGGGTCAGGTAGCCGCAGAAGAGCGCGGCGAGAATGGTGAACGCGATGGCTTTGATGAGCCAGACGGGGCTGACTTCTTCCTGGTGATTGCGCTGAGGTGCGGGACGCTTGTCTGGCTTGGGTGTGGGGCGGGGCATGGAGAGGTTCTGTATCGACTTTAGCATTGGGCTCTGGCGCCGGCAGCGAGGGAGGCGTTGGAGCGGGCCGGGGATTTAACATGGAGGCAAGGAGATTTTCGTGGCGAAGTGGGTGAGGTTGTGCGGGTTGGCCGAGGCGCCGGCGGTGGGACAGGTTGCGGAGGCTGAGGTGGAAGGTATCGCGGTGTGCCTGGCGAATGTGAATGGAGTGTTATCGGCGCTGGATAATGTTTGTCCGCACCGGCAGGGGCCGCTGGGACAAGGTTGGTTGGAGGGGGAGTCGGTGGTGTGTCCGTGGCACTCGTGGACATTCAGCACGCGGACGGGTGTGTCGGAGTATCCGGTAGATGAACGTGTGGATGTCTTTCCGATAAGGGTGGAGGCGGAGAATGTGCTGGTGGATATTGAGTGTGCAGGGAGGGGAATCCAGCTTGGGTCATCCGCAGATTGTTGAAAAGATATGTGGTGCGGATACGGGTGGCTGCGATAGGCTGCGTCTAAACAGCCGCATGCATGAAGGCGGTTGGTTCGAAGGAGTATTCACCATGAAATTGCGCGTATTGTTCCTTGCCGTTATCGCAGTTGTGGTTCTGGCTGGTTCTGTGGTTCCTGCCAATGCCGCCTCCCATCATCGCCATCACCGTCACCATCATCACAAATAGATTGCAGTAATTGACAAGACGGCCCGGCTCCCTTTGGCCGGGTCTTTTTTTGTGATTTGTGTGAAAGGGATTTCAATCGCGAGCAATGCCTTCCTGCGTGGATAACTGATAGAATCTATTAAATCCACTCCAAACAGGAGAGGCAATGCAGGCAATACTGGCGCTGGAAGACGGGCGCATTTTTCGCGGCAAGAGTTTTGGCGCACGGGCGGAACGGTCCGGCGAAGTGGTCTTCAATACATCTTTGACCGGCTACCAGGAGATCTTTACAGATCCTTCGTATGCGGGCCAGATTGTTGTTCTCACAAATCCCCATATTGGAAATTATGGAACGACTCCGAGTGATGCAGAGTCGAAGAAGCCTTATATCGAAGGGCTGGTGACGCGCGAGTTTTCTCCGGTGAGCTCGAACTGGCGCTCGACGCAGGTGGCCGATGAGTATCTGGAGCGCTATGGCGTGCCGGTGATCGCGGAGATCGATACACGGGCGGTGGTGCGGCATCTGCGGGCCAATGGCGTGATGCGCGGCGTGATCGCTTCGGGTGAGAATCTCGATGCCGATGCGCTGGTTGCGAAGGCTCGGGCGATTCCTAAAATGGAGGGTACTGACCTGGCCAGCGTGGTGACGACGAAGGTTGCTTACGAGTGGGATGCCAATGAGCCGAAGAACCAGACCGGCGATGCGTTCCTGAGCAAGGCAGAGGGCGGCTCGGAGCAAATGCATGTAGTTGCGTATGACTTCGGCATCAAGGAGAACATTCTGCGAATGCTGACGCGCGAGAACTGCCGCGTGACGGTTGTTCCGGCCACGACATCGGCGAAAGATGTGCTGGCGATGGAGCCGGATGGGGTGTTCTTCTCGAATGGGCCGGGTGATCCGGAGCCACTGGAGTACGCGGTCGAGAATGTGAAGGAGTTGCAGGGAAAGAAACCGATCTTCGGGATTTGTCTTGGGCACCAGATATTCGGGCTCGCGCTGGGTGGGAAGACTTACAAGCTGAAGTTTGGGCACCATGGCGGGAATCATCCGATCATGAACCATCAGACCGGCAAGGTGGAGATTACGGCGCAGAATCATAACTTCAATGTTGATCCGGATTCGCTGCCGGCCGACGTGGAGAAGACGCATACGAATTTGAACGATCAGACGCTGGCCGGGTTGCGGCATAAGACTGACCCGATGTTCAGCGTGCAGTACCATCCGGAGGCTAGTCCGGGGCCGCATGACTCGCATTATCTCTTCAAGGATTTTCGGAAGATGATGGAAGAGTTCAAAAAATAAGTAAAAAGCGCGGCTTTGGTCGCGCATTTTTTCGGCGCCAAAAGTTTGGACAGGGAAGAAGAGATATGCCACGCAGGAATGACATTGCGAAGATTCTGGTGATCGGCTTGCTGGCGATTTCAGTCTCCATGACTGCACAGATATCTTTTGATGAACATTTTGCCCTCGCAAAGCAGGGGAAGTTAGGGGCGCGTGAGGCTGCGTTCACAAAGAATTGTGGAGTTGATCGTGCTTCTTCGACAGTGACCTATGGCCGAAGCCTCGATGAAAACTGGACCTTCAAGCGTGTGAGTTCTGTCGGTAATGGGCGCGACGATGCCGAAATGGATTTTCTCGGAAATGTCGAAATCTGGAGCGTAGATGGAAAAGCCAGATTTTTGAATGTGTGGTTCCTTATCATGGACACTGGGAACTCTTCGAATGAGATGTTCTGTCTCGACGACAACGGGCATGTGCTGACGCAGGAATCGCTCAACGTGTATGAGCCGGTAGATGGATCAAATGTGGGTTGGCGGCGGTTACGCGTAGTTAGCTTTCCGGGAACTGCAAAGGCTCGCGTTCTAAGAAGTGTGTTTTTGAATGATGCGGGAGCGCAGATTAGCGCACCCAAGCTGAGCAAGGAAGATCTGGGGGAATCGAATGGTCATTCGTCTCCGGATCTTGCTCAAGATTTAGTCGCGAAGGTTTCGCAGAGGAAATAGTAAAAGATGCCACGCAGGAATGACATTGCAAAGATTCTGGTGATCGGCTCGGGGCCGATTGTGATTGGGCAGTCGGCGGAGTTCGACTACTCCGGCACGCAGGCGTGTAAGGCGCTGAAGGCCGAGGGGTATGAGGTGGTACTGGTGAATTCGAACCCGGCGTCCATCATGACTGACCCTGAGGTTGCCGACCGCACTTATATTGAGCCGCTGACGGCTGCGTATGTTGAGGAGATTCTTCGCGTGGAAGCGGAAATGCTCGACCCTGAGGGTCGGGGTGGGAATGGGAAGTTTGCTCTGCTGCCTACTGTGGGTGGGCAGACGGCGTTGAATCTTGCGGTGGATCTTGCTGATTCGGGTGTGCTGGATAAGCTTGGCGTGGAGTTGATCGGCGCGAAGCTGGAGGCGATCAAGAAGGCTGAGGATCGGCTGCTTTTCAAGGATGCGATGACGAAGATCGGGCTCGATATGCCGCGGTCTGCGCTTATTAACAACATTCGCGATGGTCTAGAGTTTGCCGGCAAGATTGGGTTTCCGGTGGTCATTCGGCCTTCGTTTACGTTGGGTGGCTCGGGCGGCGGGATTGCCTACAACCGCGAAGAATTGATGGAGATTCTCGCTCGCGGGCTCGATCTTTCGCCGGTGCATGAGTGTCTGCTTGAGGAGAGCGTGCTGGGTTGGAAGGAGTATGAGTTGGAGGTGGTGCGTGACCTGAAGGACAACGTCATCATCATCTGTTCGATTGAGAATTTCGATCCGATGGGTGTGCATACGGGCGATTCGATTACGGTAGCCCCGGCGCAGACGCTGACGGATCGCGAGTACCAGGCGATGCGCGATGCGGCGATTGCGGTGATCCGCGAGATTGGAGTGGAGACCGGCGGAAGCAATGTGCAGTTCGCGGTGAATCCGCTGAACGGGCGCATGACGGTAATTGAGATGAATCCCCGGGTGTCGCGGTCTTCAGCGCTGGCCTCGAAGGCGACGGGGTTTCCGATCGCAAAGATTGCGGCGCGGCTGGCGGTTGGTTACACACTGGATGAGATTCAGAACGATATTACGAAGGCTACGCCTGCCTGCTTTGAGCCGACGATTGATTATGTCGTCGTGAAGATTCCGAAGTGGCAGTTTGAAAAGTTTCCCGGCGCGGACGATGTGCTTGGGCCGCAGATGAAGTCGGTCGGAGAAGTGATGGCGATCGGCCGGACCTTCAAGGAAGCGATGATGAAGGCGGTACGGTCGCTGGAGACGGGCAGGAAGGCAACGGCTGATGACATCGAGCCTCGGCGGCTGACGCAACGGCTGGTAACTCCCCATCCGGATCGGCTCGCTTATATTCGCTATGCGTTTGAGCGCGGGATGACGGTGCGCGAGGTTGCTCGAATGACCTCGATGGACCCCTGGTTCCTTTATCAGATCAAGCAGATCACGGATGAGATCAAGGCTATTGGCGGCGTGCCGATGGCGGAGGTTACGGCGGAGCAGCTGCGGACGGCGAAGCGGATGGGAATCTCCGATGAGCGGCTGGCGGCGGTTTGGGGATTGACCGGCGCGGAGGGTACGGCGGCGGTTCGTGCGCTGCGCAAGAAGTTGAACGTGATGCCGGTGTACAAGCTGGTGGATACTTGCGCGGCGGAGTTTGAGAGCTACACGCCTTACCTCTATAGCTGCTATGACGAAGAGGATGAGGCGGCGCCGACGAATAAAAAGAAGATTCTGATTCTTGGCAGCGGGCCGAACCGGATTGGGCAGGGAATCGAGTTCGATTACTGCTGTTGCCATGCTGCGTTTGCGCTGCGCGAGGATGGCTACGAGACCATCATGGTGAACTGCAATCCGGAGACAGTGTCGACCGACTACGACACTAGCGACCGGTTGTATTTTGAGCCGCTGACTCTCGAAGACGTGCTGGGTGTGTATGAGCATGAGGCTTCGAGTGGCGCAGAGATCGGGATGATCGTGCAGTTTGGTGGACAGACTCCGTTGAATCTTTCACTGCCGCTGAAGAAGGCCGGCGTGCCAATCATCGGGACTTCGCCGGAGTCGATCGACCTGGCGGAAGATCGCAAGCGGTTTGGAAAGTTGATTGAAGAGCTGAAGATTCCACAGCCCGAGGGCGCGATGGCGACCAGCGTAGAAGAGGCGGTGGCCGGGGCGAATCGCGTTGGGTACCCGGTGCTGGTGCGACCTTCGTATGTGCTGGGTGGGCGAGCGATGGTGATCGCGTATGACGACGCCGCTGTGGTGCAGTATATGTCGACGGCGATTGAGTATTCGCAGGAGCGGCCTGTGCTGATCGACCACTTCCTCGAAGATGCGATTGAGTGCGATGTAGACGCGCTTTGCGATGGCGATGATGTTTTGATCGCGGGGATCATGCAGCATATTGAAGAGGCAGGCATTCACTCTGGCGACTCTTCATGTGTGCTGCCGGCGGTCGATCTGAGCGATGATGTGCTGGAGACGATTCGCGAGTACACGCGGAAGCTGGCGATGGCGTTGAGCGTGCGCGGCCTGGTGAACATTCAGTTCGCGATTCAGCGAGGTAAGGTCTATGTGATTGAGGTGAATCCTCGCGCGTCGCGCACGGTGCCATATGTTTCGAAGGCGACGGGGATTCCTCTGGCGAAGGTTGCATCGCGCATCATGGTTGGCCGGAAGCTGAAAGAGTTGCTGCCGGAGCAAGTGGCGAATGGGAAAGATCTCGATACGGGTTCGCACTTCTATGTGAAGTCGCCGGTATTTCCGTGGGGCAAGTTCCAGGGCGTGGATACGGTGCTGGGGCCGGAGATGAAGTCGACCGGTGAGGTGATGGGCGTTGCGGATAACTTCGGCGAGGCGTTTGCCAAGGCGCAGATTGCGGCTGGACAGGTGCTTCCGCTCAAAGGGACTGTGTTTCTCAGCGTGAACGATCATGACAAGGATCGGACCGTTGCGTTGGCGCGGCAGTTTGTAGAGATGGGCTTCCATCTTGTGGCGACACATGGGACTGCAGTGGTGCTGGAGCATGCTGGGCTGCAGCCGGAGCGGGTGCACAAGGTCAAAGAGGGTCGGCCGAACGTTGTGGACCTGATCAAAGGCGACCGGATTCAACTGATCGTCAACACACCGCGCGGGCAGGATACGTTCTTCGATGAGAAGGCAATCCGGCGGGCCGCAGTATTGGCGCGGATTCCGACGATTACGACTCTCGCGGCGGCGCAGGCTGCGGCTGAGGGCATTGCGGCGCTGCAGCGAGGCACGCTGAGCGTGGTTGCGCTGCAGACATTGCACCTGGACCGGTTTGCTGGTGAGACGAAGGCGGTTGCTGAGGTCTAGCTGCTGACGGGGTGCGAGGCTCAGGATTTGAGGGCGAACTTTGCACCGGCGGCGTAGCCGATCATGGAGAGCGGAATCCATGTGCCGACGAGCAGGCCGTCGCCAGCCAACAGTCCGCTGCCGTGATGCAGGGTGAAGAACGTGCGCCATAGCTTTTCGACTGCGCCGCAGTTCTCGCACAGGCCGTTACCGGTGGGAAGATCGAGCACCCAGACGCAGGTGATGGAGAAGATCACGACGCCTGAGATCCAGATGTAGGTGGCGATGTCGTTGTGATACATGCGCGCGAGGACAAAGGCTCCGAACATCGGAACCAGAAACGCGAGAACAGTGCCGATTATCTTGGGCGAGGAAGAATCGGGGTCGGGGTGTTTGATGGACATGAGACCGATGACGAGGATGAGCAGCAGGCAGGCAATGGCGGTGTGGATGAGGAACCATGCGGCCTCGCGGTTCAGGTCGCTCAGAGATTTGTCGTGCGAGATGTCTCTTTGGTTCACCATGGCGTCCTGAAAAAGGTTATCGCGGATCGAATTCGGCGGCGGCTTGTTTCGGTTACGTCTTTCGGGGAATGTGCGTATTGGTTAACACTCGCGGTCGCGGATTTCGCGCGCTGGCGCTGGTTAGAATAGAAACATGCTGCTCGATGGGCTTCAACTACCTCTGACGACGCCGTTTTATCCTGACGGCCGCATCAATCTTCTCAAGCTGGAACATAATGTGGCGCGCTACTCAAAGACTCCCGTTGCCGGACTGGTGGCGTTGAGTGGATTTGGCGATCCGGCGATGTTGTCGGACGACGAGACGCGCCAGATCCTTAAGAGTGTTGCGGGCGTGGCTGCAGCTGAGAAGGTGTTGGTGGCTGGAGTCTCGCGCGACAGTGTTGCCGGCACGCTTGAGCTGGCTGAGAGTGCGGCGAAATTTGGTTATGATGCGGTGCTGGTGAAGCGGCCTTCGTTGTCTTCGGGTAGTCATGGCAAAGAGGGGAAGGAGCTGCTGACGTACTTTCAGGCGGTCGCGGATCGCTCTGCGCTTCCTGTGGTGCTTTATGACGCGGGCCATGAGGAACTATTGCCGGTCGACGTGGTGATCGAACTGGCTGGGCATCCGCAGGTTCTTGGCCTGGTGGAAGGTGTTGGCGCGCGGGAGCGATTCGAGGCTCTTAGCGTGGGGACG
>Ga0206890_1135_pt1 | contig 23008 bp, 16 predicted proteins | sample Alteio_BWOrgHeat_58_FD_152960 | JGI IMG/M metagenome (GOLD analysis project Ga0206890, IMG submission 152960) | Enriched cells from forest soil in Barre Woods Harvard Forest LTER site, Petersham, Massachusetts, United States - Alteio_BWOrgHeat_Nextera6 ... | reverse complement strand
TGCGGTAAAACATAACGCGGTAAGGAAAATGGTAAGTAAATAATTTCTGATTCCCATAAATTAAATAATATAAACGTGAGTCAATATCTATAACATCGTTTGTAAAAAATTACTACTCCACCTTATACCTATACACCTGCCTGCCCAGGTTGCCATAAACATCAATACCTTCAACCACTACGCGATAAGTGCCTTTCGCGTCAGCGTTAAAGTATTCAAATGAGGCTTTTCCATCGTTACCGGTATTGATATTGGGGTTCCAGTATATAGTGCTGCGCAGATCAGGGATCAGTATGTTGATTTTTGGGTTATCGTACCGGGGCGAATAAAACACACGCGCATCATAATACCCTTTAGGTAGGTAAGTGATAATACCCGGTTCATCAGCTAATATCCTATTGCCGGAACTACCTCTTTTAGTAGTTACAATTAAAACGCCATTACCACCCCTTGCACCATAAAGAGCTGTATAAAAGCCAGGTTGCAAAACTTCAATACTTGCAATGTCGTTTGAGTTTAAATCGTCAAGAGCCTTGGGGTCAACTGTAGGGTCAAATGGCGCCCCATCAATTATTACCAACATAGGGCTTAATTGAACACCTCCTGATGATGGCTGGACCGGCTGGGGCTGGACTGACTTAGAACGAGATGTAGCTTGCTTACGAGCTCCAGCCGGAACTGCTGTACGGTAGGATAATACCTGGCCATTTTTTATGATGGCATCTACTATTAAACCCGATAAACAATCACTAAGCTTTGGGCAAGTTTGCGGCCCCAGGTCCTCGGCGGTAATAACCTGGTCGGCATGGCCCGGGCCGTTTAAATTAGCCGAGTAATCAATAGGGCTTTTCTTTGCCTGTTGCTTCTCCTTTATTTCAACTTCCTTTAACTGTATCGCATTCTTATTAAAGTGGTATTTGACTTCCACGTCGTGTTCCGCTTTGCTGTTTTGCAAAAAAGGTAATAAACTTTCGGTGGTGTTTACCTGGATATCGGGCGCGTTCCTGTTTTCGCCCACGCTTTGGGGTGCCGGGCTATCCAGCGATATCCGCACATCTTTTTTCCCTTTGGCGGTACTGCCCTGTATAACAACCTTTACGCTATCGTTAAAAGCCAGGTTTTTAAAAGCAAACTGCCCCTGGCTGTCTGCTACGGTGTCCAACATAAAATTACCGGCAGTTTTTGTCAATAACACTACTTTGCCGTTTGCAACGGGTTTACCGCCCCCTAATGTTTTTAAGCTTCCTGATATGGCCAATGCTTTTTCGGGCTGGTAAACCACCGGCGGAAAGCTGTTGCTAATCACCCGTTTCCATTCAAAACGGCGGTAGCCTTGTGTCAGCATCAGCAGGTCAAGGCCGGCTTGATTTTCCGGGTTATCGCTGCTAAAATAATAGTTTGGGTTTTCAATGTATCCTTTCAGATCAGAAGTAAGCAGCAGGTTTGACAGGATGGTAGTTTCTTCATTTTCATTAACAGGGATCTTAGATTCATCGGTAATCGCGACTGAAAAATTACCTGTTGCAGGTTTACCGTCCTTGTCCCTAATATTCAACTCAATTTTTACTTTTTGCCGGGGCGCGTAGGTTTGTTCGCTATGGATGCCTAATTGCAGCTGGTCGTGGTTTTGGATAAACATCAACCGCTCGCACACCGGCTCGCCCATTGCCGAAAATAAAGTAAACTGCACAATATCCGACGGGAATATACTTTTGGGTATATCGGCATTAAAAGCATTGATGCCCGGTTTGCTTTTTGTGGCATAATAAATAAAGCCGCCGCATTGGGCTATCAGGGTCATACCCCCGGTTTGCGCGGCTTCTGCGGTATAACGCACTTTTACATTGAGGGTATCTTTGCCTATATTGTCAATACGCAGGGAATAGCCAGTGCCACTTGCTTTAGGTAGTTCCAGTATGCTTTTTGATCCATCGGCATAGGTTACCCTGGCCTTATAGGTTTTGCCGCTTTTGGGCATTAGTTCAAACCCGCCCATACCCGCATGGGAACTACTAAAGGTAGTTAGCTGTTTACCCTCGTCATCAGTAACCACGCCTTTTATAGCTGTCCCCAACCCATCGGCGCCTACCGCTTTAAAAGCTATTTTTGTTTTATTTCCAATAACCAAACTTCCCCCTTCGGGGAAAAACTGCACATCGACATTACCCGATGCAGCTTTGAGCAATACCGGTTTGGTTACGGTTGTTTTATCGTCGGGCTTTATCGTTGTAACTATCCTGCCCGCTTTGAGCAAGCCTGGCGAGGTATTGATAAAGCTGATGTTCATATTTCCCTTTTCATCGGTCAACCCTTTACCTTTTACAATGGATCTGGCACCCAGTTCCACTTCGTAGGTTATCTCTTTACCGGAGTAGGGCACCCCGTTTAGGTCGGCATAGTTGATCAGGGCACTTACCTGCTGCTGCCCGTTTATTGTACTATAGGTATATTGGGTTTTTGTAAAAACAGTATTGGTGATGGCATTAACCAGGGTTATGTTTTTGCTGAAAAAATAATCTTCCCCCGCGTTACGCATCCAGTTGGTATAGGCCCTTATGCGGTAATTGCCTTCTTTAAGATTGCCCAATACAAAGTCGCCACAAGATACCCCGCTTATTATGGGTAGCTTGATGCTTTTTTTAACTGCACCCTGCTCATCAATAAGTTCGGCATATAATACGCCGCTAAGGCTGGATAGCTGGTGGTATTGCCCGCTTACCGAATAGCCTTTAAACCATATCGTATCGCCATAGGCATAAACAGACCTGTCGGTTTGCAGATATACTTTTTCTATAGGCTGTACCGCCATTTGTTTGGCCAGCGACCCGCCGACACGGCCTATAAAGGTGGTATCGGTTTGGCTGTAGGCGGTAAAACTCAGCGCTGTAAACAAAATGGTGGATAAGAAGAGTTTTAGGTTCATAGGGATAGATTTATTTTAACATAATGAGGCTAAAAGAAGATAGGCGAAAGATTTGTATTATTATGTATGACATAATAAATAAAAATCAAACTAATTTTCCGTAAAACCAAATAATACTAAATATTAATTTACGGTTAATAATGTCGATATATCTAAAGTGCATATCTTCCCGAAACATTGGGTAAAATGGATATAAAGCCGGATATTGGCTGCCTGTAATTTGATTGCTGTTACAGCAATTAATAGCAGCCATACGGTTAAGCATATCTCATGAAAAAAATAGTCGCGATTATTACGTTTGTTTTGGGTTTTGGTTCTGTGTTTGGGCAACCGGCCCGGCACGACCTGCATTTTGATACACTGGCAAAACGATGGGACGAAGCCATTCCCCTGGGCAATGGTATGCTGGGCGCGCTGGTATGGCAAAAATCAGATCATTTACGTTTCTCGCTTGATAGGGCCGACCTTTGGGATATGCGCCCCATGAAAGGCTTGCACCGTCCAGAATTTAGCTACCAGTGGGTAATAGACCAGGTACAGAAAAAAGAGTACAAACCCGTACAGCAATACTTTGACGCGCCTTATGACCATGAGCCAGCGCCTTCAAAAATTCCGGGCGGCGCATTAGAGTTTGATACCAAAAACTGGGGTGCGGTACAATCGGTTCATTTGAATATACAACAGGCCTTATGCGAAGTGAAATGGGCAAATGGCACCATGCTAAAAACGTTTGTACATGCAACGGCGCCGGTTGGCTGGTTCAGGTTTGAAAATATAAGAGCCGGGTTTGAGCCGCAACTCATAGCGCCCCAATACCAGGGAAAGGAAAAAACAGCAGGCGGCCCGGTAGCCGGGGATGACCTGGCAAGGCTGGGCTATGCACAGGGATCGGTACAACGAACAGGGAACAGCATCACTTATAAGCAGGCCGGGTGGGGCGGATTTACCTATGAAATTAATGTACAATGGAAGAAGGTAAATGCAACCACCATTGAAGGTGTTTGGAGCATATCGTCGCAATATCCGGGCAAAAAAGCTAATACCGCCGCTACTCTTGTATCAAAACAGGCATTAAACCGTGGCTATGCTAATTACTATGCTTCGCACGCGACATGGTGGAGGGCCTTTTGGAGCAAATCGGCCATCCATATACCTGACGCGGTATTAGAGAAACAATGGTATTTAGAGCAATATAAATTTGGTTCGGCTTCACGGCAGGGTGCGCCGCCTATTTCGCTGCAAGCGGTATGGACTGCCGACAATGGCCGCCTGCCGCCATGGAAAGGCGATTACCATAATGACCTCAACACGCAACTAAGTTACTGGCCCGCTTACAGCGGAAACCATCTGGACGAAGGAATGGCCTTTTTAGATTACCTGGATAAAAACAAAGCCAACTACCAACGCTATACAAAACTGTATTTTAACAAAGAGGGCCTGGCCGTACCGGGTGTAACCACCTTAGACGGAACAGAAATGGGCGGCTGGATACAATACTCGCTTTCGCCTACAGTTTCCTGCTGGCTTGCGCAGCATTACTATTTGCAATGGCGCTATAGTATGGATAAAAAGTTCCTGCAAACAAGGGCCTATCCGTGGATAAAAGGCGCAGCAACATTTATTGAAAATATAACAACCATAGACGAAAACGGGCACCGTAAATTAACTATCAGTTCGAGCCCCGAAATAAATGATAACGATATCACCGCATGGTTTCCGCAGAATACCAATTATGATTTGGCGCTGATGAAATTTACATTTAAAGCTGCGGCCGAATCGGCAACTGAATTGGGGTTGAAAAACGACGCAGCGCATTGGAATAAGATACTTGCTGAGTTTGATGACTTCGCGCTCACCGCAAACAATGAGCTAAAGTTTGCGCCGTCAATGGCTTATAATCAGTCGCACCGTCATTTTTCTAATATGATGGCAATCCATCCGTTAGGATTAATAAAATGGGAAGATGGCCCCCGGGCACAAACTATCATCAAAAACTCTGTTCATTTATTGGATAGCGTTGGCCCTGCTTATTGGTGCGGATACTCGTATGCATGGTTAGCCAATATGAAAGCAAGGGCAAAGGACGGAACCGGCGCGGCTAAGGACCTGCAAATATTTGCAAAAGCGTTTTGCTCCATTAATAGTTTTCACTTAAATGGCGATCAAACCAAATCAGGATATTCGAAATTTACGTACCGCCCTTTTACGCTGGAGGGAAACTTTGCTTATGCCGCAGGCTTACAGGAAATGCTGTTGCAAAGCTATGCCGGTTTTATAGAAATATTCCCCGCTGTACCGGCTGAATGGAAGGATATTTCATTCGAAAATTTACGCGCGGAAGGCGCATTCCTGGTAAGTGTAAAGAAAACAGGCGGCCAGGTTAATGAAGTTAAAATAGTTGCAGAAAAAGGTGGAAACACCAAATTAAAACTACCATTTAAAACCTGGCTTACAGCATCAAATAATGGTGTTAAAATAAAGGATACCGCTAATGGTTTTATCAGTTTAAACTGCAAGCCCGGGGCGGTATTGGTTTTAAAGAATAAGAATAAATAGGTGGGTTAGTGATTGGAGATTAGTAAATTAGAGATTAGTTAAATGCGAACGCAAGAATGTAATCTGTGCATGAAAAATTTCAGAAAAAACGGCCTAATCACTAACCTCCAATCTCTAATTAACTAATCTTTACTACCTTAGTGGCGTTTTTACATATAATATGAAAAGAGACAAATTAATATTTAAGTTATTAGACGAAGAGCAGCAGCGCCAGGAAGAAGGGCTGGAACTGATCGCATCAGAAAACTTTGTAAGCAGGCAGGTTATGGAAGCTGCAGGCTCGGTCGCAACCAATAAATACGCCGAGGGCTTGCCCGGTAAGCGTTATTATGGCGGTTGCCAGGTGGTTGATGAAATTGAAACCATCGCTATTGAGCGTGCTAAACAATTATTTAATGCCGAATGGGTAAACGTGCAGCCACACTCGGGTGCGCAGGCCAATGCGGCAGTTATGCTGGCTTGTCTTAATCCCGGCGATAAAATATTAGGATTTGACCTTTCGCACGGCGGCCATTTAACGCATGGCTCGGCGGTGAATTTTTCGGGTAAATTATATGAGCCGCATTTTTATGGGGTTAAAAAAGAAACAGGTTTGGTTGACTATGAGCAGCTTAAAAAAGTAGCCTTAGCCGAAAAACCTAAAATGATCATTTGCGGGGCATCTGCCTACTCGCGCGATTGGGATTATGAATTTATACGCAAGGTTGCCGATAAAATTGGCGCGCTGGTATTAGCCGATATTTCGCATCCTGCCGGGCTTATTGCCAGGGGGTTGCTGAATGACCCGCTGCCGCATTGCCATATAGTTAGTACCACAACCCATAAAACTTTACGCGGCCCGCGCGGTGGCATGATCATGATGGGGAAAGATTTTGTAAACCCATGGGGATTAAAAACGCCTAAAGGTGAGCTTAAAATGATGTCGGCTTTGTTGGATATGGCTGTTTTCCCCGGTACACAGGGCGGCCCTTTAGAGCATATTATAGCGGCAAAAGCCATAGCCTTTGGCGAAGCGCTAACTGAAGGGTATATGAAATATATATTGCAGGTAAAACAAAACGGCGCAGCTATAGCCAAAGCGTTTACCGATCGTGGTTATGAAATAGTTTCGGGCGGTACTGACAACCATTTGGTACTTATTGACCTGCGCAATAAAAACATTACCGGCAAAGCTGCCGAAAATGCGTTGGTAAATGCCGATATTACCATTAATAAAAACATGGTGCCTTATGATGATAAATCGCCGTTTGTTACTTCGGGTATCCGTATTGGTACCGCAGCGGTAACTACCCGCGGGATGAAGGAGAAGCAAATGGCGGAGATAGTTGAACTGATAGATGCCGTTATTAATGACCCTGACAATGAACTTTCTATAAAAAAGGTACGTAAAAAGGTCCACAAGTTAACGGAGCAATTTCCGTTATATAAAGAGTAGGAACAGGTTGGCCGATGAATGATGTAAAATACCCCTTTTCGGATAACGAGGCCAAGCGCTTAAATGCGCTCCGGTCGTACCACGTATTGGATACATTGCCCGAAAAGGAGTATGATGCCATAACCAGGCTGGCTTCGTATATATGCCAGGCACCCATTGCGCTTATCTCTTTAATTGACGATGACAGGCAATGGTTTAAGTCGAAAGTGGGTTTGGATATTAATGAAACCACCCGGGCTGATGCGTTTTGTAACCATACCATCCTCCATGACCAGCTCATGGAGATCAATAACGCTACCGAGCACGAACACTTCAAGGATAATATTTTTGTAAAAGGCGATGCTCATATCCGATTTTATGCCGGGGCGCCGCTGGTTGACCCCGAAGGCCACCGGTTAGGTTCATTATGTGTTATTGATATTGTTCCGCGCATACTTACTGATGAGCAGCGAGATGCTTTGCGCACGCTTGCCGATGAGGTGATGTCGCACTTCTTGTTAAAGAAGCAAAAAAAGGATCTTGAAAATTCACTGATAGCCCACAAGGAGTTTTTTAATTTATTTAACAGCTCGCCCGAAATTCATTTCATAGCCAATGCCGAATCGAACATCGAAATAATAAACGATGCGGTTACCACTATTTTAGGCTATACACCCGAACAAGCCCTGGGGCGCTCTTTATGGGATTTTGTAGCCGGTAAAAACCGCGAGCAGTTTATACCGCTTATTGAAAAGGCGCTAACCACAGGCACTTCATTTGAAATAGAAACCCAAACCGTTTCGCTTAGTAATGAAGTTAAATGGATAGGCTGGTGTGCCATACATAAAGCGGGTAAATGGTACGCCAGCGGGCGCGATATCACCTACCAGAAACAGCTATTGGCCGAAACAGAACAACTTTCGCTGGTAGCCAGTAAGGTGATTAATGGCATAGTGATAAGTAATGCCAACGATGAGATAATTTGGGTTAATGAAGCGTTTGAAAACATTACCGGCTATGGTATGGCCGATATGGAAAAAAAGCGTATGCCCGATGTGGTGAAACGAACTGACAAAAGCCCCACCATTGAAAAATACCGCGAACTCATTGAAAAAAAGCAATCCTATGAGGTCGAGTTGCATATTGTCCGCAAAGATGGTTCTCCCTTATGGATATCTGTTATAAATACAGTGGTATTCGATAACGCCGGTAATGTAGAAAAATACATCAGGGTAGTTATTGACATAAACGCGCGCAAAAGTGTTGAGCAGGATTTTGGGATACTTTCCTTCGCGGCCCGTAAATCGCCAAGTGGTATGCTGATACGCAATAGCCAGGGTATTGTTATATGGATGAACGAGGCATTTGAAAATATTTTTGGTTATACCCTTGCCGAGATGAAAGGCAAAATATTAGGGGATATGCTTAACGGAAAAGATACCGACCTGGAAGTATTTAAAAAAGCGGCTAAAGCAGCGGGGGAAAAAATGCCATACGAGGTTGAGATAAAGCTTTACAAAAAAGACCAGACGCCTATTTGGGTATCGGTATCAAACAGCCCGTTATTGGATGAGGTGGGCAATGTTGAGCGACAGATAACAGCTATTATTGATATAACCGAACGTAAAAAAGTTGAGGAAGAACTGAAAATGCTTTCGCTGGTGGCAAGTAATGGTACCAGTGGTGTTATAATTAATGATGCCAATGGAAATGTAGAATGGGTTAATAATGCTTTTGAAAAAATTACCGGCTACACCATTGATGATGTTAAGGATAAGCATTTAGGCGATGTTTTAAAAGGTGAACTTACGGATGTTTCGATCATTGAACATTCGCGAGAATTATCAAAAAACAAACAATCATTTGAGGTTGACCTGTTGGTTTACCGTAAAGATGGTGAGGCTATATGGGTAACGGTTATTAATTCGGTAATTGTTAACAGTAAGGGTATAGTGGAAAAGTATATTGAGGTTATTATTGATATATCCTCAAAAAAGCGGGTTGAGCAGCAATTAATTGCCGCTAAAGAAGAAGCCGTGCAGTTAAACAGGGCCAAGGATATGTTTATTTCCGTAATGAGCCACGAAATACGTACGCCGCTTAACGCGGTTATTGGGATGGCGCATTTATTGCTCGACGAAGACCCAATGGATTACCAAAAAGAAAATTTAAGTGTGCTTAAATTTTCTGCCCAAAATTTAATGGCATTGATCAATGAGGTGCTGGATTTCACCAAGATAGAAACCGGGAACGTTGAACTGGAAAAGGCCGGAGTTGACCTGCGCGAGCTGGTGAACGGCATTACCCATTCAATGCAGTATAAAACTTCCGAAAAAAATATATACCTTACACAGCATATTGACGATGCCGTGCCCGGTATGGTTATTGGCGACCAAACCAGGCTATCGCAGATATTATTAAACCTGGTAAGCAATGCAGTTAAATTTACCGAAAAGGGTGGCGTAACTATTCATCTTAATGTAATTGAACAAAGCCCGGAAAGTGTACGTATAAGGTTTGAAATTAAAGATACCGGTATTGGTATTGCTAATAACAAGTTAAATACCATATTTGAATCATTTAAACAAGCCGACGCGGATACTACACGTAAATATGGCGGAACGGGTTTAGGGTTAGCTATTAGTAAGCGGTTGATTGAACTGCATGACTCGCGCGTAAATGTGGATAGTATATTAGGTGAAGGTTCTAATTTTTGGTTTACAATTACCTTCAATAAAAACAACAGCGAAAGAAATTACGATAATAACGTGGACTCAACATTAAATATTAATATACTGGTAGTTGACGATAATCAGATCAATAGGTTATTGATCAATAAAATACTGGCAAAATGGGGTGCGAAAGCTGATTTTGCCGAGAACGGCATTCAGGCTATCGAAAAGATTGAAAGCAGCCAGAAATATGATGTTGTGCTAATGGATATTCACATGCCCGAGATGGGTGGATTGGAAGCAACCCAGATCATACGCGCAAAAGACGAACCATACTTTAAGCAATTACCTATAATTGCGTTAACGGCATCTATGCTAAACAGCCAAATGGATCAAATTGGCGACTCGGGTATGAATGATTTCTTGCTAAAACCATTTGAACCTAAGGTTCTGCATGAAAAATTAAGCAGGTACCAGAAACAGTAGATTTGTGAGTGGTGATAAAATACTAATGCCGCTGCCATAAAAACACTTTGTATTTGACTTTCAGTTTGTTATATTTGGTTACCAAACCTAATATAATGATCAAACACCTCCGCTTGTTGCTGGCAGCCATTGCATTGTTGCCAGTCAATTTTGTTTTTGCTCAAAATACTGTACTTGCTTTAGATCAAACTTTAAACAGGCTTCAAAAACAAGCGGCCGATTATCCGTTTGAAAAAGTTTACCTGCACTTGGATAAACCTTATTATGGCGTTGGCGATACCATTTGGTTTAAAGGTTATACGGTAATAGGGGCGGGGCATAATTTATCAGGCCGCAGCAATGTATTAAATGTGGAACTTATTGACGGGCAAAACCGCGTTAAACGAAGTATCAAGCTGCCACTGATAAGCGGCCTTACTTATGGCGATTTTGCCCTTGCCGATACCTTAGACGAAGGTAATTACCGCATACGGGCCTACACCAACTGGATGCGTAATGCCGGGCCCGAATACTTTTTTGATAAAACCATTACTATAGTTAACGCGGTAAGCAATAAAGTATTCACCAAATCAAGCTATACTTATACCCTAAGTAATGGCCAGCAAAGTGTAAATGCCGTTATTAACTATACCAATTTGGAGGGTAGCCCTTATGCTAACAAGGAAGTAAAGTACGAAGTACAGCTCGACCCGCAAAAGGTGGGCAAAGGCAAAGGCATTACTGATGAAAAAGGCGACCTGCACCTAACCTTTACCCACCCAACACCTAATGTGTTAAGCACCGGCGAGATCATCACCTCGATACAGTTAGATAACCAGAAAGCGGTTACCAAAACCATCGCCATCAAAGCAACTACTGCAAAGGTTAATGTGCAGTTCTTCCCCGAAAGCGGGGGTTTAGTGAATGGTATAGCCTCAAAAATAGCTTTTAAAGCTGTGAGTGCCGATGGCTTAGGCGCGGACGTTAAAGGCACTATAACCGACGGGCAGGGTAATGAGGTCACCACTTTTAGCAGCACTCATTTGGGTATGGGTATGTTATGGCTGGCACCCGAAACGGGCAAAAGTTATAAGGCCCATGTCAGTTATGCTGATGGATCAATGGAAATTATTGACCTGCCAAAAGCTACGGACAAAGGCTATGTAATGGCTATTCGTACCGATTCGGCCAACGTTATCGTAAAAATAACGGGTGATGAAACGCAGGATGGTATGGTTACGCTGGTGGCACAGTCAGGAGGTAAGGTTTATTTACAGGGCAAAGGCAAACCGGGGAAGAAAAGCTTTACCGCTATAATACCCAAAATCAAATTGCCATCAGGCATTATCCAGTTTACCTTGTTTTCAGATTCGGGCGAACCTTTAAATGAGCGGCTGGTGTTTGTTCAAAACCCCGATCAGCTGAAATTAAAGGTATCAACAGAAAAAACCACTTACGCCCCAAGGCAAAAAGTGAAAATTAACCTTGAAGCGAGGAATGAGGACGGCCAACCTGTATTAGGCAATTTCTCGGTAGCTGTTATTGATGAAGCGAAAGTCCCGGTTGATGAAAATACAGAAAGCACCATCTTGTCCAATATTCTGCTGACCTCGGACATTAAAGGTTATATAGAACAGCCTAACTATTACTTAGCACACCCTGACGAAAAAACGGCGGCCGACCTGGATGTGTTGATGCTTACCCAGGGCTATCATCGTTTTGAATGGAAACAGATCATAAATAATGTAACACCCAATGTTGTTTATGAACCCGAAAAAGAATTGACAATATCAGGCACTGTGAAAACTTTAGATGGTAAACCTTTACCAAATGGTAAGGTATCACTGATAAGTAATTCAGGCAGTTTTTTTATAATAGATACGGTTGCCGATAAAAACGGAAGGTTTGTATTTAAGCTGGATTTTAAAGATAGCAGCAAGTTTAACCTCAAAGCGGCATCTGTAAATAAGGATAATGTATTGATTGAACTGGATAAAGCGCCTTCCTTAGTAAGTGCAAACAAAAACGCGGGAGATATACAAGTCAGTATTAACAATGGCATGGAAACTTACCTGCAAAACAGCAAAAAGCAACATGATGAAGAGTTGAAATATGGTATAGGCGACCATTCTAAAATATTAAAAGAAGTGAAAGTAAGTACAAAGAGGCCAAAAACAGAAAAGGAACTGAGGATAGAAAAGGCTGTAGAGTTTTCGGCAAACCTGAACGGTAAGGGTAATGCCGACCAGATTTTTACTGCCGAAGATTTTGAAGGTAAGGGGTGTGCAAAAATAGCGGATTGTTTGGCAGGGAGGATATTAGGTGTAACATTTGACATTAACGGTGTGCCCTATTCAACCAGGGGGAACAATAGTTTTAGAGGCAGGACACCGATGATGATAGTTCTTGATGGAATAGTGAGCCAGTCTTCTATAATAAATGTAGATGACATTTCGAGCATTGAAGTATTACGTACCATAGGCAATACCGCTATTTATGGTGTCAGGGCCAGCGGGGGGGTATTGGTAATTACAACAAAACACGGTGCTGGGTTTGTTGCCGATAATAAAAATGAAGCTGGTGTTATATGGCCACAAGGTTATTATAAAGCCCGCGAATTTTACTCGCCGCAATATGATAACCCTAAAACCAATACACAGGTGGCCGATTTGCGTACCACTATATTTTGGAAACCCATTATCGAGATGGATAACAATGGAAATGCTTCATTTGAGTACTTTAACGCGGGTAGCAAAGGCTCCTATCGCGTGGTAGTTGAAGGGTTAGATTATAGCGGAAACCTGGGCCGCCAGGTTTACCGGTATAAAGTGGAATAGTTGCCAGGATATTAGAACCAGGATTCAAGAACCAAGAGTCAAGAAAATAAAGTGATCCATAAAAAGGAAAAATTGGTTAGATTAATTTAGGCATAGGACAATAATAAACTTGGTGTTGCCTATGATCTTGACTCTTGGTTCTTGAATCTTGACTCACATAAATATCTTTGCAATCGATTGCGTATTTTATATCTTTGAGGGTGGCCATTCCTCAACAAATAGTATTTAGGTGCATCCGCCCGGTATTTACAGCCCTTTTATTGGCTGTTGGTTATGCTGCATTTGCACAGAATAATAGGCCTTTAGATCAAACCTTAACAAACCTGCAAAAGCAAGCCGCTGACAACCCTTTTGAAAAAGTTTACCTGCATACCGACAAACCCTATTATGGCGCGGGCGATACCATTTGGTTTAAAGGATACACAGTTACAGGCGCCCGGCATCATCTATCACAAATAAGCGGCGTATTAAACGTAGAGCTGATAGATGAGCAAAATAATATAAAGCGAAACATCAAACTGCCATTAGTAGCCGGAATAACTTATGGCGACTTTGTATTGCCTGATACGCTGCAGGAAGGCAGTTATCGCATTAGGGCCTATACCAACTGGATGCGCAACGCCGGTAATGATTATTTTTTCGATAGAACAATAAGGATAATTAATGTGATAAGTAATAAAGTGTTTACCCAATCAAGCTATAGCTATTTGGTGCAAAACGGGCAGCAAATTGTAAATGCCGACATTAACTATACTAATGAAGATGGCAAACCGTACCCAAACAAAGAAGTAAAATACGAGGTGGAACTGGACTCGCAGAGGGTAGTCAAAGGTAAAGGCATTACAAATGCCAACGGTAGTTTGCATATAACCTTTACTAATCCCAGTCCGGGCACATTAAAAACAGGAGAGATCATAACGAATATTCTTTTAGATGAACAAAGAACAATTACCAAAATCATAGCTGTTAAGGCAGCTACATCAAAAGTAGATGTGCAGTTCTTTCCTGAGAGTGGTTATTTGGTAAACGGTATAACGTCAAAAATTGCTTTTAAAGCAGTAGGCGCTGATGGGTTAGGGGCAAACATCAAAGGCACGATTACAGACGAACTGAATAATGAGGTAACCAGGTTTAGCAGCACCCATTTAGGTATGGGGGTGTTTACGCTTACACCGCAGGCCGGCAAAAATTATAAAGCTAACATAACCTATGCTGATGGTACTGCAGAAGTGCTTAACCTGCCTAAACCGGCGGATAAGGGTTATGTATTAACTATTGACAATATTGATACGCTAAACCATTTACTGATAAATGTAAGCGGCATCAATAATGATAACCAGGCAGGTGTTACCTTGATAGCACAATCAGGCGGAGAAATATATTTTGAAGGTAAGAGCAAGCCTGGCCAGGCAAACTTTGCTGCCGGTATCCCTAAAAATAAGTTTCCATCAGGTATCGTACAATTTACTTTATTTTCCAATTTAGGCGAGCCCTTGAACGAACGCTTAGTATTTATTCAAAACCCCGACAAGCTAAAATTATCGGTTAACACTGCTAAACAAAGCTATGCGGCACGCGAAAAAGTAAAGATAGAACTCAACGCTAAAGACAAAGACGGCCAACCAATACAAGGCAACTTTTCGGCATCAGTAACAGATGAAAGTATAGTGCCGGTTAACGACGAAACTGAAAGTACCATATTGTCTGATCTGCTGCTGTCATCAGATATTAAAGGTTATATAGAGCAGCCTAACTACTACTTTACAAACATCAACGCAAAAACAGCGGCGGACCTCGATGTACTAATGTTGACTCAAGGTTATCACCGGTATGAATGGAAACAGGTTATGGTCGGTGTACAGCCCGCCGCTGTTTTTTTGAGGCCGAAAAATCGATCAATATTTCGGGGCAGGTAAAAAGGCTGCTGGGAAAGCCGGTTGTAAAAGGTAAAGTGAGCCTGTTTAGTACGTCGGATGGTATTTTCCTGGTTGATACAGTAACCGATAAAAACGGCAGGTTTACTTTTAATATGGCCTTTATTGATAGCAGTAAATTTACGGTGAAAGCATTATCGGCCAGCGGGAGAGAAAACGTGGACCTGAAGCTTGATATTAGCCCGCCGCTAATAAAGCGAAATAAGAATACGGCGGATATATCGCTTTACCTTAATAAGGGACTGGAGCCTTTTATTCAAAACAGTAGAAACAGGTATGAAGAAGAAATTAAGTACGGTATAGGTGATCATACTATACTTTTGAAAGAGATAAATATCAATAAGATAAAGCCGAAGTATGCCCGGCAACTGGAAGAAGAACAAGCGGTTGAATTTTCGGAAAATTTAAATGGAAAAGGGCAGGCCGACCAGGTTATTACCGCCGGGGATATTGAAAAATTTGGCGGCGCAACCCTTTACGATGTTTTAAATGGCAGGCTGGCAGGTGTTGAGTTTCATAGGGATACTAACGGACAGTTGGCACCCTTTTCAATCAGGAGCTCAAATCAATTGAATGGCCCAGCACAACCAATGGCTGTAGTAATTGATGGTACATTTGGCCGGGATATAACCCTTATCCCTGTATCGCAGATTGGAAGTGTTGAGGTGCTGCGAACAATGACTTACCTGGCTGTTTATGGAAGCAGGGCAAGTAATGGTGTATTGGTAATTACCAGCAAACACGGCCAACCGGGTCAAATTCCGCCTGCAAGTGCGGCCGGATCAGTTGAATACCGCCCGCAGGGTTATTATAAAGCGCTAAAATTTTACTCACCGCAATATGATGGCCCTAAGGTAAATATGCCCGACCTGCGCTCAACTATAACCTGGCAACCCGTTATCCAAACGGATAAAGATGGCAACGCTTACTTTGAGTATTTTAACGCGGATGGCAAGGGCAATTACCGCGTTGTAATTGAGGGTATTGATTATAAAACCGGCAGCCTTGGCCGCCAGGTTTACCGCTATAAAGTGGAATGATAAAAATAGTTTAGCAAAACACTACAGTGTTTTTGCTAAACTAAATTTACCCCAAAAATCTATCGTTGGTGTAATTTGACTGCCACTTTGAGTTGACGCATCAACTATTGGTTTTCTACCGCCTCCGCCGCGACTGCCTCCACCACGGCTGCTGCTGGATGATGTGCTTGCCAAATCACTTCCGGGAGCGTTTGCAGCAGGTTTTTCTAACCCGTTTAATTTAATATTAAATGACCATTCGCTTTTGATCAGATCGCCGGGGTGAAAAAGCTCTAAAGGGATAGCTTCTTCATAAATCAGGTAGCCCTGATCGTCATAAGCCATAGCAACCTGTATGCCGTAAGTATTGGAAGTGGTAAGGTAATCCTCGTTGATCTCCCTGAACCCGCTTACCGCTATTTTCTTTAGTTTAGAATATTTAGCCCTTAATGCTTTTTGCTGCAATGGTTCATCGCCTGCTTTGCTCACAAAAGGAGGCGGAGTATCGCCATTTGACGGAAAAGTGGTGGTAAATGATGACCTTTTCCGGCCTTTGGTATCTATAGTGAAAGTGAGCCCCTCTACTAAAATATTGCTTTCCTGCACCGGGTCGTTAGTCTTTACAACAAGGTAAAGTTTGTCTTTATCATTGGCTATGGTATAGCGCACTTTATTTTCGGCATTATAATAGCTTAAAGTATCTCCCCACTCCTGGTTGCTGCCATCAATAGTTACAGGGCCCGATGGTGATTTTAATACCGGGGCAGGTGCCTGTGCACTACACAGGTTTATCGAAATTAATTGTATGCCTACAGCGCATAACAAATTAGCGTAAAGTGTTTTCATTACTAATGAGGGGTTAATGATGGTTTACTAAGAACATTTATCAAAAAGTGAATTTATGTATTTTTAGCATTATTGTTAAAAATTTATTATGTTTTTGAGTAATTTTGTCATTACATGCCAACCGAAGTACAAGAAGAAACCTTTACCCTCGAAGAGTTACTGGCAGGGCTTAAGGAACTGCACCGACTGATTTTATGGAATGATGATTTCAACACTTTTGAACATGTGATATGGTGCATGATGAAATACCTGGATTACTCCGAAATGCAGGGCGAAAAAATAGCCTGGAAAGTACATAACGAAGGCAAATGCGCGGTATTGGAAGGCTCATTTACCGAAATGGAAATTTACCGCAAAATTTTGCAGCAGGAAGGGCTTACCGTGAGTGTAGATTAGAAAGATATTATGTTGCCTGCCTTGATATCCACCAATTAATCGATCACTAATTTCAAAACTTATTCTTCCACATCATGCTTTCAACAGGGCGGGTGGTAGGGTTGCTGTATTTAGCGTCACCCTTTTTATTATACAGGATTTCTATATCGCCTTCAACAACAAAATAGATGAGCTGTCCAATAGGCATACCGGCATAAATTTTTACAGGCTGGGCGCATGATATTTCCAGCGTCCAGGTATTGCAAAAACCTACGTCGCCTTTGCCGGCAGTAGCATGTATATCAATGCCCAGCCTGCCGGTGCTTGATTTACCTTCTAAAAAAGGGACGTGGGCATGCGTTTCTGTATATTCCATAGTTACGCCCAGGTACAGGGTGCCGGGCTGCAATACAAAGCCGTCTTTCGGTATTTCAAACCCAATGATCTCATTATGAAGCTTGGCGTCCAAAACCCGGTCGCGGTAGGTAGCCAGATGTTTCCCTAAATGAACATCGTACGAGTTGGTACCCAAACACTCCCGGTTAAAGGGTTCAATAATGATGGTGCCATTATCAATTTCTTCCAGGATGCGTTTATCAGATAGTATCATTACAGGTCAGCTATTATTTGCCCGAAATTAGAATTAATTGACTTAAGTTTGCTATCCTTTTTGCAATTTTACTTTTATGGCTATAGCATACAGGCAACGGGTTGATGATGATACCGAATTTGCCCTTTGGAAGATAGAGGAGAAGGCTGAAGACCTGTATAATCAATTACAATTGGATGAGCAGGAAAAGGCTTATGTTGAACAAATAAGCAATGGCAAACGTCACCTGCACTGGTTGGGTACGCGTGTTTTATTGCGGAAAATGCTTATTACTAATGAATACATTGACTGCAAAGTTGATGAACATGGCAAACCTTACCTGGTAACCCTGCCCTATCATATATCATTAAGCCATTCATTTGATTATGCGGCGGTAATGATCAGTAAAAGACGGCCGGTGGGGATAGATATTGAACTGGTTAAAGATAAGGTTGAGCGCATAGCGCATAAATTTATGCGGACGGAGGAACTCGCTTTTATTAACGAAACGGATAAAATACAGCACTTATATGCCTGCTGGTGTGCCAAGGAGGCCGTGTATAAATGCAACGGGCAAAAAGAGGTATCATTTGTCGATAATATTTTATTGGCACCTTTTAATTTTGAGCATCATGGGGTTATAAACGCCAAATTGCATAAAGACGAAAAGAACCTGGATTACACGGTTGAGTACCTGCAATATGACGATTATATGATTGGCTATGTAAAGGGATAAGCGGATGAAGAACAAACAGGTAATTGTACAGGATTGGGGCCTGATTGATTATAAACAAGCATGGGACAGGCAGGAAGCTTTATTTGCCGATACCGTTCAGTTAAAAATAAAGAACCGGGCAAAACAAGCCGTTGCAGTTGGTGATGCGGGAGATAAAGACATTGCAACACCCAACTACCTTGTATTTTGCGAACATCCGCATGTTTATACATTAGGCAAAAGCGGCAAGCCCGAACATTTACTGTTAGATGAACAAGGGTTAAAAGATAAAAATGCCGCTTATTATCCCATTAACCGCGGCGGCGATATTACCTACCATGGCCCGGGGCAAATTGTGAGCTATCCTATACTTGACCTGGATAACTTTTTTACAGATATACACCTTTACCTGCGCACGCTTGAAGAGGCTGTTATTTTAACCCTGGCCGATTATGGCCTGCAAGCAGGCCGCTACCCCGGTTATACCGGCGTTTGGTTTGATGCCGATAACGACCGCGCCCGCAAAATATGCGCACTGGGTGTACGCTGCAGTCGCTGGGTAACCATGCACGGCCTGGCGTTTAATGTAAATCCTGATTTGGATTATTTTAAAAACATTGTACCATGCGGCATTGACGATAAAGCGGTAACCTCCATGCAGCACGAGCTTGGAACAAAAGTTGATATTAAAGCAGTTCAAAAAAACCTTCAGCACCATATTTCCGTATTGTTCAATATGGAGATAGTATGAAAGCATTAGAAATTATTTTTATAGCATTAACAACGCTATCTGGGTGTACTAAAAAAGCAGACAGCCCAATAGCGGTAACTAACACCACAACTATGGCGACTACAGATACGCTTACCTACCTGGCTTTAGGCGATTCATATACCATTGGCGAAGCTGTGCCGCAAATACAGTCGTTCCCGTACCAGCTTAAAAATTTATTGATCTCGTATGGCGTTACTGTAGGTTCGCCCACTATAATTGCCACAACGGGATGGACAACCGACAATTTAATAAACGCCATTGCCCAAAGTAATATCCACGCTAAAACTTATGATTTTGTTACTTTATTAATTGGCGTTAATGACCAGTACCAGGGATTAAGCCAGGCTAATTACAGCATAAAATTTGCGCAGGTATTAGCTACTGCCATAACTTTTGCCAAAGGCGATACTAGCCGGGTTTTTGTTTTATCAATCCCTGATTGGGGCGTTACGCCATACGGTGCCGGGCAGGATAGCGTAATTGGCCCGCAAATAGACCAGTTTAATGCCATTAATAAATCTATAAGCCTGCAGGCAGGCGTTCATTATTTAGATATTACCCCCATATCAAGACAAGCAGCTACCGACCCAACATTGGTTGCCCCGGATGGCCTGCATCCTTCCGGAAAAATGTATGGGTTGTGGGTAAACCTGCTGGAACCTTTGGTTAAGGCGCGGTTAAGCAAATAAACGGAAACTATTTTCATTAATTGTTTGTTATATTTGACAATTGTCGTAAATTTATAGACAATTAACATAATAGCATTATGAGCAAGCCAAAGCCATATATATTTGTTGACGATGATACCGTTAACTTAACCAGCATGGTTAGGGAGGGTGTGCCTTTCCCCTATTTCACCAAACTTTCTGATCAAATTCAATTGGGTTTTGAGGAGTGGTCGTCATACCTGCATCTTTCTGAGCGTACTATTCAGCGTTACAAAAAGGAGAAAAAATCATTTGACCCTATCTACTCCGAAAAGATATTGCAAATTGAATTATTATATAAAAAGGGCATCCATGTTTTTGGCCTTGAGGATAATTTTTATACCTGGATGGATACGGTAAGCATTGCGTTAGGCAATGTAAGGCCAAAAGATATGCTGGATACCTCATTTGGTATTGATCTTATCCACGATGAACTGAACCGTATTGAACATGGTGTATTGGCATGATCGTTTACCGGCTTAGCGCGCAGGCTTATAGCAAGGACCTATCCGGGTACGGGGCCGAAAAAAGCGGTGGCCGGTGGAACAGCAAAGGCCTGCCTGTTTTATATACTGCCGCATCACGCGCTTTAGCTGTAGTTGAAATTGCCGTGCACACGCCGCTGGGTATTATCCCGGTTAATTATTTCCTTACCATTATTGAAGTGCCTGATGATGCGGAGATCATCAAAATAAATATAGCCGACCTGCCGCCAAACTGGAACAGAAACCCGTTTATAAAAGCTACGCAAAGCATAGGCGATAAATTTATCAGGGGCAATACCGCTTTAATTTTACAGGTGCCTTCGGCATGTGTACCCGGCGATCATAATTATCTCATCAACCCGCGCCACCCCGATTTTAAAAATGTGGGCGTCAAAAGCGCGGGCGCTTTTCAATTTGATTTAAGGTTGTTTAAAAAGTAAATTATGCTGATCAACTGGCTGCAAAATCACTTAATTCCATGTCCTTTTAAATACTTTACAGGTATTGATTGCCCCGGTTGTGGTTTCCAGCGATCGGTAGTTGAATTAATCCAGGGCAATATTTATAAAAGCTTTGTATTATACCCGCCTGCCATACCTTTACTTGTGTTTCTTTTATACATTGGCGCAGACGGATTTTTTAAAATAGGTAATCAAAAAAGACCCACAAAAAAAATGCTCTTTATAATTGTTGCAGTAATAGTGCTTTTTAACTATGGCTTTAAACTATGGGAGCAGCATACGCATCACACATCGGCGTTAACGGCAGTAATGTGATTATAATCACGCACCAATGTTTGTAAAAACAACAGGTCGTCCATCCCCGCAGGGATATTTATGCCTAATACATTTTTTTAATTGTGCTGCTGTAGTATAAACAACAACCGTGTTGCCTGTTTTAATATAGCTCGTAATTACTTCATGTATCAATATGATATCTTTATCCCTTAATTGCGTAACGCCATTAAAAACAGGCGTATAGCCTTCATATACAGGTGCAAAAGCCAAACTGTCGTTTTGCGTGCGCGGCGAAGTTTTAATAAGCGTAGTGCCGGCTACAATATCGCCCACCCGCTGACATTTGGTGCTCACAGCCGCTGATATTAAAGCGCATCCGCCAAATGTGAATGTAAAATCAACAATGCGAAACAACCAGCGCAATAAGTACTGGCCAAAGGCTACCCTACTGCCATCAAGGCTCATTACCCTAATTTTCATTATGCGTTTGCCAATGCTTTGACCGTTCATAAACACCTCGCAAACCAGGTCATAAAAAACAAAAAGCGCGAAATATATAACAACGGTTACAATGAGCCCAACCCGGGGTGCCACAAATCCACCCGATATAGCCATGAAAATGATGCCTAATATATATAGCAGGAAAAATAGGACGTAGTCAATCAAAAGTGCCAGTATCCGTTCGCCCAAGCCGGCAATTTCGTAATCAATGTCAATATTTTGTGATGTGGTTATCCGGATAGTTTGCATGTTAACAAATATAATTGCTGAATATTCAATTAATAGTTGAATGATACAAATTTTGTAATTATTTTAACAGCCTATTACTAAGCCTGTAAAATGCGCGAACCGCTATTTGTTAAACAAAACGCACAGAAGTGGAAGAACATTGAGAACGCTGCCAGCAACGATCCCGATGAGCTTGCCGATCGTTTTATGCAAATTACCGATGACCTGGCGTACGCCAAAACCTTTTATCCCGATTCAAAAACCACCGCATACCTTAATGGCTTAGCGGCCAAATTGCATCAAAGCATCTACAAAAACAAAACGGAAAAAAACAACCGCTTTATACTTTATTGGCGGTATGAATTACCCTTGCTGTTTAAAACCTACCAAAAACAACTGCTTTATTCATTTATATTTTTTGTTGTTTTTTGTTTAATAGGTATGGTTTCTGCCAAATATGATGATCGTTTTGTACGGCTTGTTTTAGGCGACACGTATGTAGATATGACTGATGTAAACATAGCCAATCATGATCCGTTTGCTGTTTACAAACACGGTAGTTCGTTTTCGATGTTTTTTCAAATTGGCGCCAATAACATTTATGTGTCTTTAGTAACTTTTGTCAGCGGTGTTTTTGGCTCCGTTGGTACCGTTTATTTCCTGTTCAGAAATGGTTTAATGCTGGGCTCTTTTGAATATTATTTTTTCAGCAAAGGCCTGGGCACCGCATCATTACTGGTTATATGGATACATGGTGTTTTAGAAATTTCGTCTATTATTATTGCAGGTGGGGCGGGGTTGGTTTTAGGCAATAGCCTCCTTTTTCCTAAGACTTACAACCGGTTGGAGTCTTTCAAAAAAGGAGCTAAGGACGGGATGAAAATTGCGGTTGGCCTGGTGCCTATATTTATTGTAGCCGCTTTTTTCGAAAGTTTTGTTACCCGCCATACCGAAATGCCTGTATGGCTAAGCCTCACTATATTGATATCCACGTTTACATTTATTATATGGTACGTAATTATATATCCTAACTTATTAACAAAAACCAAAACTTAACACACTATGTCAACAAACATTGAACTTTCAAAAACGCGCGATTTCGGCGAGATCATCAGCGATAGCTTTTTGTTTATCCGCGAAAACCTGAAACCGCTGCTTACCTGCTTTTTTACTTTCTGTGGGTTTTTCATGCTGGCTACAATAGTTTTATCATACCTGGAGCAAACAAAAATG